>JAABUM010001296.1_pt1 | contig 37982 bp, 35 predicted proteins | sample 5559161 | NCBI WGS metagenome assembly JAABUM01 (sample SAMN10711868, study PRJNA513369) | rock metagenome | isolation source: Antarctica rocks | place: Antarctica: Victoria Land, Siegfried Peak nord
CGGCTGCTCCCACCCGTCCTCGGCGTTCCCCAAGGACAGGCTGCCGCCAGCTTCACCCCATTGCTGCGACAACAGGGCGACCGAGGTCTTCCACCTCCATCCGGAAAAGCAGCGCCTCGTGGCGCACGACGTGCTCATCCACGCCGATGACCCGGACTCCGTCCAGTCGGTGCGGGTCGGCGATCAGCACCCGGCGGCCCTCGGCCAGGACCGCGTCGTTGGCGGTGTTCCACGAAACCCCCAGGGCCTCGGCGATTCTGGCGACCGTCAGATGCTGGCAGACCAGAGCGGTCAACGCCCACCGCAAGCCGCCTCGGGATAGTCGGGCCCGTGGTTCGGCGGCCGAGGATGTGTCCTGCCGCCACACATGCCCGCAGCTGTCGCAGCGGTAGCGGCGGACCGTGACCAGCAGGATTGTCGGCCGCCAGCCGAACGGTTCGTGCGCCAACCGCCGTGTGGTGGAGTCCCGCGGCCGCCCCTGCTCGCCGCACCGCCCGCATCGGTCGTCACGGTCCAGGATCCGGCAGGCGAGCACCGCGCGGTCTGGTTCCAAGAATTGTCCGGTCACGTGCAGACCGAGCGTATCCAGCCGGGCGAACGCGGTCAGATCAAGGGCCTGAAAGGTAGCGTCAGCCATGTCGAGGTCTTCCGGTGAAGTCGTGTGAGAACTTCCATCATCGGAAGACCTCGGCGCCTATCCCGGTAACGACGCGCCGACCCCGACTACACCCTCATCTGTGAAGAGCCAGATATTTCTGTTTGCCCCACAAGAGGGGTATGCGACGTCAGAGCTGCATTTCACATTATTCGTGCGTGTCATTACCCAGCCCTGGAACCAGGTTAGAACCGGAATGTAATGTGCGGGCACTGGCCGACCCACGCCGCGCCGTCAGGACCCGAAACCTCGCGAGGTGCCGCCGTCGCCCGATCCCGACCTGGTCGACGTGGACCTCGGTCAACCCGAATGCAGCCGCGCACGAACCTTCAAAGCTCCCATCATCCCCACGCTACTTTCCCGCGTTTGTAAGCCGAACGAGCACGCTCTAGGTCCTCAGATGAATCCACTTCGACCCATTCGTTGCTGCTCATAACTCCCAAAGACGCTATATGCCTATGTTTTGCCAGGTCCCGAATAGCAAACTGATACCAATCGCCCAGAGCGCCGTCGCCTAGTTGCCTCTGCATCTCCCGATACAGGGCTCGAGCGCCAAGCGCAGTCCACCGAGACAACCCGAAGAATTCAGCGTCAAACCGCGCCTCCTTTGGGTCTTTACTCATATGGAAAATGCTTCCGTCGTCACGTAGCTGAACACCCATATCGATTTCCGCGGGGGTTCTAGATCGGTCGACCACCAGCGTGTCGGCGCCGGGCGTCACCACAGTCTTCAGCAGCCGCGGGGCTAAGGCTAAGTCAGAATCGATGACCACGACGGCCGCGCTCCAAACATCCTGCCCAACGCAGCATAGCGAAGCCATACTGTTCGTTGATGCGAATGCCTCGTTGACAACGAAGCGAACTGGTGGCCTACGAATTAGGCCGCTAACGTGTCTAATGAGCTCCTTCCGCCTATACCCCACAACGCAGACAACTTCGGTCACCTTGCAGTCATACAAGTGTGAGAGCATGCGTTCTATGAGCGTTCTGCCGGCGATCTCCACCATGCACTTAGGTATCGAATCGGTGTACGGCCGTAGACGGGAACCAAGCCCGGCGGCGGGTATTATTACTCGCACCTAGACCTCTTCCCTCAGCGGCAGTCCCGCGAACTTCAACTCGTTCTTCTCCGCTGGTCACAAACTTGTGAGGCAGGCGTGGGGACGGTGGCCTCATCTGCAGGCAGGACAATCATGGACGCAGCCTACTTGATCGTGCTCACCCCGGGCGGATTTCAGGCTCTTCGCAGTTGAGGGTGTAGTCGGGGTCGGCGCGTCGTTGCCGGGATAGAGGTCGAGGTCTTCCGATGATGGAAGTTGTGACGCTGTCCTCACGGAAGACCTCGACATGGCTGACGCTACCTTTCAGGCCCTTGATCTGACCGCGTTCGCCCGGCTGGATACGCTCGGTTTGCAGGTGACCGGGCGGTTCCCTGGAACCGGACCGGGCTGTGTTGGCCTGCCGGGTCCTGGATGGTGACGACCGGTGTCGGCGGTGCGGCGAGCAGGGGCGGCCGCGGGACTCCACCACACGGCGGTTGGCGCACGAACCGTTCGGCTGGCGGCCGACGATCCTGCTGGTCACGGTCCGCCGCTACCGGTGTGACGGGTGTGGACATGTGTGGCGGCAGGACACTTCCTCGGCCGGCGAACCACGGGCCCGTTGCGGACGTAGTCGTGGGTGCGCTTCTCGGGCATCTCGGGCATCATGGGGAACGCCGGCTGCGACCGGCCCAACGTCTGGACCTGCGATTTCTCGTCCACCGACAACACCACGGCGGACTCGGGAGGGTTGAGGTAGAGCCCAACGATGTTGTAGACCTTGTCCACGAACATCGGATCGCCCGACAGCTTGAACCCGTCGGTCAGGTGCGGTTTGAGGCTGAACCCCTTCCAGATCCGGCCGATCGTGGACTTGGACAGTCCGCTGCGTTCGGCCATCTTGGCCCGCGACCAGTGGGTGGCATGTTCCGGGGTCGATTCCAAAGTTGCCACCACCACATCCTCGACCTGTTCGGCGGTGATCGTGGGTTTGCGACCCGAGCGTGGCTCGTCGACCAATCCATCCAGTCGGGAATCGACGAACCGGGACCGCCATTTACCAACCGTCGGCATCGAAATCCCCAGTTGCACAGCGACTTCCTTGTTGGTCAGACCAGTCGCGCAGGCCAATACGATCCGGGATCGCAGCGCCAGAGCTTGCGTGGACGTAGTGCGCCGCACCCACCTTTCGAGCTGCTCGCTCTCGTCAGATGTTAATTCCAGCAGCGCTTTTGGTCGTCCTCGTATAGACCAATACTACCATATAATGAATGAATCTCAGGCGCAGGACACTAGAAGACGGAACGAGGAATCAGGCACCTGCCCACGTGAACCAACGGGCTCTTCGACGAATCTACAGCCAGGATGAACGCAGGGAACAGCAGACCTTCGCCAGAAGGGAGGGTCAGCCGTCTCCAGAAAGATCGAGGTTGACGCTCGGCGTCACTCGGCCCCGCGGCGTGACCCAGCGCCCACCCCGCCGACCGCGGGTAAAAGCAAGCGGACCATCTTCCCCACAGCGGGCACTTCACATCCCGATTGCTTACGGAATCGGCCGCTACGGAACCCAATACACGCCAAACCGTGACGAACCGGTCACTGAATCGACCCACCTGAAAGTAGTGCCGGATCAACCCCGCAGTTTCTAGCCAAGCGGAGTAATTCTTCCGCAACCTTTGTTGGCAATCCATCAAGGTGACGCAAAGATGTATCCGATCGCACAGCGATGATAATTCTGGTGTCTTCATTACTGTGGGCGACCGTGAGCTTTAGCGGCCTGCCGCCAGCGCTGGGCGTGCTAGTTGTGTAGGTTGATCGTATGGGGCCAACCTGCACTAGCGTTTGGAGACATTGGGATAGACCCGTCTCCGGTTCGGGTGATGAATTGCCCACTCTAATCGAACTAGACCAAAAATTGAAGGACGGCGAGAGGCGCTCTAACGAAAAACCTTCATCAAGGAGAGCGTAGGAGACTGTCTCGGCCAACTTTGGCGGCAACATGGCAACGGTATGACTGAGCGTTAGTTGATAAGTGATATCGCGGAGATCGTAAGCCCGCATCTGCGACCGGCGAGACGCAAGGACAGGGCTACGCATGAACATCTTCGAAACCGAACGATCAGCACCAGACATTTCACGATTAAGCACTGTGTTATGCAAGATTAACGACGGTACATCAAGTTCCTGAAGAATGACGTTAGCCAGTATCGCTAGATACACTGCAGATACAGATGCGCCCGCTGAAACTGCTATGGCTCGGACGACACGCGCTATGTCCACGGACTGTATCGTCAACATATGACCGCAGCCCGCGATGTGCGGATCGGTACCGCATAAGGATAGTCTCGCGGCGAGGATGCAAATCGTTCGAACACAGTCTTCCAGTAAGCTAGTGCGCTAGCTGCTTTTTGAGTGCCCGCCTCAGACTTTTGGTACGCGAGAACATCGCGGGGTTGGAGCGGCTGTCGCATCGCTTTGGATGAAGGATGCTCGAGAACAAGTTGGTCACGTATCTCGGCCTCAAGGGCCGCAATACCCCAGCCGTCGCAGGCTGAATGGTCAACTACTGCGGCAATCGAGACGACCCGATTTCGCAGGATTCCCAAGACCGTGATGAATGGGTACTCCGAGCCCAGGGAAAAGTCGTGGCTGCAAGCGACGCGGATAGCGTTCGTCCAGTGTTCTAGGTCGACAATCTTTATTTGCGGCATTAGCCAAGCGATCCCAGCTTTGGCGGGTTGGGTCTGAATTCTCTGAATGGCCGCGGTCGAGAAACCGCCAACAATGAAGCTCCGAAGAGCATCGTGACGAGCAACCACCGATGATAGGGCGGCTGCAGCATGTTCCACAGTGATGTCACGACCTGCGAGAGAGATCACTGTCAGAAGGTTGTCAGTACTCGGTTGGATCATATGCGTCTGACCCACGTCAGCTAAGTTCCAGCCCCTAAACCAAGCCTCCTGCGGCCAATTCAGGGGTAGCGATATCAACTTTGACTCCTAGGGCTACGGCTGTGGGTGAAGGGCTTAGGCGGGTTCTGCTAACTTGGCAAGTCAAGCGAGATACGGGTGTGTGTTTGAGGGGTCGGCCTGCTTCGAACAGGGATTCAGTTGGCTTGTGCTATTTGGTGTTGTTGCAGCACTTAGTCGTGACTTTGTCCTGGGCGTAGGCTGTCCGAGAGCTGGGTGTAGACCGACTCGATTGTAGCGTAGTTCCATGCCGGTTGCTGTCCTGGCGTTCCGGAACAGCTCCACCCAATTAGCCGGCGTCTGTTCCATTACGCCCAGGCCAGGGCGACATCCACGGTAGACCTCGACTTGCCGATGACCTCCAGCACCGCTGCATGCTGAGCCTGGATTCACCGCGTAGATACGTACTGAATGGTGTGGCGGAGTGGGACGGATGGCCCTTAATCTGGGAAAATGGTGAGTGTCTCAGTCGCCCATGATCCTGAGCAGAAAGCCATCCGCGAGATGCAACTATTGCAGATGCCGGAGGTCACCGCGACCTTCGACGACCCCAACCTGATCAGCTCCGCCGGACTGGTCCCGGTGATGCGGCTGGCCCGCCGCGCGGGCCTGCCGCACCTGATCACCGCCCTGGTGAACATCCCCGGCGGAGCCGGCGCCGACGCTGCGGGCAAGGTTTCCTCCATCGTCGCCGGGATGCTCGCCGGAGCCGACAGCATCGACGACCTCGCGGTGCTGCGGGAAGGGGCGGTGGCCAAGGTGTTGCCGGGGGTGAAAGCACCCTCGACGTTGGGTACGTTTCTTCGGGGGTTCACCTTCGGGCACGTCCGGCAACTCGGCGCAGTGGCTGCGGCGTTGCTAATGAAACTGGCCGCGCTGACGATCTTGCTGCCCGCTGCTGCCCCCGGTGATCGGGACGCGATGACCTGGCTTGATGTGGATGACACGATGCGCCGCACCTACGGCTACGCCAAGCAGGGCGTCGGGTACGGATACAACAAAGTGAAGGTCCGGGGCGCTTTACTGGCCATCGCCTCCACCTCAGGTGGATCTTGTGGGCCGGTCATCGTCGGGCACCGCCTGCGCAAAGGGCCGGTGAACTCTGCCCGCGGGGCGGGGAAGTTCCTGACCGATGCGATCGCTGCGACCCGCCGCACCGGCCACCCAGCGGCAGCCATCTGCGCGCGGTTGGATTCGGCGTTCTACAGCCACAGCGTCGTCGCCGCGGTCCTGGCCGCCGGCGCAAAGTTTTCCATCACGGCCCGGATGGACCCGGCGATCACCGCCGCGATCAGCGCGATCTCCGACGACCGGTGGGTGTCGATCAAGTATCCGCAGGCGATCTTCGACGAAGAGCAGCAACGGTGGATCTCCGACGCGCAGGTCGCCGAAACCACCTATACGGCGTTCACCTCGAAACCGCGGAAACACCAGGTCACCGCCCGGTTGATCGTCCGCCGGGTGAAACGCCTCAACCCCGCTGCCGCCCGGCAAGGACAAGGGGAACTATTCTCCGTCTACCGGTTTCACGCGGTGTTCACCAACAGCATCGAACCGACCCTGATCGCCGAGGCACATCACCGTGACCACGCGATCGTCGAGCAGGTCATCGCCGACCTGAGAAGCTCCGCCCTGGCGCACTTCCCGTCCGGGGTGTTCAACGCCAATGCTGCGTGGCTGACCTGCGCGGTCATCGCCTACAACCTCGCCCGCACTGCCGCCGCGCTCACCGGCACCGCGTTGGGCAAGGCCCGCACCGTCACCATCCGCGCCCTTTTGATCAACATTCCCGCCCGCATCGCCTACTCCGGGCGGATCCACACGCTGCACCTGCCGGCCGGAAGCCGCCGGGAAACGCTGTTCAACAAAATGTTCGACGCCGTCATGGCACCACCCCAAGCCGCTTGACCCCTTCGTCCACCACGCCACCCCAGGGCCGACCCAGCACCACCCGGACACCCCGACCACCGATCGGACCATCACCCCTGCGCGCACCCGGTTCGGGGACGATCAGAACAACCAAGTGATTTCAAGATCAACTAGAACCGGCGCGGTGGATCGAAGCTGAGGCCCGGGAGATACTTCGCCCCTTCGTCATGCCAGAGATTTCCCCGTTCTACATCGATTCTAAATTGTGCACCCCTGCCCCCGGTCGTCAGATAGAGGGTATCTCAGTGGCCAGGCAGCTGAATGCTGGACAGATCGGCTGGAGTGGTAATTTCGCCGGCGGGATGGCCCCACCGTCAGGTGATGATCGACCTGGACGCCACATTGATTACGGGGCTCCCTCGGAGATGCGTCGCGGCAATTGCCGTTCGCTCGTCGCAGCGGCCGGCAGGTGTTGATTCGCGCCGACAATGACGGAGGTACGCATGATGTTTCGGAGTGTCGGCACTCGCACGGGCAGTCACATTTCGCGGGATTTGGCCCGTCGGAAGACGCAGTCAATCAGATCCCGACCAGGGATCGACACCAGCCTACGACGCGTACGGCACCGTCCCATAGGTGCATAGGCTACCAAATTGATATGGATGCTCCAATTGGGATGGCGGCCGCGAGGGAGTGATCATCCGGCCGAACGTTCGCATCCCGAGTCGCAACTCCGGTTAGCCAATGACAGCGGCGGCGATTTGTTTGACTGTAGCTTATTCGGCTGGGTTGACCAGCGTGTCCTTGTTCTCAGGGAAAGCCGTTGCAGGATAATGTGTTTGTGGCCGAATCGATTGAGTAGGAGCTTCGCGAACTGGTCGCTTCCCAAGCGGAGTTGATCGCCATGTTGACGGCCAGGGTCACGGAACTGGAACGCCGACTGAGTGCCGATTCGTCGAACTTATCCCGTCCACCGTCCGATCATCCCGACCAGGTCGTCAACGTCGACCCGACCGCTTGCGCAGGCTGCCACGGGCGGCTGACCGGTGCAACTGCCCGGATGGTGGACCGCCGGCAGGTGGTGGATCTGCCGCCGGTTGCGGCGCCGGTGATCACCGAATACCGCCTGGGTGCCAAAACGTGCCGCTTCTGCGGCACCGAGACCACCGCCGCGTGGACGGACAACACCGACATCAACACCGACGTCCTTTGCACCCCAGGCACCCCGGTACGGATTGGCCCCCGAGCGTTGGCGATGTGCGCTTACCTGACCTGCGCGCACTACTTGCCGATCGGCCGGGCCACCTCGTTGCTGGAGACGCTGACCGGGTTGCACCTGGCCACCGGGTTCACCGGCCGGGCCCGACGGCGAGCGGCCAGGAAACTGACCGAGTCGTTCCTTCCGCACATCAAAGGACTGCTCACCGGCGCGCCGGTGCTGCATCCCGACGAAACCACAGGCCGCGCCGACAAGGCATCGGCTACTTGCATGTGGCCTGCACCGAATACCTCACGCTGATGTACGTCGGAGGACGCAGCAGCGCCGACATCGACGACGGTGGGGTCATGGCCACATTCACCGGCGTCCTGGTCCGCGACGGCTACGCCGGATACGACCACCTCCCGGCCCTGCACGCCTGGTGCGGAGCGCATCTGCTCCGCGACCTGCGCGCCATCTCCGACGCCGACCCCAGCGGGCAACTGTGGGCGACCGCGAGGGCCGACACCCTCACCGGCGGACACCACGCCGCAGCAAAAGCCCGACAAGCCGGCCAGGACCGCCTCGACGAAGCCACCATGGCGACCCTGATGAACCACTACCTCGGCGCGCTCGCCCTCGGCCGCACCAACAACCTCGGCGACCACAGCGAACTCGCCCGATCCGCCCGCACCCTGATCCGCCGGTTCCACCGCTACCAAGACAGGATCCTGCGGTTCACCACCGACCTCGCAATCCCCCGGGCCAACAACCAAGCCGAACGCGACCTACGGCCAGTGAAAATCCAGCAACGAACCTCCGGCGGCACCTGGCGAACCCTGACTGGAGTCACCGAATTTGCCACCGTCCACTCCTACCTGTCCACCGCCACCAAATGGGGCAAAAACAAACTCGACGCCCTCACCGAACTCTTCGCCACCGGCCCGTGGCTACCACCAGCCCTCACCCCCAGCTGAATAGCTACGGTTGACTTGGAATTACGGGACCGGTGTCGAGCGGGGTCGGCCCCACCGCGAGAACCGGATCCGCAATGCGAAGAATACTGACCTGCCGAACTTGGAAAGGCCCAAATGCAACCGCGGCCGGTGTAGCTTGCCCGTCTCAGTGTTGAGACTGCAAACCTACAGTTGTCGGCGTGCGCCCATCCAAAACGCTAACTCGACCGCTGGAGAAAACTCCGACAGGCCCTTCACCTTTATAACCAGGTGCCAATTCTTTCGACGACTGTCACATAGCATCGCAGTTAGGTCTCGGCCGGTCACGACCCACGGTGTGACGGCTCGTACTATCAACGTGCTTCAAGAACCGGTTTGCTCCTTCAGTCGACTCCGGAGTTGCCCAGCCGACGGGTGGCCCAGTCTCGACCAACACGATGTCGATCACGCGCTTAGCAGTCAGCCAGGCTCGCGCAACGGCAAAGTGGACCAGGGCGCCCCGTCACCGAACCGTGATATTGTCACGCTTGATAGCGGACAGCAGTGCCCGTGCAACCCCGTCATCGACTTATGGAGACGAAAACACGAGAAGAAGGGTATCCGATCGTGACAGTCAGGAGGGCATCGGAGTGACAACGAAATCCAACGGCGGCGTCTCGGGGGGAACCGTGCTCCGGGCAGCCTTCGATGAGCGTCGACTGATTCGGGTGGCTGGCGTTCATGATGCGATTTCGGCCATCGTTGCGAACGAAGTTGGGTTCGACGCACTTTGGGCATCGGGGCTGGGCATCTCGGCAGCGGCCGGGGTGCCAGACATGAGCTTTCTCGGCCTAACTGATTATCTTGCGGCCGCTAGAAATATGATTGAAGCGACGAACTTGCCACTTATTGCGGACTGCGACACTGGATTCGGCAACAGTATCAACGCAGCATTTGTGGCTACGCGATTTGAGCGGATTGGCGCGGCTGCGATATGCTTGGAAGACAAGGTGTTCCCTAAACGAAACAGCTTTGCTCTAAAAGGGCAACAGCTAGAGATAGCAGAGGAGTTCGCCCAAAAAATTGCGGCGACAGCCCAGGCGAAGAACAAGGACCTCGTCCTTATCGCCAGAACGGAGTCATTAATATGCGGATGTGACATAAACGAAGCTATACGTCGTTGCGCCCTATACGTAGAAGCAGGGGCCGACGCGGTCTTAATTCACTCTAAGCGCTCCGAACCTTCTGAAGTCAAATCGTTCCTGGCCAAATGGAAGCGGCGGGCACCGGTGGTGATCGTGCCGACCACGTATTCAGGGTGGCATAGTGAAGAGGCGGTCGCAGCGGGAGTCGACGTAATAATATACGCGAACCAGGCCCTCCGGGCGGGAATAACCGATATGAGGAGGGTGTTACAAAGAATCTTAGACGATGGCACCAGTGAGGCTATCGAGGATGCGGTCGTAAGTGTCGAGGAGATATTTAGCTTGACGAAAATGAGCTACTGGGCCGGATTCGGCAAATGAGCGGGCTGCCACCGTACGATGTTGTGCAGGCCTTATACGAGCGTGGATACGCGCACGCAACGGGCGTGCCTTGCGCGATGCTATCAGGCGTGTGGCAAGAGTTTGAAAATCGCGGCTCCCTTTTGCCTGCTGTCAGCGAGGGCGTGGCAGTTGCTATAGCGGCTGGGTGGGAAATGGGTGGCAAACCGGGCGTGGTGCTCGCCCAAAATAGCGGCCTTGGCCATATGGTTAACCCACTTGCGTCGCTTGTAATTCCATGCAAGTTGCCGATCTTGGTGTTGCTGACAATGCGCGGCTGGCCTGATCCTGCGAACGACGAACCGCAGCATGCTGTAATGGGCGCGGCAACAATCAGTCTTCTTGACGATCTTGGAGTAAGACATGGATTGGTTGGGTCCTCTGATGACCGAACGCTGGAAAGGTGTCTCGGAGAGGCGCACGCAGCGCACGCAGCGCGATTGCCGTACTTTCTCCTGATCGGCCCTGGTGCAATCGACACAGCCATGAATGGCGGCTGGAGTACAAAGGTGTCAGCTGAGTCAGCGGAAGATGAGTACCTAACAAGGAGCCAAGTGGTGGCAGCGCTCTTGGAAGGTATAGGAGACGCCTTGTTGATTTGCCCGACAGGTTATTTATCGCGAGAGGTGGCAATTCAGGGCGACAGATCAAGCAACTTCTACATGCAAGGCTCCATGGGGCACGCCCTAGGCTTAGGAATTGGTGTTGCAACTGCAAGGCCAAACCGTCGCGTCGTGGTTCTTGATGGAGATGGCGCTGCCCTGATGCATCTGGGGGCCGGCGCAACTGCGGCTTTCGCTTGCCCGACGAATCTGACACATCTCGTAGTTGACAATCGCTCCTACGAATCGACCGGAGGTCAGCGCTCTCATAATGAGAGGCTTGACTGGGCAGGCCTAGGTCGAGCTCTCGGCTATGGTACGGTGACGCAGGCTACCACGAAGGTTGGCTTAAGAGCTTGCTTCAAGCGGTTATTGTCCGCCGAACGTGAAGGGCCAGCAATGTGCCACATTAGCGTACGACCGACCCTCGATGATCCGCCGCCGCGCGTAACAGCTTCTATGTCGCACCCAGAGATGGCCAGCCGATTCCGAACGATAGCAACCAGCCGCGCGTAAAGGTCTGAAGACTGTGAGCGTTGACAAGACGATAGTGCCTCTGGTGACGCCGGGCACTTCGTTGCGGGAACCGAGGGTGGAAGTACTCAGTAAGGCGGACCTCTTTTCCTGGCTTGGATCTGTTATGCAAGGCCACCGTGTCCTACTGGTCGCGTCAATCGGCTCAGTGAGGCGGCTGCACCTGGAACAACAGTGGCGGGTGGCCACTGCGTGGTACAGCAGTTTCGAGAGTAATCCGACGGTGTCACAGTCGTTGGCCGCCGCGTGCTGTCGAGAGACTGCGGGTGCTGATCGGATCGTTGCAATCGGTGGCGGGTCCGCTATGGACGTGGCCAAGGCGGCAGGGGTGCTGTCTGCCGACAGCCTGACGGCATTCGCAGAGATTGACGGGTCAGCGCAACCATCGCGAAGGGCATCTGTTTTCTTGGTGCCTACTACTGCCGGAACCGGTAGCGAAATGACACCCTTCGCCACGCTGTACGACAGCAGACGACGAAAGGTTTCGCTAGATGACTCGTGTGTATTAGCAGAAGCGGTGGCTATGGTTCCAGAACTGCTGGCTAGCTGTCCGCCCTACGTCATCTGGTGTGGCTTGTTGGACAGCATTGCGCATGCTGTGGAGTCGCTTTGGTCGCTGCGTGCAGACGACGAATCAGTAGTTGCGGCGTCATTAGCTTTGCAAGCAGCAGCACCCGTTCTCATCGGCAAGGTAAACATTGCGTCATTCAGAGGGCAGCGCTTGCTCTCAGAGTCGGGTGCGCTGGCCGGGGTGGCCATTCGAATTACTCGTACCACGGCCGGTCACGCCCTGTCCTATCCAATGACGGCGCGGCTGGGGATTCCACACGGCGCCGCGGTTGGAATCGTCCTCCGGTGGTTAATCCACATCGTGCCGGGTCACCTAGGTGCTGGCCAGTGTCTGAGGGCAACTGCTCACGCGGGGCCATGCATCAGCCTAGGAACGTTTCTAGGCGTGTCGAATGCCAGGGAGGTTCAGCATTGGATCGACGCCGCCATACGACGGACCGGTGTCTTGCCTGAATCAATCGACCGGGCAATTGCGCAAATTGCTGAATTCGTGCACGAGGGGTTTGAATCCGATCGGATGTCCGGAATGCCTATTCAGCTTAAGGAAGACGATACGGTTGCCCGGCTGGGGATGTCTTTACGCGAGGTGAAGGCTCTGCTCTTAACCACGATTCTGGACGACCGGGTTCCCCAGGGTCGTCATGATGTGATCGGAGGTCGATCGTGACTAGTGCCAAGCGCCTCCGGCGGAGTGCGGCCGTAGCCGGGGGGAAGGGCGGCGATGATTGGCTCCTCAGAAGACTCTATCGCCCTTTAGCGGCACCGCTGGCTCGGAGGCTTATGATGTTGCGGGTCCACCCGAATTGGATAACAGGATCGAGCTTCACCCTGACGATTGGAGGCGCTTGTATTGTTGCGCTTGGCGGGTCTGCAGGTACGGTCGTGGGGGTGTGTGCCATACAGCTTGGAGTTGTCCTAGATTGCTGTGACGGAACGGTGGCGCGTTGGAGTGGTAAGGCGACTGCGGTTGGTGCCATACTGGACTCGGTGCTTGATAGGTATTCTGACGTCGCGATTCTCTTTGCCCTCTACTGCGCTTCGGCTAGCAGCAGCACAGGGTGGCTCGTTGGTGCTCTAGTTGGTAGTTTGATTGGTCCGTATGTAACTCAAGTAGCCGAAAATCGGGGTAGAGAGTGCTCTCGGTTGTTCAGGCGGCATTGGAGGATCGCGGTTTGCTGTTGCTGCGCAATGGCCAAAGCTTATCCGGTCGGGATTGCGATCGTTTGCGTGGGGGCCAATTTAGATACGATCGTTGGCTTCGCGAAAGCGTTAAGGACTCCGAGGAGTCCACAGGCTGGGTCGGACCGCGATTATAGGAGTATTAGTAGCTATTCAGCTAGGTGAGAGCGCTGGGGTGTGAAGTGCCAAATTAGTTGGTTCTGGCTCAAGTTTCGTGAAGCTGGCGGATGGTGGATCGCGGCAAAGATCGACACTCGGTCGGGCGACGAGCGTTCCCGCTCGTTGGCATGGCGGGGTTACCGGTCGTTGCAGGTGGGCGGCGCCCGGGCCAGGATTGTGATGACCTGGAAGTATGGCTGTTGACTGCCGTTGTTGCCGGGTTCTGCTTCCGCAGCTGTCGCCGGTGGTGGTCGACGACATCTGCAGGGTCGACGGGGTGGTGCGGATCTCCGCGCATCCGCGGGCACGGGCAGCGCGCTGCGTCCGGTGCGGGCGGGTGTCCAGGCGGGTGCACAGCAGCTATCGCCGCCGCTTGGGGGAGCTGCCGGTCGCCGGTCAGCAGACGGTGCTGTGGCTCAGGGTGCGCCGGTTTTTCTGCGACCAGGATGACTGCAGCTCCTGCACGTTCGTCGAGCAGGTTCCAGGTCTGACCGAGCGTTACGGGCAGCTCAGCGCCGGCCTGCAGGAGGCCCTGGTATCCATCGCGCTCGCTTTGGCCGGGAGGGCCGGGTCGAGGTTGGCGACCGCACTGGGTATGCCGATCAGCCGCTCCACGTTGCTGCGCCTGGTCCGCCACTTGCCGGACCCGCCGGTCGGGGCGGTGCCGGTGCTGGGTGTCGATGAATTCGCCGTGCGTCGTGGACGAAATTACGGGACGGTGCTGGTCGACCTGAGCGAGGGGAATCGGCCGATGGATGTCCTGGACGGCAGGGATGCCGGGGACTTCGCCGACTGGCTCCGTGCCCATCCTGGTGTCCAGGTGATCTGCCGGGACCGCGCCGGCGGTTACGCCGACGGCGCCCGTGACGGCGCACCGGCGGCTGTGCAGGTCGCTGACAGGTGGCACATGTGGGACAACCTGTGCCAGCACGTGAACAAGCTGGTCGCCGCTCACCACACCTGCCTGGTCGAGCCGGCACCGGTGTCGGCCCCTCGGGATGAGGGCGAGCAGTGGTCCGGCGAGCCGGCCGGGCTGGCAAAGCTGGATCAGCTGCACACCACACGGTCCGACCGCACCCGCTGGCGGTTCTTAGAAATTCACGCCCTTGGGGCACAGGGCCTGTCGATGCCGATGATCGCCCGCCGGCTCGAGCTGGACCTCAAGACCGTACGCCGCTACCTGCAGGCCGACAGCGTCGAGCAGTTGATCGCCGGTGGCGTGCGGACCAGCAAACTCGACCCGTTCAAGCCTTACCTGCAGGAACGGCTCATGGCCGGTGCACGAAATGCGACTGCGCTGCACGCCGAGATCGCCAAGCAGGGCTACAACGGCAGCTACAACACCCTCGAGCGATATCTGAAGCCGCTGCGCCGTAGCGACGCGGCCAACCTCACCCAGGTGCTGCGGAACCGGCCGCCAGCGGTGCGGCAAGTCACCGGATAGAACACCGGCCTGCCCGGCCATCTGGACCCCGTCGACGAGGCGCATCTGAGAGCGATCCTGGCCCGATGCCCCGAGATCAACGCCGCCGTCAGGCATGTGGCCGGCTTTGCCCGGATGATCAAGGACCTTTCCGGCGATAAGGACTCACTGACCGTGTGGATGGCCGCGGTCGATCACGACCTACCGGCGATGCGCTCGTTCACCCGCGGGCTCCGGCGTGACCTCGAGGCCGTGACCGCCGGGCTGACCCTGCCCTACAACTCCGGCGCGGTGGAGGGCACCGTCAACAAGATTAAGGCCCGCAAGATGCAGCTGTTCGGACGCGCGAAGCCGGACCTGCTGCGGAAACTGATACTGCTGTCCTGAACGCCGCGACCACCAATTGTCATCGGCGGTGATGGCCACGTCAGGGCGCGCCGCGCAGCCTGACCAGCCACTGCTCCGGCGGCGACAATGACGACGACCGAAAAGTCGCCCAACATGCCCAGGGCCGACACTGTCCGCAGAACGAGCGTCCCGGTGGCTGCGCGTTCTCCGCCGTTCAACGGGCGAGGCGTTGCGTCTGCTGTCCCCGGGGCACAGCCGACCCAGGCACCCGAACGCGGCGTGCGGCGCATCTGCGACACCGGTCAAAACGGCCTCCGGCAACCACCCACCGCAGGAGCTGGACGTTGATCTTCGCCGCGATCAGCAGCCCATCAGCTTCACGAAACTTGAGCCAGAACCAATTAACTGGCCCACATTCGCCAAATTATCTGTCCGGCCTGTGTGCCAGCGCGGGAAATCTTCCGCGCCCTGTGGACAGACCTCTCTGGTGCCGATGGGCCGCAGCCGCTTGATGGTCTTGCACCGGCGATCGACAGAAAAGCTCTATGACACAACACAACTACCGTCGTAACCGCTTCTGCAAGCGGGGCTTGCCGGCCACCCCCTCCATGGCCTGAGGATGAGGTCCGCGTGCATCTTGGGCACTCGCAGACGGACAAACAATTTGGAGCGGTTTCTAGCTGTCGTCGCAACACTGCGGTTATTTGCTGACATTCAGGAGCATATCGAGGCGTTGCGCCGGGGTCTCCCAATTAAGGGTTTTCCGTGGTCGGCTGTTGAGCTGCGTGGCCGCAGCGAGTAGGTCTTCGGGGGTGTATACCCGCAGGTCGGTACTCTTCGGGAAGTACTGCCGAAGCAAGCCATTCGTGTTCTCGTTGGACCCCCGTTGCCAGGGGCTGTGCGGGTCGCAGAAATACACCGGGACGTCGGTGTCGATGGTGAACCGGCGGTGCTGGGACATCTCCTTACCCTGATCCCAGGTCAACGACCGGCGCAGGTGCGCCGGCAAAGTCAGCACCGTCCTGGTCAGGGCATCACGGACCGCTTCGGCGATATGGTCGATCGGCAGGTGCAGCAGCATCACGTACCGAGTGGAGCGTTCCACCAGGGTGCCGATCGCTGACCGGTTGCCCTCCCCGGTTATGTAGGGGTCGGACCGGGGCGCGGTGCCCAGATTGCTCTGGGTCCGTTTCCCCGGCCCGTCCTCCGCACCGGACGTGCGACTTTCATCGCATCCGGCGCTCCCCGGACTGCCACTGTTACGCCGAGACGAAAGGTTTCGTCGTGCTGGTCCATGGGGTGGGGATATGGGTCGCCCGCCACCGGTATCGGGTGACCGGCACCGTGGTGGCATCGAACATGACGAGCCCATCTGCTTCCGGGCGGTGGCCTGGCCTTCCGGTCAGGAACCGCCGGTAGAGTTCCGCCCAGTTCAAATGCTTGTGCCGTTTGAGCAGCCATTGGGTGACTCGATGCCAGGCATAGGAGTCGAGGTACCCGAACGTCGCGTTGGACACGCCGTGGCGGAAATATCCGCACCACCCTCGGAGCACCGCGTTCAGGCGCCCGAGCAGATCAGCGAGGCTGTGATGCTGCGCTTTGTCCGTCAACGCCCGCACCTTCGCCGTGATGGAAAGCAACGCTTTCTTCGACGGGTAGGTGTAGGCGGTGAGCTTGTCGCTGCCCTTCTTCCGGTGCCGTTGGATCGGCGAACCCGAGGAAGTCGAACCCCTCGTCCAGATGGCAAACCCTGGTCTTTTCGGCCGAAAGTCGCAGCCCCAGCGGGGCTATCACCTCGGCTGTCTCTGTCCAGAGTGCTTCCGCGTGCGCTTGGGTTCCGGCCACCATGATCACAAAATCGTCCGCGTAGCGGACGATCCGATAGGTGGCCCCGCCACGTTTGCGGTGCACCTCACGCCGATACGGTGTGGTGTGGGCATCCCATTTCGCACAGAAGTGCTCATCCAGTACCGACAGCGCGATGTTTGCCAGCAGCGGCGAAATGATGCCGCCCTGGGGTGTGCCGGCGCCAGAGTCCCTGACCTTCCCGTCCGTGGACATCACACCCGCGTTCAGGAACGCCTTAATCAGGGACAGGACCCGTTTGTCACCGATCCGTCGGCGCACCCGGTCCATCACGGCCGAATGCGCCAACTCGTCGAAACACGCCGCGATGTCGGCCTCGAACACCCACAGATACCTGCGGGAACCCAACGCGTGAATCTCGGCGATCGCGTCCTGCGCCCGACGCCCGGGGCGGAAACCATAACTGACCGGTTTGAAATCCGCCTCGAAGATCGGCTCCAACACCAGCAACAACGACGCCTGGACCACCCGATCCATCGCCGTGGGGATGCCGAGCCGACGAAGTTTGCTGCTGTTCGGCTTGGGGATCAACCGTTCCCGCACCGGCAGTGGAGCAAAGGTGCGGGAACGCAACAGCTCCCGCACCTGCCCCAGAAACTCCTCGACCCGATCATCCTCGGCGATGGTGGCCGGGCTGACCCGGTCCACTCCGGCAGTCCGAGCGCCCTTGTTACCCCGCACCCAGGCCCACGCAACTGCCAGGAAATCTGGGTGCGCGACGAGGTTGAACACATCATCAAACCGACGGTCAGCATCACTGACCGCCCAGTGGTGCAGCTTGACCTGCATGTCTCGTACCCGCCGCGCCGCACCCACCGGGTCCGGCCACGACTGATCACCGATATTCACCAGCGACTCCGATCATGACTTGCTGCTGCATCAATCCGCTGGGGCCCTTCGCCATGTGCGAGGCTTTCCCCCGCTGGCGACTACTACGGCCCCTCCGCCCCACCGTGAGGTCATCGGCTGACGACGCGCCAACCCGACCGTCCATCCCTGGCTGGGACAGCCGGTCGGGAACCTCACGGTGGTTCCCACGAACACTTGCGTACCGGTCGGCAGGGGTGGTGCCCAGCTATGCCCCTGCGGCATCGCCACGACTACGCCGCAGACCTTCATCGTGGCCTCCGGGGCGAGCGATCTTAACCCGCACCGAAGTTCCCAACACAAACCGATCATGTTGGTGCGCACCGCATACCAGCCCAAATCCACCGGGTTAGAGCTGGCGGGAGACTTAAGAAGCTTTAACACTGGTTCCTCTCGTACACCGTCCTGCCTTGCTTGCCGAACCCAGACCATCCGGTAGTGCTGGCCCGTCCCGGCGTTGTCGGGGCTGCTCGCCACCCTCACCGGCATCTCCCGGATCAGGCTGCCCCCAGCTTCGTTATGCTGCTGCGACAACACAACGGCGAAGGTCTTCCACCTCCGCCCGGTCACACAGCGCCTCGTGGCGCACCAAATCGCCCTCCCAATGGCCTGGGACCGCGCGGTCGTCGGCCTCGGCGGGACGCTCGCTGATCATCACCGATGGGTCGACGATGTTGCCCTGGCGGCGGGCGTCACCGCGGCGGTGCGGCTTCCGTCGGGCCCGCCCGGTCCGCAGCGCCCGGGCCAGCTCCCGTCGCAGCTCACCGCGTCCGGAGCACGTAGAGGGCCTGGTAGATGGTCTCGTGCACCAGGTGCCTCTCGGTCTGGCCGGGGAACTCGATCGGCAGTGCGTGGCAGATCTGCTGCGGGCTCCACCGCTGCTCCAACCTGGACTGCACGAAATCTCGCAAGTCGTTGTCGTGGGCCAGTTTGCCCGATCTGGGCCGGGGCCGTCGGGCGAGGGCTTTGCGGTGCGCCCCGAACGGCCGATAGTTCCCCGCGCCGCTGATGTTGAGGCGGATCTCCCGGCTGATCGTCGACGGGCTCCGGCGCAGCTGCGCGGCGACCGACCGTTGGCTGTAGCCGGCCGCGAGCAGGTCACCGATCAGGACCCGCTCCTCCTCCGACAGATACCGCGGAGAGATCGCCTTCGGCTCGGCGTGGACCGGCGGGTAATAGCGGGCCTTACCGGTGTGGTCCACCATGTTGCGGCCCTTGCTCCACCGCGAACCGGTGGTCGGGTGTACGCCGATCTGCAGACACGCCTGATGGTTGTTCAGTCCCTGAGCCATCAACCGACGGTATTGCTCACGCTCAGCCGTCAACGGCGCGCCGGGCCCAGGCTGAGGACGCTTCTTCTGCATCGACATCGCACAACTCCAGAAGGCTGGTGTTGCAACGACCACTGGAACCCGCCTGGCGAAAGTGTGCCAAATAGCGTGGCGACCGACACAACTGACCGACGACCTGCGGTCGGGGAAGTGGGACAGCCGGCACGGTCATCTACGTGAAACACCGACGTACACGGGCCCCATGATCCTGGTCATCCCAGCACCGTAAGCCGAACGGGAACCGGCTCGGTTCCTAGCTCAATTGGGCAGGGCGAACTCCCGCGTTGTGGAGCTGAACCGGGACTGCGTAGGCCACAACGAACGGCACCAGCGCGAGGGGTACCGCCCATAACCCGAAGGAGCGCTGCTGGAGGCCAGCCCCTCCGAGCACAGCCAGCATCAGTCCGAGGAAGTAGGGCGCTGAGATCCGCCAGTCCACGCGTTTGGAGTCATTGCGCCGAGAGGGGCGTGCTCGCCGACCTAGGTTGAAGCGAACTGTGAGCGCACCTGCCAGCCCGGCCAGCAGCCAACCGCACACCATGAACACCCAGTTCGCCATCCTCGGATGCTAGCGGCCGACGGTTGGGCAGCAAGCGAGTCGAGCGACTTGGCCGGGCCGGCGGCGGTAGCTCACCCCTTCCGAGCAGGGCATTCCCGTTTGACCCGCCCGGGTGACCTATTCCGGTGATGGGACGTCTTACGGGGCAGGCTATGGTCAGTCCAGTTCCAGATTCCGGGTCCGTTCCATCAAGGCGTTGATCCGGGCGTCGATGTCATCCATCGTCTGGGTGAGGGCCGCCATCAGGGTGATCGCTTCCTTCTTCTTCTGGTTCGCCGTGGCCCAGTCCCACACCGGCATCACAGGAACCGGTGCTGATTCGGAGGCTGCTGCCGGGTCGACGGCCAGGGCGGCGACGAACTGCTCCACGTCCAGGGTCTTGTGGTGGGCCAGACCGGTCTCGGCCTGCCGGGCCAGGTGCGAGGTGGAATGCGGACTCATCGGCCGGATCGGCTGGGGTAGGTGTCCCCATTGGTTGATCGGCGGGAACAACGGCACGGCCAAAGTTTTCTCATCGATCGGCTTCGGGGCCTGGCAGGGGTGGTGACTAGCGGCGGTGACTTCCTCGGCCTTCTTCAGCAGATCGACCAGGGCTCGGGTGGCGTGGCGGGTGACGGCGGTGTCCAGGACCCGTCGCCACCGCACCAACGTGCACGGCCCGCACAGCACCGGATCGGTCGTCGCCTCGAGGGTATGCACCTGGCCGCGTGCATCAGTGATCGTCGCGACGCCGCCCGCGATGTGTATCTGCCCGACGGTGAGTGCGGCGAGTTGCCGGTACGGGATCGGTGTTGCTGCGGCGAGGGTGAGCAGGGCCCGGTCCCGGCGGCCGAACACCCCGGTAGTCCAGCCGTGGGAGGGCAGCAACCGCAGCAGCATCTCCACCTGGCCGGGATCGATCAGCTCCCGCAACGGCTGCGCGGTGCGCTCGGTCAGTGCCGGGTCTGCTGGTGGTGGGTGACCGGCGGCGCGGTGGTGGTGGGTGATGGCCGCCAGTCGCCGTCGCAGGGTGGCGGGTGCGCCGGGGCAGCCGGCGGTGAACCCGAGGATCGTGGCCCAATCCGCCGGCAGCGGGGTGTGGTTGGTGGCGGTGCACCAGTCGGTGAACAGCGCCCAGTCCGCCGCGTACCCGGCGCGGGTGTTCCTCGAGAGCACTTTGCCGGTGACCGCCGACATCGCCGGACTGGTCACAGGTTCAGCTTCAGCACGGCGTTGCCGGTGAGTGGCGCGAACTCCCGCGCGTACACCTCGAGCATCTTCGGATCGCGGTGGCCGGTCTGCCGCATGATCGAATGCGCATCCGCACCGGCCCGGAACGCTTCGGTGACGAACCCGGACCGCAACGAATGACCACCCAACAGATCCACCTCAGTGGCGGTGAACCCGGCGTCGGCGGCGCGGCGCTGAATCATCATCGCCACCGCATCCCGGTCATCGCCTTCCCGCTCGGCTGCCCGGTCTTGTGGACCGTCGGGAACAGCCACCGCTCCCCCACCGACTCATCCCCCACCCCTGTCGCAGCGGGTACTGCACCGTCCTTTGACGTGTCGGCGGCGGTGCGGCACCAGTGCTCCCCGGCCGCGACGCGGAGGCGGAGCTGAATCATCGCTGCGGCCCGACCGCCGCCGTCGTAGGCCTGCAACACGGTGCGCCACCGCAGGAACGCGCACGGCGGACAGGTCAGCGGGTCCCGCCCGTACGGCAACGCCCGCACCGTCCCGGCACCTTCCTGATCGGTCTTGGACGACCGGATCCGCACGTGCAACCCGTCCAACGGGTGCACCGTCACATCACCGACCCGCAGGCTGGTGAGCTCCGAGCGGCGGTGCGCACCGGCGAACCCCATCAACAACAACGCAGAGTCGCGGTGCGCGGCCATCCCCGCCGGCCACACCCCCATCGACGGTTGCATCGCCTCCAACAGCAACCGGACGTCGGCCAGCAGCAACGGGCTGCGCCGTTTCGGCGGAATCTTGCGGGTGCGGCGGACCCCTGCCAACGCCCGGCGGACCACCTCGGACCGGCCCGGCGCTGCGAAGCCGGCGGCGGTGTGGATCTGGTTGATCGACGAGCACCACCGCAACAACGACGCCGAAGAGAACCTCGGGTGTCCATCGACCTTCCGCTCCCCCGCCGCTTCGGTCAGATACGCCGCGACCACCAACGCGGACGCCGGCAACACCACATGCCCCGCTCCCGTCGTCCAGGACTCGAACCGGGCCCAATCCGAGCGGTACGCCGCCTTCGTCGCCACCGACGTCGACGCATCCACTGCCGCCCACACCCGATCGAGAGCCTCGATGGGCAAGCCGTGGCCCGAGTCGCCTGGAGTCTGGAGGTCCGGTTCCAGCGTAGGAACGACGTGAAGCCCCGACGCGTCGCCGAGTACTCGCTGCTCCCCTACTGCCTCCACCGAACCCTCCTCCCCGCTGCGCATCTGCCTCGGCAACCCCGGCTGACCTGCGACGAAGCGCGTTCGTGTCCCGTGCCGCGGAAATTGACAGTTGCCACGCTGGGACTGTCACGTGCGTGGCACGGTTTCCGGCGATGCCGTGCCACCGTACTGCGGAGCGTTCCGCCGCCGGGGGCGACTCGCAGCGCCATGACCAGTGCAGACGTTGCCCGCTGTCAAGAACCCCGACACCACTGTCAGAGAACTGTCAAAAACCTGGCGAAGCTGTCATTTCCGCTGGCACGGGACAGTTCGGTGGCGGCCAAAAAGATCTTGCTCGAATTTCCGCTTTGGGGGGTAGTCAGTTGCATGGTTGGTTGTGCTACCTAGGATAATGGAACAATAAAGAATGGCGGTTGAATAAGGGGCTAATCGCAATCAAAGGTTTAGGCCGTCACAGAGGGATGTCCGATGCAAGATATAGCTTGGTTGCGGTCACTATAAGTTTGGAACGGGTGATCCCAAGCGTCGCTGCAAGGGTTTGAAGGGCTTCGAACTGCTGGTCAGTGACGCGCATCGTGGTTTGGACCGATAGTTCAGTGGCCGATCTGTCCTGAGGGATCTCGAAAAGATCGTTGTTGTCTGGCTTTGCCTCGGAAACTAAAGCGTCCGCCACACGTTGGTGTACCGACTTCACGGCGGTCAAAATTAGAGTCGTGGCCGTGCTGCCGCGATCTGCAGCCTGTCGAGCTATTTCGGTGTGCAACGACCTAGGAAGGTAGATCGTGGTGGACCTTAAATACCGCCGTCGACCGGGAAGACTCCTTGCGGGTGCTGTTGTTGTGCTGTTGGCTGCAGTCTCCCGTTGTTCAGGGGCTGACGCCTGAACTGGTACAACTGTCACAGGGGCTGCATTCGTTGAACTAGGTAGAACTCGGGACGGCGCCGAGACGCTGCCGTCGGCGGGTTGACCGGTCAGAGCTGGTTTGGCGCCTTGGTTGGCGGTTGGGCTGACCTGTTGCGCCCTTCTACGAGGCTTACCCAGCAAGCCAGCCAAGTTCGGAGTGGGCATCGGATGCGGTATGGCGTTGGTCATACCGTGGGCGCCAGTTCAAGGGCGCTGATCCTGGTCAGGATTTCGTGGGAAAGGGCGGCGTAATCACCGGCGAGCGCCGGGGCGGATCCGGGCGACGATGGGCGCCTCCCTTCTCGAAGCGCTTGCCAAAACGGCTCCCCTTCCATCTGTGCGGCATGCTCATGCACCAAAAGCCCGCGGCGACGGGCGTCCATGGCGGAAATGCTGTGCCGGATGGTGGCGTTAAATAGCGGCGCCACTCCCCCAAGGGCCAAGTTGATTTCCTCGCTGATCTCGCGCTTAAGACGAGTTGCCGAGGAGGCGATGTCGAACAATACAACGCCTAACAGGTCGAGATTGGGGTTCCGGTTCCGGGCCTCCACTAACCGTTGAGCAATTCGTGTCATGCCCTTCAGGCTGGCTGCATCACCGCGAGTTGGTATGATGAGCCATCGTGCAGCACCAAGCGCCAACAGCTGTAGATTCGGCTCGCCTGGTGGACAGTCAATTATGACCAGGTCGTAGTCGGCGTGGTCGAGCAGCTTTGCCAGCGGAGCTGCAAGGACGTCAGCGACATCCCCTCCCCTAGCGTGACGGGCCAAAAGGACACCGGCCAGGTCATCAAGGCGCTCGCCACCGGCAATCACGTCAACATTCTCACGAGCTTGGGGAACAGAAATCGTCAGAGAGGTTCCCGCGACGAGTGAACCCACGAGAGCTGCGCCGTCGTCGCTCAGCCCAGCCCCGGTGTAGCCAAGGTCCTCTCCTACGTTGCCTTGTGGATCTAGGTCGATGAGGAGAATTTTGTAACCAACTGTCGCGGCCAAGCCCGCCAGCGTAGTGGCGGTGCTCGTCTTACCGACACCGCCTTTGCCGTTCGCGATCGCTACAACGCGGCTTAGCGACTCTCGATCAATGTCTGTTGCCATAGCCGTAGCGTTGCACTTGCGTAGCCAGCAGCATGTAAGACACGCCGCAGTGCTGCGCGGCTATCTGCCTGTAGAGCAAGATGTAAGGCTGTATGTATTGCTAGGCCGGCGGGACACACCTGAGTCGGTGTTGCTCCTTCACCAACCTGACGTCCGCCTAGACACCGTTCCTTCTCGCTGTACCGCTGTCGGGCTGTATCGCTGTATGTATTGCCGTCGTAGGGTCTTGCCATCTGGCCGGTCCTCGCGCGCAGTAACGCGCGTTCATCGGCCTGTTCATCCTGGCGGGGGAGCGGTAGTTCGGCCGCCAGCCGCTGCGAGAACCGTGTCGTAGGTCCCAGCTGGCGGGAACTGCCCACCCTCGTGGCAACATGATTCTTCCGTATTACGGGGCCGTCCGCGAAGTGGATAGGGGGTGATCGGGACGTGGCCTGGCGCAGCTTCGCCCGGTCCGCTGGGCTACGACAACATGCAGACGTTCGTCCACGGGGGTGAGCGCGGCGGCGGAGACGGCGACGTCGCGCTCTGCGCAACACCACCGCCCCGCCTTAAACCAACCAGCCCCGGCGGATGCCGTTGAGGGCCCTGAACAAGGCTCGGACCTGCGTGAACACGGAGGAACCTGTCCCGTTCGCGTTCCGATGTCAGCTGATCACGCTCAACTGACGTGCGCCCTGCGCAGAAGCGGGGGCTCCTGCGCCAATCATCTCGTCAGTACCGGCCTGCGTCGACCGGCGGTCTGGCGATCACAGGCCACCTGACCTGCGTAGATGCAGGCCACTGACAAGCTGACTGCGCCGCTGACACGGCACTGACAAGTTATCTGCGAGCTGACAAGTTGCCTGTCACGGGACAACAGAACCGGAGCCTGTGCGTACTCCCGCCAAGATCGCCGAAGAGGCCAGTAGTCACTTCCTACTATTAATATGCCAGTCAGATAATCAAACATTATCTGCCAAGCGCCGGTAGGGTGACTGGAGCGCCGATCCCGCGCATCCGGACGCACCACCAGCAAAAACGTCACGTGACGGGGGAGCACCGACATGACCAGGCACCGGCGGCGCTCGACTGCCGCATCCCGCCCAGTGTGGGCCCGGCAGCTCCCGGCCGCGGCAAAGCCGCGCCGATGACCGCCGCGCCGGACGTCGGCGAGCTGCCGGCGGGGGAGGGGACTGGCGCCAACGGGCTCGAGGTGGTCGGTCTGTCTGCTGCGGCGTTGTCGGCGGTGGCCGCGGCCGTGGAGGCGTCGGTGGCGGACAACACCCGCATGGCCTACACCTCCGACTGGACCCGCTTCCAATCGTGGTGCGCAGCCGAGGGCCAGCTGTCGCTGCCGGCCGATCCGCTGGTGGTCGCCGCCTACCTGGTGGCCGCGAGCTCCGTCCTCAAGGCCGACGGCACCTTCGCCTACGCCCCGGCAACGGTGACCCGGTGGTGCTCTTCGATCAACAACCGGCACAACGCCGCCGGCTTCGACGCCCCTGGCCGATCGGAGGTGGTCCGCCGCACCCTGGCCGGCATCCGCAAGACCCGGGCGACCCCGCCGCGGCGGGTCCGTCCGCTGCGCCTGGTCGACGTGCACACCATCGTCACCGCGCTGCGGGACAAGGCCGACAGCCCCCAAGCCCCGTTCGCCGCGAAAGTGTTCGAGCGCCGCAATTCCGCCGTGCTGCTGCTGTTGTTGTTCGGGGCATTGCGCAGCGATGAGCTGACCCGCCTGCAGATCGGCGACGTCACCCAGGAGACGCAGAGCCTGCACCTTGCGATCCGCCGCTCCAAAACCGACCAGCAGGCCACCGGGCAGGTCCGAGGCCTACCCTGGCGTGCCAATCACTGGATCTGCCCGCTGTGTGCCCACACGCGGTGGCGAGAAGTGATCGATGCCGCCGACACCGACGGCCACGCCGGGGTCCTGCGACTACTCCGCGGCAGTGCTTCGTTCAGCGGACACGTCTGTGCACCCGACCTACCCGCTGCCGGCGATCCGCTACGGCCGTTAATCCGGGCCCTGACGCCGGCCGGGCGGGTCACCGACCAGGTGCTCACCGGAACGGGGATGTACCGGATGATCCGCACTACCGCCGCCGCGGCCGGGTTCCCCGACCACATCGTGGCCCAGCTCGGCGCGCACTCGCCGCGGGCCGGGATGGTCACCGGAGCCCTTGAGGCCGGCGCACACCCGCTGGAGATCATCCGGCACACCGGCCACAGTTCGGTCACCGCGATGGACCCGTACTACCGCGACACACCCCTGGTCGGCAGCGCGATCACCCGCCTGGATCTCCCCGCTACGCCGTGACCGGACATCCGCGGCACCAAGACCGCCTGCAACGCAGGCGATGTGAACACCCACCCGTCGACAACTGGGGCAGCCCCATCGTGGCCGCGTCCGTGGCCGGTCGCGGGTGCTGACGCGGTGGGGGAGCGGCGCACAGATTCGCGGAGAGGTCCGGATCCGGTGACCGCGCTATCTCCTGCGACCCGCGCCGGGTACGCCTCCGACTGGGCGTTGTTCACCGACTGGTGCACCGCAGCCGATCAGCAACCGCTCCCGGCCAGCGCCGCCACGGTCCTGCTGTTCCTCGCGGAGAACCCCGCCGCAGTACGGACTTCGGCGCGGCGGGTCACGGCCATCGCGCACCTGCATCGCCGCTATGGCTACCCGAGCCCCACCGAGCAACCCGAAGTCAAACAGTGGCTGCGGATGGCCGCGGGTCTGTCCGCCGAACCCGCTCCCGCGGTGCCGACGGAGAAGATCGAGGCGCTGCTGCGGCAGATCCCCATCACGGGGTGGCCGGCCGGGCTGTTTGGCCGCCGCGACCGGATGCTGCTGATCACCCGTTACACCGCGCAACTCACCCGCCCGCAACTGGCCGGATTCACCACCGAGCACCTGTCTGTCGATCCCGAAAAGCTCACCCTCACCCTGGACACCGACGCAGTCACCCTGCCGGCGACCGCCGAGCCGGCGACATGCCCCGGCTGCGCCTGGATCCTCTGGCGCCGGATGCTGCACCTGCTCGCCCACCACGCCAGCGCCCGCCTCCTGTCCGACACTCTGCGCCGCACCGTTCCCCTGGCCAAGAGCGACGGGCATCGCTGCGCCACCGCCAAGAACCGCACCTTCAGCCGGCCGATGCCGATCTTTCTGCCGCTGGACCGCTGGGGCGCCGCCGCCGTCCCCCCCGCCCCGATCAGCACCCGGAGTATGAGCACGCTGACCTCCGGGCATCTCACCGGATGGGCGCCAACCCATCCCGATTTGTACGCTGCTGCCGAGGAAACCGCGCTCGAGGAAGGGACACCGGCGCCACCGGCGCCCGCGCCGACCGATCCACAGGCCGCAGCCGAGCGGTACCTGCAGGGCCTGGAACAACGCCGCCGCGACGTCGCCGACCTCGCCGACGTCCGCGACATCCTCGACGACGTCGACCACGCCGCCGCCAACCTGGACGCCCGCATCAAGGACCTGGCGCAGCGGTACGGGCTATAAACGACCGGACACCGACTCGGATATCCGGCCGCTCAGTTAGCGATTGAGGGTGGTACACCCGCATTCAGCAACGGTTGGGCCGTTGTCTCACGGGCGGGTCTGTTCAGATTGCTTGCAGGCTAAGCATTTCGCCGGAAAGAAGATACGTCTGAATGACGCACCACTCGACTTCACGGACCGACACCTGGTCGGCATGGGTACCCTTGTTGCAGAGCTGGTAGAGCGCATCTATCCGGTTCCCTAGATCGATGAGCGTCGCATGGATGGATTGTGTGAATGTTCCGCCTACCTGTGCCTGGTCGATGAACTGCCAGAGACGGTTGATGTACTTCTCAGACGACAGATCCCTGATCTTTCCGTCGTTGTCTGGCACTGGTTCGGCCGGCACCGGGTACACGACATCGGCTACGGACTTGAGAATCCGGCGGCATGAAGTCAGCGCCTGAGCTCGTTCTTCGACGGCCCCTTCCTGTACCCGGCGGTAGGCGGCAGCGAATTGATCGAACACTGTGGAAGCGTGCTGACGTAGGAACAGATCGACACGCTGCCGATGATGGTCGAATATTCGCTGGGTGGCCACGGTCAGCGAAAGTTCAACTTCCACCTGACAGAGGTATGCGTGCGTTCGGGTCCTGATCCGATCGAGCACCTCATTGCGAAAACCGATCGCGGCGTAAAACTGGGCCTGCTCCAGGCCCGTCCGTGTCGTCGCCTGATCCTGCATCGTGCGGACGTCAGCTTCCAACGAATCCACGGATCCCCCGAGTATTGACCCTTCGGGCAACAGGTGAACCTGACCGGCAGGAACCCGGGGACGCCGATCCTCGATCCACGCCTCGGTCACGGATGCCGCAGCGCTGTAGACATCATCGACGGTGCCATCAGGAAACAGTTTTCGGGCGTCTACCAACCGCAGCCAACCCGACCCGCCTCCCATGCCCAGCTCAGAACGCAACAGCAATGCAGTATCTGCGTCCCCGAGGAGCCGTGCGATCCGCGATGTACGCCGCAGTGAGGCCGACAGACTGACTGCCTCGAACTCACCCAATGCCTCCACGGCCAGCTGCACGACTTCCTCTGTCGTTGTCATCTTCTGGGCCCGTCCAATGTTGATGGCCAAAGGTCTAGGCGAGCGGCGGCCCGACTTGTACCTATCCAACAGTTCGGCATCCCAGCCTCCGTTGTCGAACGCTCCAGCTGCTCCAGTTAGGGGGCGCTGTGGTTGGCCACGTGTGGCTAGCAATAGACCGTAGCGGTTGATGGTGGGACAGCGTGCGGCCCTCGCTCTTGGCCCAGGTGGCGACGTCGGGCAGATCCAACAGGTTGCCCCTTGGCCAGGGTGGCCAATGGTGCGGGGAAGTCCGGGCCTCAAGATAGTTGCATCCCGGGCCCGGGTCAACGGTGCCAGGAGAAGTTGGGAGTTCACTGCCGCCGAGGAAATGAGGTCGGCGGTCGGCGAGCTCGATGCGCTGATGGCGGTGCGGGCTGGGCGGGATGTGCCCACGGGCGTCCGGGAGTCGCACGCCCTGGCCCGGTTGCCGCAGAGGTTCAGCAGCTACGGTGGATGGGCCAGGAGTTTGCACGTCCCGCCTACCCGGCGACGGGCCCCCACCTGTGGGACCTTTGCAGGGGGGCGTGATCCGAGAAGCCGGATTTTGAGTCAAGTCTTGGACTCGCGGGGTGGACGCGATTGGCTGTGCAGCGAAACCTGTTGTACAGGTCAGGTCTTCAACTGCCCTGTCGGTGACCTGGTGGCGGTGGATCTGGCGGATCGCCCATACCCGAGCCGTCGATCGGGTCCGTCACGCTCAATCGCCTATCTGCAGCAGCACACTCAAGCGTTCTCTGATCACGTCGTCGAACTGGGGTCGCCGGAAGCCGATGGCCTACCGGGAGAGCATGGAAGGTTCGCCCATGTTCTGATCCGGGTGGATCCGCAGCGACGGCAAGGACTTCACGATCCGAACGGTCTCGACTGAAACGGCCGTGATTTTGCCGATGAGGTCCAGGATGTAGCGGGGGTTGCCGACTTCACGGGACCAGTCGTTCGGATCGTTCACGATGCCTGACGCCTTGTCGGTCTTGATCTGGTATCGGTCGATGATCCACTCCAGTCCGGACCGCGGCCCCAGCATGTACCCGTGTGCTTCTTCCGGGATACCGCTGATCGTGATGCGAGGGTTGTAGACCATCATCGAACGGTCTTTCCCCTTGCCGCCCCACTTCAGCTTCTCCACCGCGAACCAGGCGTACAGGTCACCCGATCCATGACTGGTCTCAGCACCGGCGATGATCAGCGGGTACGGTTCAACCTCCTCGTACCCGATATGCAAGTTGAGCAGTCGTTGACCAGCATCCCGGAACGCGGCAAAGTCCTCCATCTCGATCCGCGGGGCGCGAGGAAGTGAGCGCTTCAGATCTGGTGCGAACTGCTCGCGGTAGTCGACGGAATGCAGCAGACCATAGATGAACGCGAAAACCACGTCTTTGGTGACGTCTTCGCTGTACCAGTGTCGGTAAATGGCGAGCGCTTGGTCGGTGATGTTATCGATGCGGCGATAGCCGTCGATGACGATGTCCGAGTCGCCGTTGAATTCCATACCTCTCTGGGCCCCTATGTCGACCTGTTCGAAGGTATAACGGGAGAAGAATTTACCTGTATCGAGAAGGTGCAGGTTCGGCAAGAGATCGGTTGCCAACAGGCAGAATTCGAAATGCGAGCCTGCATCCGTCAGAAGGAAGCCAAAATTGCGGTGGTTCGGGGTGGGAAAGATCCGCGGGAGCTGATACACAGTGTTGTTGAGCTCACGATCGAACCAGACATACTGGCTGCTAAATGGGCGATAGCTGCTGACCCGCAGGGACGTTGGTCGCAGGTGATAGTGATCGCCTCTCGATAACCGCAGCCGATCAGCTCTGTCCCAACTAAATTTCCTCGGGTCGGTGTCGATAAAGGAAGAGACCGCATCAGCCGGGTTCGTCGACGGAGTCTGCTGAAGAAACAATTCGAATCCGTCGACCTGGCTGTTGTAAAAGTCTACCATCCGCTCCACACTCTGCTCGACGCACAGCCGGGAATAGTTGTAGACCCAGGCGTCTCGGTTCGTCTTCACCCCGCCTGAATAGGTGTGGAAGATGCCGCTTGTCACGGACTTCGCGCCGAGTGGTTGATATATGTCGAAGGTTTCACTGCGTTGGTTGAGCCAGTCGCCGGAGGAGTTTGGCGAGATGACCCGCCAGTCGATGGTCGCGATATCTGCGGCCTCGACCTCCCGAATCTTCTGACCAGCCGAGAGATAGTCGCCAACCTGGGTATATCTAACGACTGTTTCTGCTGCGCCCGGAACTTTCACCAGTAGGACGATTGCAATAGTAGCGCGAGAGCCCCCGCTTGAACTTTTCATCTCTGCTCCGGACGTCGCCCAGCCGGCAAACTCGAATACTGGCCGGCCTTCTCGTCGACCTGCTTCACCGGCAATGCGACCGTTGCCGCGCAGGTTGTAAATATAGATGGTCGTAAACTCGTTAGCGAGGGTCTTGCGTAGACCATCGGCGGTATTGGAGTCGACGAAACCACCGTTGGTAATAAAGCCAATGATGCCACGGTCGCCGATGCGGTTACTGGCCCACCGAATCGCACGGATGTAGGAGTCGTACAGACTGTTTTTTAGCGTGGCAGAAGACTTGGCTACGTACGTCTTCTCGATCTGCGCGTCGAGGGTGGGGTACTTGACGTTGGCGTTGTTGTCGTTGCCCGAGCTTTGCCCGACGGAGTACGGCGGGTTCCCGATGATGGCCGTGATGGGCAGGGCCAACTGCCGGTCGGCCCGTTCTGAGTTGGTGCGGAAGATCTTCCCGTCGAGGGTGTCATCGGCTTCGGTCATCTGGAACGTGTCGGCCAGGACGATCCCGTCGAAGGGCTCCCACGCGCCGCCGTCGAGCGTATGGCCGTCAGGAGTGACGCGGTCGGCGTAGGTGGCTTCGATGTTCGCGGCTGCGATGTAGTAGGCCAGCAGCGTGATCTCGTTGGCGTGCAGCTCGCTGGCGTACTTACGGGCCAGGTCCTTCTGCGGAATCAGGTTCGGGTCGGCCAGGAGGCGGGTGATGAAGGTGCCGGTACCGGTGAAGGGGTCCAAGACGTGGACGTCTTTGCCGGCCAGGCTGGTGCCGAATTCGGTGTGCAGGAGGTCGTTAACGCTGCGCAGGATGAAGTCGACGATCTCGACCGGGGTGTAGACGATGCCCAGGGCGTCGGCCTGTCGGGGGAACGCGGTCTTGAAGAACTTCTCGTACAGCTCGGTGATGACTTTCTGTTTGCCGGCGGCGTTGTCGATGCCGGCGGCGCGGATCCGCACCGAGTCGTAGAAGCCCTCGAGCTCCTGGGTTTCGGCTTCCAGGTTGGATCCTTCCAGGATTTCCAGCATGGACTGCATGACCTGGGCGACGGGGTTGCGGCTGGTGAAGGCGTGGCCGGGGAACAGGGCGTCGAAGACGGGTTTGGTGACCAGGTGCTGGGAGAGCATGTCGATCGCGGCGTCGTCGGTGATTGAGTCGTTGAGGTTGGCGCGCAACGCGGCGACGAAGTCCGCGAACAGGTCGCTCAGGGCCGGCTCGGGCGGGTTGGCCAGGATCGTCCGCAGCCGGGTGGTGTGCCGGTCGACGATCTGCGCGACGTCTTTGGCCCAGGTTTCCCAGTAGCGGCGGGACCCGACCTTGGCGACGATCTTCGCGAAGACAGCGTCGCGCCACTCGTCCAGCTCGGTCAAAGCGAGCTGTACCGAGCGCGTCTCGGTCTTGACGTCCCCGCCGGCGGGGTTGCCGTCGGTGTCGTTGTCGGTGGGCGGCCCGGTGTGGAACACGTCGATGGCGTCGGGCCGGTTGCGGTTGAGGTCGATCTTGTTGATGGTGGCGTCGAACCGCTCGTCGTGGGCGCGTAGAGCCTGCAACACTTCCCAGACGACCTGGAACCGTTTGTTGTCGGCCAACGCTTCCTCGGGTGGCATCCCAGCTGGGACGGCGATGGGCAAGATGATGTACCCGTACTTTTTGCCGGGGGCCAGGCGCATCACTCGGCCGACGGACTGGACCACGTCGACGACAGATTTGCGGGGGTGCAGGAAGATCACCGCGTCCAGCGACGGGACGTCCACACCTTCGGACAGGCACTTGGCGTTGGACAGGATCCGGGCCTGCGGTGCGCCGGTCTCATCGTCGGGGGCGTCGGCTTTGAGCCACTCCAGTAGCCGGCCGCGTTGCAGCATGTTCATGGTGCCGTCGACGTGCTCGACGCTGGCCATCAGCGGCCGGTCGTCGCCGTCGAGGTTGCCGGTCTCGGCGAGCACCTCACGGTAGGTGTCCACGACACCCTCGAAGGCGTCGGCGAACCGTTTGGACATGCGGATGTTCTGCGCGAACGCCACCGCCTTGCTCATAGGTTTCGGGTCGGAGGCGAAGGAGTCGGAGTTCCCGACCCGTTTGGCCAGGGCGTTCCAGCAGCCGACCATCCGGGCCACGTCGGGTAGCTGCAGCTCCCCATCGGTTTCCAGGTTCCGCTGGAAGGTCCGGGACACCGCGCCCTCGTCGACGGTCAGGACGAGCACTTTGTAGTCGGTGAGCCAGCCACCGGAGACGGCTTCGCCGAACCCGAGCCGGTAGAATTCCGGACCGAAGGTGTCGTGGTCATCCATGGACGCCAGGACCGCGTTGGCCTCTTTGCCTTTGGCTTTGGTGTTGTCGTCGTAGATCCGCGGGGTGGCGGTCATGTAGAGCCGCTTGACCGCCGACAGGTAGCCGCCGTCGTGGACGCGCATGAACGCCGACTCGTCTTCGTCGACCAGCTTCGCGCCGGTGGTCCGGTGCGCCTCATCGCAGATCACCAGATCGAACGCCGGCAGCCCGTGGGCGGTCTGGGCCTGGGCGATCACGTCGATGGACTGGTAGGTCGCGAACACCACCGTCATCGCATCCGGCCTCGCGGTGGCTGCGGCGCGGTCGGCCAGCCGCTGCGGGTTGGTGGTCGCCGGCAACGCCAGGTCGACCACCGTCATGTCCTCCTCGGTCTTGCCGACCTTGACATCCGAGCACACTGCGAACGTCCGCAGCGGCACCTCGGCCTGCCCGGACCAGCCCTTGAGCGACTGGGACAGCAATGCGATCGAGGGGACCAGGAACAGCACCGACCCGCCGACACCGACCTGCTCCTGCGCGATCTGCAGCGACGTGAACGTCTTACCGGTGCCGCACGCCATGATCAGTTGGCCGCGGTCCAGCTCGCCCAGACCGGCCGCGACCTTGTCGATCGCGGTCCGTTGGTAGGGCCGGATCTTGCTGCGGTCCTTGGTGACCAGCACCTGCGGGGTGGTGAACGAGAATTGGGACCAGTCCACCGACGATTCGAGCAGGTCCGCCCACCCGATGCGGGACACCGGAATCTGCTGGTTCTGGACCGCGGCCTGCGCTGCGCTGTTCCACCGATCGGTGGTGGACACCACCAGCCGGGACTTGAACGGGTACTTACCGGACTCGGACAGGAACGAGTCGATGTCAGGCTTGGTCAAGTAGTGGGTGGGCTCATAGAACTTGCACTGAATAGCCACCAGGTCTCCGGTCTCCCGCTCCCGGGCAACCAGATCGATCCCGTGATCCGGCCAGCCGGCCCGGTCCGGCCAGTCCATCCACGACCACACCTCATCGAACCGGCCGGCGTAGAACGGTTCGGTCTGCAACCAGCGCTGCACCAGCTTCTCGAACCGATCGCCCTTGTCCCTCTCCGACGACGACGCGGCCTTCAAATCGGCGAGCAGGGACCCCACAGTGATCGCAGACATGAAGGCAGACTACGGAGCGGGGCGAGGCGATCACGCTTCGCATCTCGGGTCGGGCCAGGAAATGCCGATTCAACAGGCTTTGGCGTCACTGCCAGGCGGTGAGCGAGCATCCTGCCATCCTTTTCGGCACATGGCTTCCGTCGACCAGGTGGGAGTACCGATCGTGACGAGTCCAGTAGCATTGACTATTTGGTCGAACACTCGTTCGGCTACTCAAAATGAAAGGGCTCGCGTGACTCCAAAGGTCGAGCGTTTCCAGCTTCCGGTCAACGATCTGACTCCCGGCGGCGGAGAGGTATTCATCCGACCGGACGCTGTCACCGCGGTCGGACCCGGTCCAAACAGCGGCACGACGACGATCTGGTTGGCCGGCGGACCTGTCGTTGTGATGGACCACGTCAAGAACGTCCTGTTTTCGCTGCAACTCGCGACGTCCGACGAAATCGAGAGCCTCGACCACTGAACGGACGGCATGGCCCCCACTGCGGAGGATGGGGCTGCCCAGTACGACAGTTTCACACGTGTCCGAAACCGAAGGTTTCGAGACAGTTCCAAAGCCGGCAACGACCGCTCGAGCGGGGTTCTTCGTTTCTTGTGAAGCGTCGTGAAGTTGTCACCGGATTCGCTCGTCAGGTTGTCACCGTGACGTCGTCCGGGGGTGACGGTGCTGTCATCGGCCGTAATCGGGCCGGGTGAGAACTGGCGATCAGCCGACTTTGGTGCCGCCGCCGCGCTCGACGGCTCGGTAGACGGTGGACCGGCCGACGGAGAACAGTTCGGCGAGTTCGGCGGTGGTGTGTTTTCCGGCTCGGTATAGCCCGACAAGGTGTGTCTCCTGGGCCTACTACCGTGCCCAACGCCGCGCCGAAGCCCGGATGAAACGACGATTCCCCCACGGCTTCTGACCACCGCCGACTCGGCGGGCACCCCCTCGGCGGGCGCCGGTCATGGTTCAACGGGACAGCGCAGGCTTTCCAACCTCTTGTGTTGTGCCGGGCAGTCCGGGTTAGCGTTCGACGGTGACGCATCGACAGCAGGGCCTGGTGGTCATCGGTGTGGCTGTGTTCCTGGTCGTCGTGGTCGCTGGTCTGCGCCCTGATCTGGTGACCGGTGCCGCCCAGGCCGCGCCGGTTCCGGGGCCGCCGGTGGTCGGCGATTGCGTTCTCGACCCCGTCCCAGGGCCGCCGATGAGAGCTCTCGTCACCGATGCTTCCGGCGGCACAGTCCCGGTGTATCCAGCGCAGCAGATCCGGCCGTGCACCGGAACCCGCTACGGCGAGATCACCGCCGTCATCGCGACACCAAAACCCACCGTCGTCAAAGGTCGCGGCACCAGCGACCGCTACCTCGACGACCCGAACCAAACCAGCTGCGCCTTCGCAGCTGCGCCGTACGTGGGTATGACGACACAGCCGATCCAGGGTTTCTGGCAGACGTACCTGCAGATCACCAGTGGGTTGTCCAGGCCGTCCGCACGGCAGCAGGCGGCCGGGCAGCGGTGGGCGGCGTGCATCGTGACCCTGCGGCCATCCGACCCGGGCTCGGCGACCGCAACGGCCCCGGCCCAAGCCGTCGCGCAGTACGGCAGCTCGCTGCGCGACGCGCTGCACACCGGCCGGCAACGCGACCAACTCGGCACCTGCATACCGGCCGTCGACTGGGACCGCGGCCCCGTCACCGACGGCTGCCGGCAGCCGCACACACTGGAAATTCTGGCTTTCGGCGACAGCGGCGATCATCCGGTGACCCGCGCCCAGGTCGAGCTCAGCTGCCGGCAGCTGGTTCGCGACCTCACCGCCATGCCTGATCCCACCGCCGCCGGTGCCCTGTCCATCCAGATCCACGTCGAAGACAGCAGCAGCATTGCCATCACCACACCGCAGGTTCCCGCCCACTCCTACCTTGCCTGCGGGATCACCACCACCGGCAGCCGCAAACTCCGCGGCAGCCTGCTCGCACTGGGTCGACAACCCGTCCCCTGGGCCTAGCCGGTGTACCCGCGGCCTGGCAACCGCGCGCATGCCCGCCGGCAACGCCGGTTCCCCCGCCGACACACCCTCCACGATCTTGGTGGTGGCTCGATTGCAAGATGTGGATTACCAGCCGCCGCCGGCTGATGGGACAAGAATTGAGAGGTTTGGGTGTCCAAATATTTCTTGGGTTGGGATCGGGACAACCGAGTGATTCAGATACTCGGGGCCGTCCTGATCATTCTTGCTGTCGTCAGCATCTGCATCGACGCCTTCACCTCGGCCCACTGGGGAACACCTGTCGCTGGTGGGTGTGCGGCGCTGCTCGCCATCCTGACGGTCGTGACGTTTGAACCGGCAGGCCACCAGGCGGGGGAAGCAGAGCTGACCCGCCGGAAAGAAGTACCCGAAAATGGGAGTTATCGGGTAGTCGTCAGACCCCGGTCGCCGGCGAATGATGGCAATTGAGCCGCGGTCGACGGTGTGGCGCGTCGGGCGATTCAGTCCTGGGTGTGCTGTCGGTTTCATGAAGGTCCGCCAGGACTGTTCTTCAGGTTCGGTAGACGTCGCTGCGGTGCGCGACGCGGAAGATCAGGACGGTGACGGTGTCGTCGGTAACGACGTAGAGGACGCGGTAGTCGCCTATGCGGATGCGGTAGCCGGGGGTGCCTTGCAGTGCTTTGGTTCCGGTGGGGCGGGGGTCATTGGCCAGTGCTGCGATGGCGGTGAGGATGCGGCGGCGGATGCCGGATTCGAGTTTGCGGACCTGGCGTGCTGCGGCCGTGGTGTATTCGACTCGGTATTCGGGCGGTGATGTGGGGGTGGTCATGACAGCTTCCTTGCGGCTCGGTGGGTAAGGCCGCTAGCGAATCATGGCCCCCGTTGCGGTGTTGCACAGTAGATTTGCGCAGGTCAGGGGGTGGCGTTCTCGGCATCGAGTTCGGCGAGCAGCTCGGCCGCGGTGATCCGCTGGCCGTCGTCCTGTGCTATCGCCCGGCGTAGTTCGAGGGCGTCCCGGGCGTCTTCGAGCTGTTCGAGCAGCTCCAGGTCCTCGCCGGAGATGATGGCCCCGACTACCCGTCCGCGCCGGGTGAGGGTGATGCGGTCGTGGGCGTAGGTGACCCGGTTGAGTACGTCCGCGAATGTGGCTCGCGCTTGCGCGACCGTCAGTGAAGCAGCTTCAGTGAACATGTACCAAGAGTACGAGTTGTACAACTTGTGAGCAAGTGGTCCGATGCAACATCGGGTTGTTGGTAATCGGTGCTGTCACAGCCGCAATCGGCTGGGCGAGGAGTGGGTGATCAGCCGACTTCGCCGCCGGCTCGTTGGACGGCGCGATACACGGTGGACCGCCCGACGGAGAACAGTTCGGCGAGTTCGGCAGTGGTGTGCTTTCCGGCCCGGTACAGCCCGACGAGATGTTTTTCCCGGGCAGCGCTGAGCTTGGGTTGCTTGCCCCGGAGCCGGCCCTTGGCCTTGGCGACTTTCATGCCCTCCCTCGTTCTCATCCTGATGAGGTCGGATTCGAATTCGGCGATCATGGCCAGGACGTTGAACAGCAACCGGCCGATCGGGTCGTTCGGGTCGTGGACCGATCCGCCGATGTTGAGTTTCACTTCGGCGGCGGTGAGTTCTTCCACGATGTCGC
>JAABUM010001297.1_pt1 | contig 37944 bp, 33 predicted proteins | sample 5559161 | NCBI WGS metagenome assembly JAABUM01 (sample SAMN10711868, study PRJNA513369) | rock metagenome | isolation source: Antarctica rocks | place: Antarctica: Victoria Land, Siegfried Peak nord
TGGAGAGGCATTTCCTTCTTCACCTAAGGGCTGGGGATTGCACCCAGCGTCGTCTGCCAAGTTGGCCATGGTAAGTTGCCACCATGGCTCCCTTGCGGGGAGCGGGTCGCACGGTCTGGACCCATGGTATCACGGCAAGCAGCAACCACAGCCCGCAAGTCCACCGCCCGCGCCTACAAGCCCCACGTGCGTCTCCTGGACGCCGAGCGCAGCCTGTACACGGTCCAGTCGGAACGCTACACGTACCTGCTCTACGCCGTGGACGTGCTGCAGGGCACGTGTGAGTGCGAGAGCGGCCAGTGCGGCTTTAAGGGCGTGAAGCGCCTGGGCGGCGTGTGCAAACACCTCTACGTCAGCCGGCAATATCACGACCATCGCCTGGCCACCGACCTGCCTGCTACGACTGGCCGTCCCACCACTCCAGAGGTGGCGGCAGTGGCCCCTGAGTCGGGCCTGGGCGTGCGGGTGGCCAGCACAGGCGAGGGCTACGAGGTGTACTCTCTACGCACGGGCGCGCTGATCTGCCACGTAAACGACCCGGCCCGCGCAGGCCTGCCCACCGCTCCGTCGCGGAGTGTGGACTGGAAGACCCTGGCGGCCCAGTTCGCCGCCGTGGCGGTCCCCACCTTTGACGTCCGCTCCCAGGCAGCCCCGGCGCCTGCCTTCATCCCCGCTCCGCCGGCCTTCTCTGAGCTGTTCGCCGCGTAGTAGGTAACGCCCGAGGAGGATGGAGGCAAATTCACTCTCCTCGGGCCAAGATGAAGGAGAGAGCCGTAATGACACAGTCGACCACCACTTCACCCCACAGCTATTCTACAGCACCCCTGCAGGTGTCCACAGCGCCCCGGCCCAGTGATATCCGCCTGTCTGTCCATGTGGCCCCTGGCGCGCCACTGGGCGCCTGTGAGGTGGTCCTGGGCCTGGGACGCGGCAGCAAGGGAAAGGGCACACGGCCTGGGGACGATCACGCCCTGCACGTGGCGGCAGTGAGAAGGCTGGCCGAGGATCTCAAAGCCTACTGCCACGCCTATGAGCAAGCCGCGCTGGCCGAGGACCCCGCTGGCTGGTGGGAGCGCCTGGCCGTGGCCGCTGACAGCGTGCGCCCGGGCAGGACCACGCTGTGCCCCTATGGCCGGGCCACCACCAACACCGAGTCCTGCGCCACCTGCATCCCGTTCTAGCCCACCGACCCGCGCCCCAAACTACTGACACCGGTGTCAGTAGTTTGGGGCAGGTCTCCCCACCACCCCCGACGCCTAAACTACTCGCATCGGTGCGAGTAGTTTGGACCGCCACCCACCTAATGAGGAGTCCATCATGTCCACCACACCCACCTGCCCAGAGGGAACAGTCATCCCCGACGCCTCGAACCCCGAGAGATACACCCGGCCCCTGCGCTTTAGTGAGCTGTTCAAGGCAGCCTATGTCCTCAGCATGGGCATTGCGCGTCTGGCTGATGAGATGATGAGCACGCAGAACGGGACCAGCTCGCCCCAGTCGTGGGACGAACTGCGCAACTCCTCGGAGGCGCTGGCCGCTATCGCCGATCACGTCTGCAACGATGCCCGGTACTGGGACGATGATGAGGACGACGCGCCGGCCAGCCGCACGCCAGCCAACACGAAGAAGCCCGCCGCCTAGCACACGCACACGTGTGCCCCAGAGGCGTGTCGGAAGCACCCCTGGGGCACGCACCCTATCCTACCAGGAGCGCCGCCGCGTTACCTTTAGCGCGCGGCGGCCCACACAGCCACAGAGGAGAAGACAGCAATGGCACGCGGTAGTATTCGGAAGCACGAACGGGACACAGGAGTCAGCTACGAGGTGGTCGTGGACCTGGGCGTTGACCCGGTGACCGGCAAGCGCCGGCAGCGCAGCAAGAGCTTCAAGACCAAGAAGGAGGCCCAGGCAGCCCTCACGCAATGGCTACGGGAGATCGACACAGGCATGGCCGTGGACCGCTCCGTCCAGACCGTGGGGGAGATGCTGGCCTACTGGCTGGACACACACGCGCGGCCGCGTTTGCGGGCCAAGACTGTCTACGACTATGAGCAGACCATCACCAAGCATATCCTGCCCGACCTGGGCGCACTCACCATGCAGAAGCTGTCATCGGACCGCCTGCAGAAGTTCTACGGCGACAAGCAGGCCGCCGGTGTGGGTGTGAGGACCATCCGCCTCTGCCACCTTCACATCGCCCAGGCGCTCAAGCAAGCCCTCAAGCTCGGGCTGGTCAGCCGCAGCGTGGCCGCCCTTGTCACGCAGCCACAGGCGGCCACACGCGAGATGCAGACGTGGAGCGAGGAGGAAGCCCAGCGCTTCCTTGCCGTGGCCGCCCAGAGCAGCCATGGCCCTATCTGGGCGATGGCCCTGAGCACCGGCCTGCGCCGTGGCGAACTGCTGGGCCTGCGGTGGCGTGATGTGGACCTGGACGCGCGCATCTTGCAGGTGCGGCAAACCGTGGGCGCCCTCCGTGGCAAAGCGGAGATCAAGCCTCCCAAGACCAAGAGCAGCCGGCGCGAAGTGCCCCTGCCTCCACCCGTGGTGGCTCTCCTCAAAGAGCACAAGCGCTGGCAGAACGAGCGACGCCTGGCGCTGGGTGAGGCGTGGCAGGACTACGGCCTGGTCTTCCCCTCGGCGATCGGCACCCCCATCAACCCCGATAACCTCACCCGCGACTTCCACCGCCTGGTGCAGCTGGCCGGCGTGCCCCGCATCCGCATTCATGACCAGCGCCATACCTTCGTTACCCTCACCCTTGCCCGCGGCGCCAACCTCAAGGCCGTCAGTGAGGCCATCGGCCATTCAGACGTGGGGATCACGCTCGGCACCTACGCCCATGTCTTGCGTGAGCAGCGCGCCGACGTCGCCGACAAGGCCAGCGCTGCCCTCTTCCCGCCCCCTCCCGAGGACAAGAAAGAGGCGCTGTGAGACGGATTATGGACCGTCTGTGAGATTTCTGTGAGATATGGCTCCAGAAACGAGGAGGTGGCAGTGTCCGTATGGACCTGCCACCTCTGGTAAACCGTGGTCGGGGCGAGAGGATTCGAACCTCCGACCTTCTGAACCCCATTCAGACGCGCTACCAAGCTGCGCTACGCCCCGGTATGCTGTACCTCCGGTATGATACCACACGATGGCTCAGGGCGCCAGGGTGCCAGGGCGCAACGCGGTAGCATGGTTGTGCTGTTGTGCATCGCGCTACTCTGGCCGCGTGGTAGGCAGGGCCAAGCCTCACGGTGTGGTAGCGCGCCTGCATGGGGTCCTGGTGGTGGCTTTGCCGCCGGAGACCAAGTGAGCGGCTAGGATAAGCGGGGCGTACGCGGCGGCTGAGCGGCTCTGGAGGTGGGGAGACACGGCTTGACCCGGGAGGCGCGGGCAAACCACCACACCTCCTTTACGTATTGTGGTAGGTCTTGACGCATAAATGGATAGGAGGAGGGTGACGCTGGTGATGATGGTTGATACGTATGAGGAGCCGGCCCGTGAGGGGGGCCTACGGAAGCTTTGGGAGGCTCGGGGGGACCTGGTGAATCAGGCCGGGGAGCGCCTGAGCCAGCCGGAGATGAAGGTGGAGTGGTCGCGGCTCCCCCACCTGTGGATGTTGCTGGACGCGACGAGTGGCAGGCAGGGCTGATGGACGAGGGGGAGTCGCTCTACGAGGCCCGGCCTGACCTCTACGATGTGCAACATGACGAGGCTGACGACGACCTGGACTACTACGCCGATCTGGCCGGTGAGGCTGGCGGCGCGGTGCTGGAGTTGGGCTGCGGCACGGGGCGCATCCTGGCCGCACTGGTGGCGGCCCAGCCGGGGCGTGGCCGGAAGGCACGGCGGACGCTGGTGGGATTGGACCGCTCACCAGCCATGCTGCGCGCCGCCCAGAGCAGGTTGAGCAGCCAGCCTGGCGTCGTGCTGGAGGTGGGTGACCTGCGCAACTTCACGGTAGCCAGCGGCCCCTTCGCCCTGATCACCTGTGCCCTGAACACGTTCATGGAGTTGCTCACGCCGGAGGATCAACTGGCCTGCCTGGCCCGCTGCGCGGCGCACCTGGCCCCAGGGGGCACGCTGGTCCTGGACCTGCTCAACCCCTATGATGCCCTGGGCGACGCTTACCGCGGCCAGGTGCTGCACCAGTTTACCCGGCGCTGGCCCGATGGCTCGTTTGTCGCGCTGGCTACCTCCAGCCTGACCGACGGCAGCGCGCAGTACATTACCACCTACCGGCAGTTCGACGAATGGGGGGCGGGACGCCCGCTGACCCGTTCGGCGTTCAGCCTGACCACCCGCTATACCTTCCGCTATGAGTTGGAGCACCTGCTAGCCCGCGCTGGGCTAACCCTGCGCGAGGTCCAGGGCGACTACGAGGGCAACCCCTGGGGTGAGGAGTCGCCCCGATTGATCGGTCTGGCTAGCGCCTAAGACGCGATGGCCTGCGCTCGTTAGCCGGTAGGGCGCCCACGAGGGCGGGCACACCGCCGGGCCAGGCCAGCCGAACTAACGTCAGTGGTAAGAATCCGATCATGACACAGGTGGTCACGGCCAGCCGTTACGATCACCCAGCTTCGGGCAGACTCACCTCCATCCATAGGGAGACGGTCGCCCCGGGGGCGACGGTCAGCCGTTGGGCCGGTTGGTTGAGCGCGTCGGGCGGCCCGACCCACGGCTCAACGCACAGGAACGGCTGATCGGGCATCGTCCAGGCCACCACGCAGCGGCAGTGGTCCGAGGTGGTCAGCCGCACCTGCCCGGAGGGGTAACGCAGCGTCAGGGGGTGGCGCGGCAGCTCCAACACGTCGTCAATCTCCGCCGACGCCGACGAGGGCGGCCGAAACCCCGCAACGTCGTCCAGGCGCACCAGGCTCTTCTCAGGCAGGGGCACGGCGAAGTAGGGGTGCCAGCCAGGGGCAGCGGGCAGCGGGGTAGCGCCCCCATTGGTCAGCCGCAGGGTCAGGCGCAAGGTACGCGGCCCCACCACCACCTCCTGGGTCAGCCGCCAGGAATAGGGGTAGGCGCGCTCCATCTCCTGGTCGCTGGCGATGCTGAGGGCGATGCGGCTGGCCCAGTGCAGGTCAACCGTCCAGGGGCGGCTGTAGACCAGGCCGTGGGCGGGGATGGCCGTGCCGGCGTCGACAAAGCGGTCGTCGGTCAGCGTGCCTGCCTGGGGGAACAATACGGGGATACCCGCGTGGACCCAGCGGCGGCCGGGCGGTACCCACGCGCGGGGATCTTCAAGCGGCGGTATGGGGGCGAACAACACCTCGCGCTCTCCAACCCGGAAGCTGGCCACCCGGCCACCCATGGGGTCAACCGTGGCGCTGGTGTCCAGTGCGCTGATGCGCGGCAACTGATCGGTCATCGGCGTTTCTTCCCTTCTGTTTGCTCCCGGTGCGCCTGCACCCCCCACCCTACTCCGCGCAGGTCGGCGCCTGCCGTGTATGGTAGCGCACCACCCGGGTCCTTGGCCCACTGCCGGAGATAGCATGAGCAGAGGGCGCCTGGGGAGCCATACTCCGGGCTGCCGTATAATCAGCGCAGTTGCAGCGGGTGCCGTTGATGCGGGTTGAGAGGGGCTGATGGTTCGCCGGGTGCTCGTGGTCTTCCCCGTGCTGGCTGTCTCTGTGTACCACATTGAGGCGAATGGGGCGCGGCCCAGTAGAGAGCGAGACGTCCCTGCCAGGCCACCATCAATGAGGGCGCAACGTGACCACCTGCCGTGCTAGGGGACGCGTCAGCAACATAACCGCTTTGACCAGCGTGAGGCCGTGGGTTGAGCACGGGTGGTGAGGCGACAGCCAGAGGTGAGCCACGGCTATACTGAGGGCGGGTGACCATACGTGGAGAGGGTGCGAGGTGGAGGGTGACGGTGGTGGAGGGTGTGGGCATCGGTATCTTCGGCTATGGCTTTATCGCCGGGGCACATGTGGAGGCGCTGCGCGCGGTGGGCGCGGGCGTCGTGGCCGTATGCGGCCCGCGCCGCGAGGCGGCCGAAGCGTTCGCCCGCCGCTATGGCATCGAAGGGGTGTACACGGACCCCCAGCATCTGCTGGACCGCGCCGATGTGAGGGCCGTGGTGGTGTGTACGCCCGACGCCGACCACGCGCCGCTGACTATCGCCGCGGCGAGGGCGGGCAAGCACGTGTTCTGCGAGAAGCCGCTGGCCATGAACCTGGCTGAGGCGCGCCAGATGGTCGCCGCCGTCTCGGAGGCCGGGGTGGTGGGCATGACAGGGTTCCTGCTACGGGGCGCGCCGGTGGTGCGGCGCATCGCCCACACGCTCCAAAGTGGCGAGGCGGGCCAGCTGATCAGCCTGCACACGCAGCGCTACAACGCCTCGCTGCTGGGTCCAGGGGCCATGGCCACCTGGCGCACCGACCCCACGCGCAGCGGCCTGGGTGTGCTGGGCGACCTGGGCGCGCATATGGTCGATCTGGCCCTGCTGTTTGGCGGCCCTGTTCGCCAGGTCAGCGCCGACCTGTTGACCTTTGTCCACGGGCTACCCGACGCCACGACTGGTCGGCCGGTGGCCCTCAGCCTGGACGACGATGTGGCGCTGGCCCTGCGCTTCGCCAGTGGCGCGCACGGCACGATTAGCCTGAGCGGGGTGGGCCTGGCCGACAGCCATCTGCCCCTGGGTCGCAGCGAGATCGTGCTGAACGCCAGCAACCTGGCTATCGTCTCGGACGGCATGGAGCACGCCGCCGTCCATCGCCTGGGCAGCGCGCCCCAGGAGTGGCCGGTGGACGAGACGGTGGCCAGCCTGGATCACGGTCAGCTGTTGACCTATCTGGGTCAGGAGTTGATGCGCGGCTTCCTGGCCGCTATAGCTGCCGGGCGCCCCGCGTCGCCAACATTGGAGGATGGCCTGGCCGTGCAGGCCGTGCTGGAGGCGGCGGCGCGCTCGGCGACCAGCCGCCGCTGGGAGGACGTGCCGGTATAGCCACGGCGCCGGGCGACCACGCCTGCTAGATTGGCCGCCCGGCCGACGTTTGTGCGTGTGCCGGGCGTGCTGGGCGACCACGTGCAGTGGAGTGAACAGGGCAGCGCCTGTGGGCGGGTGGCCCACTTCACAACGGGCTATCCACTCTGCTACACTGGCCATGACGCGAGGGAAATAGATGAGCCGACAAGATCCGGCCGCGGGGCGACCAATCGCCGCTCCCTTGCGCGACCCGCCGCACCTTACCATGTGAATAGTGGCGCCATTCCCAAACTGGCCCGCACAGAGCGTTGCAGGCCAGGTAGCTTTTTATACCCCACATCTCTCTCAATATACTCTCAACATGTGGCGAGGCCAGTGGGCTTCGCACGAAAGTGAGGCCCAGAGCATGGCACGTATTTACCTGGGCAACCAGGAGCCGAGCGACCGCGGTATGCTGGAAGCGCTGCGCCGGTTGCCCGATGAGTTTCATGTATTCGTCGAGTTTACAGTCAACTACGCCGGCAAACAGCGCCAGGCCGATTTTATGGTCGTCCGCGAAGAGGTCCGCCCCTGCTCACTGTTCATGCTTGAAGTGAAGAACGAACGGCGACGCCTGCGCGGCACGGTCAACGGGGCCTGGGAGGTGCAGGACGAGGACGGTCCCTGGCGCGAACTGCCCGTCTCCAACCTGCGCGATCAGAACCCCCTGCAGCAGGCGCAGAACACGGCCCGGCTGCTGCGCGACTGGATCATCAGCATGCAATCGCTGATTCAGGATGAGGATGATCCCTGGCAAAACCCCGCCTACAACATGACGGCTTTCCCCAGGCTGGTGCTGCCGTTTGCCCATGCCCAGAATGCCCTGCAGAAAGACAACTTCGCCTGGGTGTTCACCAGCTACGACGAGACGGTCTCCAGCCTGCTGCGCTTCCGCGGCACCCGTGACTTCCCGCTCAGCCGTCGGGAGATCGAGCGGCTGGCCGAGCACCTGGGCCTGCAGCCGACCTACGTGGAGCCGGTGGCCACCCTGTCGGCCGCCGAGCCGGAGCCGGATGAGCTGAGCCAACTACGCGGCGAGGTCGCCGCCCTGCGTGGCGATATGGCCGAGGTGCTGCGCCTGCTGCGTGAGGGCGCGGCGCTAGGCCGAGCCACGGCTACCCTGGGTGGCAGGATGGGGCTGGCCCCGATCGCCGGCGCTCCGCCCGCGCCGGAGAAGATGGAGGAGCTGTGTGAGGCGGTGGTGGCAGCGGTGCGCACGCTACGCGACACAAGCCAGAAGCGTTTCTTCCCCAATGTGCATGGCCTGCTGCGCCAGCGGTTCGGCGGCTTTCAGCCCCAGGTCTACGGCTTTGTCAGCTTCAAGGCCTTCATGCAGGAGGTGGAGCGTCGCGGCCTGATCCGGCTGACCACGATCAACTCGGCGGATTGGGCTTTGCTACCCGACGAGGATGTCAACGAGGCAGTGCAGGTGTTAGCCGAGCCGCCCGCGCAGTTTGGCTCCCTGGAGCTGGCCCTGCAGCAGGCGTTCGTGGAGTTTATCGCCACCCGGGGCAGCTTGCAACCGCACATGACAGCTAACTGGCTGGGCCTCCAGCTTGTGCAGAACGGCATCCTGCCCATGGGCACGGCCCAGGTGCGCGGGCTGGTCATGCAGGGGATCAAGGAAGGCGTCTTGCTGGAGGGCATCCATGAAACGGTGCATCGGGAGACCGGGCAGCCGTTCTTCCTGCGCACGGTGCGTCTGAACCGCGCGCACCCCCTGGTGGAGCGTATCCTGGCCATGGCGACCTCCGACGCGCCGCACAACGGGGCCAGCCTGCGTGAGCAGGACCCTGCCCTGACCTAGCCGACTGCCAGGCGCGATGTTGCGGAATTGCCCGCTCTGGCAACACCTCCTCACATCAGCGTTGGCGGTCAACTACCCGTTTAGCACTCATCACCTGAGGGGTGCGCTAAGGGTCTGTGCCAGAAAAACGTTTTCAGACTTGGAGGCCTCCCTCTCTGGAGCGAGGCCGGATTGCTGCATAGTGTGTTGACTGACAGTCCCTAAGGTGAGCACCCACGTTGTCCACATCTCGCGTACCCTATGCGGCATCAGTCCCTCGTGCGCATGTTCGGGAAAAGCCAAGCGGTCTCGCGCTAGGGGGTAGATCGCATCGAGTACAGTGCGGCCGACGATACGGTGATCCCGATGGGCAAGGTACGGCGGAGAGGCATGCTCAGGGTCATGAGTAAATACGGCGACTAGCCCTGGGCCGGGGCCAGGTATTTATCGAACCAGGCGGCGATGTGCTCCAGGCGCTCCAGGCGGCGGCTGGGCTTGCCGCTGCGTGATAGGCCATGGCTCTCTTCGGGGAAGCGCACAAAGGCCGTTTCGCGTCCGCGGCTCTTGAGGGCAACGAACAGCTGCTCGGCCTGCTCCACGGCCACGCGCAGGTCCATCTCGCTGTGCATGATCAGCAGTGGCGCGCGCATCTCCTCGACGTAAGCGATGGGCGACATGCGCATGAGGTGCTGGGGGTCGGCCCTGGGCGCATCGCCCAGTTCCCACTCCCAGAAGATGCTGAAGTCGGTGGTGCCGGAGAAGCTGTACAGATTGGAGAGGCCGCGGTCGCTCACGGCGGCCCGAAAACGGTCGGTGTGACCAACGATCCAGTTAGTCATGTAGCCGCCGTAGCTGCCGCCCATCACGCCCGTGCGCTGGGGATCGGCCCACGGCTCCCGCAGGGCGCGGTCCAGACCGGTCATGATGTCCTGATAGTCGCGGTTGCCCCAGTCGGCGCGGATGCTGCTAACAAATTCCTGGCCGTAGCCCGCGCTGCCATGGGGGTTGCAGTAGAACAGGCCGTAGCCCAACCCAGCCAGGTACTGGAACTCGTGGAAAAAGGCGTGGCCGTAGGCCAGGTGCGGGCCGCCGTGGATGGCTACGATCAGCGGGCGGCGTGGGGTGTCCTCAGTCCCCTGGGTGGACAAAGGCGGGATCAGCCAGCCCTGCACGTCGCCGCTGGTGGGGCTGGGGAAGGTGATCGCCTGGGGAGCGCTCAGGCGGCGTTGGGCCAGCAGCGCCGCGTTGATCTCGGTCAGGCGGCGCTCGGCGGCTCCATCGGGCGCGCAGGCGTACAGGTCGCTGGGGGTCACGCCGTCGGAGACGATGTAGCACAGCGTGCCCTCATCACGGGCCTGACTGAAGCAGAGCGCCTGCCGCTCCCCTCTGGTCACGGCGCTGGGTTGCCCACCAGGGCCAGGGCTAACCCTGCACACCTGGGTGCTGCCATCGAAGGTGGCCAGGAAGAGCAGGCCATCGGCGTCAGGCGACCAGGCCAGCGGAGCGGCGCTCTCCGGGCCACGCAGGTCGCTCAGCACGGCGTCGCCCACGGCGTGAGGCCAACCGGCCAGCAGGTCATGGGGGGCGCCACCCTCGGCGGGGATCAGCCAGATATGGTCGTGGGTGGTCCAGCGCGTCTGGGGTGGGTCCTGGTGGCCCACGTAGGCGATGTGCTGGCCATCGGGCGACCAGCAGGGGGAGCCATAGGGGCCGTCGGACTGGGTCAGCTGGCGCGCGGCGCCGCCATCGGCGGGCACAACCCAGATGTCGGAGTAGTAGGAGCGGTCGCGGTCCTCCATGCGCGCCGAGACAAAGGCCAGGTGGGCGCCGTCGGGCGACCAGGATGGTTGGCTATCGTCCCAGGCCCCATCGGTAATCTGGCGCGGCTCGGCGTCGCCCTCCAGATCAACTACGAAGAGGCGAGTCCAGCGGTCCGGCTCGTGGAAGCCGGCCCCGTCCTGCTTGTAGCGCAGGCGGGTGATCACCCTGGTCGGGGCTGGCTTCTGGGGGTCATCGTCCTTCTTCTCGTCGTCAGGTCCGCCCACCGCGCTGGTATAGGCCAGGAGGCGGCTGTCCGGCACCCAGGCGATCTCGGCGGCCCCGTGCTTGGCCCGGGTGACCTGGCGGGCCTCGCCGCCATCCACGGGCATCACCCAGATCTGCGGCTTGTCCGCCCGCGTGGACAGAAAGGCAAGCCACGCGCCATCAGGTGAGAGGCAGGGCATCGTGTCGCGATCCAGCCCATTTGTAAACTGGCGGGCCGGGGCCACGCCGGCGGTGGAACAGATCCAGATGGCCGAGCGGTAGGTGTTCTTCTCGCGGTCCATCTGGGTGACCACATAGGCCGCGCGCCGGCCGTCGGGGAAGGCCTGCACATCGCTGGCCGCACGCAGCTCGTACAGGTCGCCCGGAGTTAGCCCACCGGGCTGGCCCGCCTGTTCCTGATCCGTGGTCGCGTTGTCATCCTGGGCCATGCGGCACTCTCCTCTACCTACACCCGCTTGTGCGCGGGGTCACAAGGTCGCGTATTCCTTCATCACTATGGTACAGTGGCGCAAGGCGTAGGCGCCGGTGAGGAGGCTAGGATTGTGACACACTGGCAGGGGCCAGGCGAACCGTTTGCCGTACTCTACGATGGTGACGACAGGCAGGGCATGCAGCTGCCTCCTGAGGCCCAGGCCCACTTTGGCGGGTGGCGCATCCCTGATCTGGCCGACCGGCCCTATGTGTACGCCAATTTTGTGACGGCTCGTGATGGGCGGATCTCGTTCAACGCGCCGGGCCACGCCGGCGGCGGCGACGTCAGCCGCTTCAACGCGCATGACCGCTGGCTGATGGGCTTGCTGCGGTCCCGCGCCGACGCGGTGCTGGTGGGCGACAATACGCTGCGCGTGGAGCGTGAGCACATCTGGACGGCGCAGTACATCTGCCCCGACGAGGGGCCAGCCTGGGCGGCGCTGCGCCGGGCTGAAGACCGCCCGCCGCTGCCACTGCACGTCTTTGTCTCGCTACACGGCCATGTGCCCCAGGACGCCGCCGTGTTTGGCCTGGAGGGAGCGCCCGTGCTGGTGGCTACCACCCACAATGGCGTGACGGAGGCGCGGGCCAGGGTGGGGCAGCGGCCTGGTGTGCAGTGCGTCTCCTTCGGCGCGGAGACCGTGGACCTGGCCGCGCTGATGGGGACCCTCCGCACGGTCTATGGCGTGCGTACCCTGCTCTGCGAGGGAGGCCCCACCCTCTATGGGGCCATGCTGGCGGCCGGCCAGGTGGGCGACGAGTTCCTCACGCTCAGCCCCATCGTCATCGGCGCCACCACCGCCCAGCCCCGGCCCAGCCTGGTCGAGGGCGTGGCCTTTGGGCACGAGCATCCACCCAGCAGTACGCTGCTGAGCGTACGCCGCGCCGGCGACTACCTGTTCCTGCGGTCGCGCTATCACGTTTGACCCGTTCGCTTTCACGGTCGCCAACATCGGCTCCATGACGGAAACTGTTCCCGTGGTCGCGCTATCGCGTTTGACCACCCCGCCGCGCCGATGCTATACTGAACCAGCCACCCTACTGCTCCAGACGACGATGCCTTGCCGCACGTGAGTGGGTTGCCCCGCCGGTGGACGTCGGCCACGCCACCGCGATCACTGCCCCAGGACAGGTGGGCTGCCATGACCCAGCGGCGCGTCGCGGCGCCCTGACCCGTGGCAATCCCGCGCCGTGGCGGACCAGACCCCTTGCCGCGTCCATAGGCGCGTGCCACTATTATAAAGAGGGGACGGCGCGGCGCGGGCCGCGCGTCATCGAGAGCCGGTGTAGCTAAAGGGAACAGCAGCGATGGCCACGACAGTGGCCGCGTCCACAGGACGCGGCAGGGGCGAAAGCCGCGGCGAAGGTACCCCGTTAGTCCACCTGGAGAATGTCTCCAAGGTCTACGCCAACGGCACGGTGGCCCTGGCCGGGGCCACGTTCACCCTCAACAGCGGTGAGTTCGTGTCGCTGGTCGGCCCGTCCGGCTGCGGCAAGTCCACCATCCTGCGCCTGGTGGCTGGCCTGGGCGAGACGTCCGGTGGCCGGGTGGATGTGGAGGGGTTGCCGCCGGCGCGGGCGCGGCGCGAACGGCAGGATATGGCCTATGTTTTTCAGGACGCCACCTTGCTGCCCTGGCGCTCGGTGCTGGGCAACGTGGAGCTGCCGCTGGAACTGCGCGGCGTGGGCCGCGCGGCGCGGCGGGCGGCCGCCAGTGAGGTGCTGGAGATGGTGGGCCTGAGCGAGGTGTTGCACGTGCATCCACGGCAGCTCTCGGGCGGTATGCGCATGCGTGTCTCCATCGCCCGCGCCCTGGCCGCCCGGCCAAAGATCCTGCTGATGGATGAACCGTTCGGCGCGCTGGATGAGATCACCCGCCAGAACCTCAACGACGAGCTGCTGCGGATCTGCGCGCTGGCTGGCTGGACGGTGCTGTTCGTCACCCACAATGTGGTGGAGGCCGTCTACCTGAGCACCCGCGTAGTCGTGATGTGCGCCCGGCCAGGCCGCATCGTGGCCGACGTGCCGATTGGCCTGCCCTCACACAGAAACCGCGAGCTACGCACCAGCCCCGACTTCAACGCTCACGTGGGTCAGGTCGCCCACCTGCTCCAGGAGGTGTAGCGATGAGTGCCTTCGCCCCAGGCGAACTATCAATCCCTGCTGGCGCGTCGCGCCGCGACACCGAGGCCAGTCTGTCCGGTGTGGCGCCCGCGCCGATAGGGCGGACGCGGCGCATCCTGGTGGCCGTGGGTCCGCCGCTGGTCGCCCTGATCGTGCTGATCACCGTCTGGCAAACCAGCACGGTGGTCTTCGCTATCCCACCCTACCTATTTCCCGGCCCCTTCCACGTGGTGACCGGGGCATGGGACGCGCGCGACGCCCTGACCTCGGCGGTGTTGCACACCTTCAAGGACGCCATGGCGGGCTTTGTGCTCAGCGTGGTGGTAGGTGTGGCCAGCGCCATCGCCCTGTCCAGCTCCACGCTGCTGTACCGTTCGCTCTACCCCTACGCGGTGCTGCTGCAGACGATCCCTATTGTGACCATCTCACCGATCATCATCATCTTGATGGGCACCGGCGACTCCTCGATCATCACAATCGCCTTTATCGTGGCCGCCTTCCCCATTATCTCCAACGCCACGATGGGCCTCACCTCGGTGGACCACAACCTGATCAACCTGTTCCAGATGTACAACGCCTCGCGCTGGCAGAGCCTGATCAAGATGCGCCTGCCCCATGCCCTGCCCTATATCCTGACCGGCCTGCGCATCTCCAGCGGCCTCTCCGTCATCGGGGCCGTGGTGGGCGAGTTCTTTGCTGGCTCGGGCGGTGAGGATGGCGGGCTGGGGTACATCATTCAGGTGGCCCAGAACCGCATGCTGATGGACGAGCTATACGCGGCGGCGCTGCTCTCGTCGCTGCTGGGCATCGCCGTCTTTGCCCTGGTGGGCGTTATTAGCTACCTGACCCTGCACAACTGGCATGAGTCAGCGGTGCAGCGGGAGAACTAGCCATCGCCTATTTGTTTGATCAGCCGCTACGGTGGCTGTTGTTAGGAGACGCACGCATGAAAGTATCTCGTTTGGGTGTTGTGATGCTAGCCCCCGTTCTTCTGGGGTTGCTGGCCCTGGGGGGAACGGCCCAGGGAGCTAATCAGCGGGCGCTGCCCAAAGCGACCCAGATCATGAACTGGTTCCCCGAGCCAGAACACGGCGGCCAGTACGCGGCCATGCAGAACGGCCTGTATACCAAGATGGGCGTGGACATGTCTATCGGCACGTTTAACCCCAAGGGGGGCAACTGTGAGCCGCTGGTGGCCACGGGACGCGTGGACTTCTGCATGGACAACGCCGATGGGCTACTGCAGGCCCGCCAGGCCGGCATCCCCGTGGTTGGCGTGTTCACCATGTTCCAGATCAACCCCCAGGGCATCATGTGGCACGCGGCGGACACGACAATGCATGGGGTGGCTGACCTGAGCAACCACACGTTTATCTACTCGTTTGGCGCGGCCTACTGGGACTTCATGAAGGCCAAGTACCACTACAAAAACGTCAAGGAGCAGGCCAACGACTACTCGTTGCAGCTCTTCTCGGCCAACCCCAAAGGGGTCAACCAGATCTACGTGACCTCTGAGCCATTTACGGCGATGGACAAGGGCATGAAAGTCAAGTGGGCGCTGATCGCCGACTCCGGCTACAACCCCTACGCCCAGATCATGGTGACCAGTGAGGCGAACATCAAGCAGCGGCCCGCCATGGTCAGGGCCTTCGTCCAGGCGTCAGCGACGGGCTGGAAGACCTACCTGGCCAACCCGGAGAAGGTGTTCACCTATATCAAAGCCCTGCCCGCGGCCAAGAACTGGCCGATGACCAAGCAGGCGATGCGCTTTAGCTTCCAGGAGATCAGGGACCGGCACATGGTCACCGGCGGCGCGGCCAAGGACCACGGCATCGGCTATACCAACCCCCAGGGCATGGCCCTGCTCAAGAAGCAGATGGTCAGCGTGGGCATTAAGCTGGACAAGGTGGATGTCTCCAAGGCCTTCACAAACCAGTTCCTGGCCGGCATGTAGGCAAGCCGCTCCAACGCAAGGTCGCCCGCTTCTGCCTCCTAAATAGCCCGGCGCCGCGACAATCGCGGCGTCGGGCTATTGCGCGTAGTGAGGCTCACACTATCCCTCCGGCAGGGACCACTATGCTCTGCCACCCTGATCGGCGGTACAGGCCGCTCGTGCTCCACATTGTGAGGCCGACCGCGCGGCCACATGCGCGGCTCCAACGCTGATCAGCGCCGCCAGGAGGGATCCCCACCAACCAGCCTCTGCTCTCTATCTTCTCGCCGGATTGGCCCAGCGCGGCACACGCTAGACAGCCTGAAGGGGCGTCCCTAGCGTTAGGGACGCCCCTTCAAGCTGTTTGGCTATGGTAGCCGAGTTGGGCTCGTCGCCGGTCAGAGCTGACGTGAGGGATCCGTGGCGGGGCGCGAACCCCTCACGTGATCAGGGCTACACGACTGGCGGTGAGCTGGCTAGCGCACGGGCACGCCCTGATCGCCGATATAGGAGAGGCCGTCAGGCGTGTTGGCGATGCGGGTGGCCACAAAGGGGCCATCGGCGCTTGTAAAGCGCGCCCCCAGAGGGCCGAGCGGCAGGGTGCGCGTTTCAGTGTTGACGTTGACCACGGTGATCTGACCGGCCCCCACGCTATAGGGCGCGCTGAGCGTCTGGCCGCCCGCCGTGTAGTACGTGCCGCTCACCGTAATCGTGGAGGAGCCCAGGTTGAGCAGGTAGATCGTCTCCACCAGAGGCGTGCCGTCGGCCAGCGCCGTGTTCAGCCGCGGGAACAGCAGCGTCTGCAGGCCGCCGGGCGCCCCGCTGAGCGACACGCCAGGGTGGCGGCCGATATTGGGTGAGCCGCCAAAGTACTGTGGCCGCTCCACCAGGATCGGCTGGTTCGCTGTCACCCGCGTGGAGAACGGTCCACGCACTGGCCCCAGGATGCTGTTGACAACGGTCGTGCGGCGTGTGCGAGGGGCCACGGTCAGCGCCTGCCCACCGAGGCGCTGACCGGTCGCGCTGTAGAAATCAACCTGGACCGTGGCGACGGTCGCATTGGGGTTCACCACCGTCACGTATGACTCGTCGTTGACCGTCTGACCGGGGGCCAGCGCGTTGGCCGTGTCCGATCCCGGCCGTGAGCCAAAGGCGAAGAAGAACTGCTGGGCCGGATCGCTCAGGCCAGCTTTGGCCGTGCCCCCGAACTTGGCCGAACCGGCCCCGGCGCCGAAGTAGAGCACCCGCTCGGCCACAATCGGTTGATCGCTGGTGACGATCATGCCCACCGACTGCCCACCGTACGGCAGGTAGTCGCGGCGGATGTTCTCGGTCGCCCGGCTGTTGGCGGGCACGGTCAACGTGACCACGCGTGGCGACGTGGCGGGCACGTTCTGGGGCAGGAACGTCACCGTCACGTTGGCCGGCGCGGCGGAGGGGTTCTGGATGGTCAGATACTGCTGGAATGTGGCCCCTGTATAGCCCTCGGCAAAGTACCAGGTGGTCCCTGGGGCCGTGTTGCCCAGGCTGCTGGTGGAGTCCAACCGGCCCGCTTCGGCCATCCGCTGCATAACGCGCTCGGCGGCGATGCGGTAGTCGGCGCTGACGATGGCGCTGACGATGCGGTCGGGCCCGACATCGCTGTTGACGCTCTCCCGCAGGACGCTGTTGGCCCCCACCGCCACGGCCTTAACCACGGGGACGGCTTGGCCCTGGATCTGGTAGGTGAACGTGACGGTTGTGGCAAAGCTCTCTGGGTTGAGCACCGCGATCTCCTCGTCGAAGTCCGCTCTGCCATTGGTGGCGCGGCGTCCGGTGTAGCCTTCGGCAAAGTAGATCGTGGTCGGCTGAGCCGAGGGCCTTGGCGTGGGCGGCGGGGCCACAACCCCAGATACGCTGAGCGCCGCCGTTGCGGTGTTGGCCGCGGAACAGGCGCTGGCCCCGCGCAGCTGATAGTTGCCGTTGATCACCACGACGGTGGGGCTGATACTCATCGTCGTGGTGAAGTCGCCGCTGGCCGACGCGGTGACCACCTGGGTTGGTCCGCCCGCTGGTACAGCCACCCCGTTGGCCACAAACTCCATGGAGATGGTGACAGGGGCCGAGGGGATGTAGCCGCCACCGACGACGCTGACGGTACCACCCTGAGGCGCCGTGGCCGGCGACACGGTGAGCGCCGCTGTTGGTACGGTGATCGGCTGCGCTACCACGATGCTGCCCCGTCGGGAGGCTATGGCCACAGCCAGGGTGCCCGCGGCGGTATTGGCCGGCGCGGTGACTGTCGCCGCGAAGCCGCCGCTGGCCGTGGCCGTGGTGGTCACCGTGGCGCCGCCCTGGGCAGTCAGGCTGATTACATCGCTTGGCGTGAAGCCGCCGGTGGCGCTGAGCGTAAAGGGCGAGCAGGGGTAGACGGGTCCAGTGGCCAGGGTCAGTCCGGCGGCGGTTGAGGTGATCGCCGTGGTGGCTACCAGGTTGCTCAGGCTGCCCTGGGCGCGCAGCGTGTGGTTTGTAAAGGTAATCGGCGCCGTGAACGTGCCGGTAAACTGGCCAAGTTGATTTGCCGTGGCCACAAATGCGGGCGCCACGCCACTCGCCGTCGGCCCAGCCAGGCTGCCTGCCGCTGAACTGAGGTAGGAGGTGACGGTAACCACTTCGCCGCTGGCAAAGCCCGCCCCGCTGATCGTCTGGGCCGCGCCGCCGGCGATCAGCGGGCTGGAGCCAGTCAGGGTCGTCGAGCAGGTCGCGATGGTCTGGGTGGCCACCTTACCGCTGGCGCTGCCCACGGCGCTAACCGTGTAGACGCCCTGCGTAATCCCGCGGTCGCCCGGCAGGCCGTTAAGCGGCGTGCTGTCGCGGTTGGCCACGGGGAAGAGGGCCTGTGTGTTCAGGTTGCCGTTGGCATCCACTTTGAGCGTGGCGAACTGGATGTTGTTCACCACCAGGTTGACCGTCTCGTTCGCCGTGTAACCGCCCAAAATGAGGATGACCGTCTCCGTCGGCACGGCGCTGGCGGTCACCCCGGCCGGGGCTGGGCACGCTGAGCCGGAGGGCACAACGGTCAGGCTAGCGCTGCCGGCGGCTGTGGTGACCGAGGTGATCGTCAGGGGTGCCGTGGCCTGCAGTCCGGTGGCGTCCACGGCGCGCAGGGTGGCCGTGCCCTGCGCCGCTGTTCCTGGAATGGTCAGGGGCGCGCTAAACGTGCCACTGATGCTGCTGGTGGTCGTCGTGGTCAGAATCGGACTGCTCCCACCGGCCCCGGTCAGCGTGATGGTGATCGGCTGCACCGTGGCCGCCGAGCTACCGGCGAAGCCACCGCCGTTGACCGTGATCGTGGAGAAGGCCGGCGCGCCCCCCGGGCTGGCGGACAGCGTGGCCGGGGCCGTGGCCTTGTAGCGCAGTCCGGCGGCGTCACGGTACGTGGCCGCCGAGCCCGATGCCGTGCCGACCAGCACGACGGTGTGGACATTGGGAGTCAGGGCGCCCGGTACGGCAAGCTGAAACACAGCATAGGTCGGTGTGCTCAGATCGGGGCGCGGAAACGCCCCAATGGCCTGGGGGCTCGTTTGGCCCGCCGTGCCATAGTTGTTTGTGGAAGCGGCGTCAATGGTGGCGGCCAGCGAGACCACATTGGAGGGCACGATCGTGCTGGAGATGAGCACGGTCTGCAGGCCACTGCCCACGGTCAGGCTATCGGGAGATAGCGCCGCCGAGACGCCCTCTATGGCCGGCACGGCGCCGATGGTCACGCTGCCTGACGTGGCGCAGCTACCGCCCACGCCGACCGCCGCCACGACATACTGGCTGTTGGCCGCTGGTCGGGCGTTGAGCGGCAGCGTCACCGCGATGGCGCCGTTCACGTCCGCCGTCGTCGCGGTGGCGCTTGAGCCCTGGTCGGAGCCGCCAAAGGGCACGGCGGCGTTGAAGTAGACCGTCACTGGCTCAAACGAGTAAAAACCGCTGCCTGTCACGGCCAGGCTGGCCGTATTGGGCGCCGACGGGCTGGGCAGGATCAGGCCACCCGCCGGGACGCCAACGATCGCTGCCCGCGAACACGGTGGGCTGATCGGCGCTGCCTCGGCGGTGTGTACGACGGGAGCAAGTGGGGTAGGGGCCAGGACGGCTAGGGGACCCAACAGTAATGCGACCAGGGCTCCCGCGATGGAGCTTTTGCGTGTATGCGTCAAGGCCATGGTCCTCCTAAGATCCTCTCCAGGGCGTGGCGGCTGCCCAGGCGCAGACCGCTCAGGCTTGCTCTCTCTCGTGGGGCGCGGGCACAGACCTGCCAAGATGCTCCGCCCGCGCTCAGTGTACACCCTGCTCGCCCCGCGCGGCCAACACAAAGCGCCGGCCAGACCACGGCGACCCTGCTGGCTCTCCAGATCGGCCCGCCGGGTCGTCGGCCTCGCCGTTACGTGGGCAGGCCGCGCTCAAGGGAGGAGACGCGACGCCACAGCAGGGTCAACAGTAGCGCGCCCATGACCAGCAGAGGGAGGATCGAGGCGGCGCCCCGCAAACCCAGGAAAAAGCCCCAGTTGTTGGCCACGTGACCGGCCAGCAGGCGCGTGGGCGCCCAGCCGAACAGGGGATTGAGCAGGTCGGGCGAGAAGAGCGGCGCCGTGGCCCCCGCCAGCAGCATCGCGCCCACGGAATACAGCGCCAGTGGCACGGCTAACCGCCGAACCCACTGGCTACGCAGTGCAAAGGCGCAGGGCACGATCAGGTACGGCAGGGCAGGCGTGAAATGGCGCGGTCCCACGCTAAACCCGCCGTTCCAGAAAAGATAGGAGATGTTAAACAGCCCATAGATCACCACGCAGGTGGCGCAGACCACCGCCGCCGCGCGCGGCCCTACCTGGTTGCTAGCCAGCAGTGGCCGCGTCCGCCACATCGCGCCCAGGCCAGGCACGGCCAACAGCAGAAAAGGGCTGATCAGGAATAGCCCACGGTAGGGGCTGAAGGTGATGCCCCACAACGCCTCCAACGAGGGACCCGTTATACCCATCACGCCCTGGCTCATGCCCTTGATAAACTGCTGCTGCCCACCCAGGTGGGCGTAGCCCTGCGCCAACGGTCCCCCAAAGACCAATGAATTGTAGATCAACGCGGGGGCCACGCCCACCAGCATGCCAGCGCCCAGGGGCAGCGCCCAGGTCACGGCGGCCCTCGACGACCTGGCCAGCAGCACCCGCCCACCCAACAAAACGGCGGCCAACAGGAGGGTAGGGTATTCGCAGGCCACGGCGACACCACACAGCAAACCAATGCCCAGCCGGCTGGCCATGCTGACGGGCACGGCCGGAGCCGCCGGTAGGTAGAGGGCCAGGAAGGCCACCATCAGCAACACAGCGGCCATCTGGTGGCTGAAGAAGACGGTGCTGTAGGGGAAGGCCAGCGTGCCCAGTGCCCAGACTCCGGCGGCGGCCAGAGCGCCCCGGGCGCCCACGTGGGGACGCAGGCGGCGGGAGAGGGTGGCGGCGGCCAGTGCGGTGGGCAGCCCAACCACCAGCAGGGTGAGTAGGTAGCGCACGACGAAGAACAACGCGCCAAAAAAGGCTGGCCCCAGGAGCGCCTTGAGCAGGAGATACGCGGGCACGGCCAGCAACGAGAGGCCCGGCGCCTTGTCGGTATAGTAGTGACCATGGTAGAACGACCGGTCGCCCAACCCGGCGGCATAGGCGTCAATCACCGCCGTGTGGCGCTCCACCAGCGCTCTGGTCAGGACCAGATGGCTATCCGCGTTCCAGTTCACCCCACGGGGCACAAAGTAGGCATAGCACAGCAGGGCCAGCACGATCAGCGGCCGCTCCACGCCACGGGTGCGCCGGCTGGCCCGCTGAGCCGGGCGCGTGATGGCCCCGCCTGGGGGTTCCGGCCCAGCCACGCTCACGGCGCGGGCGCATCCTTCAGGTACTCACGCACCCGCTCCAGGTCGTCGTCGCCCCGCACGACCACCAGGATCGTATCATCGCCGGCCACGGTGCCCACCACCTCCGGGAAAGCGCAGCGATCCAGGGCCACGGCCAGCGCATTGGCCGAGCCAGGCGCGGTGCGCACGAGCACAAAGGCCCGCGCCGTGGCCGTCTCCACCGGTTGGTCGCGCAGGAGGCGCTGCAACCGGCGGCGAGCCGAGGCCTCGTCGGGGGCCGGAGCTTCGGCCAGCGCGTAGACCAGCCCCTGACCGGCCAGGCGCACCCGCACCAGGCCCATCTCCTCGATATCGCGCGAGATGGTGGCCTGCGTCGCCTGCACGCCGGCCTGGGCCAACCCTTCAACCAGGTCGTCCTGGGTGCGGATGCTCTCCTGGGCGATCAAGCGGCGGATCACCCCCTGCCGCCGCGCCTTACTGGTGGCGTTCACGGGTGTCCGGCGTCATTCGCCCAACACGGTGGCCAGGATCTCTAGGGCATAGTCAGCCTCATCATGGCTCAGGATCAACGGCGGGACCATGCGTAGGGTAGCCGGGCCGGTGGCGTTGAACAGCGCGCCGCGGTCGCGGGCGGCGTCCACCACGGCCGCCGCGCTCTCGGTGGCCAGGTCCACGCCCACCATCAGGCCCCGTTCGCGGATCGCCGTGATCGGCGCCCCAGCATCGCGCAGGCGGGTCAGGCCGGCGCTCAGGTAGGCCCCCATCTCGGCGGCGTGAGCGCCCAACCCCTCGTCCAGCACGGTGCGCACTGTGGCCACGCCGGCCGCGCAGGCCAGGGGGTTACCGCCCAACGTGGAGCCGTGGTCGCCGGGCGTGAAGGCCGCCGCCCGCTCGGTAGCCAGCACCGCGCCGCCAGGTAGGCCGCCGCACAGGCCTTTGGCCAGCGTGATGATGTCGGGCCGCACCCCATAGGCCTCGTAGGCGAAAAAAGTCCCGGTGCGGGCCATGCCCGTTTGCACCTCGTCAAGGATCAGCAGCAGGCCCTGCTCGTCACACCAGAGCCGCACGGCCCGCAGGTAGTCGGGGTCGCACGGGTGGACCCCGCTCTCGCCCTGGATCGGCTCCAGCAGCACGGCCACCGTGCGTTCCGTGGTGGCCGCCCGTAGCGCCGCAATGTCGTTTAGTGGCACATGGGTGAAACCCTCAGGCATGGGAGCGAAAGGAGCCTGATACTTGGGCTGGCCGGTGGCCGCCACGGTGGCCAGGGTGCGGCCATGGAAGCTGTTCAGGGCCGTGATGATCTCATAGGCCCCGTCGCGGTGCAGCTTGCCGTATTTGCGGGCCAACTTGATCGCCGCCTCGTTAGACTCCGCGCCGCTATTGGTGAAGAAGACCACGTCGGCGCAAGAATGCTCCACTAGCAGCTCGGCCAGATCAAGCTGGGGCAGCGAGTAGTACAGGTTCGAGGTATGCACCAAGGTGGCCGCCTGGCGGGTGATCGCCTCGGTGACCGCGGGGTGGCAGTGGCCCAGCACATTCACGGCAATGCCCGCCACCAGATCCAGATAGCGCTTCCCCTGCTCATCCCACACCCAGCACCCCTGGCCACGCGTCAACACCAGCGGCTGGCGCCGGAAGGTGCGCATATAGTAGCGGCTCTCGCGCTCCGCCGCTGTCCCTGTTGCCCCCGTCACTACCACGCTGGCGCCTCCTCCACGTCTCGTCTTTTGGTCGTCGCCCGCCCGGGAGCACCCAGGCCCCACATCAAGCACGATCATCGCGGGCGCTGATCACCGTGCCCCCAGCCTGGCCGGCGGCCCACTCACGCAGGCTATGCGGCCGCCGGCCATCCAGGATCACCGCGTTGGCCGCTCCCTGTAGCGCCCTCAGGCAGGCCTGAACCTTGGGGATCATACCCCCGCTGATCACCCCATCGTTGATCATACTGGATATGTCGTGTTCCGTGATGCGGGGCAGCACCTCGCCGGCAGCGTCGCGCACGCCGGCCACGTCGGTCAGAAACACCGCCGCCTGGGCGCCCAGCGCGGCGGCCACGGCCCCCGCGGCCGCGTCGGCGTTGATGTTATAGAGCACGGGCGCCTCCCCGTCGCCGGCGCCGGCCCCCTGCTCAGCCAGAGCCAGGGGGGCTACCACGGGCAGGAAACCGGCGGCCAGCAGGGTGTGCAGCACACCGGCCTCGACCTGGCAGATCTCACCCACGAAGCCCAGAGCGCCGTTCGCGGCCGGCCTGGCCCGCAGCAGACCACCGTCCAGACCGCTCAGGCCAACGGCGCGGGCGCCTAGCGCGGCGGCCACGGCCACAAGTTCCTGGTTGACCAGGCCGGCCAGCACCATGCGCACCACCTCCAAAGTCGGGCCATCGGTGATGCGCAGCCCATCCTTGAACGTTGGCTGTAGCCCCAGCCGCTCCATCCACGCCGACACCGCCGCGCCGCCGCCGTGAACCACCACCACACGCGCCCCACCTCCGGCCAACTCTACAACGTCGGCCAGCATCGCCGCCTGCGTGGCCAGCGTCGAGCCGCCCAGCTTGATCACGTAGAGCGGCCCCAGTTCCCCGGCGCCCGGCGGGTGAGCGATCACGTGGTGTACTCCGCGTTGATCTCCACGTACTTATAGGTCAGGTCGCAGCCCCAGCCGGTGGCCGCCGCGTCGCCCTGGCCCAGGTCCAGTTCGATCAGCACGTCCGGCGAACGCAGCGCCAGCGACGCGGCGGCCCGATCGAATGGCCGCGGCCGGCCACCCTCAAACAGCAGCATGCCCTGCAGGCGCAGGCGCAGCCGCTCTGGCTCGATCTCCGCGCCGCTGTAGCCGGCGGCGCAGACGATGCGCCCCCAGTTGGGGTCGTTGCCGAACACGGCCGCCTTGGTCAGGCTTGAGCCGATCACCGCGTGGGCGACCTGGCGGCCCTCCTCTTCGGTACGCGCCCCCGTGACGCGGCACTCGATCAGCTTTGTGGCGCCCTCGCCGTCGCGGGCCACCTGACGGGCCAGGTCGCGGCACACGCCCTGCAGCGCCTGCTCAAAGACGACCGCCTCCGGGCTACCTGGTGTCAACGGCGGCGCGCCGCTGGCCCCATTGGCTAGCAGCAACACCGTATCGTTGGTCGAGGTGTCGCCGTCCACGCTGATCATGTTGAACGAGCGGTCCACGGCGGCGCGTAGGGCGCTGGCGGCGTGCTCCGGCGTCAGGGCCACATCGGTGGTCAGCACAGCCAGCATGGTGGCCATGTTTGGCCGGATCATGCCTGAGCCTTTGGCCATGCCGCCCAACATAGCCGTCTGGCCGCCCAAAGTGAGCCGGGCAGCGGCCGTTTTAGGCCCCGTGTCCGTGGTCATGATGGCCAACGCGGCGGCCTCGCCGCCATCGGCGTCTAATGGCAGGCTGGCGATGGCCGGCAGGATGTTCTCCAGGGCCGGCGTCACGCCGATCACCCCGGTAGAGAGCACAAGCACATCGCGCGGCGGCAGCCCCAGCCTGGTCGCCGTGGCCACGGCCATCTGGCGGGCGCACACAACGCCCTCCTGACCCGTGCAGGCGTTGGCCTGACCACTGTTGGCCACGATAGCCTGGGCCTGGCCATCGGCCAGGTGCTCCTGACACAGCAGCAGCGGCGCTGCCTTGACCTTGTTGCGGGTGAACACGCCCGCCGCCGTGGCCAGGCGGTCGCTGGCCACCACGGTCAGGTCAAGCTTGCCCGAGGCCTTCAGCCCACAGGCCACCGCCCCCGCCGTGAAACCACGCGGCGAGGTCACATGGCCCGGCGCCAGTGCCCAGTGGTGGGGCGCCGGAGCCCCGGCCCCCTCGCCGGGCGCGCCTGTAGGGTCGTCCTCTATCTCCATCCTTCTTCCTCTCGGCTGCTACTCTGGGGGTCGGTCGCTCCCCTCACGGGTAGGTGACGTGCAGCGGCAGGCCCATACTCTCAGGCAGCCCAAACATCAGGTTGGCGTTCTGCACGGCCTGGCCGGCCGCACCCTTGACCAGGTTATCTATCGCGCCAACCGCCACCAGCCGGCCAGTCCGCTGGTCTACGGCGGCGTGGACCAGGCACAGGTTTGTGCCTGCCGTCCACTTGGTTGCGGGAGGCGTGTCCATCACGCGGGTGCAGGGGGTGTCGGCGTAGAACTCCTGATAGGCCGCGCGCACCCGCGTGGCGTCCACGCCAGGCCGTAGGTCGGCATAGCACGTGGCCAGCAGGCCGCGGGTCATCGGCGTCAGGTGGGGCACAAAGGTGATGCGGGGCACGGGACCGCCGGCTGCGGCCAGGTCCGCCAGGGTACCTTCCATCTCCGGCAAGTGGCGGTGGCCCTTGAGCGCGTAGGCCATCGTACTCTCATTGACCTCGGAGTAGTGGTTGGTCAGCGTCAGCGAACGCCCACCGCCGGAGATACCCGACTTGGCGTCCACCACGATGCCGCCCTCAATCAGCCCGCCGGCCACGGCGGGGGCCAGGGCCAGAATCGCCGCCGTGGGGTAACAGCCCGGGTTGGCCACCAACCGTGCTCCAGCGATGCGCTCCCGGTACAACTCGGGCAGGCCGTACGGCGCCTCGGGCAACAGGTCGGGCGCGGGGTGCGCCGCTCCGTACCACTGTTCGTAGAGGGCGGCGTCGGGCAGGCGAAAGTCCGCGCTGATGTCCACGGCGCGCATTCCAGCGCGCACCAGGGGGGCCAGCGCCTGCGCCGACGTGGTGTGAGGCAGCGCGCTGATCACCAGGTCGCACGCCGGAGCGTCGTCCAGCGAGGCCAGCAGCGTCAGGTCCGGCCCACCCCAGAAGGGGTACACAGCGGCCAGGGCCACCCCGGCCTGACTGCGCGCCGTGACGGCGACCAACTCCATCTCCGGGTGGTCACGCGCCAACCCCGCCGCCGCCAAACCACCGTAGCCGGTCACATTCAGGATCGCTACCCGTACCATGCGCGCCGCACCTCTCCTCGTCAACTCCGCCCTGATTGGTATAACTATACAAACAACTGCATAAGTATGCAACGTCGAGCACGTCCATGGATCCTGTCTATCTGGGTCAGCGTGACCTCTCTCGCCCTCTGGCGCGGCTCCCTTGGTGAACAACCTTACTCAGGGTACCGCGTGGCTCCGCCTTGACGGAACGCCCCGGGTTTGCTAGTCTAACAGCAACAGGTGAATAGTGTGACACGTACCGCGATGGGAACAGTAAGCTGGCGTGGTGGACGGGCAGAGAGAGCCGCGATGCTGGGATGCGGCCCCGTGTACGCGGGCTGAACAAGGTCCCGGAGTAGCCAGCCCCAACCCCCGCCTCCACAGGCGGGCAGTAGGGCTGGCCGGAGCCAGCCTCCGTTAGCAAAGCCGCTCTATCGGTTCCTGCCACCCGGGGTGACGGGGCCTGTAGTGAATGAGGTCGGTCGCCCAAGCGCTGCCGGCGAACCAGGGTGGTACCACGAAGTGAGCCTCTCGTCCCTCGGCGGATGAGAGGCTTTTTGTCGCGCGGCGGCAGCTACGGGGGACCCTGGGGAGATCATGAACGGGCACAGGCAGGCACATGAGGACGATGAGTCGGTCGGCCACGGCGGCGCGGGCCACGGCCTGGGCGCTTTCGGCATTGTAGATACCACCCTGCGCGAGGGCGAGCAGTTCGCCGGCGCCCACTATACCACAGCGCAGAAGGGGGCTATCGCCAGCGCGCTGGACGCCTTCGGCGTGGAGTACCTGGAGCTCACCTCGCCGGTGGCCTCGCCGCGCAGCTTCCGCGACGCGCAGGCTCTTGTTCATCAGGGACTACGCGCCAGGCTGCTGGTGCATGTGCGCTGCACTCTGGCCGATGCCCGCGCCGCCGTGGCGACCGGCGTGCATGGCGTCAACCTGTTCTACGGCACATCGCAGCTGCTGCGCCAGCACAGCCACCGCAAGTCGCTCAACGAGATCGTGGACGAAGCCGGCGAGGTGATCAGCCTGGTCCGGGAGAGCGGGCGCGAGGTACGCTTCAGCTCCGAGGACGCCTTCCGCAGCGACCCCGCCGAGCTGCGCGACCTGTTCCTGGCCATTGACGCCCTGGGCGTGGATCGCGTGGGCGTGGCCGACACGGTGGGCGTGGCCACGCCGCGCCAGGTCTACGCGCTGGTCAGTGGCCTGCGTGCGGCGGGGGTGCGCGCGGGTATTGAGTTTCACGGCCACGACGATAGCGGCTGCGCCGTGGCCAACAGCTTTGCCGCCCTGGAGGCGGGGGCCCGCTTCCTGGATACCACGGTGCTGGGCATCGGTGAACGCAACGGGATCACGCCGCTAGGCAGCCTGGTCGCCCGTCTGTACACCGTGGATCCCGCCCTGGTGGGCAAGTATGCCCTGCGGCTGCTGGCTCCGCTGGACCACCTGGTGGCGGGCATCGTGGGCGTGGAGATCCCCTTCAACACGCCGATCACCGGGTCGCGCGCCTTCACCCACAAAGCCGGCGTACACACCAACGCGGTGCTGCGCGATCCGCGCACCTACGAGGCGATTGACCCTACCCACTTTGGGGTGGATCGCTCCCTGGAGATCAGCCACAGCCTGACCGGCCGCGCCGCCGTGCGCAGCCGCGCCACGCAGCTTGGCCTGTCGCTGGACGATAGCAGGCTGCGCGCCCTGACCACCCAGATCAAGAGCCTGGGCGACACGCGCCGCCTGACCATGGACGATGTGGACCGTCTGCTGCTGGGGGACAACGCACGGCGCGGCGATGGCGCCGGGCCACCTGGCCCCCCAATCGGCGCGCCCACAATGAGAGGAGAGCCATGACCAGCAGCCCCAACCTAGCCCTGCATGTGTGCGCCATCCCCGGCGACGGTATCGGCCACGAGGTCGTGCCCGCCGCGCTGCGCGTGCTGCGCGCCCTTGTGCCCGACGTGCGGGTGACCGAGGCGCGGGCGGGCTTCGCCTGCTTCGAGGAGACCGGCTCGGCCCTGCCCGAGCAGACCCTGCGGGTCATTGAGCAGGCCGACGCCACCCTGTTCGGCGCGGTCTCCTCACCCACCCGGCCGGCGCCTGGCTACCGCAGCGTGATCAGCGTGTTGCGCCAGAGTCTGGGCCTCTATGCCAACGTGCGGCCCAGCGTCTCCCTGCCCATCGCCGCCTCGCGAGGCAACCTGGATTTTGTGATCGTGCGCGAGAATACCGAGGACCTCTACGTGGGCCAGGAGGAACGCTTTGCCGACTACGCGGTGGCCCGGCGGGTGATCAGCGTGGCCGGGTCGCGGCGCATTGCCCGCTACGCCTGCGATCTGGCCCGCCGCGAACGCCGCGCCCTCCTGACCATCGTCCATAAGGCGAACATCCTGCCCCTGACTGATGGCCTGTTTCGCGATACGGTGCGCGAGGTAGCCGCCGAGTACCCCGAGCTAGAGGTGGAGGAGATGCTGGTGGATACCACCGCCTTGCGCCTGGTCGTCGAGCCGGAGCGCTTCGCCGTGATCGTTACCACAAACCTGTTTGGCGACATCCTCTCCGACGAGGCCGCCGGTCTGGTGGGCGGGCTGGGTCTGGCCCCGTCGGCAAACATTGGGGAGCGCGCGGCCATCTTCGAGCCGGTCCACGGTTCGGCCCCCGACATCGTGGGTCGGGGCATCGCCAACCCGCTGGCGGCCATCCGTACCGTGGAAATGCTGCTGCGCCACCTGGGCATGGCCGCCGACGCCGAGGCGGTGCGCCAGGCTGTGTGGGAGACCCTGCAGGCCGGCGTGGTCACGCCCGATCTGGGCGGCACGGCCACCACCACGCAGGTCACCGATGAGGTGCTGGCCCACCTGGAGACAACACAGGGCTATTAAGAGTAGGGCGCGCCCAGGGCGCGCCCAGGCTGAAGGAGAGGTTTTATGCACATCGGGGTTATGCTCTCGCGGGTACGCATCGAGGAAAAGCTGCTGTTCGACGCGCTGGAGCGGCGCGGCGTGCAGTATACCAAGCTGGACGACCGGGAGATCGTCTTTGACCTGCAGCGCAACTACTGGAACTTCGATGTGGTGATTGAACGCTGCATCAACCACTCGCGCGCCCTGTACGCATTGCGTATCCTGAACACGTGGGGCCTGCGCACGGTGAACACCTACCACGTGGCCGACGTGTGTGGCAACAAGTTCCTGACCACCACGGCGCTGATCGAGAACGAGGTGCCCTCGCCGCGTACCCTGATTGCCTTCACCCCCGAGTCGGCGCTGCAGGCCATCGAGGAACTGGGCTACCCGGTGGTGCTCAAGCCGGCGGTTGGCTCATGGGGCCGCCTGCTCTCCAAGATCAACGACCGCGACGCCGCCGAGGCTGTTCTGGAGCACAAGGAGGTGCTTGGCTCCTACCACCACTCCATCTACTATATCCAGGAATACGTCAAGAAGCCGGGGCGGGATATCCGCACCTTCGTGGTGGGCGACCAGACTATCGCGGCCATTTACCGCACCTCGCCGCACTGGATCACCAATACGGCCCGCGGTGGCCAGGCGCTCAACTGCCCGATCACACCGGAGATCAACGACATCTCGGTGCGCGCGGCCAAGGCCGTGGGCGGCGGCGTGGTGGCCATTGACCTGCTGGAAGGCCCCGATGGGCTGCTGGTCAACGAGGTAAACTACACCATGGAGTTTCGCAACAGCATTGAGACAACCGGCGTGGACATCCCGGGGGCCATCGTAGACTACGCCATCGCCGAGGCAAAACGGTGATGCGCGTCTCCATCGTCGGCGGCTCTGGCTACACCGGCGGCGACCTGCTGCGGCTGCTGCTTGATCATCCCCAGGTGGAAGTAGCCCAGGTGACCAGCGAGACCTACCGCGGCAAATACCTGTATGCCGTCCACCCCAATCTCCGTAAACGCACCACCCTGACCTTCGGGGGCGTGGCCGATCTACAACCCTGCGATGTGCTGTTTCTGGCCCTGCCCCACGGCAGCGCCATGCGGCGCTTCGGCGAACTGCGCACGCTGGCCCCCCGCGTGATTGACCTCTCCGCCGATTTCCGGCTGCGCGATCCCGCCGACTACCCCACCTGGTACGGTCACGACCACGCCAGCCCGGAGCTGCTGGCCGAGTTCGTCTATGGCATCCCCGAGTTGCACCGTGAGCAGTTGCGCTCGGCGCGCTACGCCAGCGGGGCTGGCTGCCTGGCCACAGCGACGATCCTGGGCCTACTGCCCCTGTTCAAGGCTGGTGTGGTCCACACCGACCCGGTGATCGTGGAGGCCAAGGTGGGCTCCTCGGCGGGCGGAAACAAAGAGCACCCCTCCACCCACCACCCCGAGCGCAGCGGCGTGGTGCGCTCGTTCGAGCCGACGGGTCACCGGCACACCGCCGAGATAGCCCAGGAACTGGGCCGAGTGGGCCCAACGCCCACGGTCCACTTCTCGGCGACCGCCGTTGAACTGGTGCGCGGCGCGCTGGCCACGGCCCACGTGTTCCTCAAGGAGCCGCTGGCCGAGCGCGACGTGTGGGCGATCTACCGCGCGGCCTACCGCGACGAGCCGTTCATGCGCATCGTCAAGGAGAAGAGCGGTGTGTACCGCTATCCCGAGCCGAAGATCCTGGCCGGCTCGAACTACTGCGACGTGGGCTTCGAGGTGGACCCCCATAGCCGCCGCGTCGTCGTGATGGCCGCCCTGGACAACCTGGTCAAGGGCGCGGCGGGCAACGCCGTGCAGGCAATGAATGTGATGTGCGGCTACGATGAGACAGCCGGGTTGGGCTTTAGCGGCCTGCACCCCATCTAAGCAGGTGTCCAGTCAACTTGACGGCGATGAGCGGCCAGCTTTGCGGAGTGATGAGGCATAATATCCATGACGGAACAGGACACCGTGCCCCAGGCCGCGCGGGGTAGCCCGGATGAGGTGGTCGTGGTCAAGCTGGGCGGCAGTGATGGCGTGGACCTGGACGCCTGTTGCGCCGACCTGGCCGCGCTATGGGCGGCCGGCCGGCGGCTGATCGTGGTCCATGGCGGCTCTGGTGAGACAAACCGCATCTCGGCGGCGCTGGGCCACCCGCCCCGCTTCGTCACCTCCCTCTCCGGCGTGGAGAGCCGCTACACCGACCGCGACACCCGCGACATCTTCGCCATGGTCGTGGCCGGCAAGGTCAACACGGCCATCGTGGAGCGGCTGCAGGCGCATGGGGCTAACGCGCTGGGCCTGTCTGGCCTGGATGGCCGCCTGCTGCGGGGGCCACGCAAGGACACGATCAAGGTGGTGGAAAACGGCAAGCGGCTGGTTTTGCGCGGCGACTACACGGGCAAGGTCGAGCAGGTCAACACGGGGTTACTAACCCTGCTGCTGGGCGCCGGCTACCTGCCCGTGGTGGCCCCGCTGGCCGCCAGCTACGAGGGCGAGGCGATCAACGTGGATGGCGACCGCGCGGCGGCTCGCCTGGCCGCCGCACTGGGCGCGGCGCGGCTGATCATCCTGTCTAACGTGCCCGGCCTGCTGGCCCGCTACCCCGACGAGGGGTCGCTGCTGCGCCACGTGGCACGGGCCGATCTACCGGCGGCCATGGATCTGGCCCAGGGGCGCATGAAGAAGAAGGTGATGGGCGCCCAGGAAGCCCTGGAGGGAGGCGTGGGCATGGTTGTGCTGGGCGACGCCCGTCTGACCGGGCCGGTCAGCGCCGCGCTAGGCGGGGCTGGCACAACGTTCACCGCCTGACCGAGCAACCGATATCTGACGATTGCTCGGGGAGTCGAGCACGTGGATGGGGCACAACGTTCGCCGCCTGACTGGGCAACTGATACGGTAGAAACTGGGAGAGACAAGGAGGGGCAAAGATGATCGAGCAAGGTAGCCGCACACGTGAGCTGGAGATGCGCCATGAGGTGGGAGTCTATCCCAAGCGCGACGCCGTGCTGGTGCGCGGTCAGGGCGCGCTGGTGTGGGACGAGCAGGGCCGTGAAAATATTGACTGCGTGGGCGGCCACGGCAGCGCCAACATCGGCCATGCCCACCCCGCCGTGGCCGCCGCGCTGGCCCACCAGGCGGCCACGCTGGTCTCCTGCCCCGGCATCTTCTATAACGACCGCCGTGGCGAGCTGCTGGCCGCGCTGGCTGCTGTGACACCGGCCGGGCTGGACCGCTTTTTTCTGTGCAACTCCGGCGCCGAGGCCGTGGAGGGCGCCTTCAAGTTTGCCCGCCTGGCCACCGGCCGCACGGGCATCGTGGCCACCATGCGCGGCTTCCATGGGCGCACCATGGGCGCACTTTCCGCCACCTGGGAGAAGAAATATCGCGAACCGTTCGCCCCCCTGCTGCCCGGGGTGAGCCATGTGCCCTACGATAGCGTTGAAGCGCTGGATCGGGCCATCACCTCCGAGACGGCGGCGGTGATCCTGGAGCCGGTGCAGGGTGAGGGTGGCGTGCGGCCCGCGTCGCCAGGCTACCTGCGCGCCGCCGCCGACCTGTGCGGCCAGCGCGGCGCCCTGCTGATCGCCGACGAGGTGCAGACCGGCTTCGGGCGCACCGGCTCCATGTTCGCCGTGGAGCACGACGACATTGTACCCGACCTGCTGTGCCTGGCCAAGTCAATTGCGGGCGGACTGCCCATGGGGGCCATCGCGGTCAACGAGCGAGTGGCCGGCGCGATCACCCCCGGGGCCCACGGCTCCACCTTCGGCGGCGGGCCGCTGGCCTGCGCCGCCGCCCTGGCTACCCTGGGCGTGATCGATCGGGAGCAGTTGGTCCAGCGCGCCGCCGAGAACGGGTCTTACCTGCTGGCGCGCCTGGGCGCTATCGCCTCACCGGCGGTCCATCAGGTGCGCGGGCGTGGCCTGATGGTCGGCGTCGAGTTGAAAGAGAAGGTACAGCCCTATCTCCAGGCGTTGCTGGGCCGCGGCGTGCTGGCCCTGCCCGCCGGGCCCACCGTGTTGCGCCTGCTGCCACCCCTGGTGATCACCCGTGAGCAACTCGACCGCGTGGTAGCCGCCATTGACGCCGTGCTGCCCCACTGAACGACCATCTAGCCAAAAGAGAGCCACACATAGCCCATGACCGATCAGCAGGACGCCACCACCCCTGACCCGGCCCCATCTGGCGACGATGTGGCCCTGTTGCGCCGCATGGTGGAGATACCCAGCCTGTCTGGTCAGGAGCGGCCCCTGGCCGAGTACCTGTGCGCCGAGATGCGACGGCGCGGCCTGGCCGCCCACATTGATCCGGCGGGCAACGCCGTGGGCGAGGTAGGCAGCGGGGGCCCGCTGATCGTCCTGTTGGGGCATATGGATACCGTGGGCGGCGTCGTACCCGTGCGCCAGGAGGGCCATCTGCTCTATGGGCGGGGCGCCGTGGACGCCAAGGGCCCGCTGGCCACCTTTGTCGCCGCCGCCGGACGGCTGGCCGCTCGTGGGGACCTAGGAGGCCGCGTGGTGGTCGTCGGGGCCGTCGAGGAAGAGGCAGCCACCTCAAAGGGCGCGCGTTATGTCAAAATCCGTTATGCCCCCGACTACTGCGTGATCGGCGAACCCAGCGGCTGGGGCCACCTGACCATAGGCTACAAGGGCCGCCTGCTGGCCCGTTACCACCTGCGCCAGGAGATGCAACACACCGCTGGGGCGGGCACTTCGGCCTGTGAGGAGGTGGTCGCCTACTGGAACCGCGTGGCCTCCTGGTGCGCCGCCCAGAGCGTGGGCAAGGGGCCGTTCGACAGCGTCACGCCTACCCTGCGCGCCCTGCGCTCCTGGAGCGACGGCCTCTACGACGAGGTAGAGGCCACGCTGGGCTTCCGCCTGCCGCCAGGCGTCCAGCCGGAGACAATCCGTGCCCGCCTGACCGCCGAACGCGGCGCGGCGGAGCTGACCTTCAGCGGTGCCGAGGAGGCCGTGCGCACGGGCAAGAACACCCCGCTGGTGCGCGCCTTCCTGGCGGCGATCAGGGAGCAGGGCAATACCCCCGCCTTCAAGGTCAAAACGGGCACCTCGGACATGAACGTGGTGGCCGCCCCGCCCACCGCCGATGAGCCAGCGGCCGCCTGGACCTGCCCCATGCTGGCCTACGGCCCCGGCGACTCCGCGCTCGACCACACCCCCCACGAATATATAGACCTGCGGGAGTACGGGCGGGCCATCGCCGTGCTGACCGCGACGCTGCGCGCCCTCCTGACCTAGCTTCCCCCTTAGAGCCAATAGGCGTCGTCCCCGTAATGAACTTCCTGATGCGATGGTGTGTTTGAGTCACCACCCGTCCTTCTTGTTCCGTGCCCAACGACCGGCCATGCTACACTGGACCCATACACGCGGCCACTCGCGCCTCAGGCCAGGTGCGCCACCCGCCAGGGGAGCATTATGACGACACAGCACCAGGTCTCTATCGCCCATCTGCCTCCCCCAGCCCCCGGCATGCGCCTGACCATGACCTACGACGAGTACCTCGCCTGGGCCCCTGAAACGATGCTGGCCGAGTGGACGGAAGGGGAGGTCAGCGTTGCCATGCCGCCTCTGTGGGAACATCAGCGGCTGATCGGCCTCCTCCATGGCCTGCTGAATTGGCTAGTGGATGCTCAGGATCTGGGCATTGTCGCCCTTGCGCCGTTCGAGGTACGCCTGCTGCCTGGCCGGTCATCGCGTGAGCCTGATCTGCTCTTTGTGGTCAGGGAGAGACTGCATCTCCTCGGTCAACAGCGTTTCGAGGGCGGCCCTGATCTTGTCATGGAGATCGTCTCCAACGATAGTGTGACCAGGGATTACCACGACAAGCGCCTGGAGTATCAAGAGGCTGGCGTGCGCGAGTATTGGATCGTGGATCCCCGGCCACGCCAGCGCATGATCACCCTGCATCGGCTGGACCGCAACAACCTCTATCACGCCTCCAACCCTATCTCTGGCGATGAGGAGGCGCGCTCTGAGGCTGTGCCCGGCTTCGTGTTGCGCCCCTCATGGCTGTGGGAGGAGCCAACGCCCCACCTGGCCACCTTACTCAGGCGGATAGCCGCTCCTGGCCTGGGAGAAGAGCCGCTATGACCACTGCAAGCCGCGTGTCCCTGGACCATCTGCCGCTCCCAGCCCCCGGCCTGCGCCTGGCCATGACCTACGACGAGTACCTCGCCTGGGGGCGCCGGAGACGATGCTGGCCGAGTGGACGGAAGGGGAGGTCAGCGTTGCCATGCCCGCCAAGGACCGACACCAGAGGGTGGTTGCTCTCCTATCCGCGCTGATGCCGTTCTTTGTGGGGGCTCGGAAGCTGGGCCGTGTGAGCCTGGTCCCCTTCGAGGTACGGCTGGGGCCAGCCGGGCCATCGCGTGAACCGGACCTGTTCTTCGTAACCACGGGGCGGCTGGAGGGGCTCACCGACGACCGCTTCTACGGTGGGCCTGATCTTGTCGTGGAGGTGATCTCCGACGACAGCGTACAGCGCGATTGCGTGGACAAGCTGGAGGAGTACCGCTTAGCCGGGGTGAGCGAGTACTGGCAGAACTCGTTGCCCTCGGGGTCGGCCATCACCGTCCAGGTAAAGTTGTGCTCGGCGTAGGCGCGGATTGTCCGCGCGCCCAGGCCAGTCAGGCGCTCCACGGCGGCGGCCATGTCGCCCAGATCCAGGTCTACGTGGACGCGGTTCTTGCCCGCTTTGGCCTCGGGCACCTGCTGGAAAAACAGGCGCGGCCCGTCGCCCTCGGCTGGGGGGCCAACACGGAGAAGTAGGGGGCCATATGGGCCTTCTGGTAGTCCACGGCGGTGGCCCAGAACTCGGCCAGGGCCATGGGGTCGGCGCAATCGAAGACGATGTTGCTAATCGGTGACGGCATGGTGATCCTCCTCGTGTTGTCTGGCTACCATCAAAAGCTAGTTGAGCGTAGCGGCTAGGGGTTCCACGCCCAAACCGCCGGTTTTTTGACGCGCTCGCTTCGGGCTCTGCAGACGACCAAGCGGTGGGCACAGGCTCCCATACGTGCCAGGTTATGACGCCGCTCTTGTGTTTTGTGGTGGACGCGCTGCGTCACGTTGACCGGTCGCGGGGTGTCGGGAAACACGTGTTTGGCGACAGGCCTTCGACACTCGCCAATCTCGTCGCTGCAGCCCCCCGGAAATCCATACGGCAAACCCTGTCGTTATGATGTACCATACGAATACAGTGATGCAGGGGTTTTCCGTCCATGCTCATCGGCTACATGCGCGTCTCGACCGACAATGCAAAAAAACCGGCGGTTTGGGCGTGGAACCCCGTACTGACCACTGCACGAGCAAGGAGGCCCGCGCGGCGCAACGCAAGCAGACGGAGTGGTTCTCTGCTCGGGCGTGCAGGGATAGTGTCCAGAGCCATGTCCATGGCTTTGAAGTGCGGATATGCCCCCTCGTCAGCACAGGAGTGTCTCACCGTTGACGAGAGAGCGAGTACCGTGCCGATTCTCGTGACTGTCGTGCTGTCTACCTTCATTCCTGTGCTTGCCGCCACGCTTGCCGGTGTCGTGGCCACCATCTGGCCGCCGCGGGCTCGGGTCACCAGTGCCGTCCAACATTTCGCTGCCGATGTCGTCTTCGCGGCTGCGGCTATCGAACTGTTGCCCGAGCTGTTACGCCATTCTCCCGTGGCCACAATCCTGGTTAGCGCATAAGCTTATGCGCGCTAACCCAAAATGTAACCACCCATGTGAGCAGGTCCACAACAGGGGCATGGCATCGTCAGTCTCCTCACCTCTTGATCGTGTGTCGCCGAGTCATGATACCTAACTTGCCGCCTCTCTTGCTCCCCCTATCCTGAAACCTGACAGATCCAACTTGACAGCTCCCCGCGCCTATTCCTGATGCAACTTTTCACTGTCAGGCCAGACCCAGGCAAATGTGGGTAAGGAACAGAGGACACGGCGTGACGCTATGCGAGGGGGTCAGCGAAGACCTCAGCCACCGGATAGGTGAAGCCAGGAAGCACGTCCTCGCCGTCAAGGGCATCGCCCACATTGAGCGTTGCTGAAGGGCGGTCGCGGATCGGGAGGTGCCACACATCAATATGCTGTGCCTGCGGCCACACCACCCACACAAGGCGCGTGCCACCCGCGAGATAGGTGCGCGCCTTGGCTGCCATCTCGTCGGCAGTCTGATCGGGAGAAACCACTTCCACCGCCAGATCAGGGGCAAAGGGAATAGGGCGCACGCTGGGACGGTGTCCTCGGTGGCGCTCCAGCGCATAGAACCCCACATCGGGGAGGAGGCCCGTCTCGGCTCCTGGGAAGTTGTAGACGCCATCTGCGCCTGTTACGATCCCCAGGCGGTGAGCATAGATGAAGGACCCCAGGGCAATGAGGAGCAAGGCGCCGATCCGTGTTGCCTCCTCCCCGCTACCGGCCATACGGACTAAAACCCCCTCGACCACTTCGTAGACATGGCCATCCTCAGGGATGCTCAGCAGGGCGTCGACGGTGACTGGTCCCATACCAGGTACAATCTCGGCCCAGGGGGCAGGGTTGGGTGGGAGTGCGGGTGCATGACTCGTCATTCTTGGGTCCCACGTAGCCTCAATCCACTCGATTTGTGGCGGCACAGCGGTCGGCGCCCTCTCTTCCCAGTATACAACATCAGGAGAGCCGAGAGCCCGCACGGCGGATCTGGCAGGTTTCAGGACGGGGAGAGCAAAGGGGCGGCGACTGGGGTATCCTACCAGGGGCTAGAGAGAGAAACGTCTGAGGAGAAGGATGATGCCCCGCACGACGACACCTAAGGATCCGTTAAGCAATAAGTTCCCGATTGACTTCGTCAGCCTGTGGGCCGACGGGGGCAGAGCATCGCGGGCGTAGCGTGTAATTCCAGGTCGGAGAGGAGACATGGCGGTCCAGGTTGAG
>JAABUM010001298.1_pt1 | contig 37930 bp, 17 predicted proteins | sample 5559161 | NCBI WGS metagenome assembly JAABUM01 (sample SAMN10711868, study PRJNA513369) | rock metagenome | isolation source: Antarctica rocks | place: Antarctica: Victoria Land, Siegfried Peak nord
CGGCACACGCATCTAAGGCAGTAGGGCCAGCACGGGGCAGCCGTATGGCTCTACCTAGTGACAGGAAGGGAGGGGGCAGGCTCTCTCCGCTCCTGTGGTCGTGCGGCCGGCGCCCACATGTGGCCCCTCTTCCTCGGTGCTGTCTGGACCTACAGCACGGCCGGCGACACCCCACGGTCTGGCCTGGTTGTCAGGGGTTAGAGCCGGCACACGGCCAGCGTCCTGGCCATGAGCGCGCCCAGCAGCGGGCCACGGCATGGGAGCAGTGCCTTTCCCCTTGTGCTGGCTGGTTAGCTCATCCGTGGTTAAAAGCTAGGGACAGAGCCGTGGACACTGCCCCGGGACACAGGCTCTCTGCACGCTGTGATCAGGCGGCCTCTTTTGGGGTGGTCGTGGCGTCTCTGAGCGAGCGGATGACCTAACCAGCCAGCACAGGGCTTGCTATGTGTAAAGACTTGGCTCCGGATGGCCGCGCCATCTACGGGCGCGGAAAACTGTGGCGGTACCAGGTAGCATCCTCTAGCTATAAAAGGTATCCACAACATCTTCAAGGGCTTTACGCACGATTTTGCGACCGCTTGCGGAGCCGCGATCCTCGGGCAGACGATTGACCAGGTCTTGTATTGCACGAAGAGTACCAGAATCCTTCTCTAGCATACGGTCAACGGTAGGTTCAACTACCATCAAACTTATATACTCGTGGAGTGCTGCTACAAGCTCCTGATCTTCCTCACCATCTGCTACCTGCGTTCCCTCTGCATCAGTTAAGTAGCGAACTGGATAGTGCAATAAACAACCGCAAAACCGTTGACCACTAAACAACAGATCTACATCCTGGGCGATGCAAAGTCGAAAACGGTCCTGTGTCTCTTCTAAAGCTATATTGCGGAGAAACGCAAACAGCGACGCCTTCGGATGAAGCCATCTCACATCGAATCGCTCCAAGCCGAACTCCTGCAGCGTTACAAGGCGCAGATTACCGATAATCTGTGGTGCAGCCTGCCACAGGTTCAACCAGTCGTCTGTATCTATAGTTACCTCTGGACCGTTGAATCTTACAGAATCCAATAAAAAATTGTGAAGATTAAAACGCAACTCATCAAAACCATTCCAAAACCAGTCGGTGCTACCTATCGTATGGCCTATATATTGCTCTTGATCAAGTGGTGTCTCGTGTGAAATAAGAATAGAGTTAAGATCAAATATCCATTCAGGTCTTGTTCGTAGGTGGTATCCCGGTACCACCTCAGCAGAGATGTTATCAGAAAGATACACAAAGATAGCCATTCAAAATGTCCCTCCTTCTCTTCTCTACACAGATAAAGGAACTTTCTTTTGATTTACACCAACTATTTATTGGAGAACAATTTCTAATTCTATTTTCGGTAAATGGGTGGCAGCAGGAGACACCCTTTGGTACAGTGCGGATGCTGAAACCGTGCTCAACCGAAGGAGGATCCTGATGCCATACGCAGTGTAGCGCATCTCACGTTAAGGGCCGTGTCCGTCCCGCACCACAGAGGGACGGAAATAGCCCGGATGCCCGTCGTCGTGAGCCAGCGAAGGCTATTTCCGGGAGAATCTGTGCGTTGGTCGAGCCCTTGCCGGTTGGGGCGAACCTGGGATGCGGCATCTGTTGTGGATGGTGGGGCGTGGGCAAGTTGCTGGGCACATGGGGAGCGGTGATCCCCGGCCTGAGTGCGTGCGATCTGTCCGCCCGAGTAGCCCGGGTTGGCCGTGCGGGCAGCCAGGCCCTGCCGCTGGCTTTCGTGCGCGGACCCTACGGACTACAGTATGTTTGCTGCCAATGCATCTCCATGAGCAGCGAACACACTGTAGTTCGCCCGCGGCGTGTTGCGGTATAGTAGTGATGACACCACAGAACAGTTACCTGGCGCTACGCTCAGTTAGCGCTCCTACCACACGCCGGGCCAGATAAGAGTCGCCGGTGGTTTGCGGGGGTGGCCGGGTTCCACAGGCATCGTGCCGCTTTCGATCATCTCAGAGTTTGTGAATCAAACTCTACCTCTGGTGGCCCACCCTCCGCTGAGGCCGCGCCCGCATCGGATTCTAGTCCCAAAGCGGTCAAAGAGCCGGCGAAAACGCCCTCTGTGACCGTTTCCCGCCTCCAGCATGCTGTTTGCGCTGCCGCTTCTTCTCTGTTGCTAGATTGATTCACAAACTCTCAGGCGTGATAGGATTGCCAGGATCCTCAGGTTTACCGCCACCCAAAGCTTTCACGCCACTAGTGCCACGTGGTCCAGACGGTCCAAAGCTCGTGATTAGCTGACCCTGTCTAGTACTCAGCCCTTCAGTAACTACCACATCCCCTGGGTATTTCCAGAATATCAGATTGCGCTCCTGCCCTTCAGATATGTAGACGCGGTCAGGATTACTCAAGATATCCCGTACTCTAGCATCACTTAGTCTTCCGTGATATTCAGTCACCGGCGTCACACGTCGGCCCTTGATAGTGCGCTCTACCGGTTTTCGTTTATAAATGCGATTGTCTGCCGCATTTTGCGAGATTTTGCGGGCAGCCTTAGCAGCCCGCGTGAATTCCTTGAAGTTAAACTTGCGCAAGGCACCCTTACCATAGAGCTTCTCCTGTCTTAGTTCCTCGTCCTTCCACTCACGAAAGGCCTTAGTCTCTTCAGCCCCTTTAGCTTGGTCTTCTCCCCCTCCCGTGAGTCCGGTAGGGTCCTGTAGGTCAATCGGATTATCGCCGACATAGACGTAGCTGCGCGTGCCTTCCAGCATGGAGGGATCAGGCTGGATGAACCAGCCCTCGGGCTCGTAGCTCCTGACCGAGAGCCAGTACCACTCCAGCTTGGTGTCGTACCAGTAGCCGGCGTAGCGCAGCTGCTGCCGCACGGTGGGGTCTTCGGTGGCCAGCTTGACCTCGCCCCACAGGTCGTAGCTGTAGCGGTCCACCACCGCGCCGCTCCCGTCGGTCAGGGCGACCACGTTGCCCCGCCCGTCCAGCTCGTACCAGTAGCGGTCGGTCACCCCCGAGGAGCGCGCTCTGATCAGCTCCAGGGGGTTGCCGCCCTGATCGTAGACATAGGTGTCCGTGTAGGTCGTGCTGCCTGTCGCCGTGCCGCTGATGATCACCGCCTGGGCCAGCTGCCCGTCGCGGTACTGCATGTGCGCCGCGTAGGAGAGGGCCGGGTAGCCTGTCGTGGTGGAGGTGTACGCGGAGCGCTGGCCCAGGGCGTTGTAGCCGAAGTTCACTGTGGCCATGGTCACCGTGGTGGTCGGCAGGCTGGCGTCGTGGTCCTCCAGCGTCATCGTGATGGGGCGGCTCTAGGCGTCGTAGGACAGGTGCGTGTTGACCTGGTAGCCGGTGGTGACCAGATCGGTGGAGCTGATCACGGTGGTGTTGCCCTGCTGGTCATACCAGCGATACTCGATGCCCCGGCCCGGCGCCAGCGTCTGGTGGGCCATCTGCTCGGTCGGCGCGGTGGGGTTGTAGGTGTACACGGTGGTGTAGCCATACTCGGTGTCCGAGATGATTGAGCCAGCGGTGTTGTAGGCCCAGCTCTCCGGCGCATCCAGGCCGCCGCTGACGCCGCTGACCCGGCCCAGCGCGTTGTGCGTGATCAGCTGAGTGTAGCTAGCGCCTCGGGGGCCGCCATTCACCGTGGCTGTCACGTTGCTGGTCCAGCCCAGTGGGGTGTACCCATAGGCGTACCCGCTGGAGAGCGTGGTGGTGGTCTGCGCCGTGGTCGGCCCCGCCGCCGTGATGCTGTACACCCGGTTGGCCCCGTCGTAGAGCGCGCCCTGATGCACCCCACCTGGCATGTCCACGCTGTTCACCTGATCGTTGGGCGTGTACCCGAAGCTGCTGGCGTTGGCCCCACCCGCCTCGCTCTCACTGCTCGCTCTGCCCTGCGGATCAAGGGTGAAGGTCACGGGGGAGTTGCCATACTGGACGGTGTGGGTCTTGAGCTGGCCTGCCGCGTCGTAGGCGTAGCTGGTGGTCAGCCCATCGTCGGTGCTGCTGGTCTCCCAGTCCGCCGCGTTGTAGGCCGCCGCGCTGGTGTGCGTCTGCACCAGGGCGAGGTTGGCCGCGTCCACGCTCTGCTGGGTCTGGGTGATCGTGTTGCCGTTGGGGTCGTACCCGCTGGTCGTGCTCACCGTGGTGGTCGTGCCGGTTATGCTCACGCTGCTCAGCAGCCGGCTGTCCCCGTCATAGGTGGCCGTGGAGACCCGCCCATCCATGTCCACCGTGCGGGTCATGTTGCCCGTGGCGTCGTAGCCGTAGCTCTCCTGTGGCCCCGTCACACCGGGTGTGGGGTCCAGCCGCAGGGCCACCGCCCGATCAGCGGCATCGTAGCTGGAGACGGTGACCTGGCCGTTGGGGTCCTGCTGGTAGGTGGGGTTGCCATCCTGATCGTAGCCCAGCTGGGTGGTCTGGCTGGACCCATCGGGGCCGCTGACCGTGGAGCTGATCACCTCGTTGCGCGCGTCATACTGCTGGGTCTGCACCTGGATCACCCCGCCGCTGGTGTCGCCCCCGGTGATCACCGTCGTGTTGCCCGCCGGGTCATACTGGTACAGCGCCGTGCCCGTCAGCGGGTTGGTCGCCTGGGTCATCCGGCCCGCTGGGTCGTAGTTGTAGTGGCTGGTGTTGCCCACCGGGTCCTGCGTCGCGATCAGCTCGGTGGCGTTGTAGGTGTTGATCTGGGTGCCGCTGACCGGGTTCACGCTGGCCACCAGCCGGCCCAGCGGATCATAGCTCAAGAGCATGCTGTTGTTGTTGGCGTCGGTGGTGCGCACCACGTGGTCCTCGCCATCGTAGGCCGTGCTCTGCACCGGCTGCACGACACCGCCGCCGGAGAGGGTCACCGGGGGCAGCGTCGTGCTGGTCTGGCGGCCCAGGTGGTCGTAGGCCATCGTCGTGCTGTTGCCGTTGGGCGTGGTGCTGCTGGTGGCGTTGCCATCGCTGTCGTAGCCGGTGGTGCTGGTCACCGCCGTGTTCACGCTGGGCACGCCGTTCAGCGTGGTAGTGATGGGGGGCGTGCCCGCCGCTGTTTGGTCGCCCTGCGGGTTGTAGACCTGGTGCGCCGTGTACTGGCTGGCCTGCGCGTTCGGGGTGACGCCGATGCCGTCGCTGGCCACGCTGACCCCACGCCCATCAGTGCTGGCGCTCAGGTTGCCCTGGCTGTCATAGCTGCTCAGGCTGCCCTGCCACGCCGTGGTGCCCGTGATCAGCTGCGCGCTGCTGGCCACGTCATGGTGCCCGTTGTAGGTCTGCTTGCTCACGCCGCCTGCTGGCAGGTCGGTCTCCAGCAGGTCGTAGGTGCTGGGGTCATAGCGGTAGCTGGTCACCGCCGCCGCCGTTGTGCCGGTCAGCGGGCTGAGCACGATGGGCGGCTGCACCATGCGCGTGGGCAGGCCGATGGCTCCGTTGGGGCCGACATACTGGTAGGCGTAGGACGTCACCTGCCCGTTGGCGTCGGTGCGGGCCAGCACGTCATGCGCCTGATCGTAGGCCATGCTACTGGTGTGGCCCAGCCCATCGGCCAGCGCGGTGACCTGCCCCTGCGCGTCCACACTGTACGTCGTGCTCAGCGTGCCGGGGGAGCCCGCCCCCTGGGTGACCACCGTCTGGCCCGGCGCATAGCTGTAGCTGGTCTGGTAGCTTGGCGTGTAGCCCGCCTGGCCCACCGTGCCCGAGATAGGGCTGGTCAGGCTGGCCACCCGCCCGTAGATGTCATAGCCCATCTGCCAGGCGTGGTTCGCCGCCGTGGTGATGCTGGTCAGCTGCGTACCGTTGTAGGCCAGCGTGGTCGTCTGCGCCTCGGGGCTGCCCGCCCCCTGGGTCACCGTGCTCAGCTGCCCCGCCACGTTGTAGGTGTAGTGGACCCGCTGGCCCTGGGCGCTGCCGCTGTCCCGCCACAGCTGGCTGGCCACGTCGCTGACCTGCCCCGTCGCCACGTCGTAGGTGAAGGTCAGCGCCTGCGTGCCACAGGTGCTGCTCAGGCTGCTCACCCGCGTGCCGCTGTAGGCCAGGCTGCTCCGGTTGCCGTAGCTGTCCGCGTCCGCCAGGTAGCCGCCGCTCACGGCAAACGTGCGCACCTCCCCCGAGAGGAAGTTGGTCAGCGTGTACGCCGCGCTGCCCGCTGGCGCGCTGGGGTTAGTGGAGGGGGCGTGCCAGGCAGCGTGCCCTGGTAGGGGAAGCTCCACTGCATCCCCAAGCTGTCGGTGTCGCCCACGGTGCCGGTGAGCACGCCGCCCATGGAGAGCGATTGGCCGCTGGAGAGGCCCTGACTGCCCGTGGCGCCGGCGGAGGTCGAATTCCAGCCCTGGCCCACGCTGAGAGGTCAGGGCCACAGCCGGACAGGCTCAAGCTGGGCGTCTGCAGGGGGGCATGGCGATCGGCCAAATCCAGCCCTACTGCACTGGGGTTTATGGATGTCCAGGAGGCATTGCGTCAGGGGTGGTGTTCGTGGATACGAGCGATCGCACTGTTAGCAGTGTCAGCAATCCACTCATCAGCATCGTTCTGTATTGCTTCCAGTGCAGGTAAGGCACGTGGATCGTTGATATGACCCAAGCTGCTGATAACCATTCGGCGAACGGCAGGGCTGTCGTCTTTCAATAAGGGGAGTAGTGGCTCCACTGCTTCGCTAGCCCCAGTATGACCTAGAGCGAAGGCGGCCCAGGCGCGAACATCAGCATCTGAATCGTGTAGAAGAACAATCAATGGACCCACAGCTCGCTCATCCGCTAGAGAACCAAGGGCTTCGGCCGCTCGACCGCGGACCTGGGCATCAACATCACTCAGCGCGATGATCAGCGGTTCGCCGGCCCGGCTATCATGAAGCCGTCCAAGAGCCATCGCGGCAGCGGCTCGGACGTCCGCTCGATCAGTAGCAAGAGACCGCAGGAGGTGAGGAACGGCTACCTCGCCCAGTCCCGGTAGCCCGTACTGTGCAGCAAACTCACGCACTTCTCTCCTGTCATCGCACAGCAGCTCAAGCAAAGGCTCCAATGCCCTTAGGTCACCTAGCTGACCAGCGACCTTCGCGGCTTCCATGCGCACTGGCCACTCAGGGTCAGAAAGCCGTTGGATCAGGGCCATGGCCGTAGAAGGATCTAGCAGGATGCCAAGCTGGTACACTGCTTCGTGGCGAACGTCCCAAGCGTCATCCTCAAGAGATCGCAGTATCTGATTAAGAGGCGGTGTAGAGTCAGATTTGCTAGTGGGCTGTGTATCCATGGTGCTATCCTTCATATAGTCACGGGGCGGCTGCGGTGTCCAATCATTAATGAGCTGCCGATGTAGAGTAGTGTTTAGTATGAGCAGATAGAGGGGTCTCGACCAACAGTCGAGGCCCCTCTATTTGGTATATCACGGGACGTTGAAGGCTACACCCTTGTCGATCACAATGTCTACACGAGCACTAGGAACACCGCCGCGGTCTTGCGGAGAATTCTGGAAGCTACGAAGGGGACCCGGCGTGAGACCGCCAAAACGAGAGGCTTCTTTGATACGCTGCACGACTCTTATGTATGCGTCGCCCCGCCGGTGTTGCTGGTCGGGATTTAGCTTTCTCCATAGCTTAGCTAACTCTTGTCGTCCTTCCCGCCCACTAACGGGTCCCTCGCGGTCCCAGGACCAAGATAGCGTGTCCCCAACTGCCCCTGGTATTCCTCGAATGTCCTCTCCCTGAATCTGCAAGCGCCCTCTGTTTCTTTGTTGATCATGTGTACCTAGCGGAGCCGGTGATGGGGTAGGGGTCACTTGCGGGGCCGGCACTGGTCCGGGATTCGTGATCGGGCGGGCGGTTGGCCGAGGAGGTGCTGCGGTATGGCTACCTGCGCCAGCACGGAAGCCGTTGATCACAGCTTGGCCAGCATGGACTACCTTGTCAGCACCTACCAGAAGCAGCCCACCAAGACCAACGAGTAGACCGATAGTACCGCATGGGTTGTCGGGGTAGGGACAGCTAGGCGCTGCTCCCTCCAGTCCGGAAGGATCAGTGATGTCAATCGGATTGTCACCCACGTAGATGTAGCTACGGGTGCCCTCGATCTTGCTGGGGTCCGGCTGGATGAACCAGCCCTCCGGCTCGTAGCTTCTGACGGAGAGCCAGTACCAGTCCAGCTTGGTGTCGTACCAGTAGCCCGCGTAGCGTAGCTGCTGCTGCACGGTCGGGTCTTCGGTGGCCAGCTTGACCTCACCCCACAGGTCGTAGCTGTAGCGGTCCTTCACCGTGCCACTGCTGTCCGTCAGGGCCACCACGTTGCCCCGCCCGTCCAGCTCGTACCAGTAGCGGTCGGTCACCCCACTGGAGCGCGCCCGGATCAGCTCCAGGGGATTGCCGCCCTGATCGTAGACATAGGTGTCCGTGTAGGTCGTGCTGCCTGTCGCCGTGCCGCTGATGATGACCGCCTGGGCTAGCTGCCCATCGCGGTACTGCATATGCGCGGCGTAGGACAGCTCCGCATGGCCCGCCGTGGTGGAGGTGTACGCGGAGCGCTGGCCCAGCGCGTTGTAGCCGAAGTTCACCGTGGCCATGGTCACCGTAGTGGTGGGCAGGCTGGCGTCGTGGTCCTCCAGTGTGATCGTGATGGGCCGTTGCTCGGCGTCGTAGGACAGGTGCGTGTTGACCTGGTAGCCGGTGGTCACGGCGTCGGTGGAGCTGATCACGGTGGTATTGCCCCGCTGGTCATACCAGCGATACTCGATGCCCCGCCCCGGCGCCAGCGTCTGGTGGGCCATCTGCTCGGTCGGCGCGTTGGGGTTGTAGGTGTACACCGTGGTGTAGCCCAGCTCAGTGTCTGAGATGATCGAGCCCGCGCTGTTGTAGGCCCAGCTCTCCGGCGCGTCCAGTCCCCCGCTGACGCCACTGACCCGGCCCAGGCTGTTGTGCGTGATCAGCTGGGTGTAGCTGGCCCCTCGGGGGCCGCCGTTCACCGTGGCCGTCACGTTACTGGTCCAACCCAGGGGAGTGTAGGCGTAGCCGTACCCGCTGGACAGCGTGGTGGTGGTCTGCGCCGTGGTCGGCCCCGCCGCCGTGATGCTGTACACCCGGTTGGCCCCGTCGTAGAGCGCGCCCTGATGCACGCCCCCCGGCATGTCCACGCTGTTCACCTGATCGTTGGGGGTGTACCCGAAGCTGCTGGCGTTGGCCCCACCCGCCTCGCTGATCGTGGTGGCCCGCCCCTGCGGATCAAGGGTGAAGGTCACCGGAGAGTTGCCATACTGGACGGTGTGGGTCTTGAGCTGGCCTGCCGCGTCGTAGGCGTAGCTGGTGGTCAGCCCATCGTCGGTGCTGCTGGTCTCCCAGTTCGCCGCGTTGTAGGCCGCCGCGCTGGTGTGCGTCTGCACCAGGGCGAGGTTGGCCGCGTCCACGCTCTGCTGGGTCTGGGTGATCGTGTTGCCGTTGGGGTCGTACCCACTGGCCGTGCTCACCGTGGTGGTCGTGCCGGTCATGCTCACGCTGCTCAGCAGCCGGTTGTCCCCGTCGTAGCTGGCCGTGGAGACCCGCCCATCCATGTCCACCGTGCGGGTCATGTTGCCCGTGGCGTCGTAGCCGTAGCTCTCCTGTGGCCCCGTCACACCGGGTGTGGGGTCCAGCCGCAGGGCCACCGCCCGATCAGCGGCATCGTAGCTGGAGACGGTGACCTGGCCGTTGGGGTCCTGCTGGTAGGTGGGGTTGCCATCCTGATCGTAGCCCAGCTGGGTGGTCTGGCTGGACCCATCGGGGCCGCTGACCGTGGAGCTGATCACCTCGTTGCGCGCGTCATACTGCTGGGTCTGCACCTGGATCACCCCGCCGCTGGTGTCGCCCCCGGTGATCACCGTCGTGTTGCCCGCCGGGTCATACTGGTACAGCGCCGTGCCCGTCAGCGGGTTGGTCGCCTGGGTCATCCGGCCCGCTGGGTCGTAGTTGTAGTGGCTGGTGTTGCCCACCGGGTCCTGCGTCGCGATCAGCTCGGTGGCGTTGTAGGTGTTGATCTGGGTGCCGCTGACCGGGTTCACGCTGGCCACCAGCCGGCCCAGCGGATCATAGCTCAAGAGCATGCTGTTGTTGTTGGCGTCGGTGGTGCGCACCACGTGGTCCTCGCCATCGTAGGCCGTGCTCTGCACCGGCTGCACGACACCGCCGCCGGAGAGGGTCACCGGGGGCAGCGTCGTGCTGGTCTGGCGGCCCAGGTGGTCGTAGGCCATCGTCGTGCTATTCCCGTTGGGTGTGGTGCTGCTGGTGGCGTTGCCGTCGCTGTCGTAGCCGGTGGTCGTGGTCACCGCCGTGTTCACGCTGGGCACGCCGTTCAGCGTGGTGGTGATTGGTGGGGTGCCCGCCGCAGTCTGGTCGCTCTGCGCGTTGTAGACCTGGTGCGCCGTGTACTGGCTGGCCTGCGCGTTCGGAGTGACACTGCTGCCGTCGCCGGCCACGCTGACCCCGCGCCCATCGGTGCTGCTGGTCAGGTTGCCCTGGCTGTCATAGCTACTCAGGCTGCCCTGCCACGCCGTGGTGCCCGTGATCAGCTGCGCGCTGCTGGCCACATCGTGGTGCCCGTTGTAGGTCTGCTTGCTCACACCGCCTGCTGGCAGGTCGGTCTCCAGCAGGTCGTAGGTGCTGGGGTCATAGCGGTAGCTGGTCACCGCCGCCGCCGTTGTGCCGGTCAGCGGGCTGAGCGCGATGGGCGGCTGCACCATGCGCGTGGGCAGGCCGATGGCTCCGTTGGGACCGACATACTGGTAGGCGTAGCCGGTGACCTGCCCGTTGACGTCGGTGCGGGCCAGCACGTCATGCGCCTGATCATAGGCCATGCTGTTGGTGTGGCCCAGCCCATCGGCCAGCGCGGTGACCTGCCCCTGCGCGTCCACGCTGTACGTCGTGCTCAGCGCGCCGGGGGAGCCCGCCCCCTGGGTGACCACCGTCTGGCCCGGCGCATAGCTGTAGCTGGTCTGGTAGCTGGGCGTGTAGCCCGCCTGGCCCACCGTGCCCGAGATCGGGCTGGTCAGGCTGGCCACCCGCCCATAGATGTCATAGCCCATCTGCCAGGTATGGTTCGCCGCCGTGGTGATGCTGGTCAGTTGGGTGCCGTTGTAGGCCAGCGTGGTCGTCTGCGCCTCGGGGCTGCCCGCGCCCTGCGTCACCCCCGTCAGCTGCCCCGCCGCGTTGTAGGTGTAGTGGACCCGCTGCCCCTGGGCGCTGCCGCTGTCCCGCCACAGTGGGTTGGCCACATCGCTGACCTGCCCCGTCGCCACATCATAGGTGAAGGTCAGCGCCCATGTGCCGCAGAGACTCTGCGACGTACTACCAGTGCATCGCGTGTGTCATAGCACCTTGAGAGTAGAGCGTAAAACCTCAATATCTGTTCCGGAAGCGTCTAGGACGTCCAATGCCTTGAGCAGTTGCTGTGCAGCTCTATAGAGCTCGTCATTATACTCGTTCAAGAGTACGACCACTGTTGATCCGACTTGTTGAGTCTTGTTTACGGTTCTCTGATATAGGCGTATAGCGACATTGTTACCTAGTTTCTCAGTAGTAAACTGATACGGTCCATCCATGAAGTCGTTTTCGACTTTGTCACCATCGTCAACTAAAGCTGAGCTGCCTTGCAGCCACCAACCAAGAATAACCACGACGAAGTCGGTATAGCCTATGTCTGGGTAGCAGATGTTTTGTGCGGAAATGTAGATGCCTGAGGCTATATTGCCACCAGCAGCCACCGCTTCCAAGAAGCGGTGGCTGCTGGTGTCTACATGTATTGAGAAGCTGCCCATTAGAGCACAGGATAGGCGGTTTCAATGAGCCTAGTTGCTTTGTTTACCCACATCTCTACAACCCAGCCCTGGTAGTAGCCTCTGAGTAGGATTCTATCTCCTTGAGACTTGATCTTCTCGCTATTCCTGTAGGCACCTTTAACGACATTCATTATCTGCTCCTTGGTTAGTCCTTGAAAGAACGTCTTGTTACCCCGGACTGCTAGTGGGGAGCCTTCCCAGTGATTCTTGAAGATGTGAATCCAGTCGGCGTCGACATTGGATAGCGATGGGATATTAACACGTTGAGGGCACACCTTAGCGTTATGGACCAGCACCTGAGCCGCGCCAACAAAGAACGTGTGATCTTTGGCCACGGTGAGGGTATAGACGGCGGCTCTGCCCACATGATAGCGCAGCCGCACCACTCCCACGTCTAGGCCGCTGGCCGTGCGCAGCAGATCGCCAGGGAGCAGCCGCCCAGCCTCCAGCCAGTTTGGCCCCTTGAAACGCCAGCCGCTGTCCACCCAGAAGGGGTGGTCCACCGTCACCGTGATGGCGCTGCCATCACTGAGGTCCACCGCCATCAGCTCCGAGACAGGGTCATGGATCACGGCTTGCGCTGGCTCTGGTTCTAGCTTCCCGGTGGCCGGGTCTTCCGAGAACACCTGCTGGCCCACCTGCAGAGTTTCGATGGCTTGCAGGCCCGAAGGCGTAGCTACCAGCGTGCCTGCGGGGAAGCAGCCCACACAGCCACGGGGCGCCCAGGGCAGGCGGTCGCCCAGCGCACTGAATGCCCCGCCGATGGTGTCCTTGAGGGCACCGGCCTGGCGTGCCGCGTCACCGAGGCCCTGCGCCGCCAGATCACGCCCCGCCGCCAGACCTGCCCCGATGAAGCGCCCGCCCGCCGAGAGCGCCACCCCGCCATACTTGAGGCTCTTCACCGCGTCCCAACCAATGTGCCCGATGTACTTGATCGCGCGGAACGGGGTCACGCTGAGCACCGCACAGCCCGCCGCACCCGCCCGGCTGCCCACTGACGCGTTGGAGAACAGGGCGGTGTCGAAGCACTGCAGTCCCGAGATGTCGTAGACTAACCGGCCTGCGGGGTCAAACCAGCAGGGCACTTGGGCGCTCCGTGTGCCATGGAGCTGGTACGCCAGGGTGCAGCGACTGTCTAGCGCGCCGAGACCGGAGGGATCCGTCACATCAATCGGGTCATCTCCGGCATAGATGTAGCTGCGGGTGCCCTCGATCATGGAGGGGTCGGGCTGGATGAACCAGCCCTCGGGCTCGTAGCTCCGCACCGAGAGCCAGTACCACTCCAGCTTGGTGTCGTACCAGTAGCCCGCGTAGCGTAGCTGCTGCCGCACGTTCGGGTCTTCGGTGGCCAGCTTGACCTCTCCCCACAGGTCGTAGCTGTAGCGGTCCACCACCTTCCCCGCAGTGTCCGTCAGGGCCACCACGTTGCCCCGCCCGTCGAGCACGTACCAGTAGCGGTCGGTCACCCCCCTGGAGCGTGCTCTGATCAGCTCCAGGGGGTTGCCACCCTGGTCGTAGACATAGGTGTCCGTGTACGTCGTGCTGCCCGTCGCCGTGCCGCTGATGATCACTGCCTGGGCTAGCTGCCCATCGCGGTACTGCATGTGGGCGGCGTACGACAGCGCGGGGTAACCCGCCGTGGTGGAGGTGTACGCGGAGCGCTGGCCCAGCGCGTTGTAGCCGAAGTTCACCGTGGCCATGGTCACCGTGGTGGTCGGCAGGCTGGAGTCGTGGTCCTCCAGTGTGATCGTGATGGGCCGCTGCTGGGCGTCGTAGTAGAGGTGCGTGTTGACCTGGTAGCCCGTGGTGATCAGATCGGTGGAGCTGATCACGGTGGTGTTGCCCCGCTGGTCATACCAGCGATACTCAATGCCCCGCCCCGGGGTGAGCGTCTGGTGGGCCATCTGCTCGGTCGGCGCGGTGGCGCTGTAGGTGTAGACGGTGGTGGCGCCTCCCTCGGTGTCCGAGATGATCGAGCCCGCGCTGTTGTAAGCCCACGTCTCCGGCGCGTCCGGTCCCCCCGCAGCGCCGGTGACCCGGCCCAGGCTGTTGTGCGTGATCAGCTGGGTGTAGCTGGCTCCTCGGGGACCGCCATTCACCGTGGCCGTCACGTTGGTGGTCCAGCCCACCGCGTTGTAGCCGTAGCCGTACCCGCTAGAGAGCGTGGTGGTGGTCTGCGCCGTGGTCGGCCCCGCCGCCGTGATGCTGTACACCCGGCTGGACCCATCGTACAGGGCGCCCTGATGCACCCCGCCGGGCATGTCCACGCTGTTGACCTGATCGTTCTTGGTGTAGCCGAAGCTGGTGGCGTTGGCGCCGCCCACCTCGCTCTCACTGGTGGCGCGGCCCTGGGGATCCAGGGTGAAGGTCACTGGGGAGCCGCCCACGGCGATGGTGTGTGTTTTGAGCTGGCCTGCCGCGTCATAGCCGTAGCTGGTGGTCAGTCCATCATCGGTCGAGCTGGTCTCCCAGTCCGCCGCGTTGTAGGCCGCCGCTCTCCCTCAGCCCACCGCCGCCTGTCGCACCAGTGCGGTCTGAAACCTGACGCTTCCGTTGTCGTACTCCAGAGAGGACGACCGCAGGATCATACACGTTAGACAGCGAGGGAGTCGTGGGGTGCCCATTTCTATATGCATCCTCCCCATCTGGGCAAGATGTGGGTAAGGATCAGTGTAATAGCTTTCTTGCTCTTCCCACTCTATGGGAGAGACATTTGATGCCAGGTGGCTCCAGCGTCAAAACTCTTAAGTGCCTCACCATGCGCACCCACGATGTACCCCTTATTGAACGCCACTAAAAAACAGAGGGAGGCAAAGTTCATATTGGCGGGGGTCGATATTAGTTCCCACCTCTGGCCCCGATCACTGGTGCGAAGTAGGGTTCCTGGGCCTGACGCATTCGCCAAATCTCCCCCGTTTCCAGCCGCGAAGCCTATATTCTCGGTCAGAAAGAAAACGGAGCGTAGACGATGACGTGTACCTGAGTGGAGCGGAATCCACGTTTTGCCGCTATTATCCGTCCTTAATATTATCCCGTCATCGCCGGCCGCGTAACCACTCTGGTTGTTGACCCAAAACATACTACTGATCTTTTTTTCTGTCGGAATGACTACATTAGTCCAAGACAGGCCTCCGTCTTCGGTCATGATCATGGTGCCCCCATCACCTGCAGCGTAACCGATCAGCTCGCTGTGGAAAGTAAGCGCCGTAAGATGCTTTGTAGTTCCTGTCCTTAGCTGGTGCCATGATCCTCCTCCATCAGACGTTTTAAGCAGCGTTCCACCACCTCCCACCACAAATCCTGTCTGGGAAGTAGGAAATGAAAGCGCATACAGATCCCACACTGTTTTAGATGTTATCGGATACCAAGTATCTCCAGAGTCATCAGTTCTAAGGAGAGTGCCTTCATCGCCAGCAGCAAAACCCTGTGTTGGCGTCAAAAAGGATAACGCTGCTAAGCTCTGTTCTGTTCCAGAAGAACGTCTTTCCCACGTTAGGCCGCTATCCACAGTTTTCAGCACAATGCCACTAGTTCCTACAATATGACCCATCTTACTGTTAACAAAATAAATGCTATAGTAATCATCTGCATGCCTGTGACCATTTAGCGGCCTCAAATACTTATTCATTCTGCGCTCCTCATTAGTCTACCTTAATCAAGGTTGGATGCTCATGCTACGTGACAGAGGCGACATCGTTTCACAATCATACCGTTTTGTATTCTTGAACAGAATACGCCGGGATCGGGGGGACAGGCCTGTCCCCACCGATCCCGTTGACGTAACAGGGGATTCGCTCGAGTGTGATGCAGTTGTGGTTGCCACCCTCTACTTGGCTCGTTTACGATGTTTTACTTTAGTATGGGAACTGCCCCGCCCGCAGGTCTTGAGAGATGACAGTTAGTATCTCTCGCGCTTCACCAGCTGTGGCCCCTTCGCGCTGTGCTGTGGCGAGAACGTAGTAGACAGCGCGGAAGTATGTCGAGGTGTGGATGCCTGGTATACCCCGGTAGTGGTATTTGGACGAGCTTACACCAGGTAGGAACACCCCATTGTAAGCATCGTTTACATCGATTCCCCACTGTGTCAAGAGCCTTCGAGCTTGCTTCGCCCAGTAGTTTGGCTCATGAGCAGAAACAATATGGTGGGCCGCCCATCCCGGATAGTCGCGGAGGATTCCGCGGACATCACGCATCGCCCTTGCTAGCAATACTGATGCACATGGGCCATTATGCACCAGTACCCGGGCTGCGCCCACAAAGAAGGTGTGATCCTTGGCCACGGTGAGGGTGTAGACCGCCGCCCTGCCCACATGATAGCGCAGCCCCACCACTTGTACCGCACTTCCGCGTGCCGTGCGCAGTTGATCGCCCTTGTGCAGTTGGCCGGCCAGCACCCAGCCGCCCAGCCCCAGGCGCAGGTCGCCCAGGTCTACCCAGAAGGGGTGCTCCACGGTCACCGTAATTGTGCTGCTGTCGCTGAGGTCCACCGCCATCAGCGGCCACACGGGATGGGCGATCACCGCCTGCACCGGCTCGGCCTCCACCATGCCGGTCTGAGGGTCCTCGGCCAGCACCGGGTCGCCCACATGCAGCGTGTTGATGGCCACCAGCCCGCCTGCCGTGGCCACCTGGGTGCCCGCCGGGAAGCACGCGCCGCACTTCTTGACGTCGTTGGCCAACCAGCGTAGACCGCGCTTTTGCGCCAGCCGCGCTAGCTGCTCCTTAGTCACCTGGCTGATAGCCACTGCCTTGCCGCCCTTGAGCAGGTAGGCTACCGCGCCCTTACCCACGAACTTGATCCCGGCCACCCCCTCACCCACGCCGGGGATCACCAGGCTCAGGTTGCTGCCCAGGTCCACCACCGCCAGCCCCTTCGCCCACAGCGGCTCGTTGCTTTGCAGCGTGGCCAGGTCGTCCCCTGCCACGAAGTTCCACGCGCCCTGCGCCCCGTTGCCCAGCAGGCGGAAGCCATCCCCAGCCAGACAGGTCAGGCCGATATTTAACCAGCCACAGCCCCCGAGCCCTGAGGGGTCCTGCACATCGATAGGATCATCACTCACGTAGATGTAGCTGCGGGTGCCCTCGATCATGGAGGGGTCGGGCTGGATGAACCAGCCCTCGGGCTCGTAGCTCCGCACACTGAGCCAGTACCAGTCCAGCTTGGTGTCATACCAGTAGCCCGCGTAGCGTAGCTGCTGCCGCACGGTGGGGTCTTCGGTGGCCAGCTTGACCTCACCCCACAGGTCGTAGCTGTAGCGGTCCACCACCTTCCCCGCGCTGTCGGTCAGGGCCACCACGTTGCCCCGCCCATCGAGCACGTACCAGTAGCGGTCGGTCACCCCACTGGAGCGCGCCCGGATCAGCTCCAGGGGGTTGCCGCCCTGATCGTAGATGTAGGTGTCGGTGTACGTTGTGTTGCCCGTGGCCGTGCCACTGATGATGACGGCCTGGGCCAGCTGCCCGTCACGGTACTGCATCCGCGCCGCGTAGGACAGCGCGGGGTAGCCCGCCGTGGTGGAGGTGTACGCGCTACGCTGGCCCAGCGCGTTGTAGCCGAAGTTCACCGTGGCCATGGTCACCGTGGTGGTGGGCAGGCTGGCGTCGTGGTCCTCCAGCGTGATCGTGATCGGCCGCTGCTCGGCGTCGTAGGACAGGTGGGTGTTGACCTGGTAGCCCGTAGTGATCAGATCGGTGGAGCTGATCACGGTGGTGTTACCGTGCTGGTCGTACCAGCGATACTCGATGCCCCGCCCCGGGGTGAGCGTCTGGTGGGCCATCTGCTCGGTCGGCGCGCTGGCATTGTAGGTGTACACCGTGGTGGCGCCTCCCTCGGTGTCCGAGATGATCGAGCCCGCGCTGTTGTAGGCCCAGCTCTCTGGCGCGTCCAGGCCCCCGATGACGCCGGTGACCCGGCCCAGGCTGTTGTGCGTGATCAGCTGGGTGTAGCTGGCTCCTCGGGGACCGCCATTCACCGTGGCCGTCACGTTGGTGGTCCAGCCCACCGCGTTGTAGCCGTAGCCGTACCCGCTAGAGAGCGTGGTGGTGGTCTGCGCCGTGGTCGGCCCCGCCGCCGTGATGCTGTACACCCGGCTGGACCCATCGTACAGGGCGCCCTGATGCACCCCGCCGGGCATGTCCACGCTGTTGACCTGATCGTTCTTGGTGTAGCCGAAGCTGGTGGCGTTGGCGCCGCCCACCTCGCTCTCACTGGTGGCGCGGCCCTGGGGATCCAGGGTGAAGGTCACTGGGGAGCCGCCCACGGCGATGGTGTGTGTTTTGAGCTGGCCTGCCGCGTCATAGCCGTAGCTGGTGGTCAGTCCATCATCGGTCGAGCTGGTCTCCCAGTCCGCCGCGTTGTAGGCCGCCGCGCTGCTATGCGTCTGCACCAGGCCGGGGTTGGCCGCGTCCACGCTCTGCTGGGTCTGCGTGATCGTGTTGCCGTTGGGGTCATACCCGCTGGCCGTGCTCACCGTGGTGGTCGTGCCGGTCATGCTCACGCTGCTCAGCAGCCGGCTGTCCCCATCATAGATCGAGGTGCTGACCCGCCCATCCATGTCTACCGTGCGGGTCATGTTGCCCGTCGGGTCGTACCCGTAGTTCTCCTGGGGTCCGGTCACCCCCGCCGAGGGGTCCAGCCGCAGGGCCACAGGCCGGTCAGCGGCGTCGTAGCTGGTCAGGGTGACCTGGCCGTTGGCGTCCTGCTGATAGGTGGGGTTGCCATCCTGGTCATAGCCGTAGGTGGTGGTCTGGGTTGTGCCATCGGGTCCCGTTGCTGCGGCGCTGGTGAGCTGGTTGCGGCTGTTATATTGCTGGGTCTGCACCTGGATCACCCCACCGCTGGTGTCGCCACTGGTGATCACCGTGGTGTTGCCCACTGGATCATACTGGTACAGCGCCGTCCCCGTCAGCGGGTCCGTCACCTGCGTGAGCCGGCCCGCTCCCTCGTACTGGTAGTGGCTGGTGTTGCCCACCGGGTCCTGCGTCGCGGTCAGTTCGGTAGCGTTGTAGGTGGTGATCTGTGTGCCGCTGACCGGGTTCACGCTGGCCACCAGCCGCCCCAGCGGATCATAGCTGCTCTGGGTGGTGTCCCCGTTCCCGTTCACCTGACGGACCACATGATCCTCCCCATCGTAGGCCGTGCTCTGCACCGGCTGCACAATGCTGCCCGAGGCGAGGGTCACTGGGGGCAGGGTCGTGCTGGTCTGGCGGCCCAGGTGGTCGTAGGCCATGGTCGTGCTGGCGCCGTTGGGCGTGGTCACACTGGTCGGGTTGCCGTCGCTGTCGTAGCCCGTGGTCGTGGTCACCGGCGTGTTGACGCTGGTGGCGCCATTCAGGGTGGTGGTGATGGGTGGGGTGCCCGCCGCCGTCTGGTCCCCCTGCGCGTTGTACAGCTGGTGCGCCGTGTACTGGGTCGCCTGCGTGTTCGCGGTGACACTGCTGCCATCGGCGGAGACGGTGACCCCGCGGCCATCGGTGCTGGCGCTCAGGTTGCCCTGGCTGTCGTAGCTGCTCAGGCTGCCCTGCCACTGAGTTGTGCCCGTGATCAGCTGCGCGCTGGAGGCCACATCGTGGTGGCCGTTGTAGGTCTGCTTGCTCACGCCCCCTGCTGGCAGGTCCGTCTCCAGCAGATCGTAGGTGCTGGGGTCGTAACGGTAGCTCGTCACCGCCGGGGCCACCGTGCTGGTCAGCGGGCTGAGCACGATGGGTGGCTCCACCGTCTGGGTCACCAGCCCCACCGCGCCGTTGTTGCCCACGTACTGATAGGTGTTGGTCATCACGTTGCCGTTGGCGTCCTTACTTGCCGTCACGTCGTGGTCGCCATCATAGGTGGTATAGCTCGTGTGCCCCAACCCGTCCGTCACCGCCACTGGCTCGCCCACTCCGTTTAAGGAGTAGTATGTCGTCTGTTGCCCCGGCGCGCCGTACCCATGCGCCACAGTGGTCAGCCCCAGTTTATAGGCAAAGACTGTGGCGTACGCCGGGGTGTAGCCGGCCTGCCCCACCGTCCCCGACATCGGGCTGAGCACATAGCTTACCCGGCCCTGGGTATCATAGTTCAAGATCCAGGCATGGCTCAGGGGTGTTGTCGCCGTGATCAGCTGGGTGCCGCTGTAGCCAAACGTGCTGGTCAGGGCATCGCTGGTGCCCGCGCCCCGTGTCAGGCGGGTCAACTGGCCGGAGGTGGTATACCCGTACGTGAGGTGCTGGCCCTGCGCCCCGCCGCTGCTCTGCCACAGGGGACTCTGCACGTCGTTCAGCCGTCCCTGCGCGTCGTAGCCAAAGATTAGGCTGCGCCCCCCGCAGCTGCTGGTCAGGCTGGTGGGGCCGTTGGCCCCGTAGCTCAGGCTGATCCGGTTGCCATAGGCGTCGGTTGCCGCCCCATAGCGCCCCTGCGCTGTGAAGGTCAGCACGTCTCCCGTCAGAATATTGGTCAGGGTGTAGCCGCTCGTGGAGGTGCTCAGCTGCCAGGGCAGCCCGGGGGGGGTGTTGTAGCTGGTGTAGGGCGGCGTGCCGGGCAGCGTGCCGGTGTAGGGGAAGCTCCACTGCGCTCCCGTGCTGTCGGTGTAGACCACGGTGCCGGTGAGCACGCCGCCCAGCGCAGGCGTCAGGTCCGACGTGAGGCCGCTGCCGCCCGCCTGGGCCAGGGTGCTGTCCCACTCCTGGGCGAAGCTGAGGGCGGGGCCGCAGCTGGGGATACTCAGCCCTGCGGTGCGCACGTCGACGTGCCCATCGGCTAGGTCCACCCCCAGGCTGAACCCCCCACCGCCGGGCCCAGCGCTCTGGTGCGGGTGCCACGGGACAGTGCCGCTTGTCATCACGCCCAGTTTCACCACAAAGGCGTCCAGCGCGCCCCCCCCGTTGCTGCTCTGGGGTGCCTGTGGCGTGAGAGGAAGGTCTGTAGAGGACGTGCTGCCCGTGAGATAGGCATTCCCATTGCTATCGAGAGCCAACCCATACCCACGGTCGTTCTGGCTGCCGCCAAAATACGTGCTCGAGAGGAGCGCGCTCCCGGTGGTGTTCAGCTGCGCTGCGAAGGCGTCATAGTTTCCCTGATTCATTGTCGCGATGATCGTCCCAGTCTTGCCCACGGCAATGCAGGTGGTCCCGGCGGGGCAGGAAATCCCCAGGAGATCAGCCGCAGCCCCACTGGCTTGATTAGCCCAGTCTGCGCCGTCCTGTGTTGCCAGGATCAGGCCTACGGCTCCCGCCGTATAGCACAAGGCCCAGGAGGCACAGGAGAGACTCAAAAGAGCATTGGTCGTGCCGCTGGTTTGGCTGCTCCAGGTGCTGCCATTGGTAGTGGCCACGATGGTGCCGGCCGCGCCCACGGCAAAGCAGGTGGTGCTGCTGGGGCAGGCCACCCCATTCAGCGCATTGGTCGTGCCGCTGGTTTGGCTGCTCCAGGAGTCACCGCCGTGGTGGGGCTGGGGTGCGTTGGCTGTCGCGGGGAAGTTCATTGATGTCGTCTGGCCTGCAATGTAGGCATTGCCATCACGATCAACGGAGATAGCCTCGCCTGCATCATCGCCGCCGCCACCCAGGTACGTGCCATAGAGAAGAGTGCTGCCATCTGAGGTGAGCTTGGCAGCGAAGGCATCGTAGGTGCCGCCATTATTGTGTGTTTGCAACGTGTTCGCCGTTGTGGGAAAGTTCGAGGACCAGGTGTCGCCCGTGACATAAATGTTGTATGCGTTGTCAAGGGCGATCCCAAACCCATCATCATCCTGATTGCCACCCAGGTAAGTGCTGAAGACGAGCGCCCCGCTGGTCGTGAACTTCGCGACAAAGGCGTCATACGCGCTGGGACTTCCCGTACTGCCCTGCAATGCGTTCTTGGTGGGGAAGCCCCCGTTGCCGTACGTGTCGCCGGTGACGTAGGCGTTGCTCGCGTTATCGACGGCGATGCCGAAGCCCTCGTCATCTGTGCTCCCGCCCAGATAGGTGCTGTAGAGCAACGTCGAGCCAGTAGAATCCAGCTTCGTCACGAAGACATCGGGGTAGCCGTTTGTGCCACCCAGCTGGCTTTGGAAGGGGTTCACTGTGGGGTAGTTGGTGGACTGGGTGCTGCCCGTGACATAGATTGCGCCTGTGAAGTCGCGGGCAATTGCCGTGCCTGCGTCGTTCCCACTCCCACCCACATAGGTGCTGAAGACGAGTCCCGTCCCGGTCGGGTTCAGTTCCGTCACAAACACATCTTGTCCACCGGCGTTGGTACGGCGATAGACACCCGAGGACGTGGGAAAATCGGGCGAGGAGGTTCTGCCTGTGATAAAAGCGTTACCACTACTATTGACAGTGATGTCGCTGCCCGAATCGTCCCCACTGCCCCCCAGGTAGGTGGAGTAGAGGCGCGCCGTTCCGCCGGCGTTGATTTTGGTCACGAACGCGTCATCAGAGGAGCCACTCGCCAGGGTACCGGAGTAGGCGCCTGTGGTCGTCGGAAAGTTGCTGGAGTAGGTGTACCCTGCGATGTAGGCGTTGCCGGCGTTGTCGACGGCGATCGCCCGCCCCGCATCCTCGTTACTGCCCCCCAGATACGTGGAATAGCTTAGCACCGGGTCGATGATCAGGGGTCTGCTGAGATCGTGAGGTCCCACGGTGACCCCCACGTCGCCACCGCGCAGCAAAGTGTAGCCGCCGCTGATCGGTTGCTCCACACTACCGGCTTTCTGGTAGATGTGTGGCCGTGCCTGCACCAGCCCGCCAATCGCCGTCTGGATGAGCAGATCCCCCTGCTCGTTCAAGCTAACCCCTTGTGCCCCTTCAATGTGCAACCGGATCGCCGAGGGATCGGTCCCCGCCGCCACCTGGTAGTCGTACTCCAGCCGCCCCTGCGTACCATAGTAGACCATATCGACGCCGGGATAAACCGCGTGGTAGAGGACCCTGGCAGACGTGGGCACGTTCGTGATCCACTGCGTGATGTCTGAGCCGATGAAATAGTTCGCTGTGCCAGGCAGCGGCTCCACGCCCTCCATAGTAGGCGTGGGATTCGCCCCAACTAGGCTGAACCGCAAGGCTACCCCCGCAGGTCTTGGCGCGTTCGCACGGCTGCATGCATGCATTGGGTCCCGGCGCACCACAAGCGGGACAGGCTGCCCGGGAGCAGGGGGGGCAGGGGAGATACAGGACTTAGCGAGGACCAGGACAGGACCAGCCTGAGTCAGATACAAAGTGTAGCCACTGCCGCGGGCAAGGAACTGCACCTGAGCGTCGCTCTGCCCCCGGTTGGCCTCGAAGCTGAGCGGCAACGCTCCATAGGCCGACCGCATGGCGTCAGTGATGACGCTGCTCGGTGTTGGGCCGCTGGTGCCCAAAACCGCCGTCGGCGTCTCCGGCCCAGCCGTCCCCATCTCTGTCGCGGTCGTTGTGGCAGTGGTCGTCGCCGTGACCGTGTCTGTCGCAGTGACCGCCGCTGTGCCTGTAATTGTGGCCGTGGTGACCGGAGTAGCCGCACTTACTGTGGCCGTTGCCTCCACCGCCGTGCTGGTCACGCTGACCAGAATTGTGGTGCTCACCGGGGTTGTTGTGCTCACGGGAGAGGCCGTGTCCACCGGCGCTGTTGTACTCACCGGGGTTGTTGTGCCCGTCGTGGGGGACGGCCCACCGGGGGTGCCCTCCACTGTCGCCGTTGCCTCCACCGTGCTCGTCGCGCTGGCCGTGGGCGCCGTGCTCACCGGGAGTGTGGTGCTCACGGGAAGGACCGTGCTGGCTGTGGGGACCGCCGTGACCCCGATCGCGGCCAGGCGCGCCCGGGCGTGGCCGCCTCGCCCTGCCCCAGCAGCGCGAGAGGACGGGACGGAGCGGCTGACGGCCGGGCGCTGGCCCGCCGCGTTCACACCACGCGGTGTTGTCGTGTCCGCCGCTGGGCGCACGCCGCTGTGCATAGGGGTAAGAGGCAGCGGGGCGCGCGCCAGCGCCAGGCCCGCACGAGGCGCCGCCTGAGAGCGCTCTCCCGACCGGGACACCCCACTGGCCCCGAGCGCCACGAGGGGGGCGGAGGAGCGTCCGCTGAGCGCCCCATGGTGTGTCTGGTCTGCTGACGCAGCGGCCAGGGGGGCGCCGCCGCGCTCCAGGTCGCGCGGGCCACCCGTGGTGCGGCTGGCGTGACCCCACCGCGTGCTGGCCAGCCGGCCCTGCCGGCCACCCGCGCCCAGCGGCACGTGTACGGCGCCGGGGCGCCCTGGGATGAGCAGCGCGCCACGCTGACCCGCTCCCGCCGCGCTGCTCACGTGTCCCGTCTGGTGGGGGCGGTCACCCGCCTGGCCAGCGCCCGCTCCTGACGTCGTCCCCGCGGCGCTCGGTGAGACCGCCGTTGGCGTGCCCGCGGCGGCCAGGACGGGGGGAGGCGCCGGCATGACGGTGAGCTGTACGCCCAGCAGGCCCAGGATGAGCCAGCGATACGTGTGCGTCTGTCTCCGTGGTGCTGCCATGATCCTATCTCCTCCCGCTCCGCGCCCCGGTCCTGAGTAGGGCCGCCCCGGCGCCGTCTCCTGGTCCCCTGCCGCTGTGGCGTCTTGCCACGGGCAGGGCAGCCAAAGTGCCCTGCCCGACCGGGTCTCCTGCCACCGTGGCCGTCGTCAGCCCCGGCCACGTGTTACTACTGCTCTGCTGTCTCCGAGGTCTGGCGCTTACTCTATAGGACGCCTCCCTGTCGTGTCTATACGTACAATTACCTGGTTTCCCCTCTAGACCGCGCCGAGCGCTCCTGGTCCACCTGTCCTCGTGGTCTGTCAACTGTCATGTGATACGTTGATGGCCTCAGGCAGAGGCTTCGGGCAACGGGTCAAAAAGGGCTTGACGAACCACTAGCCCATTAGTCCTATTGCCTCTGACGTTACCCGGGTGTACGCTCGGGTGAGGCAGACGCGGCGTCACTATGAGGCGCCGGACGCGGTCTGGAGCCCCACAGCAGCGGTCACCCCAGGCAGCGCGCCACGGTGATCCTGCCTCTGGGAGGCATGGCGGCTCCTCGGCACGAGCAGGCCGAGGAGAAGAAGGGCATACGGGCACATGATGCGTGGCGCGGGCGTGGTGGCGGCACAGGGCCGGTGGTCCCGCGGGCGTCCCGCCGCGGAGAGTGGGCCCGTTGTCGCCCTGGGCCTGCTCTATGCGCTTGTGCTGCTGGCCGGGGCGCGCACCCTGGTGGCCCCGCATCTGACCCTCCTGCTGGCTCCCGCGTTCGGAGGGACGGAGCGGATTGCCTGGGTCGCCGCGGGCAGCCCGACCTGGGACGCGGGTCTGCGCGGAGGAGAGCAGGTGGTCACCCTGGACGCACAGCGCCCCGCCATGGGAGACGCCGGACTGTGGCGGGGCCAGCGCGTGCAGGCCCGCTCCGCGCGCGGGGCTCTGCTCACGCTGGATGAGCGGGCGCTGGCGGAGGGCTGCCCCGCCGGGCTGCTGGCGGGGTTGAGCGCCTGGTGCGTGCTGCTGGCCGCGCTGATTGGACTCCGAGCGACGGACCGGGACCGGGGTCAGGCCGCCTCCCTCGTGCTCGGCAGCGCCGCGTTTGCCCTCCTGCTGGACCCACTAGCCGTGGACGGCGACCTCGTGGCCACGGTCAGCCTGGCCCCGGCGACGCAGCTGTTCTGCTGGGCCTTCCTACGCTGCGCCCTGCGGTTCGACGGAGCGCGCTACCGCCTGCTCTGGAGCAGATGCCTGGCCCTGCCCCCGCTGCTCGTTGGGGCGCTTTACCTGGCCCTCCTGCCCTGGCCGGCCCTCTATCCCGTGGCCCATGCGCTGGGCATCGCGGTCATGGGCGGCTACCTGCTGGCCGGCGCCGCCGTTCTGGCCCGGCGCCTCGTCGCCGCGTCCCGGCCCGGCGGCCGCCGGGGCATGACCCTGATCAGCGTGAGCATGGCCGTGGCCGTGCTGCCCCTGGCCCTCTTGAGCACGGCGCCTCTGGGGCTCGGCTATCCGGTGCTGCTCTCCGCGCAACACGCTGCCCTCGGTCTGGTCGCGCTGCCCCTGGGCCTCACCTACGCGATCAGCCGCCATCAGGTCCTGGGCGTACGCCGGGTGGCCCAGCGCTGGCTGGCTCGGGGGCTGGTCGGGGCCGTGTTGCTCCTGCTGTGCATGGCGGCGGTGGTCATGCCCCACTGGAGCGGCCTGTGGGACCGACTGGACAACGGCTCTGACCTCCTGCTTGCCGCCGCGCTGGTCGCCGGCGTGACCCTGCTCCTGGGAGGCCTGCGGGTCTGGCTGTGGCGGTGGATCGACGGCCGGTTCTTTGGCGATAGTTATGGCTACCAGGCCACGCTGCGGGCGCTGATCTGCATGCCAGCGGACGCCGGACACGATCTGATTAGCACGCTGCTCCTCGCCCTGCGCGCCTTGCTCAACCTGGAATTCGTCGCGCTCGTCGTGGACGATGAGCACGGACCACCACGCGTGGTCAGCGCCGGGGACCCGCCACCGGCCCTGGTCACCCGCCTCGCTGGCCGGCGCGGGTCGCCGACCGCCGCGCCGGCCAGCCCACAGACCCGCCGCGCCGAGCCGGGTGTGTGGGTGACACCCTTGAGCGGCGACGGGGCGGCGCAGGGTCTCCTGTGCTGCGGCCCCAAGCGCACGGGGGAGCCGCTGCGCGCCCAGGATCAGGACCTGCTGACCACCCTGGCCGGGCACCTGGGCGCTGCCGTGCGGCGCATCCAGCTGGAGGAGGAGCGCCTGGTGACCCTGGAGTCCCTGCGGGAGCAGAACGCCCGTCTGACCGCGCAGCGGCTGCGGCTGCAGGCCGTCAACGCGCAGCTCCTGGAGCTGGGGGCCACCGCGCGGGCCACCCTGGCCGCCGATCTGCATGACGCGCCGCTGCGCAGCGCCCAGCGGCTGCACGCCTGGCTGCTCACCCACCCCGCACAGGCTGCTGATCTGGGCGAGGCGGTCACCCTCAGCGGCCTGGTGGTCACCCAGCTACGCGGCCTGTGCGCGGCGTTGCGCCCTGACGCCCTGGGCGATCTGGGCCTCTGTGGGGCGCTGCGGCTGCTGGCGCGGGAGCAGGCCGCCCGCTCCGGCATCCCCATCACGCTGGAGGCCGCCGCCGAGGTGAACGATCTGGACCTCACCCACGGCGAGGACATCCTGCTCTACCAGGCCGCCCAGGAGGTGGTGGGCAACGCGCTGCGCCATGCCGCCGCGCGCCAGATCACGCTGACCCTCTCCACGCAGGGGAGCCTGCTCCAGCTGACCATCGCCGACGATGGGTGCGGGTTCGTCGTCCCCGAGCGCCTGGCCGACTTTGACGGCCGGGGCCACTATGGGCTGAGCAGCCTGCAGGAACGGCTGACCCGCCGGGGCGCCTGGCTGCTCGTCCACGCCGCTCCAGGCCAGGGCGCTCGCGTGTGCATCGCGCTCCCCGTGGGCGGCGCCACGCCATGATCCGGCTGCTGGTGATCGAGGATGATCCCCTGGCCCGCGCGGCCCTGCGCGACTACCTGCGCGCGGCCCCGGACATGACGCTGTGCGCGGAGGCGGCCAGCGCGGAGGAGGCGCTCACCCTGGTCCAGACCTGCTCGCCGGACGTGCTCCTGCTGGATCTGCACCTGCGCCGGGAGGGCATGACCGGCACGGCGCTGGCCCGCGCCCTGCGCGAGACGCTGCCCGCGCTGCCCATCCTGGTGGTCACCGGTGAGAACCGGCCAGAGTGGGTGCATCAGATGAGCGTCCTGGGTGTGCAGGGCTACCTGCTCAAGGACGTGGGCCAGGCCGAGCTGCTCGGCGCCATCCGCACCGTCCACGGCGGGGGAACTGCCTTCGATCCCCGCTGCGACCCTGGTGGAGACGACGGGCCAGCGGCAGTGGGATCGCCGACCCAACCCCGGCTCCGGCCCTTGACCGCACGGGAGCAGCAGGTGGTCCAGCTGATCGCCGCGGGCGCCCGGGACCAGGAGATCGCCACCGCTCTGGGGGTTTCGGTGCGCACGGCCCAGGGGCATGTGGGCAACGTGCTGGACAAGCTGGGCGTCACCTCGCGGGCCAGGGCCGTCCAGGTGGCCCGTGCTGCCGGCTGGTGCCCCGACCCGTAGCGGGCGGCGCTCCCCGTGCTCCCCACCTCGTGCCCGCTGGCATGTGTCGCCCATGGGCCACGCCCACGCCGCGTGGGAGCACCGTCCTCCTGCTCCGGCCGGAGTGAGGCTGGCCCGCGATCACGTTCTGCCCCGCGTCGGCATGACCAGGATGATCGTGGGCCTCCGTCTTCAGCAGGAGGCATAGCTGTCCCGGGCTAGCCGTGGTGGGTGGACAGCCCCTGGCCCCTGGGGCGCGCCGGGTCCCGCCACCTCATGCGTGCGCGTGGGGCAGTCCACCTCGCAGGGTGAAGACAAGCAGTGCTCACACACCCCGTAGCTGCCCCCGATGTAGCGGCTGATCCCCTGGCGCTCCAAGCGGGCCGGTGGGGCTGCGTGGCCCCAGTGCCCGTGCCCTGACGATGCAACCGGCGTCTCCGCTGCCGCTGGCGGGCTGGCCATGCTATTCTCCAGCACAGTGAGCAGGTAGGCCATGCGTTTGTCCGGCTGCACCGTACGGCAAGCACGGGTGAGGTGTGCCGCCTCATCAAGGTGGCGGGTGACCTCCTCCACAGCGAGGCCATGCCGCTGGCGCAGGGTGCGCACGCGGGTCAGGCTGGACCGCGCCGCCCGGTCGCCAAACTCATCCCCGAGCTGGGCCAGCAGCGCGACGAGCGCCTGGTCATCAGGCACAGGCGGCACGACGTCTAATATGGGTGAGGTAGTCGCCTCAGGCGGCGACGGCGGAACGGTCTGCTCAGTGCTAGCCGTCGCCTGTGGCCGCCTGGCCCTTCCATGCCCCACGCCCTGGGACTGACCCCTGGTCGGCTGCCGCACGGTCCCATCGTCGGTGCGCTCCGCATGGGGGGCTGTGCCTTTCGAATCGAATCCTTCTTCGTTTGTGTCTTTTTCAATTGAGTCTTCTTCCTCGCTACATGGGTTGCTTTCCAGAGCGGCGGAAAGCAGCCCATCCTGATCGTCAGAAACTGACGATCCGCACTCTTGATCGTCGGTTTCTAACGATCCGCGTTCTTGATCGGCAGTTTCCGCCGCTCTGGGCGCTGGCAGCGCCGGGGGAACCAGGGTGGCTTTGCTGAGGGAGCGGAGGGTGTAGAGATTCGTCTTGCCCAGCCCCCGCCGCTTCTGCACGAGCAGGCCCACGGCCTCCAGCTCACGCATATACTTGCGTGCGATGGAGGGGCTGGCGCCCATGTCAGCGCAGAGTTGGGCATAGCCAGGGAAGCAGCGCCCCTGCTGCCAGGCGTAGCGCAGCAGGAAGGCGTAGAGGAGCTTGGCATCGCGCGAGAGGTTGCGCGCGTGCAGCACCCGGTTGGGTATCTGGGTGAAGCCGGCGCGGAGCGTTTCACCCTCGATGAGCAGCGTGCCCGGCTCCGGCGCGCCTTCTTTATCAGGGTCTTGCCCGCGCGTGGGCAGCGTGGTATGATGCCGTGTAGCAGACATAGCTCTCTCCTCTTGAGGCGCACAGGCCTCCTGAGAGACCCCGGACCCTATCCCGGCAGCACCCGAGATGGAGACCGATGTCCCGCTTCTGTAGGGTTTGATCCTGGTGAACTCTTGATCGTCGTTGGCGCCAGGATCGGCATCAAGGCCCGTCGTTACGACGATGGGCTTTCTTGTCTGTCGGCGTGCGGGTGCATCCTACACAAGACTGGGCCTCTCCCATGGCGGCGTTGCACTGGCACACGCCCCGGACACGGGGGAGACAGGACACGCGCGCTGGCCAGGACTGAAGGCGGATGGCACCGCGCACTCGGCCTTGCGGCCCCAGATCTGGGCGGTCCCCGTCCCCGGCCACCCTGCTCCCGCTGGTAGGCAGCACGCGCCCGCTGCACCTCAGGGTTGAGCAGCACCGCCGTGGTCGTATGCTCGACATACGCGGTCAGCCAGCGCTCGTTTGTCTTGCGCCGCGCCACGTTGGGGCTGCCCAGACGCAGCGCCTGACTCAGGACCTGCCGGGTGGCATCGGGCCGCCGCATAGCCAGGTCACGCAGCACGGCGTAGTCCAGCCGGCTCATGTCGGCGTGGGGGTACCGGGCGATCAGCCGCTCGGCGTGTCGGCGATACTCCACGGCCAGGTCTCCGATCACCGCGCTGCCCCGAGGGGCGGGAGAAAGGCTGGCCCCACCCCGGCCTGCGTCGTGGGACCCGGCGACCCGGGCGAGCAGCCGCGCCTCGTCGGCCCGTAGTGCCTCGGTCTGGCGCTCCAGCCTGCGCAGGCGCTCCGCCGCAGCCTCCAACAGCTCCCCCGCCCGTGCCGCCGTTCGGCCACCGCTCTCATGCAGCAACACATAGGGGGAGCGGCCGTCGGGTTGCACCCGGCTGGGTTTTCTGTTTGTCAGGCCGGCCAGGCGCCCAAAGTGGCGCCAATCAGCGCTGGCCATATCGCCGCCATAGCGGGTGGCCAGTTCCCGCGCCGCTTGCGTGGCCAGCAGGGGGGCAAGCGGGGAGGACGAGAGGCGCACCCACGCCTGGTAGTTGCGCGGGCTGGTCTCGGTCACCACTGCCGGGCCCAGACCGTCACGGTGCAGCTGGGCCACCCCCTCGCGCGTGAGGTCGTCGACCAGCACGATCCCCGCGCTGGCCGGCGCGGACCCCTGCCAGGCCACCGGACGCACGTAGACGTTGCAGTCGCGCATGTTCTCCCGGCGCAGCCAGCTCAGCGCCGCCTGGACCTCCTCGGGTGTCCAGACGCGGCTGGTCATGCGGTTCGTCGGGCCATGCAGCAGCCCCACCTCGACCTGCGCGGTGCCCATGGCCCGCAGCTGGGCCGCCATTGCGCGGCCTGTGCGGTCCCCTGACTCGGTCGTGGCCATCGTGCAGACCCCTCCCCCCTGCTCGTGTCCTCGTCCATGCGCTCTACAGGACGGCCCCATCCGCGTTGTCCCAGGGGTTGTCCGTCCTGGGCCGCCCCGGCCCCGGCATCACACCGGAGCGGGGCCGTGGTGGGGGCACGCTCCCCCGTCCCGGCGGCAGTGCGTCGGTGTCCTCCCCCTCCTCCTCGGGTGGTGTGGCGGCCCCCCTGGGCAGCGCCGGGGCGGTGGCCAGGGTCAAGCGGCCAAAGGTCGTGGCCACGGGTCCCCCAGCCGGCGCCCCCACCCCGTGGCCGGCCGACGCCCCCACCGCCGACGTCTCGCTTTCCTCCAGGTCCAGGGCATCGAGCGGCGTGGGCCGCTCCAGGCGCGGCGTCCAGGGCGCGGCCAGCGGAGTGGCCCGGCGTGGCCCGGAGCTAGTCGGCGGCGGCCCAACCCAGGGCCACCAGCGCGGCCCGCCCACGCGCATACGGGCCTGCAGCAGCATCGGCCAGTTGTCCTGATAGCGCTTGTGGTACCACGCCCGCTGTGCCAGCTTGACCGGGGGCACGTTGCCTGTCAGCAGCACCATCTGGTCCCGTGGCAGGGTGCGGATCTGGCCCGCCGTGATCAGCTCGGTCGAGGTCTCGGTGTAGCCCGCGCTGTCGTGCTGGGGCCGCCACGCCCCGATCTTGCGCTGCTCGCCCACGTTGGCCGCCGTGACCGTCTGCTTGTCCGTCTGCCGGCTGAACCACTCCGCGTCGGCGTCCCCCGTGCCCGAGAGGGCCATCTTGGACCCGCAGCCGGCCATCAGGGTGGCCTTGCCCTCCCGGCCGTACAGGGCCTCCAGCTGAGCCAGTGTCTGCACGATCAGCAGGAAGCCCACCCCCGCGGCCCGCCCCGTGGTCAGCGCCGTGGTCAGGTTGGTGATCCGCCCACAGTTGCCCGCCTCGTCCAGGTAGCAATACACCTTGCGGGGCAGCGCTCCGTCGTGAGAGCGGGCCGTCTCACGTAGCGCGGTGAACAGCTGGCTGAAGAACACGGCGGGCAGCACGCGGTCCTTGGCCGGGTCCAGGGCCACGTAGAGGGCGATGGGCCGCCGCGCCCGGTCAGCCAGGGCGCGGAAGTCGATCTCGTTGGAGCCGGTGACGGCGCGCACGGCAGGGTCCTGCACCACGCGCAGGCGGTTGGGGATGTCCGTGAACACCCCGCTGATAATCTTCTCGTTGGCCGCCGCGACGGCCAGGAAGCGCGTGCCCACCCCGTAGGCCTCCTCGGAGGGGCTGGCCAGCAGCGCGGCGGTCACCGCCGCCGGCCCCTGAGCCAGGAAGGCGTCGAGGTGGGTCAGCGTCGGCTCGCCCAGCCGCTCTCGCCGGTGCGTCTCCTGGAGGTGCAGGATGGCCGCCTGGAACACCAGCTTGGTCGAGTTGTCGAAGTATTGGTCGCTGCTGGAGACGCCGCCGGTGTTGTCGAACCAGCAGTCAATGAACTCGGCCACCTCCGCCGGCGTATGCACGTGGGCCAGGGGGTTGTAGGCCGCGCTAGTCTGGGGCGCGTAGAAGTCCACCACCAGGCAGCGGTGGGTACGCGCCCGCGCGGCCAGCGTCTTGAGGGCCAGCTCACCCTTGAGGTCGCTGATGACCAGGCCACGGCCCCAGCGCGCCCTGCGCCACAGCCCGGGCTGGCGGTCCCCTAGCTCAGCCAGGATGTTGGGGATGATCAGCCCGCTGGTCTTGCCCATGCCCGGCGGGGCCACCACCAGCGCGTTGAGGTACTGCAGCTCGCCCACCAGGGAAACCACCCGCCCGCCCAGCCGGCCCAGCATCACCCGCGCCTGGCCGCGCCTGGCCCGATAGCGGCGTAGATCGCGCCAGGTGGCCCAGCGCGCCGTGCCCCCCGCCCCCACTGGCTTGATCCGCCGGCCACGCTGGGCTAGCCGGGCCAGCGGCACACCCAGCAAGAGGATCAGCAGCAGACCCAGGCCGCCGTACCCGTAGAGCATGGCCCGCTGGATGGTCAACCTCTGCGTCCTGTTGGCCTGCAGCGTCCTCCAGCGCCAGTCCACCCCGTAGCGGGTCCAGGCACGCCAGGGGATCACCAAGGGGGGCCAGCGCCGGCCCTGGCTTATCGCCAGCGGGACCCTGTCCAGATCACCCAGGACGCTGGCTATCGGCCAGGCCAGGGCCACGTACCCCGTCTGGTATGCGCCCGCGCCCCAAGCCCTGACTGGTGCCCCGACAGGCGTGGTCGCCGCGATACCGGCGCCCAGCAGCGCCACCATCAGGAGTAGTCCCATCATGTGTTTCATCTGCCCTGTCTCCCCTCCTCTCTGCCCTGCCTGATCCTCACCCTGGCCCGTGCCAGCCTAGCGGCCACGTCCCCGCTTCTCCTCCAGCGTCACGGCGTCGGCGCCGTCCTTCGTCCCAGCCTGCCGGCGCAGCGTGTCAGCCAGCACACGCGCCGCGATCTCGCCTGCCGCAGGGGCGGCCCGCTCAGGACGCCGTGGCACGGCATCGGCCCCCTCCTGGACGTCAGGCGCCGCGCCGCCACGCCTTTCCCCCGCCCCGTGAGGGGGCGGCGCGGTGATCCCGCTCTCCCGTCCACGGTGCCCCTCTACTCCCGTGCGGGCACCCTGTCCCGGTGCTCCTGGCCTCCCTGCTCCCGCCGGTCCTGCCCGTGCGGTGGCACGCTCGGCCAGCCGCCCTTCATGGCCCATGCGGTGGTGTACCGCCGTCGCCTGTTCCCGCTCCAACCCCCGCAGGTGGTCGGCGCTACGGTCCCCGGAGGCGCGCACCACGGCGTACTGCGCTTTGTAGAGCAGCACCGGGCGTAGCTCCCCGGCACGTTCCCCGCCGCCGGCAACCAGCACGTGGGCATGCGGGTGGTCAGTGTTGCGGTGGATCACGGCGACCCAGTGCAGCTGCTGGCCCAGCGTATCGGCCAGGTCGTCCAGCACCATGCGCGTCCACTCCCGCATGTCCGCCACCGGCTGGTCGGGGCCGGGCGAGAGAATGAGCCGATGGAAGGCCACCTGCTCGGTGGCGTGGTCCATGATCTCGACCCGCGCCTCACGCCAGCTCCCGCCGTCCCGCTCCGGCCCAAAGAAGTGCCGGTCCTCGGGGCGCTCCCCATTGTCCAGGGGGCGCGTCTGCATGTAGCGCAGCGCGTCGTAGACCTGGCCCGCGACGCTCGTGCCGCTGACCTTCTTGCCCCCGGCAATGTAGCGGCCGGTGACCACGGTGCGCGGTGTGGTGGCGGTGGCCATCTAGCCATCGGCTTTCCCGGCCCTGGCGTGCGGAGTGGAGGTGGTCTTGCCGCGCAAGACCTTGGCCGCGGCGGTGAAGGCCCGCTCCATGTCGGCGTCGGCCACGGCGCGGCCCTGGCTGCGCAGGATGGCCGCGTAGGCCAACCAGCGGGCCACACTGGCCTCGCGGCAGGTCTTGACCAGCAGGGCAGCCAAGCGCTCGGTATCCGCCCGCCCCTGCTCGGCTACCACACGGCGCACCACCGCCTCAATGGCGGGCAGCGCGTTGGTCTCAGCCTGTGCCGTGCCGACCAGCCCCAGGCCGGTACGCAGAGCCTGATCGGCCAGCGTGGAAATCTTGCTGCCCTGGTCATGCGCCTGCGCGCGTAACGCCGTGGCAATCTCGTCGTCGAGCCAGAGGTGGATCTGGTGGCGGGCCATGGTCGTCTCCTCGTCTCGCTAGCCGTGCGCGCCACGGCGGCGCATGTCCGGCGCGCTGGCCGGCCCCTCGGCATGCAGCAGCGCGTCCATCTGCTCGCTGGCGTCCTGCCAGTCCCTCTCAGCGGCGGCGGGATGGTCACGGTACAGGTGGGAGTAGGTCAGCCGGGCAGCCATCCCCGCGTCGCGGGCCAGGGGCGCCAGGGCGGCCACGAGCCGCCGTTCCTGCCGCCGCAACTGCTCCATGACCACCTGCTGCACCACGGCGGTGAACGCTGGCAACGCCCGCTCCTCCAGTCGGTCTGCTGTGTGCGCGCTCAGGCTCGCCGCCAGTAGCTCCTCAGCCAGCGCGGAATAGGCGACGCCCTGCCGGCGAGCCTCGACGCGCAGGGCCTCCACTGTGGCCGGCGTGAGCCACAGCGTCACTCTCCTTGTGGCCATCGCCGCCTCCGCAAGCCTTCCTTCGCCGCTGCGCAATACATCTGTGGGGATGTGAAAGAGACCAGTACCGGCACCGGTACCGCCAGTTCCGCATAACGTCGGCACAACGTCGGCGGGTGTGCGGGGAATTGGCCATCGACGTCGGCGCAACGTTGGCCTTTATCCTGCCTCGCTTCCCTCAGGGAGCGTTCCGTGCCCTCCGCTGCCCACAATGCCACTCCCCTTTTCATCGCTCTGCCCCCGTGGCGCGGGCCTCTCCTGTCGTTGGGGAGCGCTGTGGCTGGGCCAGCACCCGCTCGGCGGTGCGGTGGGGTCGGCGTGCGTGTCAGCCTCGATGCCGCGCCAGCATTCTGCGCCCCGAGGCCGCGCAGGGCGCCCAGGCTACCGGCCACCATGGCCAGGTCGCGCCGCCGGCTCCCGTCAGGTGGGGCCATGTTGTCCATAGTCGCGTGCTCCTTTCTCTTCAAGACAGGCGACGGTGATCACCGCGCGCCGCGGCGGGGCGGAAAAAGCGAGGGAATCGAGAGATCGCGGCAGATGGCGTCGGGGCGATCCTCTGCCTCGTCTCGGTGGGCGCCGCCATGCTGCGCGCCAGGCCGTCCCCGACGTGCCCAACCGGGGAACCGCCGTGGCAGGCCCCCGCCGGTTATGCACACCACCCACGCCACGGCAGCGTGGCGACGCGGAGAAAAGGGCGGCCAGCAGACGGTGGCGGCGCCTTTCCGGGACGAGCATAGGACACGGCCTCTTACCAACCTCTTACCTGAGCTTCGTCCTGCCCTCTTACCTGGGCCTCTTACCAGGCTCTTACTTGAGAACCCGGCCTCTTACCTGGGGCCTGGCCTCTTACCTGAGCCCGGTACTGACCTCTTACCTGGGGCCTGACCTCTGACCCACCTCTTACCTCGGGACTTGGCCTCTTACCACCCTCTTACCTGGACCTCTTACCTGGGGCCTGGCCTCTTACCTGGCTCTTACCTCGGGGCTAGCCTCTTACCACCCTCTTACCTGAGCCTCTTACCTGGCTCTTACCTCAGGGTTGACCTCTTACCTGGGCCTCTTACCTGGGGGCGAACCTCTTACCTGGCTCTTACCTGGCTCTTACCTGGCTCTTACCTGGCGCGCTGACCCAGAGGGGGCTCTTACTGGAGGCGTGTGCCCTGCTCTTACCGACCTCTTACCTCGGGGCTGGCTACTTACCAACCTCTTACCTGAGCCTCTTACCAGGCTCTTACCTGGGACTTGGCCTCTCACCCACCTCTTATCAGAACCTCTTACCTGATGGTTTGACCTCTTACCTGGGGCCTGACCTCTTACCAGGCTCTTACCTTGGGGCTAGCCTCTTACCAAGCTCTTACCAACCTCTTACCTGAGCCTCTTACCTGGCTCTTACCTCAGGGTTGACCTCTTACCTGGACCTCTTACCTGGGGTCTGACCTCTTACCTGGACCGGGACACGCGCTCCGCCGCGCCGGTAAGAGGTTGGTAAGAGGCCCTGCGCTAGGCTGTGTACGGCACCAGGCGAGAGCGACCACGGCCCCGTGGTGCTGCTAGTCGGGAGACACCCACCAGCCCGCCTGATGGTCGAGGAAAGAGGCACGCGAGATGGCCGCGGCCATCGCTGCGGCCGGAGCACCAGACGTGCCCGCGTCGGACCAGGTGGCGATACAAGGGGACGGACCCGACGCCCAGGACATGGTAGATGGGGCGCCGGAGGAGGAGGACGCGGAGGAGGCTCCCACCGGCGCCGTGGCCAGCGCGGCGGCCCCCAGCATGGCCACGCATCTGATCACGCTCCACCTCCTGCGCGATGGTCTGCTCGGCGTGGCCGTGGCCGGCAGACCGGTGGCCGATGGCAACGACGGGCTGGCGGGTCAGCCCCGGGAGCTGCTGGCCTACCTGGCCTTGCAGCGGGGACGCCCTGTGCCCCGCGATCACATCCTGGAGGCCCTGTGGCCGGACCACGACCCGGCCAAAAGCATCAGCAGCTTTCACAAAGCGCTGCACCTGCTGCGCAAGGGACTCGCCGCCCAGGCCGGCCTGCCACCCGGCCTGATGATCGTCACCGAGCGCCAGGGGGAGTATCTGCTGGCCCCGGAGGCGGTGTGGGTCGACGCCCTGGCCTTCGAGGAGGCGCTGGACGAGGCCGCCCAGGCGGGCCAGGAGGACCGCCACGGAGCGCTGCTGCGCCGTGCCCTGGACCTCTACGGCGGCGCGCTGTTGGGTGATCAGGTCCCCGACTGGGCCGCCGAGGAGCGCCGCCGCCTGCACGACCGCTATCTGGACGCCGTGCGGGCGCTCTCCACGTGGCACGAGGGGCACGGCGACCTGGCCTCCGCGCTTGTGCTTGCCCTGCGCTTAGCCGATGCCGATCCCCTGACCGAAGCTTATCACCGCCGGGTGATGCGCCTGCAGGGCCAGAGCGGCGATCACGACGCCGTGCAGCGGCGCTACGCGTTGCTGTGCGACATCCTGCGCACGGAGTTGCGCGCCAGCCCGAGCAAGCTGACCCAGGCCGTGTATGCGCGCTCCATGGAACAGGAAGAGGCCGTGTCGTGAGGACACGAGAAGAGCGAGGAAAGTGATGAGCTACTCCATGTGCGCCGTGTGCTGTGCTTTCTCCCACCCCAGAGCAGGGCATGTGTCGTGCCGAGGAGGCCGTGCTCCCCCTCACTGGTCACCCGCACAGGCCAGGTCCCAGCGGACGAGGGCGCCGGGGGAAGAGCTCCATTGCACAATGCGGGGGAGACGACTACAATGGGCACCATGGAGGAGACTGTCATGTAGCGTTGAATGCGCGCCAAATGCCGCGAGGCCCACCGGTTGGTACCGGTGAGCCTCATGATATAACGAGTGGCTCTGGTGTCAAGGTCCCAGCAAGACAACCACCAGGGCCAGAAGAACGGGCCAGGAACCCGATGGAGCTGTGAACTCCAGCAAGGATCCCGGGCCTACTAGGGGGCTTTTGTGCCTCCAGGAGGTTTCCTATGTCCTACAAAGAGGATAGCAGCATCCCTCTGCCTTGTCAATCCATTCCCGTGGATGTGGGCACGCCAGAAGCCGCCTTCCCCGGCTTTCACGTGCCCAGCTACACGATGGTGCCCGATGAGCTATTCGATCAGCTCCTGCCGGACCTCTCCGGCGCTGCACTGAAGGTGCTGCTGTACATCGTTCGGCGGACCTTTGGCTTCAAGAAGCAGAGCGACAACATCAGCCTTTCCCAACT
>JAABUM010001299.1_pt1 | contig 37900 bp, 78 predicted proteins | sample 5559161 | NCBI WGS metagenome assembly JAABUM01 (sample SAMN10711868, study PRJNA513369) | rock metagenome | isolation source: Antarctica rocks | place: Antarctica: Victoria Land, Siegfried Peak nord
CGTTGCTTGTTTCGACAGTTTCATTCAGACTGATTAGCTTAGCAGTGAGGGGTTCCAACCCCGCAACTGGCACCCTTTTAGCCCTTCAGGGCTTGCGACATGGTGTAACATCTATCTATCTCTCGTGCTGTACCCATACATCATGTTTGCGTTGATACGAAACAATCCAATGTGGCTGCTCCCTGGGGGCTTCCTCGTTGGTCACCTCGTGAGGCACTCGATTGATAAGTTGCAACCTGTCTCAGCATTCGATCGACATTCTGCAGCTTGAGCGCTTTGTCGGGATCACATAGAGCTGCATCAATCAAAACGCTGTAACGGTCAAGCGCGATTGACAGGTGGGCAATAGCGATAGTATTGCAGACCAGGGCGTCCGGAGGTGCGGCGGCGGATGCAGACGCCCAGGATCAGGCATCAGCTGCAGCTTCAACGAAAGCCAACGGCATGCAGCTGCAGTTCCCGCCGACGCTGACGGCGCGGCAGCGGGCGGCACTGCACGCTGCAGCAGCTGACGCCGGCATCCCACATGACAGCAGCGGCGAGGGAGCCGACCGCCACATTTGCCTCGGTGACGCGAATGGACAGGACATACAGGTGCGACCTTATCGGGCAAGGCCGATGCATGATTGGGTCTGCGAGCCTGGTGTCAAATCAGCTCCCTCTCTCAGCCACTGCGCATTGCGACCTGCCCCAAGTCAGCTGTGAGATTTGATCCAGAAACACCGATCAGCACTGCCGTCGTCCTCTGCAGATCCGCTGCCCAGGGAACGGCGGGGATGAGCTGTCGGACCAGGAGCTGTGCGCGGCGCTGTCAGAGGCCAAGTGGTCGGTCAGGTTCCTTGATTTCAACCTGGAGATACCAATGGGAACTGCTGTTGTCCTCCGCAGATCAATCCGGCGAACGGCGGGGATGAGCTGTCGGACCAGGAGCTGTGCGCGGTGCTGTCAGAACATCTCCACATCGATGCAGCGGCTGCGTTCGCCAGCTCGCGGCGGTCGACGGCTGCGTCGACTGCTAGAAAACCTGTTGATAAGGCGGCGGCACAGGTGCGGCGGCTGTCCTTTCCGCGGCTGTGCCACAAACGGCAACGCCGCCTGCTCGAGGCCACCAGTCATTCAGTCCTACACAGCAGCCCTGGCTTCTCGCACTCTGATGCCGGCGCCGTGCAGCAACTCGTGAAGCAGTTCCCAGCTGCGCGCAGGCAGCTGAGGGTGTGCCACACCCTCCAATTCGCAAACAGACACATCAGCGCGCAACATGAATGCTTTGATTGAACATTTCATCTTGATGCAGGCAAAGCCCGCTGTGACGTCGCTGGAGGAGTTCATCGCGCTGACCGGGCCGCTGCTGGAGATGGAGCACGAGGCAGAAATGGCGCAGGCAAGGTTTCCGTCAAAAAGTGGTTTTATAGTAATTTCGTCCTGGCAAAAATCAACCAGATGCTGAGCGTAATGCATGTATATGTTGCTTTTTACTTCCCCTGATGATGGGCGGCCTGCCAACATCTGCCTTTCCCCTCACACCCAGGGTGGCATGACCACAGATATAGAATGACACCATCTGCGAACCATGGTGCAGGCCGGCGATGCCATAGCGAAGCTGTCCCCGGCGGCGGCGCAGGCGAAGGGGCAGGTACTGCTGAACCTGCGGTGTGCGGAGACCGCCGGCGGGCTGCTGGGCCGTACGCTGCTAACGCTTGTCAGCAACAAGGTGTGAATCTGAGGAACTCGAGAAGATGACACAACCTAGATCCGAGCGCATTGCGTTTCCAGCAGATTGCCGCCGCCGGGCTGCTGGGCCGCATGCTGCTGGGCCGCATGCTGCTGACGCTCGTCAGTAACAAGGTGTGGATGTGCAAAACCTGAGGTACTTGAATCCGAGGGCCTTGAATTTCCAACACATTGCTGCCGGCATGCTGCTGGGCCGCACGCTGCTGACGCTTGTCAGCAACAAGATTGGGCCTGTGACTGCAGCGGTGTGACGAAGTTAAATTGCCTTGTTTTGCTTTGCTGATCGACAGATGCTGCTGTGTTTGGACAGTGGGCGGACATGCCTCCACGACATTGGGTCGGATGCTACCTGCTGCTGTCAGCTTGCCTTGGCTGCGCCTTTTCTAGCTGGGCACAGAATGGTTTGCCTCCGCAGCAGGGCGCGGCCTCCGGCACGGCGCCGCAGCCGCTGCAGCAGCACCGCTTCTCACCGCACGACATTGTCGCGATCCGGCCCAGCAAGGTGCTCGCGGTCATCGTGCTTGCACGCATATATGCACCTGAACTTGCTCCACCGAGGTGGATTGAATGATCAGATAACAACTGCTGCAAACCAACCTGATGTCACAGCTAGAGAGCCAGCCGCGCAACTCGAAACCGCAAAGCCTGTTGAAGTGCAACCCAACCTGAGTTTGCAACCCTGCAAACCTACAACAGGCAAACGCCGGCGGGCCGGAGATCGCGAGCGGCGTGGTGTACCGCCTGCACGAGACGTCCATAGTTGTCGCGGTGGACGAGGCGCCGGACGACGGCCTCGAGCAGCCGCTGCGCCTGGAGAAGCTCGCCAATAAGGTGCACTCTATCATTCAATATAGTCGAACGTGCCACTGTTAAACCCGAGGGATTGCGTCATAAGCGCTGGCCTCGAGCAGCCGCTGCACCTGGAAAGCACGTCAATAAGCTTCTTGCCAATTGCCAACAAGGTTGGTAACGTTCATAGCCACATTCTTATCGTGTGAGTTTATTGACTTGCTCTCTAGCTCTCATTCAGAGGTTCGCCACATAGGTAATTCTGCTGGATACAACAGACAGCCGCTGGCAGATGCGGTCAAGAGCAGGTCTACCACTGACGCAGCATGATGTGGTTCAAGGGTGTGGTAACAGCCCGCCACTGCGCCGCTGGTGTCCCTGTCGCTTCCCCTCGCTGCAGAGCGCGCTGATGTTGCGTTCCCTGAAAAGCTCATCACACGTATGCGGGTTACCTGCACCAGGTGACGTACCAGCGGATGCAGTCGACGCTGCAAGCCCTGGGCGCCGCGGCGGCGGCGCAGCAGCAGTCGCCAGGGGCGCGCCTTGCGGAGGGGGTGTTCTCTGGGCGCCCGCTGCGATTCCAGCCGTCGCCACCAGAATGGAAGCCCCTTCATGCAGGTAGGTTTCCTGGAGGCGGCTGCGCCAAAAATTCAAAATCAGACCGTTGTATCCGGGGCGCCCGCTGCGTTGCAGCCGTCGTCGCCAGAATGGAGTTATGCCGTGCTGGCCGCTGCGCTTCCAGCTGTGGCCATGCGCCTGGAAGCCCCTGGACATAGGTGCTTCTGTGTGATGTCAAAGCCTCTTCCAGCAGACATGACGTGCATCCAGCAGACCCGTTACGCAGGCACATGTCTTCCTGCCGCTGGTGCTGCTGTCGGCTTCAGCTCATGCTGCCTGCCTGCTGCCCAGCAAACACAGCGTAGTAAACCCCTCTGTTGTATTTTTGCCTGTGCAGGACTGGACGACAGCCAGCGGGCGGCGGTCAGCCTGGCGCTGGCGGCGCAGGACATCGCCCTCATACATGGGCCGCCCGGCACAGGTGAGTGTGTTCATTTCGTCCATGCCTATGAACACAACATTTACAGGAAAATGTGTTCGATGTCAGCCTGGCGCTGGCGGCGCAGGACATGGCACTCATCCATGGCCCGCCCGGCACCGATGCGTCTGTCAAATCACATGGGAAAAAAAAGGCACATATCAACATGCATGGGCTGCCCGGCACAGGTTTGCGCAGTCACTGCATGCATGCACGGGGGTCTGCTCAAACATACATACCTCCGCACAGATGTGATCCGGCATGTGTAGGACGTAGAACATGCAGCCATGAGTATGGCTGGTGGCCTGCGCGCGTGGTCACAGACCCGCTGCGGCCGCGCACACACTGCACCGACGCTTCAGGTCACATGTATCCTTGTGGCTGCCCTGCGCCGCAGGCAAGACGACGGCGGTGGTGGAGGCGGTGTTGCAGGAGGTCAAGCGCGGCAACCGGGTGCTCGCCTGTGCTGCGTCCAACATTGCGGTACTGGTTTATATTCCTCCTTGTTTTTCTTCTTTACCTGTTCTTCCACGAAGCACGGCACATGGTTCCAGGGCTCTGCCGCCGCTTGTAACTCTGATGCACGAGCTGCTCGCGTGCGCCGCGTCCAACATCGCGGTTCTGCCCACATAGCTTCGGCAGCTTTTCTGCCTCTCATGCATGTTGTGCATCTCGTGCGCAATGTGCAGGGAACCACACATTCTCGAGAACACTGCTCTGTGGCTTGGATGTCGTCTGAAAGTCGAGTCTACTTCCCTCTGGGACTGATATTTCAAGGAGCGTTTGGCCGCATGTGGACGACCTGGTGGAGCAGCTGGCGAGGCAGGCAGTCATCTGGCCCGCCATGCCAACAGACTCTATCCCAAAAGTAAAAGACGCTACTAACTAAATACTGAGTGCGTCGTACTTGCAGGTGGACAACCTGGTGGAGCGGCTCGTGAGGCAGGCGCCCAAGACGCGCGTCCTGCGCCTCGGCCACCCGGCGCGCTTGCTGCCTGAGGTCCGCAGCATGTCACGCTGGTCCCCAGGAAGACGCACGATAACGATGCCATGAAGTCGTTTTGAGTGGAACCGCTGTCCTTAAATGGCCTGCCAAGTTGAGCTCGCGCAACTCTTCTCACCCTTGCCTTGCCAGCAGTGTGCACCATCACTGCTGAACACCCGGCAGTTTGTTCAAGCTGCTGCTTCATCTGGCACCAAGTGCTGGGCAGCAGCCTGGTGGCGGCAGTGCTGGATCGGAGGGCACCTGACGAATATATATGTACAACAGCAGGGATGGCTTCTGAATGGCTAGAGTGGTTCACGGCAGGTGCTGGGCAGCAGCCTGGAGGCGGCGGTGCTCAAGTCGGACAACAGCTCCCTGGCGAAGGACTGCCGCAAGGAGATCAAGGGCATCACCTCCAAGGTCGCCAAGCTGGGCCGCAAGGTGCGAAATCTTCACTGTGCAAATTTCGTTTTTCGAGTAAATCGTAACAGTGCAAGGAGTTCAAGGGCATCACCTCCAAGATCGCCAAGCTGGGCCGCAAGGTGCGAAATCTTCACTGTTCAAATTTCGTTTTTCGAGTAAATCGTAACAGTGCAAGGAGATCAAGGGCATCACCTCCAAGATCGCCAAGCTGGGCCGCAAGGTGCGAAATTTTCACTGTTCAATTTCGTTTTTACTCGAAATAGGAAATTGTAACAGTGCAAGGAGATCAAGGGTATCGACTCCCAAGATCGCCAAGCTGGGCCGCAAGGTCGGCTACACTTGCAACTGTGCCTTGCTTTGTGGCTCTGTTGCATTGTATGCAGTGAACGTGCAGCGGGATGCATCGGGTCCGGGACAGGGGCGCACCAAACCCCAGGAAATGACGAAGTTTCTCAATGCATTCCCGTAGCGCCCCGCAAGGGCTGCACACAGCTGCAGCAATACCCTGGACAGGCTGACAATCTTGGGGCGTACCGCATGTGGAATGATGACATCCTCATAAACCGCAGGACTATTCCGAGCGGCGCAGCCTGCGGGCCGAGCTGCGGCAGCTGCAGAAGGAGGAGCGCAAGCGGCAGGAGCGCGCCGTCACCGAGGTCGTCCGCTGCGCCCAGGTATGTTCATTTGGGTGATGTTGAGGTTGAAATCAAATCAGAAATGCAGTTCATATGTTAGTGCGGCGTGAACGCTGCAGGAATGCGCCGTCACCGAGGTCGTCCGCTGCGCCCAGGTATTCTTTATGTTCACTATTAATTATAATCTCAGGCGAAAGCCATGTCAAGTGAAAAGAAAAGTGCAACGTCCACTCCCAGCAAAGACGCATGAAAAGGCAGGAGCGCGCCGTCACCGAGGTCGGCCGCGGCGCCCAGGCGTGTTGATGTCTCTTATCTTTTTGGTAAACTGAGATGAAACCGGTGTGGTATGAAGGCGGCAGGATCGCGCTGTCTCCGAGGTCGTCCACAGCGCTCAGGGCAGCTATGAGTTCTGTGAAATGCAAACGACAATTGGGGGTGCGGATCGTGTAGCACAAGGGCCACTCGTGGCCCTCAGTTCCATCTGTGGTGCCAATCTCGAGGTGCCGCCCTACAGCCATGTGTTCAGGGGGCATAGTGCCCGACCGGGGTGACTCCGGCAGAGCCAGCACATATCACTGCAGCTGGAGTGCACGAAACCATGCGGTTGTCGGCACCGCAGGTGGTGTGCGCGACACTGACGGGCGTGCTGGGACGCAACCTGAACGGCAAGAATGGCGTCTTTGACGTCGTGTACATCGACGAGGCCGCCCAGGCGAGCACCCTGCGTGACACAATCATCAAAAGTGGCCCTGTATGTTTGCAAGCTGGAGGAGTTTCTCATCGCCTCGTTAAGAGGTCGGCTCGCATTTCTTGATGTCCTCTCAACTCTACATCGTGAACAGAATGCTGGCTTTGTCGTGCAGGCGCTGGAGGTGGCGACGTGGCGGCCGCTGCTGCGGGCGCCGCGGGCGGTGCTGGCATGTGCTCACTGGGTGACCTTTTATGGATCCAATCCGTTTTGGAGACCAGACTATCAGGCTTGACCTGTGTGAATTGAATGAATGTCGCAGGCGCTAGAAGTGTCGACATGGGGGGCGCTGCTGCGGGCGACGCGCGGCGTGTTGGCGGGCGACCACCTGCAGCTGCCGCCCACCATCATCAGCGAGGTCGCCGCCCGCAGGGTGTGCTATGCGCATTGCTTTTGTGGAAACTTCGAGGCTCCATCAATCCCAAACCGCGGCGGACCACCTGCAGCTGCCGCCGCCCGCGAAGTGTCTCAACATCATCTTTGCTTGTACCATTACCAGCTAGTCACAAAGACCTTGAGCTGCGCGGAGTGCTGGCAGGTGACACCTGCAGCTGCCGCCCACCGTCATCAGCGAAGTTCGTCGCGCGCAAGGTGTGTCATTCTTGTGTCTACCGTGGCCAAGTAAGTACATGAATCTGTAAGTCTGTAAGTCGCGGTGCTGGCGGGCGACCACCTGCAGCTGAGGCCCACCATCATCAGCGAGATGGCCTCTCGCAAGGCGAGTGCAACCTGCTTTACCTGTTGAAATTCCCATCAAACATGGGTCATTTTGATGATACCTGCATCAGCTGCTGCCCACCGCCATCGGCGAGGCCCAGGGCCTGGTCCTCATGCTACTTGAACGGCAGCAGCAGGCGCGCTGCGGGAGAGTCCGCCCTGCAGGATCAATTTTTGTCAGAATCCCGGACTCCTCCAACTGGTGATCGCCAGATTCCCGTTATATGCAGGGCCTGGCGGCCACGCTGTTCGAGCGGCTACAGCATTATCATGGCGAGTCGGCCAGCGCGATGCTGACGGTGCAGTACCGCATGCACGAACACGTCATGCGGTGGTCCTCGGACGAGTTCTACCGCGGCCGCCTCACGGCACATGACTCAGTTGCGGCGGACACCCTGAACACCATGAAGGTGTGAGGCTTACATCCGTTACAACCGATGCCAATCCGTGTAATGCGTATGCAAGGCTGCTAGATATGCACGCCGAACGTCAAGCGCTGGTCGTCTGACGAATTCAACCGCGGCTGCCTCATGGCGCACGCCTCCATGGCGGTATACCCTGCACACCTTGAAGGTGCGTGAAGGTTACACCGAGACATCAGTTTATAATACCCACATACGCAAGGCTGTTCTTGACGAAATGCACGAAGATGTCACTCGCTAGTCGTCCCATGACTAGCGAGTGACATCTTCGTGTCATGGGACGACTTCCAACTTTGCACACCCTGCACACGGTGGGGCCCTGCTGCATTCCTCACTGCAGCTTTGGGCTTTTGAGGACTATGAGGGCCTTGAGATCTTTTCGATGATTGCACGCCTCCATGATGAATGTGCACTCGAGCGCCTGCGGCAGCAGGAGTGCAGTGCATGCGCGGGCACTGACATCCGCGGGCAGCACTCCAAGCACCAGACGGAGCCCTGTATTACCTTTCTCATTTGTCTTGTGGTGCAGAGCAATGTGGAGGGCGAGCAGCTGGTAGTGCTGCTGGTGGACACTGCGGAATGCGACTGAGAGTCGAACAGCTTGAGTGTTTGATGCTGTAACATTTCTCAACTTTCCGGGGGCCAGTGGAGGGCGAGCAGCCGGCGCTGCTGCTGGTTGACACTACGGAAATCGGCCCACGATTGGGTTTCCTGAAAGTTTGATGATGACAATCACTCAAACGTGCAGGGGCCGGTGGAGGGCGAGCAGCCGGTGCTGCTGCTGGTGGACACTGCAGGGTGCGACATGGAGGAGGTGGCAGAAGAAGGCGGTGAGAGCACCGCCAACCCCGGCGAGGCGCAGGTGTGACGCTTCTGGTGGAATCGGCCCTGTGTTGCATGCCGCTTGATACACCCGCTGCTGTTCGAGGACACCGGCCGTGGGCAAGCATATATCACTGTAATTTCAATGTTTAATCCGCCGTGGCAACGTTCGTTCCCGCCCTTGGCACCCTGAGAACAGCAAACCTGAACCACCTTGCGTGCAGGCAGTCATCGCGCATGCAGAAGCCCTGGTGAAGGCTGGCGTCCAGCCCGCCGACATTGGCATCATCACGCCCTACAATGCGCAGGTGAGGGGGCGCCGGTGGCGCCCATGCATGCTGCCACACCTTCTGCAACACATAGGGTCGTTGGACTGCCTCAGCTGAAACATATTTGCTACCGGGCGACAGAAAACAAAATGGTGAGCCGTCTGCATGCCGCAGGTGACGCTGTTGCGGGAGCTGCGGCCGCGGCCCCAACTGGAGCGCGTAGAAATCAGTTCTGTCGACGGCTTCCAGGGTGTGCACTATAGCTTCTGGTCACCCAGCCTGGTCTGCAAGTCTCGTGAAGCATCGTTCACGTGCTGGTGCCTGGCGCTGGGGTCCCTTTATTACCTGCAAGTGACTGAACGGCATGGCAAGCGGCACAACAAACTTGGCCGCTTTCCAGCTAATAAAGTATTGCAAGTGAATACATGTATTCAACAGGACTGAAATTCAACTGCAGGCCGGGAGAAGGAGGCCATCATCATCTCCATGGTCCGCTCGAACGACAGCGGCACCGTCGGCTTCCTGTCCGACAGCAGGTGGATTTTCTGAATAGCGCCCTGCGGTGCCAGACATGCAGGGAGACATGCAGGGCGGCGCCTGCACGCACACTTGCGGCACTGGCCGTGCACGAGCGGAGTCTGACTTTCAGCTGCGCTGCAGCAAACAAAAACAGAGTGTGTCATGCGTGTGCCTGCAGGAGGATGAATGTGGCGGTGACGCGGGCGCGGCGGCACTGCGCCATTTTCTGCGACACGGAGACAGTGGGCAAGGACCCATTCCTACAGCGGCTGATTGATTATTTCGAAGCGCATGGGACGTATACCAGCGCCGCAGAGCTCGGTCTTGAAACCTAAATTCAATAGGCTTGTTGCACGGGGCGTATTCCAGCGCTGCAGAGCGATATCGAGACCTGGAACCTAGAACAGGCATGTGGATGCAAGACGCTTGATTCTGCGCATGCTGCAATCACATCAGCTCGGGTGAATCACGCTTGGTGGAGGTATCCATGTGGTTGTGCAGGGATCACATTCGCTTGGCACTGGCTGTTTAATGTATAGGAACACGTGCGTACGATGCTGCACAAGAAACGGTGTATCTGTGCACAACAAGTAGTGTTGCCCCGCACAGCTTGCATGCAGCAGGTCGCATTGCCTACAGCGCTTTGCTTCGAACACAGCTCTTTGCTTGACCACAGCACTTGAAAGCGGAAGTGCTTGAACGTGTACATCATCGCTGTGAGTTGAGGGCAATATCTGTTGGGGAGCAGCTCCAGGAGGCGCGCACTGCCGTGTGGCCGCCGCCAAGCCAGCCTCAGCCCGTCAAGAGTCGTGTGCGATTGATTGGATTGCAGCCTGACGGAGCTTGACATCCCATTCTTTCAGCCGAGCAGAACGCTGCGATGGCAGCCCCTGCCCGTCCCATCTGCCGCTGCCGCCTACTGGATCGCAAACTCAGTCGACGACCTGCGCACTCAGGCCACACTTTGGGGATGAGGAAGCTGCTGGGTGATCCTGCTGCTCTTGCTTTCAGCCTAGAGTAGATTACCCAGACTGTAATGCAGACATGACAATCGCAGATGTATTTGCCGGCAAGCTCTTTCTGGCAATTGGGCGGCAGGCGGGCTCGCGGTCTCCACTGACCTGCCGGAACTGTCGTACGCCAGCGATCCATTCTGCTGAAGAGAATGGCTGGAGCTTGTCTCTCCAATAATTGTACATGGCCCGCGCGGCAGCGTCACCGGCGCATCGCCTTCTTGAACAGCGCCGAGTGCTGCTTCCTGCCGCCGCCACCCCGGCCGCGGCCCCTGCCGCGGCCACCCGTGTCGTACTCCATGTATGTCTGCGGGAAATGGAAAACAGCCCCAAGCGGAAAGAGTGAGTCCTTGATCTGCCATGTCCCAACACGCAGACGGAAGGCACAAGTAAGTCATTGCTAACATTCAACGGCAAGCCAGCCCAGGTTTGAGCAGAGCAGCACCAGGTGGCAGCTGCCTTGAACATAATTGAAAAAGAGAGGGAGTCATTCTGCATAACACCAGGAGCGGAGGCGAATCAAATGCGAGCCTCCAGATAGGACGCACCAGGCCGCCGGCGCCAGACATGGCAGCGAAGAAACTCTGCCGATCAGACATGTACGATCAAAAGAAACTGGTGACAGGTATAAGCCTCGTTCAAACGGTCTCACCAGGCCGCCGGCGCCAGACATCGCGGCGAGGGAGCCCTGCGTGCGGCGCACGGCACGCTGTGCGATGCCTACGTCGTCCACCAGACCCTCGTCCTCCTCCGCCACCTCCCCCTCGCTGGCCACCAGCACCTGCGGCACTTGCAAAAAAGCTCTCAATTTGTTCATCTGTCAGCAAAGGATCCCGGCGTCCACCAGACCCTCGTCCTCCTCCGCCGCCTCCCCCTTGCTGGCCACCAGCACCTGCGGTAATCAATGAATTCGTAACGCATGTTGTATCCACAAACTTTCCAGAATCCGTTGCGGCATCGTCCTCCCCCGCCACCTGCCCCTCCACCAGAACCTCCTGCGTATTTGCCAGGGCATCAAGGCTGCCACAGTTGCTGGCATGGCGATTGCTAAGATGGAGATCAGAATCCAGATCGGAGACAACCTGTTGTGTTGTGACACACGCACCTGGGCCAGCAAATTGACCTGCTCCTCCCGCGTTGAGTACAGCAGCTCCTTTCCGCCTGCAGGGGACATGACGCGCGTGTTTCAAAACGAGCGGGAAGAGTGTTGTCTGGTGTCTGTCGCCTTGCAGTCCGGCCCCACAATGAAGTCAGGCATCCACATCCAGCGGTGGGAGCGGCCAGCCAGGTGTGCCCGCAGCAGAAAACAGAGCCATCCATCATGTGAGCATCAACAGCCGCACCCGCGTTGTCCAGCAGGTTGGTGATGACCTTGAAGGCGTAGCCCTGGTCGATCAAAAACTGCTGCCGCTTGGTGGAGTAGTACATCTCCTGCGCATGAGCGGACAGACAGCAACTCAGACGTCAAGCTTTGCAATCATACAGAGGATGAGATCTTGGTTCACGATTACAGGAGCCCGGACTGCAGCAATGGCTCAGTGTGGCAAGGACTCGGGGACTCGGAATGCGTCAGCAGTCCAGCACCTGCGTGTCGGTGGACACCAGCGTGTAGAAGAAGGCATTGTACTCGTCGGCCCCCGGCGCCGCCCCCGGCTTCGCCTGCGAGCCCGACAAGAGGGTGGCGTCAGAGGCGCTTCGCAGACAATGCCAGGCTGTACCGAGCTGGCCGGTTAATGCATTGCATGCAACACACAAGATGCTGTTTCATGCGGGGCAGAAAAGTGCAAAAACTTCGAAGAAGTCTCTTGATTGTGACAGTAGAAAGGCGAGACCTTTTTGGCGCGCAGGATGCGGCCGAGGCGCTGCGCCTCCTGGCGGCGCGAGCCCGCATGGCTGCTGATCTGGATGAGCACGTTGGCCTCCGGGATGTCGATGCTGTTATCGCCCACCTTGGACAGGAACAGCGTGTTGATCTGCGGCGCATCAAAACAGAGGGACCTGGTCAGCACAGTGTGCATGTCGGATCATCTGGAATGGCCACAGCGTGCTGATCTTCGACGCACCCGGCACAAGGCCGTCAGTCTGCAAGTTCGGACGGCTTCATATCTTCTGGCATCTCCACAACGGAAGCAGCAGTGGTGTCCACAATGTCGAAACAAAGCGCAAGGTGCCGGCCACCAAAGTGGGCGCACATGGCGCGGGCAGCCAGCTGGAGATGGCAGGGAAGGAGAAGGACCTTGGGGTTGTGCTTGAAGGCGTGCAGGATGCGGGTGCGCTCGGCATGGCTGGTGCCGCCGTAGATGTAGGGCCGCCGCAGCGCCTTGGCGTATTGCGTCAGCGCAAAAATGTTGTCGCTGAACACGATGATCTTATCACCGCGCGTCTGCAGCAGTCAAAGGAAACGCCTTCAGCAGGAAGTGAAACTGAAGACAGGCTTGATTGAATTTAGTAAACTCGCATTAGCGCTGATTGCGATGATCTTGCGCCGCGCGCCTGCAGGCAGGCTACAGAATGACAGTCAATCGCGTCAACCACGGCGGCCGGGCATTAGGGGCGGCTTGAAACCGTAATCAGGTGCAATTGAGAACAGCCAAGCAGAAAGCCATTGACCAAACAGTGGAGGTATCACGGGCGTGGCAGATGTCAGCCGTCCCACACGAGTCGTGAGTGCACTTGTTGCTGTCCACCTGCTCGGGGTCAGAAGAAAACGAGCAAGAAAAAGTCAGAAGACGCAACCCGAAACTCTAGATGCAGATACAGCACTGGACGCACCTCCTCGTGGTACTGCAACAGAAACTGGCAGGCCTGGAACTTATTGGGGTTCATGACGTACAGCAGTTGCCGGCGCGCCGCGGAGTCCAGCCGCAGGTACTCCCGCATAAACTCCCGCGTCATGGGGCACCAGACCTGTCAAGAGAAACAGCAATTGTACGCCGTTGAATGATGCGTTACGTGTGCTTGTTTACAGGTTTGCTCTTGTTGGTACTGCTGCATGAACTCCCGTGTCATGGGGCACCACACCTGCCAGGAAACAACCAGTAGCATGCCATTAAGTAATGCATGTTGGAAGATTTTACAGGGAGATCGTCTTCTGCTGCAGGCACGCCCGCATAAGATCTCGCATCACGGGGCACCACGCCTGCAGTGGACGGCAGCACGCCATTTGTTGGAAACACCCAATTTAGAGCATGGCCAGCACACGCTACTCTGGTAGCTCACAGACCCTACTTTCAGGGTGGAATGCATCAATACTGCTGCCAGACAGGCAAGGCAAGCAGGTGTCCAAGTTGCTGAGCCCGGCCCACAGTAGAGCAGCCGCACCAGATGGCTTGAAGCTGTGCGCACCTCGGCGCACTGCACGTTGGCGATGTGGCCATCACGCGTCAGGTCCAGCCAGTTGGCCTCGTACAACTTGGGGCCTGCAGTTCTGCAAAACATATTCTTCAAAAAACGATACTGCTTCGATGAGGCAGCAAAAGGCAGCCACCTCAGCCTTGTGAATTAGTCAGATGTGCTGGTAGCATGCGCTGCTGTGGCAGAGCAGGTCTGCTCCACTACTGAGCAGCTGCATGCACACAAGTATTCATTCAGTATTCAGCGAGTAAGATTTTGGTCCGCACCGATGAGGAAGTTGAGGTCGGAGATGCGGTCGTCCTCGCGCACCAGCGTGGCAGTAAGGCCCAGCTTGGTGTGCGCGTGGATAATGCCCACCACCCGCCGGAACATCGCCGCCGGCACCACGTGCACCTGACAGGCGCAGCAGTCCAACGCAAAGTCAAAGGAAAGAAGAACAGTGGCCGGTGGTTTGTTTCTTTTGGATGGTGCCCGCCCCTTGCCGGAACATTGCTGCCGGCACTGCATGCACCTGGCCGGCACGGCATTTCGATCTGAGTGGCTCGTGAAGGCGCTGACATGTGTGCTTCGTGGGTGGTTCAAACACAGGTGAGATTCTTCATACAAGACAAGCCAGCTGGATTCAGGCTCCGGATGGCGGCAAGCACGCGTGATGGCTGGCGACTCTTGTTGTGGCTCATGTGCATGTGAAGCTGAAAGCCGACAGTTTTCTGTGCAGGCCAGAAGCGCAGCGCACCTCGTCCAGCAGGATCAGGCCCCACTCCCGCGACTGTATCTGCTCCATGACCTGCAGCGTCAAAAACGAGCAGCCGCTCAGAATACACTTCGGATTCGTGTTTGGATGCAAGGTCTGGTGTGGGCATATTTGAAGCATGTCGTCTCATGCACTCGAGATGACACGACCACTGAGGTCACAGAAACGAGACGCGAACAAGACATAGAGGAAATCAAACAGAAAAAAATAAAACCAAATGGCAACGCACCCGCTGCGCCTCCTCGGAGCGGCGGCCGGAGAAGGCGATCATGGTGTAGGTGGTGACGCACACCGCAGCATCCGTCGTGAACATCTCCTTGTGCTCGCTGGTGAACCGCGTCACCTGAGCGTGGGACACAGCGCATTTCGGACTCGGACTTGACGCATCCTCGTTCTCATATAGCCATAGTCAGCAGCCAGGATGCAATCCTTTGCACAGCACAGCCAGCCGTCAAGTGCGCCGTCAGATGCCTTTGCTCGACACTATATGCACCAGACGCAATGCTCTGGCCACGTGCAGATGCATCAGCATTGGGGCTTCCGAAGCAGGTGTTGTGATGGACCAAGCCAGAATGCGAGGAGGGGCGCCTCACCTGCTCCTGCTGCAGGGTGGACCACAGGGTGAACTGGTAGCGCCACTGGTCCACGCTCACGGAGTTGGTGCACAGCACCAGGCAGCTCTTCTTGATGCGCGCCGCAGCGCTGATGCCTGCGCCGCAGCCAAGCCTCTATCACGTACGTATCTGGACTGTCATGCTACCAGTTGACAGCAGAAGGCATGAGCAGGACAGGAATACAGGGGGGGCCGCATGCACGCACAAGGATGAAGGCAGGCACAAGTCCAGGTGAAGCAGAGACGGCATGCGCGGTGCCGAGGGCAACAGGCTGCGCACCCACGAGGCTCTTGCCGGCGCCGCAGGGCAGCACAATGATGCCGGAGCGCGCGCGCCCATTGCCAAACATCTTGCTCATGGACCGCGCCTGCATGCTGGGCCCAACTCCTTTTACAAATCAACCCATGACTGCTAGGCATATGTGTGAGACTGGAAGCTGCGACATGATCAATGAGGAGCCCACTGGCCAGGTTGAGATCCAGATGATTTCTGTGGGGAGGACAAAGGCGGTGCGCACCTGGAAGGGGCGGTGCACGACGGTGGGCTTCAGGTCGATGGGCAGGTGGGGGTTGATGTGGTCGTTCTTGAAGTCGTACTCCTCCAGCATCGGGTAATTCAGCCCGCCCGGCAGACACCGCGCCTTCACGTGCTCCACCTGTTGGCCCAAATGTGTGTCTTTTGACCCATGTGCGGGAAAAAATTTAACATGTACACGTAGTTTCGAACCAGGCACGGCCTTCTGTTGTGCTGTAATGCATGCGCATGTTGGTCAGGGAAGCGTCCAGCGGCTTCAAGAGCATGTGCATGTGATGTGGTCAGAGACACAGCCGGTGGCGGCTCCCCGACACACCGCATGCACCCAACACATGTCGCACGAATCATCTCCATGGAGAAATGCTGCAGTGTGTAGAAAACCCTATGCCCTTGCAACTTGCATGGCGAACTAACTGGCTCACGTGGGCGCCTTGAATCTCGAAGGCGTGCAGCTCCGAGGCGGTGTCCTCCTGCGGCCCCGACTCCCCGTCGTCGTCCGCAAACACGCCCTCCTGCCCCGTCAGGTCTATTGCGTCCGCGGCGCCGAGCTGATCCGCCACTCTGTCCTGCAGGCCATGCCGCCTCTGCAGTGCAAATCCAACTTTCAGGTTGAGGTCGCTTGTTTGATGTTGCTGTGTGTGAACGCCCTCCTGCTCCACCGGGTCTATCGCGTCCGCCACACTGAGTTTGTCTGCCACACTGTCCTGCAGCCCGTGCCGCATCTGCAGTACGAACTGGCAGTTTGTGGTCCGGTTTGTAATATCGTGGTGGACATCGTGGTGGTAAGATGCCCTCCAGCCCATTCAGATCGGTGGCGTCTGCCCCGCACCCAAATGGTCTGCCACCCGGTCTCGCAGCGTGTGCCGCGTCTGCAGTGCACAACAGCATCAGTTGGATGTCGTTTTGGGGCTTGCTACGTTTGATATGCATGAATGCCCGCCTGACCCGCAAGTCGACATCCGCCACACTGAGTCGTTTTCTCCGCCACCCGATCCTGCAGCCTGTGTCGTGTGCAGAAGAAGAGGAAACACTCAAACACCTCTTTGACTCTTGGGAAGGCGACGGCATCCGCTGCGCCCAGCTGGGTCTGCAGCCGGTGTGGCGTCTGCAACACACAGATATGTTTGGGAACGCACAATGCACGCAATTCCACAGCACCAGCATCGCACATGAGCAGCATCACTAGCGGCTGTGGCGCAGCCGCTAGCTTCTGCTTCAGAATCACGAGACTGGCGCCGTGCAACAAGCTGCAGGAGCGTCTCAATGCGCACTGTCAATGCATTTTCTCGACCGAAATGTACGGGCGAACCTGCACATTGTCATATGTTGCAAATTGCCGAAAGGTTTCCGCCGGCGCCGGCGCTCGACAGCATGAGCGTCTTCCGGATTGCGAGCTTGACAACGATAAGTAGGTTGCACGGTCGTACAGACCTCTAAACGTGTATGTTACCAGTTGATTAGCTTTCTTGTGACCTTTGTGTAGATTTGATCACCTGTAGGTTTTCGCCGGCGGCGGTACCGGCGCCCGGCAGCACGCGCGCCTCCTGGATGACAATCTTCTCAGGAATTGATATATGTTGATCCTTTGAAATTGACCAATCCTCTCTTTACATATTTTATCGGCTGCAAATTTGGTTTATTACCTGTAGGTCATCACCGGCGCCGGCGCCGGCGCTCGGCAGCGCGCCTCCTGAATGTTTTGTCAGTTTTGTCAGAAGAGCAGATCTTATTGAAGTTGAAGTTGATAAGACCTCTGAATAGTTCGTTATATATCAGCTGTGGACACCTGGAGATCATCGCCGGCGGCGCCTGCGCCCGGCAGCACGCGCGCCTCCTGGATGACGGAGTCCTTGAGCAGCTTGCGCAGGACGACGGGGTCGGGGCTCTCCACATAGAACTTATTGTGCTGCAGCACCAGCTTCACCTGCGGGTCATGTGGAGGCGTGTATCAGGGGAGATGAGGTGCATTGGGAGCCCGAAAGGTGTGCGTTGTCCAAATGGCAAGGGCGTGATGGGGTATGCGGCGGCACTGCCGCAAGGCTGCGCGCTGCTGCCCGTCCCAAGGTGCATAGCGTGCATACAAATGCATGCGTGGGACCTGTGGCTGTGAAGGCGTCCACTCGCGCACGTGTTTGTCAGCATGCAGCGAAGCACACCTTGCCATAGTTGGCAGTCGAGTCGTGGATGAACTTGACGATCTCCTTTGGCAGCGCCACCTTCGACAGCTTGTTCAGCACCGCAACGATCGCCTGCAAAAGCATCCGCAGCTGAATGTTTCGAGACGATTTCAGGTCGTCTCAACTTGTCTGTCCAGCTCTACAGGGTCGCACTTGAATGCTGTCGTACATGATGGCATGCCATGCTGCTGCATGAAGCACGAGCCACTCGACATGCACAGCAACCACCTAAGGAAATTTGAGGGAGCTACAGGGTCTCTCACCGTCGTCTGCAGGCCAACGGAGACGGCGACATACAGCAAGTGCGGCAGAGAAACCAGGGCAATACAGGAACACTCCCGTGTAGCCAATCATCCATATAGGATTAGCAAGGCCGCAATGTCGTCTGCAGGCCGACGAAGACGGCGGCATACACGGGTGCAGCAATTTTATCACAGGTACAGGAGAGTGCACCCCGTTATGCAAAACAACCTGCCTGTAAAACAAGATCTCTCACCGTCGTCTGCAGGCCGACGGAGACGGCGGCATACAGTGAGTGCGGCGTGAGCGCGTACTCGTGCACGCACTCGGGGCGGCACACCGGCTCCGCGATGGCGATCAGGAAGTCTGACGCCTGCTTGTACACCGGCGAATAAGTCTCCAGGAAGATGCGGCCGTCGGGACACACCCACAGCGGCCTAAGATGGGAGGAACCAGGCTTGAGTGCGACATTGACAATCTTTCTGTTGTGATCTGAAGCCTGCTTGTACACTGGCCATCAGGTCTTCAAAAAGATGCGGCCGTCGGGACACCCACAGCGGCCTGCGCAGGGAAAGGATGAAGCTTCAATGCTGTGCCATCAAGCGCCGTCATGTGGAACACAGTGGCAAATTTGTTCCCTGCATCTCAGCATGCTGCCTTCACCACCAAGCCGCCAGTTGGTGCTCCTTCTTGCTGGAGGAGACTGGGTGTGGGCATGCGGTTCCGCGGCAGACAGCTGTAGCGGCAGGACTTGTGACATTACCGCCTATGGCGTGGGACACGCATCATTAGACGGCGAACCTGTAGCAGCTTTGCTGAATTCACAATCGCAACCCATGACTGCAACAGCATTGCCACCTGTTGCGAACGTCCTCCTTCAGCGTGACGGCCCTGTAGTCGTGGAATGCCTCGTCCTGCTGCCAGAGGCATATATCAAACTTTCTTCCAATCCGTTTCAAAAATGCAATCCAACCTGTTGCGGGCGTCCTCCTTCAGCGCTAGCGCACTGTAGTCGTGAAACTCCTCGTCCTGCTGCCCGAGGCGGAAGGTGCCGCCGTCATCCTCCGCCTCGCTCTCGGCCAGCTCCTCGAGCTCTGCCTTTTCATCGTCGACCTCGAACTCGCTGCCGTCGCCCTTCGCCTTCGCCTTGCTCTGCAGCCAAGTCCGATGATGCGCAGTTGAGCACGGCAACATGATAGCAGCATGATCACTGGTTCCACTGGCGCAGTCTGGCTGCGGCGGGCGGGCCGCCACAGTGACTGGAAGGCTTCGACCGAGAGCAGACCAAGGTGTCATGTTACAGGTATAACAATGCACTGCAGTGCCGCATGCGCGCAGACGCTCAATGCGGTGATGCCGCTCGTGCCAGCTCGCCTGCTGAATTTTGGACTCCCACAAGGAATACTGGATGTATGAGAAGGCCAGGGTAGTGTGCACCACCTTTTTCGCGCCAGCCACCTTGCGCGATGGGCGCCGCGCCCGCTTCTCCTTTTTCGCGGGCGCCGCCTCTACTTCCTCTACATCGTCCTCCGACAGCTCCTCGAGCTCTTCCTCCTCGTCCGAAACCTCAAAGTCGCTCTCGTCCTCCTCTTTTCGCAGCTTCCTCTGCAGGCCGCATTTGACATTGCATGAGCTCAGCGGCGCGCACCTCAGAACCTGGCAAAGTGACCTTTGTGCGCGTCCGCGCTCGTGCCAAGGGGTGTCTCCGGCACCAAATAGCGCATCTCCAAGACTCACTATCAGGTCGCAGACTCGCGAAAGGTGGCATTACAGCAGCTTCCATGACGGTGCTGCCTGCAGGCCGGCCGGCCACACCATGAAGCCAGTGCAAATGCGGACATGTGATTTCAGTACTCATTGAAGGTGAGTGCAGCACCTTCTTTGTCTCGGCTGCTTTGCGTGGCGCGCTGCGCGGCCGCTTCCCCGCCTTCGTAGACGTAGCCGCTGCCTCGCTTGCCTCCTCGACGGTCTTTTTCGAGAACTTGATTCTCAGCGTGGGAGTCCCTGCGCACAAGCAGCAAGTCTTCATGCTATTGAGGCAGCAGTCCTGAACGCTCGCGAGGCCTGCGCACATCACGCGAATCATGTCGCCTCACCATTTGTTTCAGCGCCGCTACCGTCGCCAACCATCAGGGAAGCTCACGATACATGTCTCGACACGATGTGAAACAGCTTTTGTGCGTTCTGCTTTGGCTTGCTTCTGCAATTGAGCAATTTGGATTACGTAAAGCAGCTCCGGAATGCAGAGGAAGCAGCTGTGCGCCTGTGTCTCCGAGACAGCCAGGCTGTGCGGCAAATTCGTTGTTTGCGTGCCCCCAACAGACGAAACAGATGGCATCCTCAGTCCTCGCTATGCGCACGGCGCCGGCGGCAGCGGCCCAGAGTCCTGCTCGGGAGTCGCTGCGATGCAGGTCCAGCTTCGTGGCTGGCAGCGGCAGCGCCTTCCGGACAGGCAGCAGCGTCCTGAGGACGACAGCAATGTCACACCAGCGTCAAGCGCCGCGGCAGGTGCATACCTGCATCATGCAGGTGCATGCTGGCTGCCGCTGCCACCCTTGCCGCGGCGTTCCAACACTGTGCGTTTGTCATTCCACAGGTGACGCGGATGGGCCTCTTCGGCCTCGGCGTGCCAGAGCTGGCGCTCGTCGCCGGTGCCGCAGCCCTGCTGTTCGGTACGCTGGCTGCACCGGAAAGATTTGGATAATATCCGCGGATACCAGGCGCACGGCGTGCAGCCCTGCATGTGATCTGCCTGTGTGATGGGGCTCGACAGGTTCCGGTTCGTAACAATAGAACACTTACTACATGTACACCTCGTGCAGGCCCAGCAAAGATCCCGCAGCTGGGGCAGGCGCTTGGCAAGACTGCCAAGAGCGTCAAGGCAGCGGCAGACGTGAGTGGGCCCCGTGTTCTGTTTGCTGTACACATCCATATCAGTCTTCCTTCTCTATGCACGCGGTCAAAGCGGTTGTGCATGGTCAAAGCAATTGTCCGTGCATCAGCTTGCGGACTCGGCACAGCACGCAGACCTTGTAATGAGCGCTTAAACCGTGACCTCCCAATCAACCAAACATACTTGCACAACATCCAATCCTTGCAGCTGGGCTTGCAGGAGTTCCAGAAGGAGCTGCAGAACACCGAGGGCGAGGCGGACTCAGGCCTCAGCTCTAGTCAGAAGCTCAAGGAGAAGCACCCAGCTGCGGGCGAGGGGGAGGACGTGCGGGGTGTTGAGTAAACGGTTTTGCTTGGCGATACAGAGGTGATGTGTTGGCGCATCGTGGGGTAAGCTAGTGGACCAGGTGCTTTGTGAGACATGACGGCCCACTGAACATTTGAGCAGGAGGCAGCTGGATCTTCGCCTCTTGGTGGCGCTTGCAACTGAGAATTGCGTCTGGTTTACACTTACTTGGGAAGCTGTTGTGAACCTACAATACCCTAAAAGCATATAACGATCCCACTTATTATGCCCCTCACACAAACCAAGCTGCAGGCGGAAGGGTCTGGACAGGCGCGCAGCATTCCGCTGGCAAAAACACGAGCCATGTCCACTTCCACTTCCTGCGCGGTCCTCCTCCGCCCATCACTCGAACGCCCTGAACATCCCAAACATTACAATCATTGGTTGAATGTTCAAACATCTTACGACGAATCGCAAGACACAGCAGACACAGAAACGCACGCATGCTATATAATTTGACCCACCATTGGTTCTCCCGCCGGACCTCCTCCTCCTCCTGCAGCACGTACAAGGTCGGAATGAGGGGCCGCTTTTGAGATTGTATATGTGATGTTTGCAGGTGCATGAGCACGAGCAAGACAGCGTCACAATGCAAGGAAGCGAAAATGATTGCTGTAGAGAAGCCGCTGAGACAGCTGCCAGAAGCTTGCCTCTGGCGTGAAGTCGTTCTGTGGACAGGAAAGCGAAGAGATCAGTCTCTTGGGCATACTTTGCACGGCAACAGCCGTCAGGACATACAGTAACACTTTTCTGGTTGGTCCATGCAGTGTCAGCGCACCGGGATGTTGAAGGTCTTCCTGATCTCCTCTGGTGTCTTGCCTGTCAGGATCGGGCACAGCAGCCATTCAGCAATGAATGTCTTGACACAAGGGGCAAGGCAGTGGGGCGGGAGTCTGTGGTGGACTTCAGGTGCATAGGCAATACTCGTGATGCGCGAAAACAAGTGCCATTCTCGGCAATGCTTCTGCCGCACCCTTGATCATGTTGGCGACCGTCAGGCAGGTGAGGTCCAGCAGGCTCTTGATGTTCAGGTAATTGGCTGCCTGCAGCACGCGACAGATTTGCTCGCACATCGTTGCAGGCTTGCACACAGTGTTTCGAGGTCAAAACGTCGGAGAGAACTTCAGCACTGGATGCAAGTCATGACTCACGGACCCGCATGCGCAGTGCATCAACAGACAACCCACATTGTGACGCAAAGGGACACCAGAACAGAAATGCATGGCGACATACCAGAATGAGCTCGAACAGGGTGCCCTGGTCCACCTTGACGAACTCGGTGTCCCAGATTTTGACCTCCTCCTCGCTCTTTGCGGGCTTCTCCTCGCCGTCCGACTTCTTCGACGAGTCCACGTGGTACTTGCTGTACTCGATGACCTGTAGTGTAAAGGAACGCCATACAATGCCTGCTTGGTGAATTCGACGTCCCCAGAGGTACCCAAGCAGGCCTGGTGATTCATTGCTGAAGGGAGTAGCACCAGCGCCGAAGTGATCTGATCTGATCTGAACCAAAGGCAGATGCTGCCGCCCGCGCAGCTTGCGCGGAATTGGAAAGTGGGATCGTGAAAATGCGAACTGCGGCCGCACCTTTGCGAGGATCTTGCTGGACACGTTGGGCAGCGGAATTGGCGTGTCCTTGCCCGACTCCTCCATGTCTGCAGGATGGCAATGCCGTCTTAAGGAATGTCATCCCATGAGGCTTCTTGGGGCATCGCAGCTGCCAATTCGCTGAGCTTGGCAGCGGCATATAGCAGCGTGCTTGGCGAAGCTCCACCGCCTCTACGACCCAGCTGCTGTCGATCCACTGCAAGGACTCCGCAAAGCGCTCACCCTCGATCATGTTTTTGATGGTTTGTGACTCGTTGGCCACCTCCAGGTCGACATCGAACATCTGCAAGCAGAAGGGTTGATCACATGCGCTTTGCCACTCTTGTTTCGACGCATTCCAGGACAATTTTAGGTGAAGCAGCCTGATCGTGGGTGATGACAGAACCGGTGCAGTCGACTGAACAAGGGCAGTACCTGCTCATCTGAGCTCCGCAGTTTGACCTGGAGCTCAAGCAAACCAGGCGTCAGTGCTGCGACAGTAGCATCGGGCTTGCAACTGCCAGTGAGGCAAGTTGTGAATCCTGGGTTCGAAGCCGAAAGGCCTGGCGCTTCAGCTCGGTCGGGCAACGTGTCCAGATGGACAGAGATGTTCATGCTGAGAGTTTTGCACCTGCTCTGTGTCTGCCATCTCTGCTATGTGGGTCCTGGTTACCAAATAATTGTTGGCCCCACTCTGATACGCTGGCTTTCGTCGCGTGCAGCCGTCAGCCAGTGATCTTTGGCACCGAAAGCAGTCGATGGGCAGGAGTTGAGCACGGAGCGCGGCCAAGCATTTGCTCAGCAATGCAGGTCGGGCGTCGTCTGGAAGTAGTCAGCAGGGGCAAGAATACCTTCCTCGCATGTGGATTCTGCCGCAGATAATTTTATTGACGCGAATTAGGTCGTCCAACGAGTTCAACTGAGGTGCAGTGTGATTCAAAGTGTGATTCAACTGAGGTGCAGATGCAGTGACTGTTTATGCTCGTTCAGGGTCTGATCAACAACATTGGGTTCCGCCCATGTTCTGCGCTCCTATAGTGCGCGCCCGGGCCACTCTTACCTGCCGCTGCCGCAGCCGCATTGGAGGTCCCCATAGGAGCTGTCAGCAGGAGCGAGGACGCCCTGCCTTACCCAAGGTGGCAGCATCGCCTGCACCCAGGATCAAGGACGACTTCAGCCATGGCGCAGGACATTGCAGTCAACCTGCATCGTTGCCAGGATGTGGTGCATGCAACCTCCGCGGTGTTCAAACCCTGATCACAGAGTCCAACATGCATGTCTCGCAAGTGCATGATATCAGCAAGCAGATTCTTGCCACTTCTGCGCTGGAACAACATGCGTAATCAGTGCCTAGTCAGGCACTGGAGGTGGGAGGCTGTGCACTTCGTTCGTGCCCGTCAGGGCGCCGCCGGAGTTGGGCCGGGCCAGTGCCATTCGGCACAGCGGCAGCGCCTGCCGCAGCGCCGCCACCCCGGCGGCGCTATAGCTGAAGCGTGCGGCGGTGGCGGCGGGGTCCAGCCGCTGCAGCCGGGACAAACGCGCGGCCGCCGCAAGGCCAGCGTCCGTCAGGTATTGATAAAACCGCAGCGTCAGCGCCATGAGCTGGCTGCAGCCCGCCAGTGCCTGCAAAATATCATGTATGTGCTTGTCAGTATATCAGGTGGACACCCTCCGCATAACTGCTGTTAACCTACTGTTCTTGGCCAGTGTGTGAAGTCGGTGGAATCTGGTGACATTGATCAAGTACGGCTGCCAAGCAGGGTTTTTGACATGCTCAGTCCCCTATTCCAAAGCCAGAAGGTCAAGCACATCACCCCAGCTCGTCAGAGGCAGCACTACTCACCTGTATTGCCGCATCTGGGGCGCCAAAGGTGAGGTGCTTCTGGAACGGCTTGGCAGCATCGACGGCAAAGCCGCCGGTCAGCCCCAGGTCTTTCAGGGCGGGGACCCCCTCCAAGGCCGCCAGCGGCCCGGCGTCAGCGGCGACGCAACAGTCCAGGTGCGCTAGGTGCAGCGCCGATAGTGCCGTCAGCGCCGTCAGGTATTTTAGCTGCGAAAAAAGGAAAATTTCAAGTTCCGGGAGGCAGGCTGACGCGCACGATTGGAAGCCAGTCAAATCCACTTTCAGCAGCAAATCGACTGCCTCCGTGGGTTGTGATCAGCACACCAATTCAGGTGCAGGGCCAGTTGCAGCATGAGGCGCCTGGCGCCGCTGTCACGGCTGGGTCCAGCGTGAACAGGCAGGCACAGTGCAACATTCCCAACGATGCAGGGTCAACCTTCGAGGAAACGCACATCTGGGGTGGCGGGGACGAGCAGGCGCTCCAGGTGCTGCAGCTGCGCCAGTTGACAGCCGGGCCTCAGATTGGCGGGCGGCGCCGCCACCACCAGGCCGCCAGCTAGGGCATACGGCGGGCGGGGCGGCTTCCAGGCGCGTCAGCTGGGTCGATGCGCAGAATGCGTTGACGAGCTGCATTGCAGAATCCATTCATCTCGGGAGCAGCCTCGGCGCACGACGTTCCTCCGGAGCAGCTGTGTCTCAGGTTGCCGTGAGGTGCACTGATCGTGCATTGCCAGATTATGCGCATTATAGCTCAGGGGTTTCCGGTGGGCCCATCAGAGCGATCGAGTTTGCAAGGCACACACTGAAGCGTACCTGTGCAGGCGTGGCCTCGCAGCCACCCACATCTGAATTGAACAGCCAGGGCAGGCCGTTGGCGACCAGGCGCAGCGACCGCAGCGCCTTGAAGCTGCTCCGTGCCGCCAGCGTGGCCCAGGCCTTCGCTGCGCACGGAGGCACAGTCCTCTTGTTGAAATGGGTGTAGACCAACTCGTCAGAGCACACTATGTGGTCACTTGCGATGCACATGCCCAGTTCCACGTAATTGGCGGATCGTGTCAGGCTATTTGCACGCTGTCTCGCTGGCCGCGGCGGCTGTGCTGAATGCTGCGCTGTTTGCTCCTCCGGCAAGCTGCCAGCGCGACCAGAGCTCGGAAAATAAAGGGTTTCTGCCCGGAGCTGATGTAGTTTCCAAAGAGATGAAGAAACAAGTTTGCAAACTTGAGGAAAATATATCAACAGGTCTTACCGCGGCATATTGTTCACTGTCCCCGGCAGCATCTCTGGGGCAGCGGCCCCAGCCAATGGCCACGGTGAGGCTGCGCAGCCGCGGCAGCCTGCCGAGCGACATCGACTCCTCCCGCATCTGCTGTTCTACCACGAATCCGCTGGGTCTGCTGTCGTCTCCCGGACGCCTTGAATGTGCTAGGCCCACCTCCACGAGGCTGGTGAGCGCTGTCAGTCTGTCTGCATATGAAGTGTGGAACACCACATGATGTTCGGAACGGAGCAGTCTCGTCTTCCGGTACTATCACAAAAGGCATTTGGCGACGGGCTTCAGCGTTTCAAGTTCAATATGCAAAACGCCCATGGACCGACGTTGGCTTGGCTGCCCACATTCTGCTGTCGCAACATGAGGCGCACCGGCGAAGGCGAGCTGTCCGTCGTCTCCAAGCCACTTTGGCTCGATGGACAGCTTTGTGAGGCACGTCAGCAGAGCGAGGGCTTCGACACCTGGGTGCGCGAGTAATGCAAGCCCTGTTGAGCTCTTGTGTCAGGAGGCATGACGATGAGTCGCAATCTGCACATTTTTGTCGATTCCGCACATGTTTTGCGGAAGTGCAGGTCTGGCGCTGCTGAGATGGCGGCGCTGCGCCATGCAGCGATGCCATTCGCAACCAATCATCTGCAACTTAAGAGCAGGAGCAGATCCACGTGCCAGATTCAGGTCCAAGAGTGTTTGTTTCTCGCCCCTTTCCACCGCCGATTCCGCCGTTGCAATCTTGGCGTTCCAACACGTCGAGACTATTCATCACTGCATCGGCATGGCATTCCGACTAGCTGTGTCATTCTTCCAGGCCGTAATCGTCTCCAAAGTAATGGTCCACCAACTCCGTCGCGAGCGTCTGCAGATCCGACGGACCCCTGCGCCGCAGCTGACAGCCTGAGCTTATGTGCTGTGCAATGTCTCGCTCCGCCTGCAGCACACGATCTATAAGACATTCACAGGTAATTGACGTCACACGCTGGCCTCCAACGGCTTGCGACAAAGAACGACCATGAAGGCGGCTGGAGTCGATGGCTGCTTGCCGCAGATGCTGCATCCCTGCATGTGAGACATCGTGACACACCGTCACACCTGAACTGCAGCGCCTCGAGGGCGTCGATGCCGTCGGCGGCCTCCACGGCGGCGGGCCCCTGTGGCATGACGCGCAGCACCATCTCCGCAAACTGCACGCCCAGCGCCGCCGCGTCCATGTCCGGCGATCTGTCAATCAAATCAACCAGGATCAACCTGGATCGACCAGAGAGTGCTGCGGGAGACAGCGGGTCAGCAGCGTTGCAGCAAATGGGCAGAATCATGGCAGTCGTGCATCCTACATGTCGAGCCTGGAGGCTGCACACATTGAAGATTGCACCACATGCACACTTTCCCAGGATGCCGGTTCCAATGGGGACATGGCGATTGGGGCATGGTCCATGTTTTCCAGAGCCGCTGTTGCACACCTGATGAGGTCCAGCATGGCCTCCAGGGCAGCCCGGTCCCGCCCCACGATTGCCGTGAGCGCCTCGGGGTCCCCTGACCCACCGCCGCCGCCTGCATGCCACAATACAAGTGAGCATGTAGATAGTGGAGTTCTCTGGCGTGCCGTCGAGGTCCCCGACGCCGGACGGCAATCCCTTGCTGGGCACTCTGTTCCTGAGTGGTTGCACAGGGTGCAGAGAGCTGACAAAGCACATGTCTCGCATAGAGTCCATTCAAGTGGCAGATGCAGAAACCTGCGAATCTCATGACAATCCTGTCACCTGCACATATGTTGGCGAGGGCGTATGCCGCCTCCTTCCGGATGTCGAAGGCCGACTCCTTCAGAGTGGTCACCACCACAGGCACGCCGCCGGCCGCCGCCAGCGCTTCCACGCCTGCGCGCCCTGCAGCCCCGGAAAGCTTTGCAGATTGAGAACAGACATAGGTTTGCTCCTCCAAACCTGTGGCCAATTCTCAAACCTGCGCATGGCCAGCTTTTGAACAAAGTGATTCAGGATGGTGGTTTAGTCACCTGGGGAGCCGGCAATGTTGGACACCGCCCAGGTGGCCTCCTTGGCCAGCCCGCGGTGCGTGCTCTGCATGCACCGCATTAGCGCCGGCACCGCTGCGCCTGCAAGCCCAAATGCATCGAGGCTTCCAGCTGCGCATAGCAATCAGCACATGCATGTCTGGTGGTGGCCGTCTGTGCTGAGGCAAGCTGCACAGTTGCGGCGCAGCCACTTCTGGCAGGAACAGGCAGGACGGCAGGTGATGTGAGACCAGCCAGCTGGAAACTACAAGCCGCAGTCGGACACACCTGGCGCGCGGCAGAGGAGGTGGGAGATAGCGGGCGGCCCGCCACCATCTTGCAAACGTAGAGCAGCAGTCGACAGAGGAGCGGGACGCACCTGAGGCATGGCTGAGGAGCTGCGACATGGCGGGTGCCCCGCCGCCCGCCGCCACGTTGCCGACCGTGCGCAGCAGCGGCGTCAGCACCGCACGATCACCCGCCTCCGCTGCCGCCTGATTTGGCACCGCCGCTGTGGAGACATTAGGAAACAGAACGTCAGAGCTGTCATGATCTTCGCAGCTGGAACTTGACATTGTCGACCGTCAGTAGCACGCGTCAGCACGGCTCGATGCGCCGCCTCCGCTGCCGCCTGGTCTGGCACCGCCGCTGTGGAGACATAGGGGACAGGACATTGCCAGCAGAATCGTCATGATCTTTGCATGTGATGAGCGCAGCATTGCTGAATGTCAACAGCACCGGCGTCAGCACCGCGGGCTGTCTGATTCGCCGCCTTGTGCGGCATTGCTGCTGCTTGCAGGCATCAGGGCAGCACCGTCGCTATCCTGTCACAAGCACGAGCTTTGCCTCAGAAGCAAAGCCTGACATGCGATAACCCATGCATCATGTTCAAGCCTGTCGCTACGCACCTTATGCGGCGGTCCAAAAGTGGTGGCACCAGCCCCGCCTGCAGCAGTCGCTGAAGGTGGCCCTCTGATGCCGTTTCGACAAAAAAATTTGAGCTTCTGAAGTTCACGAAGGGTCACCTATCAGGCGGTTTAGCAGCGGCGGCACCAGCCCTGCCTGCACCAGCCGCTGTAGGTGCCCCTCGGACGCCGCGGTGAGGTACGTCGCCACCCAGGCCGCCTCCGAAGTCAGCGTCGCGTCGGCGTCGAGCGCCAGCAGCCGCACCAGCGCCTCCGTCACGCCCGGCACCGCCAGCAGCTGCCCCACCTTATAGTCCCCATAAACATCATAAGTGGATTATGATTTCCAGCACCTGAAGCATGTCAGTGAACAGCAGCCGCGCCAGCACCTCTGTCACACTTGGCACCGCCAGCAGACCTGGGCATTCTCATCGTTCACGCAGTCAGTGACTGGAACACATGCAGTCAGTGGCCCCAAGCAGGTGCGTGTGCGATGCGCACGCAAACTCCAACACACGAAGGGTTGCATGCCCACTCGGGTTGTTCTCGTCGCTCGAAAGCGTGCTTGTCTCTTACTTACAGCCTCTGCCGCCTCTGCTGCTGACGAGTAGATGGGTCAAAGCAGTCTCACCCACCACTGAATCGGCATCCTTCATTGGACAGCGCCCAGGCGCCGGTGGCCATGGCGGCGACCACTGCCTCTGCCAACTGACGGGTGCGAAGCTCAGGGCAGTAATTTCACCTCTGAGCCGGCGCCCTTGACGACGTTTGACAGCGCCCAGGCGCCGGTGGCCGCGGCCGCAACGTCCGTGCCGCTGGGCATGGCGCCTGGCGCCACGGGCTGGCAGGCGAGCCGGGCCAGCGGAGCCAGCACCCCATTGGCCACCAGCGTCGACCGGAACTCGGCGCAGTCGCCCGCCAAGTTGCCTGCGGCGCAAATGTCCACAGGTTTTTGCGGCTGCAAGCTTGAGCATAGCACTGCGAAAATGTCAGCACAAATGTCAAAGCCACCGAATGGTCAGCGCCGAATACGGTACAGATATTCCAGACGCCAAATGTTGCTCCTGAATGTCAAGAGGATCCGGAAGGCTCCAACGCCAAACATCGCTACTGACTGTCTATAGGATCCAGAAGGACCTGTGTGTCCTTCGACAAGCGGTGCCATGGACTGTTCACCTAACGTCCAAGCCGCCTGCTGCGCCACGGCGATGCCGCTGCCGCCGGCAAGGTGCAGGATCAGCGCCGGCGCCGCAGGCAGCACCGCGCACGCCACCTCATGGTCGGCCGCCGCCAGGTTGGTCAGCGCCCAGGCCGCCTCCAGTACCGTCACCGCCGCCGCTCCCGCATCGCTGACGGAACTGTGGTTCATGGTTAGCACGAATGCAATGCCAAACATAAAGTCGTGAAGTGGCCGCCGTCAGGTTGGTGAGGGCCTAGGCCGCCTCCAGCGCCGTCACCGCCGCCGCTCCCGCAGGGCCGACGGAGCTGTGTGCGCTTCAAATGCTGTGGGTTGAGACAAAACGAGCTGTGCAGCACGATGGGCAAGGGAAGGGCAGCTTGGCTGTGCGCAGAAAACACTTGAGGCAGGTGCAGGACAGTGGCCGCATGTCAGTACCTGGCAGGCTGCAGAGCTTTGATGAGCAGCGGCACCGCACCCGCCTGCACTGCCGTCTGGCAGGGCGCCTGATCATCTGCAGTTCATATTGGGGAACACGTTAAAACTGCCAGGTTCATTGGGCCAGTCATGTGTAGGCGCCGCCATGTCACATGACAAACCTTGCAAACCATGTCGAAAGGTGGCCGGAAAGAGCTGCAGCGTCATGCAGTATACTAGCCCAGGCTTGACAAAATGTGCACGACAGGCATGATTCGCAGCGGCCCTTACCAGTGGAGAGAAGTTTCCGCAGACGCCGCAGCACATCCAGGTATGGCTGACTTCCGATGACCTTCTCCTGCTGCAGCGCCACCACTGAGTGTTGCACCTCCGCCAGCAGCTGCGGATCCGAAACGGCCTGGCTGGCTCCGTCGACAAGTGCAGTTGCGTCGGCGACGGCGCCGGCGCTGGCACTGTCAAGCGGCTCTCGCCTCAGCCGCTTGCTGCGCAGCAGCGCGTCCCGCCGCTCCTTCGTGACAGCCAGCACCTGCGACAGTGATTCAGTATCGAATCCAGTATCGATTCAACCACGTTTGCTGAGCCGTGCCTGGACGGGGACTGTGCCACGCGGCGCATTCGGCGCCGTGCCGTCGATCATGCATTTACCTGGTGCCGTCGCCTGTCTGCGCCGGCAGCCGCACCGCCTGCCCCGGAGGATTTGTAAGCTGCCTTGCGATCCATGTCGCGCTCGGGTCTGGCAAATGATCAGTTGCTTGTCGAAAAGGCCATAAACCGGTAGTGTCGTCGATGCGAAGTTGTTGACCACAAGCTCCTAAACCATGCAATCGAGGCAAACATTACTTCGTGTCTGGCAAGCGCCTCTGTCGTGCTCTGGTGGGCGATCCGAGGCCCTGCCGAGACGCGTTCCTTTTCCTTTCGACCGGCCTCCGATCAGAACACGGCCCGCCGTTCAAAATAGAAGGCGCCAGCTGATTGGCGCTCGAGCACTGACAGAAAGCGGAGGTGCAGCGCGTCACTCACATCTCCTCTAGCATCTGCACTAAATGGAACGTTGCTATTGTGAGGCTGCACGTCTGCACTTGTGGGGTGGGGACCGTTCGCGCCGTGAGTTCTCAGGGACACATCGCCATCCTTTGTGCTCCAGCTACCACCACACGTGCCACCACAGCCACAGCATGGCTCTGTCGGCAGGCGCAGTCATGAATGGGCCTCACGTGTACATTCGACGGCGTGCACCTGGCAGCCACATTCCAGGGCATGCGCCGCTGCTCCGCCGCGGCGTGGGCCCGCTGCCTGCGCTTGCGCACTCCCACATGAGCAGAGCGAGGAGCCAACTGCGTGTCAGAAAGCCTTCGAGGTCGGTGGTCTGCAGCTCTGATTCCGGCAAGGCAGATCAGATCGCCGAGGGCAAGAAGGAGGGAGGCGCCGCCATCGAGCTGGCGGAGGAGGGCCCCTCAACCGACCTCTCCGTCATCTGGGGCCGCCTGCTGAAGGCATGACGCTGTCACAATACATGTTCACTGTGGTATCTTACTCATCTAATCCTGTCGATATGCTTCCGCACCGTTTTCCACCTGATCAAGTGGTGGCGGCAGCGCACCCCGCTTCCTGATCACCAGCGTCCCCTTGACACAGCTCGGCATGCCCTACTGGCTGGACGACGAGACGAACAACCGCGCGAAAATTAAGCTGGCCGGCGTCGTGGCGCTCACCCTGGGCACTACCGGCGTGAGGTGAGCAGCGCCTTTGCTTGTACTCACCGCGGGTCATCGCAACCGTCGTGACCCAATGCCGCCGCCACCTGCGGGCTCGCCAAGCTGCTGCAACGTCGTTATCAATCCTGAGTATATCCCTCCTGACTTTGTTGCAGCGTCATGTTCAACTTCCTGGGGCGCGACTTTTTCACGGCGCTGTCCAACAAGGACGTGGACAAATTCACGGAGATGCTGATCAAATGGCTGTGCGCGCTATGCGCCGGCATCCCCGTCTTTGTCTTCCGGGACTACTACCAGGTATTGCCTGGACAGGTTTTTTGCCTGTCGTGCCATGTCCTCTGTTGCGGTGTCCACACGCGCCAGCATGGGTGCACGAGAACGCTGCCTGGAAAGATGCCGCATCCTGCACAGGCGCATTGCAAGCAGAGCTATGAACTATGTTGCGGTCCAGATTGCTCCAGAGTCTCTAAGGATTTCTGCCGTCCGCGCTGCAGGGCAAGCTGGCGCTGGTGTGGCGGGATTGGTCGACGGAGCGGCTCACCCCCGCAGTGTCTTCGATGTTTGCCGCTTTGATTGAGCCTCCATCCCCCCATCATCTGTCCTGCAGAGCAAGCTGGCACTGGAGTGGCGGGAGTGGATGACGGAGCGGCTGACGCGGCAGTACTTCGAGGACCGCACCTTCTACCAGGTCCAGGCGGGCGGCCTGCTGGACAACCCCGACCAGCGCATCGCCTCCGACATCAGGTCAGAAACTTTCCAACCCGCGCGCCCGCCTGATGTCGGAGACAGATGAGCTAATCGAAAACCAGCGGGCAGCCGTCATTCAGTGGCCACAAGACGCACTGCAGAGCGGCACGGAAGGATTCTTTGACCGTTGAGCGATTTCCACCGTCACTGCTCCCTACACTCCAGAAGCAGGCTCCTGCTCACACGTCCGGGATCGCAAGTGCGGCGCCATCCCACGTCTCTGGCATTGATTATGGCGCATCTGCAGTCAGCTGACCCTTCGTGGGGCTTGGCCATGGTTCTGGAGGCTGACATGTGACGCATTTGGCGCACACAGGCAGTTTACGGACACGGCGCTGGGGCTGGCCATGACGCTGCTCAACGCGGCCATTGACCTCATCTCCTTCTCCGGCATTCTCTACTCCATCTACCCACCGCTGTTCGTGAGTCACTGCCTTTGCAGGGCTGCTTGCTGTGGAACTGTCTCCTCGCGTTGCCCTGCACGAAGCCCCAGTCTTATTTGTGCAGTGGGTGGAGTGGCGCCAGCAGCAGTGAGCACGCCCTTGCAAGCGCTCGTCAGCTCCACGTTCCTGTCGGCTTGATCATCCCGCCAGCTTCATGGACATATGATTCAAGTCGGTTTCAATGGGCTCAAAATGATGGCGTGGTTTCTATACTGCCAGGTGGCGCTGCTCGTGTACAGCCTGGGACGCAGCGCCTCCCAGCCGCTGTTCCTTCGACAAACATAGAACACAAACGTGTAAACATATAGCAATGATCTCATTTAAACGACCTTTTCGTTGTCAGGTGGCATTGCTGGTGTACAGCCTGGGAGGCGCCGCGGCGTCGCTGTTTCTGCAATAAATATACAGTCGATCAGAAGATCTGAAGGGACGTGCTTCTATTTAATTCAGGTTGCGCTGCTGGTATACAGCCTGGGAGGCACCGCCGCGTCGCTGTACCTCGGCCGCAGCCTGGTGGGCCTCAACTTCAAGCAGGAGGCGCAGGAGGCCAACTTCAGGTGAGGCTCTCAGACAATCAAGGTTTGAAACACCCAATGCAGTTTCCGGCCGCAGCCTGGTGGGCCCCAACTTCAAGCAGGCCGGCAGGAGGCCAACTTCAGGTGCGAGTCTCAACAAGCGAAGTTAAAAGTCAACAGAACACACCTGGGGTCGCAGCCTGGTGGGCCTCAAATTCAAGCAGGAGGCGCAGGAGGCCAACTTCAGGTGGGCATTGCGCATGCACCGCCTTGGCAGCGAACTCCCAAGACCTGTAAAATCTCATAACCCTATTGATGTCGACAGGTATGGCCTGGTGCGGGTGCGGGAGAATGCGGAGAGCATCGCCTTTTACGGCGGCGAGAGATCCGAGGAGCGGCTGTTGGCGCGCCGCCTCGGCGCCGCGATTGCCAACTACGCGGAACTGCTGATTGCGTCTCGCAACCTGCAATTCTTCACCTCCTTCTACAGGCAAGCGCCGTCGCCTGATCAACCACGACATATGAATGTTTACTTCTCTCATGCAACGTGGAATGGGGCGCCGCGATCGCCAACTACGCGGAGCTGCTGATTGCATCCCGCCACCTGCAGTTCTTCACCTCCATCTCACGGTGGATCCACGACTGTGCCTGCAGCAGTGTGCAGGCAAACTGCCTGCTTGGAGTCGTCCTGTGTTTCTCCTTGAGCAGGCCGTCTGTCGCACTTCTGAGGACGCATGCGCGTCCCAGCAAATGCTACTGGGCAACCGCCAATGGCATCTCAATGTCGATGCTCCCGCAGGTTCCTGATCCAGATCCTGCCGTCGGCGGTGGTCGCCCCGCTGTACTTCCAGGGCAAAATCGATTTTGGCGTCATCAACCAGTCCTCCTCGGCCTTCAACCACATCCTGTCAGACGTGTCCCTCGTGGTTTACCAGGTGCGAAGGAGCGGTGCTGAGCCGTGCTCGTTGCCTTGGTATGCCAGCCCAGACTTCCTCATGCAGTCGTGATGCGCACATTTTGGTTCACCTCACTGTTACGAAAGAAGCGAGGGGGCCGGCAACGCACACGCCGCCGAGTCATCAGAGCCTCTGAAGAATTCAAACACCAACTAGACAACCGAAGGCCGGAATACTGATTGCTGTGCAGCTGGAATCACTGGCCAGCTTCAGCGCCGTCATCGACCGGCTGGGCGAATTCGACGAGATCGTCACCGCGCCAAAGGCCGCCCAGGCCGCCGCCGCACAGCCGGCCAGCGCTGCCAGCCAAGACGCCTTTGACGGCGCTGCGGCGGATGCGGCGGCCGCAGAGCCGACAGCGGCCGCATCTTCACCTGCGATGTCGGATGCGGCGGCGGCGGCGGTGGCGCGCGCCCTGGGGGAGCGCATCCAGATCACGCAGATGGCGGCAGCGGGAAGCGGCCCGGCGGCAGGAGGCGGCGGCAACGGTGATGGCGGCGGCGGCGATGTGTTGCTGGAACTGGACGGTGTGACGCTGCGCACGCCCGACGGTGGCAGCACCCTCATTCAAAATCTGGATATACAGGCGCGCTTCTGTTGAGGACCTCTACATCTGTGAATCTGCCATGTAGGCTTGGTGGTCACAAGTGGCGCTGCGCATGCCCGATGGCGGCAGCACCCTCGTCCAGAAACTCGACCTGCAGGCACGCCAGCTGTCTGCACACGCCAACTGTCTGCATGCCCCATTTGGCCCCGCTCCTCACCGGCATTGTTGGCCCTTGGCGCTTTCACTCCGCAGCATCTGCATAAAAGAGCACTCACCAGCTGTCGCCCGCGTGGATGGCGGTGCATGTTGGAAGTGCGCCACTCCTGGCACTGGCACCTGCGGGGATCATTGTGCGCCACAACGTCCGCGCTGCACCAGACGCCGACGCTTGGTTACGAGCCGCGGTCCCTCCTGCTGGTCGCAGGTCAGGGCGGGGCGGTCGCTTCTCATCGTCGGCCCCTCGGGCGCCGGCAAGACGAGCACGCTGCGCGCGGTCGCGGGGCTGTGGACCGCAGGGCGTGGCACGGTGCGATTTTGCTCACACCGCCATTTGGTCGCGGGGCTGTGGGCCGCAGGACGCAACATGGTGTGGCACGCCTCGTTCAAAACGCAGCAGCTTCTCAGAATGTTGTAAAGCCTGTTTGGCCGAGGGACTATGGACCTCTGGATGCTGCCTGGTTCGCAGGGCTGGGTGCTATCTTTTGAACAGCAGCAACCTGCCAGAATGCCACGCACTCGAATGCAGTGAAGACACCTGGTGGTTCAATTTTGAATGTGCTCGACGCTGGAACATCAATGAGTTTCAAAACCCCGTTCCTGAAGGTGCGGCGAGCGGGGCAGCCTGTGGCGGCGGGCTCCGGCAGCGCGGAGTTGGTGCTCCTGCAATGTACATGAGTAAATCCTGCCGGTCTCGCAATCGATTCAGGTGCGGCGCGCGGGACGGCCCGTGGCGGCGGGCTCCGGCAGTGCGGAGTTGTTCTTCCTGCCGCAGCGGCCCTACATGGTGCTGGGCAGCCTGCGGGACCAGCTGCTGTACCCCACCTGGGCCGGCGGCGCCGCAGACAGGTTTGCACGTCATTTTAGGTGTCGTTAGGTCTCACTAGGTCTGCCTCACTAGGTCTGCCTTCGAATCTGTGTTGCATGGTGTAGGGCAGCCTGCAGGACCGGCTGTGTGACCTCACCTGGGCCAGCGGCGCGGCAGACAGGACCGCACTGTCTCGTCAGGTCTGCTCGGAAGGTCTGCGGCCGTCGAATGATTATTGCATGGTGCTGGGCAGCCTGCGGGACCAGCTGCTGTGACCTCTCCTGAACTGGCGGCGCGGTTAACAAGTCACTTTCGTACCTCTGACGCTTCTTTCTGCACGTCGTTGCTTCAGGCAGCAAGTGCCCTGGCGCTACACACTGACATGCTTACTGACATGCCGTGTCGATCATGCAGCAGCAGTGGAGCCAGCAGCAATGGCGCGGCATCAGATGCAGGCAGCACCAGCACCAGCAGCGGCGACGGCGGCCAGAACGGTGCCTCTTCCCATTCCCAGGGCGATGGCGCTCCAACGGTCTCTGCCAGCCGGCCGCGGCCCAGTGATGCTGAGCTGGCAGCCGCGCTGTCGACGGTGCGGCTGGATGCCGTGTTAGCGCGAGGCACAGCGAGGGGCGGCAATGGCAGCGGAAATGGCGATGGCGGCGGCGGCGGCGGCAGCGTTTCTGCCGCCGCCGCCCTGGACGTTGTTCAGGACTGGGCCAGCATCCTGTCGCTGGGCGAGCAGCAGCGGCTGGCGTTTGCCAGGTCAGCTTCAGTGCTCTCGTGTTTGGCGCCCTAAATCCCAGCGCACAGGGCTGCCTACACCATGTTGATTGTGCTGCCAAGGACCCGTTGAGGAGGCAGTGTCATGGATGCACATGATGGCAGTTGTTCAGGCGAGACACGCTGGCCTGCCGACGACACCGCTGAGTGCCGGTGTCTTGAGTCGCGCCTGGTGCTCATGGACGAGTCAGCGCCGGCACTGAACACTGCGAGTTGAAGTTCAAATCTGGATTTCGAAAGCTGTCATCTGCCCGCAGAGTGCTGCTGTCCAAGCCGCGGCTGGTGCTCATGGACGAGTCGATGTCGGCGCTGGACACCGCCAGTTGAAGATTATGTGAAAGATTTGAGCCCTGGAGTGCTCATACTCTACTCCTGCCGCAGGGTGCTGCTGTCTAAGCCGCGGCTGGTGCTCATGGACGAGTCGACGTCCGCGCTGGACACTGCCAACGAGGCGTCATTGTACAAGGCGCTGGCGGCGGCCGGCATCACCTTCGTCAGCGTCGGCCACCGGCCGTCACTGGTGCGTTTGTGTCATTCACCAAAATCGAGTCCTGACTGCATTTCAAGGAATGTAATATGAGGCGCTGGTGGCCGCCGGCATCACCTTGGTCAGCGTCGGCCATGCCTTGTTTGGTCTGCACAAACACAATTAGGGTTCGAGGAACAACAATTGTAGACGCGTGCATGGCGGCCGGCATCACCTTCGTCAGCATCGGCCAGCAGCCCTCCCTGGTGCCTTTGTTTCACGCACCGAAATCAAGTCCTGAATGCATTCAAGGAATGTGATTTGAGGCGCTGGCGGCGGCCGCATTACTGTCGTCAAGGTCGGCCACCCGCCGTCCCTGATTGCGCTGTCTGATCTGCCCAAACATGATTAGGGATCGATATACAAGAAACACGAGCCGACGCGGCATGCACGGCGGCTGGCATC
>JAABUM010001300.1_pt1 | contig 37892 bp, 68 predicted proteins | sample 5559161 | NCBI WGS metagenome assembly JAABUM01 (sample SAMN10711868, study PRJNA513369) | rock metagenome | isolation source: Antarctica rocks | place: Antarctica: Victoria Land, Siegfried Peak nord
CGGCGCTCCCTGAGCTCCCCGCTGGCTCTGCCGAGCCCGTCAGGAGGTCGGCGTCCCGGCTGTCCGTCTCCTCCCGCAGCTCCTCCGTCTCCCGCGGCTCGGTCTCCCGGGGCTCAGTGTCACGCGGCTCCGTCTCTCGCGGTTCCATGGGCCGCAGCTCGCTGGCGGCAGCGCCGGGTATCGCGGCGGCCATGGCGCGCCGCGCGCCGCTAGAGGCCTCCCCGAACCCCTACGCAGACATCATCACAGCCACAGCGCGCAGCGCGCCGCCAGAGGCGTGCCCGAACCCCTATGCTGAGCTCCTGGCGGCGCCGCCGCAGCCCACGATGGCTACACTGATGGCGGCCCCGTTGGCGGCGGCGCCGGCGGCTGCAAAGTTCGTTGGCGGCGCTGTTACCGCAGGGGAGGCGGCGCCGGCTGCCCCTGGGCAGGTCGAGGCGCGCCAGCTGGCTGAGCAGGCGGAGGCGACGTCGGCGCTGCTGGCGTCGGCGGCGGCGTACAAGGCCAGCCGCACAGCGACACCCACACGGTGAGGACCAAGCGTTCATGTTTTGCTTAACATTGTCGTCTCATTGGTCGCTTTGTCCATTGGTTTTGAATGTGTTTTGTAGGCTCTAATGACATGCCACATTGCGCTCATGAGTCGACTTGGCTGTGTCATCTCCTGTGTGTCCAAGTGGCTAAAGTCCAGCTCCTTGCCACAGGCTGCCAGTGGATGGCGCGGAGGATGTGGCGGCGGCGGCTGATGCTGCAGAGGCGGCGCTCTCGAGCCGCTGCATCTCCATTCCCGGCCCCGACACGCCAATGCCGCCCCGCGAGCCCACCCCTTGCGAAGCATCACCGCAGCAGGTACATATATATTCATCTCATCTCTGGAGATTCACCTTGCATCCTGCAGCGTTCGGGCTTGCTGAACACTGCCTCAGCATGCAGATGCGACACGAGCGACAGCTGTGCCGAAGCGTGCCTTGGTGAGGGATCCCTTGCATACAGCAGGAGTCAAAACCGATTAGGCCTTCAGTGCGCGTGCAATGCGCCACCGGTGCTTGTCACGTCAGCTGAGTGGAAGGAGCTGCGATGTTGTGACGTTTCCTCTGCGCCCACAGAAGCCCGATCTGCGGCGTGGCAGCATCAGGCGAAACACGCAGAAGATCCGGCCGTCGATGCTGCCGCTGGCGGCGCTGACCGTCAAGGGCAGCGCCACCAGTCACTCCCTCAGCGAGGTGTGTGTGATTCATCATCTGACTCACAGCTAATCCGTTCGAGGAGCTGACAAACTTGTAGGCGTGTCCGCGTGTTGCTCGGGGCCCCGCATGCATGGCGCCCACCCCACAAAGCGCCTGCCTGTGGAACACAGCGTATGCACAAGCCCTACAGTGGACAAGCCCTAAAGTGGACAACAGTCGTGAATACGAAGCAAGCAAGAGCCTGACCGAACTCCGTTGCAGGATTCCCTGGCGGCACTGGACGCGATTCTGGAGGCGCGCAGCGCCGCCGCCAAGGCCGGCGGCGGCGGCGACGCCGGCGACGCGCGGCTGGCAAGCGCGGTGGGCGGCCTGCAGCGGGCGGCGCTGGCGGGCGGTGGTGTGCAGCGCTCGGCGCCGCCCACCATTCGCATGGCGGAGGTCGCGCACGGTGAGCGACTTTGGCAGATTGGAGTAGACACCAGTCAGACATCAAACCGGGCGCTGTCGGACGGAGGTGTGCAGCGCTGGGCGCCGCCCACCATCCGCACCGTCGAAGTCGCGCACGGAAATTGACCGCTGTTTGTGCAATCCTGCTTGTTGCTTTGACGCTGTGACTTGAGTGAATGGAACGGCGTGCTTCCTTGACGTACTTCCTCCCTGGCGGCATTGCAACGAGCGCTTGCGCGTGTTGTCGAGGCTTTTGCGTGCCGCTGAAGCAGGGGCGACGCCGGCGCTACCGTCCTTACGACCTTGCTGCACCGAAACGCAGATCCTCCAGGCCTGGCCCCCTGAACTTCATGCTTTCACGCACGCAGGCCGCATGGCACTGGTGAGCCCCTTCACAAGCGTGTCGAAGGCGGCGTCCGCGAGTGTGGCTGCTGTGAGCCGCTCGCAGCGCTCGCGATCCGCCTCCGTACCCGCCGCCGTGCCGGAGCACAAGGACATCTCTTCATCGGTGTCGCCTGGCCGGTGAGCTCCTTTGAAACAGAATTCCTGTGTGTTTCGTCTGGGACTTGTCTTGGGTTCAGAGCTCCGGGCTATTGAACCTTGCTATCAGTGTTGCCACTGTTTTGGGGCTGCCACTTGGCGTCCGGAGGCGGCGAGCAACCTATGTTCTGTGCGCAGCTGCTTGTCTCATCGCAAAACAACCATGTTTTAATGAAGGCTCCTGCACATTCAGGTTTGAAATTGTCCTGATCCTGACATGCTGCTGTGGCCGCCACAGGGTGGCACTGCCGAGGAGCCCCTTTGCCGATGGCGACGCTGAAGAGGGCTCAGTGCATACCTTCTTCGGCAAAGTGACGCCCTACACACCCAGCCTTTCAGGTGGGGGAACACTGCTGATGCGGCACTGGACTTACCGGACATCAGATGCATCAATGAATCACCACTCCAACCACTCCAAAGAGGCTGCCATATCTGTATCACTGGTCCTGCTTAACATACTGATTGGACAAATGTTCTTCGGCCAGAGTGAAGCTTCCTATGCGAAAGAGGCAGTCAATCAGAAGTGCAGCGGTAGATGTGAATCGGGTGCAAGGCTCTCAACCTGGATGTGCCCTCATGTGCAGGATCGTCGCTGCCATGTGTCCCCAGCAGTGGCAGCCTGGAGCCTTCGGCTGCCACAATCGGTGCGCATGTCACTGCGGCCGCCAGATTCAGATTTTGCGGCATCACTTGACCCGGACAGGGGTCCTAGCCCCTCCTCAGCAGCAGCGGGCGCTCTTGCACGTGCTGTGTCCACTTTGCGCCCACTTGCAGCGACCATGTGTGCAACTCCGGCGCTGCCGCATCTGCTCAAGCATCAGGGCGCGTGTCACTGCCATTGCTGTGGCTGCTGCATCAGTTTCGCTGGAATGTCCTGGTGCTTTAGAATACAGCTTGCTTTCTGAGGGCCGTTGCTGACTCACAATGCTCTTCACCTTGCGTGCAGCCACCAAGTCCAGGTCCAGCAGCCGGGCCACGAGCCGCGCGGCGTCGCTCCAGTTGGTGGCGGAGGCGGAAAAGGCAGCGGATCGCGAGCTGGACCACCTCATGCACGGCCTGTCCGACTGGCTGCGCGCCGAACGCGGCGGCATGCTGCGCCGCTGAGGCCGCGGCCTTGTTGGGAAACACAGCTGGCCGCTCGCTGATCGTGGCGGCATGCGCCGCTGCTGATACCGCCACCAATCACAACTTGAACTTGGCAGCGGCGGCGAGTGCGTTCATGTACACCTATCCGCAAAGGCACAGGCGGCGGGTAGACGCCGCATGCGGCTGTTGCTGGCAGGCCTGCCTGGCGCCATCAAGACTGGCAGAAGTCACCGGAGGTACAACTCAGTTTGGCAAGCGGGATCACGAAGAATTGATGCAGGGGGACCACCGACAGGTCATTCTGGTTGGAAAGCGAGCCAGGGGGACCACCGACAGGTCATTCTGGTTGGAAAGCGAGCCTTTTGTTTCTTGCTTGAGAGGCTCGGCTCAGCGGTGCGCTGACAGGCGCACGGGCTCAGACAGCTGATACATGATCGATGGGCATGGGAGTGCTGCTGCGCTCTGCCTGAGCGTGCACGCATGGCCACGCACGCCCACCACTTTTGCCACGTTCCTTCTCGGTTGATTCGATATTGGCGCTCTTTTGCGCGTTCGACTGACTTTCCTCTCTTACTGGTTTTGCACAGAGCTCCATCGAGCCTTGACTCGAGAATTCGTGAACATCTTCAAGTGTCGCGATGCATTAATGGCTGTGTCGATCAGGTATTGCTTTCAATTTGGTAGATGTCGCTGATGCGCAGCAGTCCTGGCTCTGCCATCGGCTCCTGAATATGCTTTGTGCGCGCAGCGTTGTGTGTTTCTATTTGAACACCGCGGCCCTGCTTTACTCAACAGTTGAAAATGGATCGGCCTACTGCACCGCGATGGTCCAGAGTCTCCATCTCTGTTCGTGCCGATTTCCGAGGGCACCTCTGTGACATTTCGAAACATGCACTTCAAATTTCGATATGTCGGTCTATACCGCCATCTAGGAGTTTGCGATCAATTGAGCATAATATCCAGATTCAACTACCATGTTCGGATTCGATGCCCTGGGCCAGATTTGGACTGTTCGGCGGAATATTCCAGGACAGCTGCATCGAGGTGGATCCGCCTTCTGATCCTCTTCACAATCGCAGTTGCAAGTCGCGGCTCCAGCATCGACCCTATTGCCCACCAGGTGAGCAGTGGTGACAACCTTGAAGTCCAGCGTGCTAGGATGCCTGCTTGCACCTTGCTGTCTGACTGCACGCGTACTGTGGCAGCTGTACGGCTGCTGCTCACTCCGGACGCCAGGCGAAGGCAGCCCTGTGCTGCTTCATTTTGCGATCCATCTACTGCTGCCGCCGAATACACAGTCAACGGCGACGAGTTGGATTACCAACGCTGCAGATTGCCAACAACATGAAGATGCAGACGCTCGCGCTCGCCGGCATCATGCTGCTGGGTGCGTCAGAGCGAGAACCTATTGGTGCATTGATCCAGCCTCTTTAGTGCTGTCTCTCCAATGTTGTTCCTCGCTCGCAAACATTCGCCTCCAAGGTTGGTCTGACCTGAGTCGGCAGAATCTGCAAAACATCTCAAATTTGACCCCAATTGCACCTTCATCCTTGCAGGCCTGAGCCTGGCGACTGCCGCGAACAGTGCGTTCACCTGCCTGCGCATTTCTTGTTCAAACCAATGCATGTACTGATATGCCTTATTGATTGATGAGACTCCACTTGGTCAAGCTCAAATGCCGCGAAGTTTGTTGACAAGTTGTCCCGAAATTTGTGCAGCCGACATCCTGTGGGGCCGTCCCTCTCGGGTTTGCTCCTCGTCACGCTTTCTGTTCGCTTGTCGCCTCCCCTCGCCCAGCAGCACCATCCACACTCGCATGCTGTGCTGCTGATCAGCGGCTGTAGGCGCCGTCACAAGCTGTTCATATGGCAGCAAGACTCGATGAATCAAGTCTCGAGGCATCAAGCAGTCACAAGGCCTTGTATACGGCAGTATCCTCCTGGCACCACGACCATACTGCTGCATAGACACCTTATATGTAACCTGATTTTGTGTGTAACCTGCTTGTATGCGGAAATCCTGATATTGATGTGCGGGCAATGCCTGCAGGTGTGCCTGCCGCCAGGTGAGCCTGCAGATTACGAAACTTGCTGTTCACAGGCATTTTCAATAGACAGTGATGACGACTGTCTGATTGAGGCTTTCAAGCGGCAGCAGCATGAAAACCCTCACACAAACAACCATATCAACCATATCAACCCGGTGAACTGCTGCGATGATCCCAATGCCCATCGACGTGGCAGGCAACCCCAATGCCCCTGTGGCACCAGCGCAATGCATGGGCGGAGCTTGTACCCCCGCCGGCCCGACTCAGGCGAGTAGCGCTGTCTTTTTGCCAGCCCCCGGCAAGCTCCCAGCGAGCAGTGTCCCAAGTCTGGCGGCAGGTCTGGCGGCATGACGACCAGTGCTGCACATGGATCTTGGACCGCCAGTGGACGCATCGACAGTTCGGCCACTCCTCGTGAGCAGCCCATTGGAGCTTCCATCGAACACTGTCTAACAACAGTCACTGATTTGCGCCTGTACCCTGCGCAGACCTGCCCCAAGTCCGACAACACCATGTACAAGTCGTACACCGTCGCCCCTGGAGACACCTGGAAGAGTGAGTTATCATCAACTCACTCGATTTTGACGGGCTGGGATGCCACCACCGCCATTTCGGCATCAGCTGGGACATTGACGGAGATTGCATATTGCACCCATTTTGCGCTTGCTGGTCTAAACCCCGGCCAGCTTCTGTCGTCTGTCGATGCTGCCGCGGTGTTCATGAACTGATCAGTTCCGAGAGCCTCCATTTCTTGTCGCCGTAGTCACCTACCAGCACAGCAAGCACGACGCCAAGCTCTCCAGCGCTGGTGAGCGTCGACTATTCGCACTTATCATCCTCAAGATCCGCGTCTGCAGTCCCATACGGGGCCATGCATGGCTCTGCTGTATCCTGCTTCGGACCGTTGTCAGTCTCGACTGCTGACATTATGTCCCTGTGAGTGTGCATCTTTCCGACTACACATAATGAGCAGTCTTTCAAGACAGAAGTCGGCCGTCTTATTCTTTGGCCTGCATCAAAATGGGCTCACCATGTAATTGTGCAGGCAAATGCGGCCCAGCTCTGCCAGGCGCTACAGGCACCGTCGCCCCAGTCGGCAAGGTTTGCAGCGACTTGATGGAAATTACTCGGTGGTGATGCATTTGAATGTGAGCCCCGTGGCGGCCTGTTTCTGTGGTGGGCCTGCAGCTGTTCCCCAACCGCTAAACCCTGCAGGACATGAAATGTCACACGCGACAAAGGCCATCAATACGAACTTTTTCTGAGCATCCAGCGCCTGCGGTTGGAACAGCCTGCAACTAAACATGTACTCAATCGTCCACCGTTCCCTGCTGTATGACGACAGGGCGACGGCGGCGGCGCCGGCAAGACGCCGACGCGCACCCCCGACTCCTTCACCTACACCTGGAACGTGCCGGCCGGCAAGTATTATGTGTACGACAGCCAGGCTCAACCGGACGGAACCATGAAGTAAGATATGCTCCTCTTCCCTCGATGCTCTTCCCTGATTGTGGATCGCTCTGAATGCCAACCGGTCCTGCGCACCACTGTCGTGACCGACAGACAGCACGACATACTATACAGCAGCTTGGTGAGCACCGTCAACATCTAGCGCAGTCCGATTGATGTGCACGGTGAGTGTGGTGTGTGCGCTGGACTGATACCATGCGTTCACTCATGCTTCATGTTATGTCCGAGCACCGATATCGATTCGAAGGGATCTCTGACATTCTCTCATGTTCCTTCCTCGCAGCTGCGCGGACTGGAACCTGTACTTCCCCGTCACCGTCACCTGATGCATTCCCGCCGCCGCCAGCGCCGCCGCTAGTGTCGTGCCAGCTCCATACCGACGCAAAGCACATGGGCGAACACACGAGACATCACGTCGCAGGCACCCAACGTGAGCATCGCAGAGGACGAGGTCAGCGTTTGGGAGACCGATTCGCAGCCCCTTTGGGTCGTGCCCTGCCATCTGGTCGATGATGAAAGGGTTGCAGCATTTCGCGAGTAGTTTTCTGCCAAGACAAGGTAGTGCGCGTTGCGCTGTGCACGAGCGAGTGGACATTGCATGCAAAGAACAGCATTGTAATGTACGTGGTTGCTTGGATCCTAAATTGTGTGTAATAATCAGCTTAGCAGACAACAAACCTCAAAGCCCCATATCACAATCATGCTGCTTGCAAGTCTGCCGCGCCACACGTCGCACAGGAACCTGTGCACACCTCGATGAGAACATGACCCGCTTCCAGATGGCATGACATCCTATATTCCCCTCATGTGCCCTGCACATCCGGGGTTTCATCGTTGCAGTCGTCTCCGCTGCTTGCGTGAGTTTCATGTTCAGCGTCCTGCCGTGCCCGCAACACATCCTGAGGCGTCCAGGTGAACAGCCGCCGTTGCCCTGTGAACACCACAGTGAATATCATGTTCGAACTCCACTTCGATGCTGCGCTGCTGCCTTCGTGCACAGCGCAACATTGCTTCAGCAGGAACAATGCTGTGCCATTTGCGCGGCAGAGCACAGCAGTCGCACTTCTACGTTGACAACGCAACCACACCTGCATCGCTGCCTGCTGGGCTGACTGCTTCAGCCGAGCCCACTGCTGCCGCCACGGGCAGGGCGGCTCCTGCATCTCGCCCGCCGCCTTCTGCTGTTGCGACGACAGCGGCTGCTGCAGACGGGTCCCTGCTGCCAGAAACTGCCTCTGTGGCCGCCGGATGCGCCGCGAAAGTCTTGCTCCACTCCCTGTCGTCGCCGTCCGCGCTTCCTGCTTCCTGGCCGGAAGTGCCAAAGAAGCCCAGGAACGCCGCCAGCCGCGCCCTGAGCGGCGCCTGCAGGGGCAGCATTTGCAGGCACCGTCACGAGGCGTGTCAAGAGACACGCAATGACGACATGGATTTCAGCTGTAAGCTTATGTCGCCGCACCGTTGCGGTTCGAGTACATCAGTGGCTGCACTGTTACAGCTTGATGGAAAGTGTGATCACAACCTCGTTTGACAGGGACAGAGCAGCAAGACTCGATCAGAAACGCAGCACACCTGGGCGCCTGGCTGCAGGCCGCCGGCCTCTTCGAAGAACACCTGCTGAGCAGCGGCGTGCGTTGCCGCCGCGCTTCGCTGCCGCTGCCGCCTACGGCAGATACATGTCGAGGATAAAGTTTCTCGCCAACCATCATGCCCCCATGTGGCATGCGTCGCCGCTGCCCGCAGCATCACGATTCTGGTGCATTACGAGAGGTGTTGGAAGTGTATTTTCATGCGCCGTTAGTGTCAAGCTCGTCCGGACTTCCCGCAAGTCGGCAGATCGCCGTCCCCAGCCTGCGAGCCTGCATCCGACTCTCGATTCATATTGAGAAGCTGAGCATGCAGTGCAGTGCAGCACATCAGCATGCAGGTTCTGGCAAGGAGGTGCATGTGTGTGCACTTCTGCTGCGCGGGCGACGCCGCCGGCAGCGCCGCCGATGCTGGCAGGAGGGAGGAAGCGGGAAGCTGCACGTGCGCGGAGCGCAGCAGCTGCACCAGCCCCGCCACCGCAGTCGGCGGAACCCGCGTCCCATGCGCCGTGACGTGCCTGGAAGTGGGCGCAGTCGGGGTTTATGTTGAAAAAGATGGAAAGGTTGATGGAGAACAACAGTTGGGTTCGATTAGCTGTCAGCAGCGGCCCTCTGGCATCCACAGATGGTTCAGGCCCCTGCCGCAGCTCTGGGCCCCGGCAGGCAGGACCCTCGAAATCCGGTTGCACATGCGCACCTGATGGCCAGGTAGAATTGGAGGTCCTCCATCTGTCGCTGCCGCCGCCCATGCATCAGCACCCGCAGATAGCCACCCACCTGCAGACAGACAGACAAACAGTACTACCAGGAATCCGGATGCACACGGTGCGGATGTGTTTTTGACGCATTTTGTTGACGCACAAACACAGAGGTCATGCTGTCCGCTGATGAATTGTGCAGACGCGGGGTGCTGTGCAGGCCACCTGCCGGCAGTGCCGCCACGCGAGCCTCTACTGGATGAAAGCCACCAGCAGCGCCCAAACCGAACACTCTGGACCCAACCAGGCGGCCGTCTTGCTGCGGTGCTCAGCCACTGCTCCGCTGGCGGTTTAGTCTCTGCTGCTGCCGTGTTGACGTGGTAACTATACGGGAGAGAGTACCCCCTGCATACACTGTGACTCCTGGATCTGGTTTGAGTGCGTGATGTGGCAACAAGTAATGGAAATGCACTGTCCTGGCGAGGGTTTCTGCAGCGCACCGGCGCGTTGGGCGGGATGTGGAAGGTCTGCGGCCAGTTCGCAGCGGCGACGTCGAATCGCTGGCCCGCAGGGTGCAGCGCCTGTGGACTGGGCCCCACCTCGAAGCTGACCTGCAGCGGCGGGTACACCGGCTCCCTGCGGTGCAAGAAACGAACATTTCTGGTGAGATCTCAGCTTTGCGCATGCTGCAGGGCCAAGCTCCATTGGGATTGACTTCTCACTCCTGGTGCGTCCCTCCTCTGGCATCCCTGCGCTTCGGTGCAGATTGCCGCAGGCAATGCAGTGTCACGTGACAGATGGCTGCTCTGTGCCGAGCCAATGCGCCCTGTGGCAGCCGAGTCAAATGCGCCTTGGAGCAGCATCGTCTCCGCTGCGATGCGCACACAGACCAGCGGCGCGCGCAGCGGACGGCGGCAGCGACGGCGGCGCACAGCTCCCCTCAGAACATGCGCCCAGCAGGTCTGACTGTTATTGGAGCTGACTCAGGTCACTACTGCTCACCCGAACTGGTAGCGCGCACGGTAGATGGCCACTGTGACCGCTCGCAGCGCGCACAGAGGGTCCGCCAGCCGGAAGGTCAGGCTGTCGGTGCCCGCCGCCGCGGGGCGCCCGCTGCTGCTCCAGAAGGTGTCGTCGTCGTCCACCGTGTTTGCTGCAATCGAGAGGTGCGGTGGAGCATGCTAGGCGACACAGCTTCGCTGGCAGAACAGCTTTCGTGGCCGTCGGTGCCCGCCGCTGCAGGGCGCCCCATGCTACTCCGGAGCTGTCGTCGTCATTCACGGCAGTTGTTGTGGGGCGGACAATGTTGTGGTCATGTTGTAACTATATATTTGGCAGTGGGTGGGATCCAGCCGGACAGGGTGGTAGCGGACTGCATGGAGCAGTTTGGCTGGAGCTTCTAAGCACGGAGGACTGTGCAGAGCTGGTTTGTCAGCACAGGCACGTCGGCAATCCGGAGCCCGCACCCACCGTCTGCTTGTCTGGTTCGGTGGAGCTGGCGCCGACGCCCGCTGCCACCAGCTGCTCGCAGCGCAGCGCATCCGCTGTCGCGTCGGCGCGCTGCGTGTGCTGCCCGTACTCAAGCATGTGACCATCGTCCGTCTCGTCGCAAAAGGCAAAGCCCCTGCGCAGCAGGATGAGACAACATTATACAGAATGAACACACTGTAGCGTAAGATTGAGGATCTGCAGCGCGGTTTGCTCATGCTCAGCACCTGCCCGTCGTCTCGTCGCAGAACGCAGAGCCCCTGCGCAGTACGACGGCATGATATGAACGAATAAACAATATGTAGATATACGGAAACACTCCAGCACCGGCCGTCGTCCGTCTCGTCGCAGAATGCAAAGCCCCTGCGGTGTTACAGGTATTGAATGAACAGGTATTGAATGAACATGCTGATATACACACGATGAACCTCGGTGTTGTCGACGAACGATATGTGCACAAGCAGGAAGTGGCAGCTAGTTGCGTAAGCTTGGCGTGTGCATCATCTGAATGGTTCATGACCCGCAGCGGTGCCAGCACGACACACTGGCAAACGGACCTTGAGCGCAGCACCGCCCGTATCTGCATGCGAAATGCGTCCATGGCGACGTTTCGCTGCTCGCGTTCAGGCTGCCAAGCCACGAGCGCCATTCAGCGGGTGCGCCTCCTCCGACAATACTCAGCACGCCCGGCTCCAAAGCTTCTGTGGCAACGACGGGACTGGATCTGTGTCGATGTGTACTTGAACACTGTGCTGACGCGAGGCCAAGATTGCCTTGCACCACCAAAATCCCAATGCAGCGTTACCGGTGTGCGCTGTTCAGAGGAAAAAATCACGTACTTGCCCTCGCCTGAACACCAGAGCCCAATGAAAACGATTTGAATTTCTCCCACAGTGCCAGGATGAGTTGCACACGGCGTGGCAGTGGAGTGCGTTCGTGCTAAGGGATGGCCCAGACTTGGGTGAGCTGGCATAACAGTGCCAAGCGGTGCCTCCGGAAGCACCTGGGGTGTGGATTTCCGAGCTCCTGACGACCGCAGGAGGCTGAGGTTTTGCCCAGTAAACCAGGATGGGAAAGTGAGGCCGGAGTTTAACTTCCGAAAGGAACAAACTGCTGGTGCAAACGCGATGCACCCCGCTTTCCCGGAAGCAGCGGTGCCGCTTGGTACTGAAAAACCTCGATTTGAGAGTTGCAAACCGACTTGCGGCTCTGATGAGATTTTGCAAACGTGGTTCTGGTGACTGGATTAGTCGAGGATCCAGCTTCCAATCAAGATGCCCGACACTCCCTTCTCGTCAAACAGAGCTGCTGGACGACTGCTCCTGAATTATCAAAGAGGCTTGGCCGGTTTGATGGCAGTCCATGTGCGATGCTCAACATGGCGCTGTCACTCCATGCAGCATGTCTCTTGGCTGACTACATGTTAATCCTGACACGAAGAATGTCCATCCGCCGACAGCGTCGCCGACAGCGCCACTTATTCATTTCACAGCGGCGAGCGCCAGCATCTGCTCCAGCTTCTGCTTGACTGCCTCCAGCTGCTCCTGCTGCTCCGCCTGCACGCCGCGACGTGTCCGTCAAGAGATGCGCAGGGTTGGAAGCAACGCACGGAAAGTAAGGAGGACAGCATGCACCACCGCGTCGCGGCTGGGGTGGACCAGCTGCCGACCTGTTGCATTCCCAACAGACCTGCAATGATCACCAGGCTCGCAACATCCAAGGCTGTCCACTGCAAGGAGGCGAGTTCGTGTGGGCTTCCCACGCACCTGCTGCTGCTCGGCCTCGGCCACGACGTGAGGCTGCGCCCTATCCAGGATTTGGGGGTTGGACGACTGACCACGGATCACTGCAAGAATGCAAGAATGTCTTTTGTGTGCGACTCCGACGCACCTGCTGCTGCTGGGCCTCGGCCACGACGTGTGGCTGCGCCTTCTCCATGAATTTGGGGTTGGACAGCCGGCCGCAGAGCCCCGCCAGTTCCTTCTCCAGCTTGGCCTGCTGCTTGCGCAGCCGTTCCGCCTCCTTCTCAGGGTCGAACAGGCCTGTGCGATCGAAGAAACAGAGAGGATCAGCGATGGCCCTGAAGGTGGCCAGACACTACACGGACTGTGGCAACATGAGGGGATGACTCCGATCCTGTGGTGACAGGCACAAATACCAAGCGACGTGCGCATGTGCGGACAGCCCCTGCCAGCAGCTGCACCAAGCCACGACGCACCCTTCCCTGCTTCACAGGCTGCAGTATCTGTGTGCTGACGGCACAGATACCCACCTGCCAGCGGCAGCACGACCTCCACGCCCTCCGCCACCACCAGGCTGATCTGCTGGCCCTGCTCCGACGCCGGCGCCGACTCCGCCACCGCAAAGGCGTTCGCGTCCAGCTTGGCCAGCGTGCACAGCACCGCCGCCTCGCTCCGCAGCGCATCCCTGCAGTGACAAGACAGCGATAATTCCCGTCGAATCCTTCCAGAACCAAGGACGCCGTCTGCGCCACTGAAACGGCGTTCAGCTTTGCCATCGTGCACAGCACCGCCGCCTCGCTCCGGAGCGATTCCCTGCAGTGACAAACAGCGATGATTATGCTTCTTGCGGATTGTGGAATGCCGCGTCCGCCACTGCAAATCTGTCCGCGTTCAGCATGGCCAGCGTTCACAGCACATCCGCCTCGCTGCGGAGCGCATCCCTGCAGTGAGCAAAATAGCAACTCTCTTTTACTCTCTCCCATTGTCTTTCTTTAATTCCAGACTCAAGTTGCCGCGTCCGCCACAGCAAAGGCATCCGCGTCCAGCTGGCCGGTGTGCACTAGCCTCACTTCCACACACTCGGATCGATTTCCTGCGATGACGAAACCAGGGTGACGGGCAGCGTCTCACCAATATTGCAAACTAGGATCTCGGGTGACACCGACAACTTCACTCACCTGAGCGCCGCGTCGCCGGCAATGATGACGACGGGCTGCGATGCGCCGGCCAACGGTAATGCGGCACTCGCTACACGTATACTATATATGTAAATGTAGAACGCACACACTGCAGCAAAGACATATGCTGTACATGAGTGCTGTGTGATCCCACCTGAGGGCCGAATCGCCGGGCACGACGACGGTGGCCGTGATGCGGCGCCCCGGGGTGACGCCATACTCGGCGCGCGCGTTGCGGATGCCGCGCACCGCCAGCTGCAGCACCCCAAAGTGCGCCAGGGCCTCGTCGTCCACCGGCGCCGAGTCGCACGGCCACGGCGCCACGATCAGCGCCTCGCCTGCGGCGGCGGAGACGGGCCATCTCGTTGATGGCCAGCAGCAGGAGGCTCAGTTGTCGCAGCTCCCTGCAGCTCCTTTGGCCCGTGTCTCACATCCAAACGGAGACGCGCTGGCGCACGGCAAATGGTTACCTAATCGCAAGCGGAAGCACACAGCAGACACCATGTCGTTGGTGCCATGTGCATGTACCTAGGTCCCCAAGTGTCTCACCTGCGTGCGGCAGCGCCTGCCACAGCTCCTCGGTGATGAACGGCATGAACGGGTGCGCCAGTCGCAGCACCGCGTCATATGCGTACACCAGCACCGCCCGCGTCCGCGCCGCAGCCGCCTCATCCGCGCCATACAGCCGCGCCTTGGCCGCCTGCCAAATGACAAGCACACGACTTGTGCCACATGGAAATGATGGTCTGACGACATGTATCGGCACCAGCGCTGACGTGAGGCGCCAGCAGCGGCCGCGTTTACGCCGCCGCCCTTCATTCTATGCAGTTGCGCCTTGGCCGCCTGGTCGCACGAGATGCGGTGTGTTGGCATGATGGTGCATTCGACTCGTTCGGGCAACGCGACACCACTGCTGCAAGGGCGGGCCGCAATGCAATGGTCATGCGGTGGCCGGCATCCCAGTCAGAGCTCAGTTTGAAGGCCCTGCGCCACGAATGTCGATTGCGAGCCGCAACGGCTGGTAGGATGGCTGGCACCGCTTCCTGGTGCCAGCTGACAGATGATGATCTGCGGCTCATCTGCCACCAGCTGAGCGTGTCCACTGCCTCAGCCTACAGAGGAGAGCGTCTCTGCTCTGACGGGCGAAGCACAAGGTGGCGAGCTCAACTGTTGCTGCTGTGGCGACACCGTAGACACCATATGACAGTGCCGCCTCATTGTACCGGACGGATGTGAGTTTGTAGTCACGGCACTGGTACAGTGATGACTGCGGCGGGTGTCAGCTCTCGTGTACCAGACGCCTCTCAAAAGTCAGCTTTGGGGGAACCTGTAAGTCAGCGGTTCTGGTCGCGGCACTACACTGCAGAAGTTACTATTGTCTTATAAAAGTTTATAGGAATTTTGCGGTTTTTTGCGGTCACCTCGATGTACCAGTCGGCAAAGTCTCCCCAGAAGAAGTCGTACAGCAGCCGCCCCGCCTCTGCTAGCTCCAGCTTCTCGTGCGCCACCGTGCTGCGCCGCACCACCTGCCGCAGCGGCAAATCGCGGGCTTCAATTACCCAGGCTACCTGGCAGCCATGGTGGTCCACGATGGACTTGCGGACCTTCTCGAGTGCGGCATTCGCTGTGCATGGCTGATTTGTCAATTGCTGTGGATGGAGACCCAGGTATGGCAGCCGGCCCGCCTCTGGGGAGCTCCGGCGCTCCATGCACCGCCGTGCTGCGCTGCACTATCCGCGTGATGGCTTAGGCATGTCTGTCTGCTTTGCCTGCCCAGGCTTTGATGCGGACGTTGCATTGGGAGAGCAAATGCACGGTCCAAGTCTTGCAAGCGACGAGCATCCTTTTGAAGCTGCTGCCGCCCCGTGCCCAGCACGGCCGTGTGCCGCACAGCAGCAGCAGGACGCGGCGATGTTCTAGGAAGAAAGCAGACATCGCAGACACGACCACTCTCCGTTGATCATCAACACACTCACCGAGGTGGCTGAGTTGCTGCCGCAGACGTGCAAAGACGAATGAGACTGATGGACGTATGGACAATGCCACAAGGCCCGCACTTAGTGCAGGGAGGACAGGATCCAGCGCTCAGCCATCGGCAGCCCGTTGCAGGATTCCCGCAACCGCTCTTTCTCAATTTGAACAGTGGAAATTAGTGGATGCAGAGCCCTCCACCTGGTGCAGGGAGGACAGGATCCAGCGCTCCGCAAGCGGCAGCCCCACCAACGTGCCTTGGCCGCCAAAGTCCGCCGCCGCGAGCGACGCCCACTCGGCGTCGCGCGCGCCGTCCAGGCCGCCCAGGATGAACTTGCCGGCGTTCCACAGCTTGTTGGCGAAGTTGCGGGAGGACAGCACCCGGTCCATGGCCAGGTTCAGGTCCTGCCCCATGGTGGTGCCTGCGGGCGCGGGTCCAGGCGGGTTGGAACTTGTCGTCAGCATGTGTCGACCAGAAGTGCTGCAGTGCGGCGTACTCGCCCTTGGAGTCCAGCAAGTGCACTAACATTGCACGACCGCCAGCCTTTATCACGACAAGTTGGAAATGTGGCACAGAGTGCCACCTGTAGCCCAGGTGCAGCGCAGCACGTCAGCGCCTTACTCGCTGACGGATTCAGATGTTTTACCTCAATGGTGTCTCGGTTCGAGGACAGAGAATAAGGAGATTCACCTGTGGCCAGTGTGTAGCGCAGCGCGTCGGCGCCGTACTCGCCAATGGAATCCAGCGGGTCCACCACATTGCCCAGCGACTTGGACATCTTGCGCCCCTGTGCGTCGCGCACCTGCAGCAATGCACGCAGCTGTTCAGGAACAGAATCATGTAGCCATTGCACAGAATCTTTCCTGTGCGCCTGCATCATCAACGCACTCGGACACATGCCGTCCAGATGCGACGACTGGCAGAGAGTCGTCGCCCCAGCCCGCTGCACATGGAAGCCACAGGTGCATCAAAGGGTAGTGCCTGGCTCGGCACCCACAACGGAACTGACCTCGCCCAGGCAGGCGCGTCACAACAGTGCAAACTCTAAATTTTCAGCTCACCAGGCCATGGAGCAGCACGGTGTGGAAGGGCGCCTTGCCAGTGAGCGCCAGGCTCATCATGATCATGCGCGCGACCCAGAAGAACAGGATGTCGTGCCCCGTCTCCATGACCTGTGTTGGGAAGAAGGCCGCTAGGTCCGCCGCGTCTTCGTCCGGCCACCCCAGCGTGCTGAACGGCCTGCGTTGTCGGAGACACAAAGTATTCAGGAGCTGCGTCTCCAAGATTCCAGAAGGCCGCCCGGCCCTCCGCCTCCTCGCTGGGCGAGCCCAGCGCGCTGAATGGCCTGCGGTAGTCATACCGGAATGTTGGTGTGAGGACAATTGCGAGCTGCATGGTCCATCTTCCTGACGGATGTTTCAAACGGGGGTGAAACGCCACTTGCTGCTGTGTATCGCACTGCCGGGTGAGCCGCATTGGCTGCAGACATGCGCACCTCCATGTGAGAGGTGCTGCTCCGCACTGCGCTCTCAGGCGCAGCAGCGATGGCAAAGCCGCTTGCAGCAGCGCAAAGCCTTGGGTTGGGCAGTGGCGAGTAACAGATGCTAGAGCAGAGCAGCAGGAGCGCACCAGAGGCCGGAGGAGAACCAGGTGTCCAGCACATCCTGTTCCTGCCGCAGCGCCACGCCCTCCCCGTGCCTGCAATCGAGGGAGCCATGCTTCAGTTGCAGCGTCAGAACAGTACTGCAGCACAGGGCTGCAAAAGTAGGAGCTCTGGAAATGGCATTGACGAAAGTTCATCGAGACAGGCAGCTGCAACAAGGACCGTGCGGTGTACTTCAATATCAAGCACACAGATGCACAGGACGCTCACTTCTGCTTCGCCGCCGCCAGGGCGTCTGCCTCATTGCGCGCGACGATGTAGTCGGGCGACACGCCCGTTTCTGACACCGCCGCCGCCGCCTCGTCTGGGAACACATACCAGACGGGTATGCGGTGGCCCCACCACAGCTGCCGCGATATGCACCAGTCCTGCAAGCCACAAAAACGACATGTGGCCCCAGACATCAGTGCAAGACGTCTGGCTCAGCCTGTAGGTCAAGCCCTGCCGCATCCCAGCAGCCTGCAGCAAAAGGCACGAACACGAAACGAGTGGCGCAGGGGGTTTCCAGTGCTCCCGTGGCTTCACGAGTAAAGATGGGTGCACTTGGCTTTCTGGAAGAGCTGCCGTAGCAACTCGCGCTCAGTCTCGACAGCAAGTAAGCCTGCGCGGGATCAGCCGCAGAGTCCCATGCAGCTTGGAGAGCGCGAGGCTGCTGCACAGCAGCAGGGAACAGAGAATCTGAGCATATTAGGTGTGAGCGTGGTTGCAGACTAGCAGGTGAAAGGTCAGCTTCGTTTTGAGGCGCGCGCACCCGGATGTTCTCCAGCCACCGGTTGTAGACCTTCTCAAAGCGGTCCGGCACGATGCGGATGTCGCCGCCGGCGACCGCCGCCAGCGCCGGCTTCGCCAGCGGCTCCATCTTCACGAACCACTGGTCCCGCACCTGCGCGGCCGAGCGCGGCATGCTTAATACGTCACTCTTTCCCGCAAGCAATCATGCGAGATGCGTGCATGGCGGGTAATGCGAAACACCAGTCACACAGCGGGGAGCTGCGGCGCCTGATGCTGCTGCTAAAATGCGTGAGAAGCCTCATAATTCCAGACATCAAACATCCAATCAGATGATGATCTATACTATCCTATGTCTGAAACAGCAGGTGCACCAGGGGCTCGACGACCTCGCCGCCTCGCTGCGACCGCGGCACCCGGTTTGTGTGCGCCTCCTTTTTTATGGCCAGTCCCCGCTCCTACGCACATCATTGTGCCCCCGTTTAGCGTTCAAACGGCAGCCGGGCACGCGCCCTTCTGCCCAATGGCAAGCTCAGACCGACTGGCTGTGTGTGCGCCTTTTGCCCAGTCCAGCGTTCCAGCATCTAGCTCCGATGCTCTGCCCTCTTGCAAGTGCTCACTGCAGTCAGTGCGTGAGAATCGACAGATGCGGCTAAAAGACCAGCAATTGCGGGCTCAATGCGCACACTTGCAAGTGGCCTGAAAGCTCACATGTCGGAACTGCACGAGGCAGCGTGCAGCAGAGTTAGCTCGGTGCAGCTCACGAGGGTCCGGGTCTTGGTAACAAGGTGACTAGGGCCCATGATCCGACGACGCATCGTTCAGCCCAGGTGGGCATGTGCCTCGAGATCTGGTGCAGCGATGTCGCACCTCGAGCGCGGCCCACACGGCTGGGCGCGCGTCTGCGCGGTCCATGCCTGCAAACTCGCCCGCGTTGTCGTTCAGGCTGCCATCGTTATTCATGATGTTGATGATCTGCAGCCCACGCCGCTGGCCGACCTAAGAGTTTCGATATGACAAGCAATGTAGTCAGGACATGACAAAAAAAATGCGTCGGGTTGGTGGCACGCAGCTTAGCCGTGGAAGAGATTGGCTCTGCACTTTACAAATGATGCAGCATGGCGACAACAACAACAACAACAACAACACTGGCGACAACATAATGCAGTAGGGGCTTCCACCGAGTGATGCTTGAGCGATCCGGACGTTAATCTGCAAGGCACTTGTCCAGCCTTTGATACAGGCAGCGCACCTCAAAGTCGACGGGATCGTGGCCGGGCGTGATCTTCAGCGCGCCGGTCCCAAACTCGCGGTCCACTGCCTCGTCTGCCACGATGGGAATGCGCCTGCGGCATGAGGCAGCCTGCTGTGAACTCTGAAACGTCACCTGACCGAATCTAACATGCTGCTGTCGAATGCCTCAACCCCGGCCACTGCGCCGCTGGAATCGGCTCACAAGAATTCAGAGGCAGTTACAGAGGTGTTCACTTGGCGAATTGTCAGCGGGAAGCTGGGAGTCAGCAGGTGAGAGCCAGAACCGCGCCTGTCAGTGAAGGGCACCAGGCACTCCTTGCCAATGAACGCAGCAAAGCGGGGGTCCTCGGGGTGCACCGCCACCGCCGTGTCGCCCAGAATGGTCTCCGGCCGCGTGGTGGCAACGGGTAGAAAGTCGCCGGGGCCGCCGCTGGCGACCGGGTAGCGGAAGTAAAACATGGAGCCCGGTTCCTCGGAATACTCGACCTGTGGGTGGATCATCAGCAGCATGTGCACACGCGATGTGCATGTTGGAAACGTTGGAGCACAGACTCGTGCCGGCCAGAAGCAGAAACAACTGGTGAAAGCCTCGGTGAAGGCGTCGATGTAGACAGCAGCGAGGCCTGATCGACAGAGGCAGACTTGTGGCCCTGCCACTTGGCCAATAGGTGGGATTACCTCCAGGTCGGACACCGCTGTCTGCAGGTTGGGCGACCAGTTCACAAGGTAAGAGCCCTTGTAGATGAGCCCCCGCTCGTGCAGTCGCACAAACGCCTCTGCCACCGCGTCTGCAGGCACACAGAGCTCTCTGTGACACCCTGATTCACATCTTGGCATTGCGGTGAGCGTGAAAGCTCCGTTGCCGCAGCCGTCAACATGCTGTCCGCTGCCGCCGCCGTGCCGCCCCCACGCCGCTGCCGTGACCGCAGCACATCCGTTTTGAGCAGCCTGCCGCTCTGCCCAGTGTCTCTCTGCCACGGCGTTTCGGAACACAAACACAGTTGCTGAAACCTTCAATGGCGGCCGCGCGCACCGCTGAGGCCGTCGTCCAGCGTGAAGCGCTCGCGGGACCAGTCGCAGGAGGCGCCCAGGCGGCGCAGCTGCCCGGTGATGGCGCCCCCGTAGCGCGCCTTCCACTCCCACACCCGCTCCGTGAACGCCTCCCGCCCAATCTCCTTGCGCGAGGTGCCCTCCTCCGCCAGCATCTTCTCCGCCACCAGCTGCACACATTTGCAGAAGTGATGTGGTGAGGCATCGGTAGGAAAACAACAGTCTGCAGGCATGGAGGCTCCATGACCGGCTCGCTCCCGATCTCCTTGCGGGACCTTCTCCACCACCAGCTGCGCAAAGAGTCAAAAGCTGTCCGGTGACACGCCACGGATCGGAGGACACTTTGCACGAGCATAAAAAGATGCGTGACAGCCTCGCGAGATCTCGCACCATTCCCCTCGTCAGATGCACCTCCAATTCTGCACGGCAACACAGACGGCCGTACCCTGGAATCTACGCAAAAGGCGTGTGAGGGATCATGCTCCCACCTGGGTGGCGATGCCGGCGTGGTCTGTGCCTGGCAGCCACAGCGTCGGCCGCCCCCGCATGCGCGCAAAGCGTGCCATGATGTCCTGCGCATCAATACGCCATCAGCACGACCCTGCATCTGGACGACCATGCCATATTCCTCTGAAAGCCGTTCACGGGTACGGGTAGCGCCATCCACATATACCAGCGCGCCGCGCAAGGTTCTCGAGTCGATGTGACGAGCTCTCTTGCAGTAAAAAAGGCACCTGAATGGTGGCAAACATGGCGTGGCCCATGTGCAGGCGGCCGGTCACATTCGGCGGCGGCATAGACATGGTGAACGGCTCGCCGGCAGCCGACTGGTCGGGCCGAAAGTGCCCCTGCTCCTCCCACCTGTAGTGAAACAAGGACAAGGCTGATGCGCAAGGCAAGGCGCTCATTAGATTGGCAGGGCATATGTCGTGGGGCGGCGATCTCCCATAAGGTGGACATGCCAAGAGAACAGACTCTGATGCCGTGTGCGAAGACACGCCAGGCACGTGCTTGCGAGTGCAGCTCGAGCAAAGGCTTACCAGTTGTATAGGCGTTCCTCCGAGGCGGCAGGATCGAAGTTCTTTGGCAGTTCTGTCCTTCTGCGGCCTGAATGGCATGCGGGACACGCACAGATCGGTCCTCTAAATCACCACGCGTGCACAGATGGTCTGGTGCCGACGTTGTGAGACGGAAGGCGTTCTGATGCATGGCAGAACACGGTCATAACCCAGTTCACCCACACCTGACGGTGATGCGGCGCCATTGGAGTATGCGCGCGCAGTGGAGTCGGTTGCACCATCAGTTGCCGCAGCTCGTGCAGCGAAGCAGCCTCGGCCCCTTGCAGCAGCGACGGCCGGCCTGCCGGAGCACTGCGCCAAGCGCTCGGGCTGGCTGATTCGCAGCGCCGCCAGCAGCTGCCTCCTGCCCGCATGCTGGATCGTCGCGGCCAGGCGCCACCCTCCCGAATGGAAAAGGCATGGCCTGCGACGCTGCATGAGCGGCTGCGCGAGCGGCTGCGCGAGCTGCACGACACGGCCTCCTGCGCACGGCTGCCTGGCCTGTGGCAGCAGCATCCTCGGAACCAATTTGCTTGCCAGACTCAGCATGGATCAGCGGGACGCCATTCGACTCACCATTATCACAGTAGACATGAACACGCGCACGTGTGTATTGCACGATACAAGTGAAATATTTGCAGTCTGTAATCCGGCATGCACGACACGCCGTATTGGCTAAAGTACCAAACCCTTGTACGGCTCTGGCGGTTACGCAATGAAATCGGACATTTGCGGGATTCAGGAAGCGGTTTGCGTGCGTGCGTACCCAACATGAAGTCGCCCTGGAGGCGTTCCGGCTGCAGGTGCAGGGCAGCATACAACAGCCTAAGCCCGGGACTGACTCTTCAAGATGATAGTGCCGTGATCACTGGCACGGCCGAATCCGTTGCAACGAAGCTGGCGTGGGAACGTTGGGCTGTGAGGATGGCGTCACCCCATCGTCCCGCAACGACCGACTCATCCCCAATTAACCAGGTATGGTACGCCTCCATGTGAGCATGCCTACTGATGCAATTCCACTTTGAAGGTAGCTCCGGTGGAAGCAGCTCGGCGCCCTCTGTCAGGGACCTTCCGCGTGCCGCAGGTCGTCCGTGTACTAATAAGTTTGCACGCGTGCTTTGGGTTTTGAATCATGGCGAAGAGGCGCCAAGAAGCCCCTCCGAATAGATGACTGCGGTCATTCATTGTCGGCAAGGCCCGAGTTGTCCATCGGCGTCCTGCGTGCACGTCCATGACGTCTGCCGGTCCGGCAAGTCCGGTGCGTGAGGGCTCGCCCGGGAGGCGTTCTCGGCGGATAGCCCTTGCATCAACTCAGAGGCATCTGACAAGAGCAAATGCACATTCTTTCCTACGTTCCCGCACCCAATATCGCGCAGGTGGTCGACACGCCGTTCTCGCTGCACGGCGGTTCATGGCGCACGACGGTGTGGGAGGTGGGCACCATGGGAGACTGCTTCCGGCAGCCGGGCATCCACATCCCTGCCGGCTACAGGCGAGCTCGTCCGATCAAGCGTCAAGCACACGTGTGCTCAATCAATCCGTGTAGCCCACGTCGTTCGCCGGTACCCTTCGTTTGCCAAGGAGCACGGCGCCTCCCACGCCCGGTGGCAAAATCGACGAACTCCTGACTCGTCCAGTAGACCTGATGCCGACTCCGTTTAAACCCGCAGAGCCACCTGCCAGAACCTCTTGGGCCATGATCAGGTGCACCTGGAGACCAAAGCCACCCTGGCGGGATCCGGCACCAACTGCACGGTGGGTGCCTCACCAACTGCACTGCACACGAACCACCAGCCCGCCTGATGCTTGCCATGTGACACGATGCTCCCCACATGTGGCACTCTGCGCGCAACAGGTGCCCGTGCGTGGCCGTCATGCCCACTCTGTCGCAACAGCTGAAGTGTACCCACTGCACTGCGCAGCTGCTCATCCAGGAGAGGGGCGAGTTCTTCGAGGGCAGCACCCCCACCGCGGCGCTGGTGTCGGCGGCGCTGGCGCAGGGCAGCAGCCAGTACGTCAACGGCCTCGAGGTGACTGATCCAACCTGTAAACGGTCTTCTACATAGCATGCTGCATTGCTCTATCGAAAGGTGATCAGGTGCTGCAGTGACACAGCGTTGAGCCTCAATTCGCATTGACAGCCCAGGTAGTCATCCCCTGAGCTCCATGTCAAAGTGAAGCTTCCGGGAAGCCAAACAGCCACAAGGTTGACTCCACCCTTGCACAGGCGTTTGGGCTGTCGAGCCCGCTGGTGCAGCGCAAGCTGCAGGAGGACGCTGCGGCCAAGTGGCTTCAGAAGTACACCGCGGCTGCGGCCGCCGGCAGCAAGGCGGCCGCCGCCAGTCCTGGAGTGCCCGCCACCGGAGGGCCGGCAGCGGCAGGAGTCGATGACGCGCCCAGCAGCCAGTTCTCGGGGCAGTCGACGTTCACCGCGGCGCCGCAGTCGATGGCGGCGGCGGCGGAGGCGGCGCAGCCGCTCGGGCTGCTAGCGCGCTGCCTGTGCGCCAAGGCGCGGCCGCAGCAGCAGCAGCGGCAGCAGCGCTCCGTGCTGCTGCAGACAGCGGCGGCGCCGGCGGTTCAGCTGGTGGCGCAGCCGCAGCCGCCGCGGCATGTGGTGCAGACCGGCGCGGGCACCGATAGCGTGCCTTGGACCGCCTGCCATGCGCCGACTGTGCGCCGAAGCCCGCTGCCGCCGGTGGAGACCTCGAACCGTGCCGGAACACACGCCGCCGCTGCCGCAGCCGCCGCCGCCTCCCCAAAAGCGGTCAAGCTGCTGACTGTGGAGCTATTCCGCCCGAGCCCCACGAGGCTTGGCGTCGTGACCAAGGCGCCTGTGACAGAGGGCCCGCAGCCGGCGATCAGCAACGGCGCTACCGCATCGGCGCTCAGCTGCCAGACGGGCGGTTCTGGCCAGGCGCGGCAGCAGCAGCGGTCCGACTCGTTTTCCGGTTTTCCCACCTCACAGCTGCCGCCAGGACTGCTGCCAACGCCCTCGCCCTGTGCGACAGACGCGGGCTGCTGGGCGGCGTTGCCGGTGGCGCTGTCCCCATTCCTGTCGGCGCCATCGCCTTTCATCGCCGTCAAATCCGCAGCGGTCGCGGCATCCATTGCGGCGAGCGGCGACGGCGCGCCGGCCTCTGTGCTGCACCCACTGCCGGGCAGCAATCTGCACTTGTCGCCGCTGAGCCTCCCAAGCTGGTCCGGCAGCTCCTGCGGCGGCGATGGCGGCCTCACCACGCTGAGCGGCGGCCTTGGCCGTGGCAGCGTCAACGGCGGCAGCAACGCTGGCAGCTTCACAGCTGGCAGCCTCAACGCCGGCAGCTACGACGGCAGCGGCCTTGACCTTGGTAACTTTGCCGCCGGCAGCGGCAACCACGCGGCTTTTCTGGCGCAGCTGACCAGCAACCCGGATGCTGCTCTGCGTGCCCTGGTGGGCCACAAGCCGCTGCCCGCCTCCGAAAAGCTTCACGCCGCCAGCGACAGCGGCATCGGCCGCGGCATTCCGGGCGGCGACGACTTCGAGGCCGCCCTGCGCCGCTTCAGCGGCGGCAGCTTCAATGGCGGCCTTCCTACTTCCGCCTTCCAGGGACCCGGCCGCGGCACCGGCTCCGTGTCGGTGGCCTCGGAGGCAGCGTCCTCGGAGGTCGCCGTGGCGCCGGCGCCGCCACCGGCGCCGCACCCGCTGGCGCATGAGGTGGTCCCCGCAGACGCCAAGCGCCGCCACAACTCGCACAATGGCCGCCTGTCGCCCGAGGCGCTGTCCCAGGGCGCCGCAGCCGCAGACAGGCTGCTCACCTCGCAGGTCTGCAGCTGCGCAGTGCGTCTGACCAAAGCTTTCGGCTGGCATTTAAGCCGCACATCATCAGCCACTCTGCTCAAGGAGTTGCATTCAGCTTTGGCTGTGTGCGGTCAAGTGGCACCTGAAGGCACAATCAAAAACAGAGGGTTAACAGAGTCATGTTGTGGCGCAGGGGCTGATGAACCCCTCCGCCGCCACAGTCAAGGCGCCGCGCGTTGCCGCCAAGGGCTGGACTGCCTTTACCGCCTTCGGGCTGCACACGCGCGATGCCGTGCGCCGCGCCAACCCCGGCGCCACCTCCGTTGAGGTCGAAAAGGTACGCACCTGGAAAAGATTGGCTGTCAAATTTTACAACGCCTGTTCGAATGTGAACAACGCCTTTCGCGAAAGTGAGTGCAGCTGTTGGAAAGGCAGCCGTACAGGCCGGGGCCTACGAGCTGTGTACCTTTGGTACCGTCGTGTGTACGATGGTACGACTGCAAATCTGTCGTGGAGGCCTGACACCTCGCCGCTGCAGCGAGCCTATGAGAGCTGCAACGACTGGTCATTGCATGTTGCAAAGCTCTACTGCAGCTCTGAAGTGCAGCCCCAGCGCTCCGACTTGCCTTTGTGCGCCTGCCGCGCAGCTGGTGGCCCAGCGGTGGAGACGCCTGAGGCTGGACGCTGCAAAGCTCGACGTTTTATGAACAGTTTCGATGCTGATGTGCCTTCACGCACCTATCACGCAGCTGGTGGGCCAGCTGTGGGGCCGCCTGAACCCGGAGGAGAAGCAGGGCTGGGTGCAGCGCGCCATCCGCGCCCGCTCCGCCCGTGCCACCGCCACCGCCACCGCCGCCGCCTCCGGCCAGCCGGTGCGACGCCATCATTCCCCACTTATCTCACTGAGTGTTGAGGGCAGCAAGTCCGTGCCAGCACCCTGCGGTGGCCGCCGCCGCCGCTGCTGCCACCCTGCCTGTGCCCCGTTGTTGCTGTGCAGCGCTGGCTTCACTATCGGGAGGCTTGTTCCGCGTGTGGGCTGAATCCTGTGAGCACTGCTGCAAGTGTGGCTTCAGGCTTCTACAGCACATGTTGTACTAATGGTAGCACCGCTGCATGCTCGCTGTGCAGCAACAGTGTGCAGCACTGTTGCAGCTGCAGTACATGCTCTGCATTTGCCGTACTGCATGCAGTGCTGAAGCGGATGCTTTGAAATGTTTCGTTGTCCAGCTAAATCCACATTTCACACGTTTGTTCAACTCAGGCGCAGGTGAACCGCCCCAAGCGCAAGCGGCAGGTAGCAGCGGCAAAGGACGGCTTGCCCGCCTCAGGTGTACTTCTCCTCTTATGCTTCTCTCTTTGCACCTGAGCCATGTTGCTGTAGCTTGTGGCTCGTCCAGTCCTGCACATCTGTGCATTGGGGCATCATGCTGTACATTGGGGGCACATGCCGCCTGTCAGTGCTTCTGTCAATCGCAGATGCTGAACGTCACACTCAATACAGCGCAGCGCGTGCTACTGCACCAGGTGCAACAACATCTCATTGCTGACATGGTGTTCTCTTGGCTCGTGCCGCAGGCGAGGCTGACGACGAGGCGGCCCTGGCGTTCAGCCGCCGCAAGCGCTCCACCCGCGCGCGCCGCCCCGCCGCCAAGGCCGGCGCTGGCGCTCTGCCGCCCCGGCCCTACAACAACGGCCACAGTGCCGCCGCCGCCGCCGGCGGCAACGGCGGCGATGGCGGCCAACACTCCCTGCCGGCCGCCAGAATGGGCACGGCGGAGGTGCTGGAACTGGAGGCTGGCACCCTGGAGGTGTTGGCGTCGATGCAGGCGGCGGCAGCGGATTCCCGCCGCGTCACTGCCTGATCGCGGGCCAACACAACAGCAGCATGCACACGCCGCAGCCCAGCGGCGCGACCGCCGCCTCCGCCGCCGCCACGGCGTGCAGACGTGTCATAAGAGCAAGTGCCAGGCTTTGCGCTAAGCACAGGCGCATGTGAGGCACTCTGCAGCCGCGGCGGCGGCGACAGGCGGCGGCCGCCAAGGTATATCATCAAGGCGATGCCATAAGCGGATGGCGTTTACTAACGTGGTGCAACGGCATGGGTGGCCGTCAATTTCGATGAGGAAGCTACATTAATCGCAAGTGAAGTCATCGCATGGGAGGGACTGCCGGCAGCACGGCCAAGTGATCCTCAAGACCAAGAAAGCAGCGGCACAGGCCGCTTCATGGCTGGATCGATCCCCGATCGCACAACTATGCCAGAGCAGTGGACTGCATAGGGCTCTCCGTGCCAAGCGCAGTCCGATTCATTCCTTTCAAGGAATTTTGCCGGTGTCGGCAGTTGCCCTTATGGCTCTCAAATGGCAGGCCCTCCCTGCGACCCAGGAAGAGGTGTGGCCGACCTATTGTTTGGCAGCGGCTTCCATGCCAGAGCGCAGACAAAGGGTATCACGGTTGTATGGCCAATGTGACTGCGGCCGCGGCACCGGGGGACACTAGCTCGGACTGCCCCCGCCGCAGACGGTCCTGAAGGAAGGAACAAGCGGAGAGACTGCTGTGCGCTGCTAAGGAAGTGTATCCCGCAGCAGAGCCGGCGGTCCCAGTCTGACCCTCACAGTCAAGGGGGTCATTAGCTCGCCGGCGGCAACCATCCCAATGTGCTGCCCGTGTTGTTGTTGTTAGGTAGCTGTGCCTGTGAGTGCTGTGTGTGGACCCAGCCTCATCCTGTGGAGCCCTGTTGGGTTCCAAGAGGAGGTTCTCGCTTTGTGACGCTTTCGCTTCAAACATTAGGCAGGGGCTGTGGGATGTTGTTGCTTGCTTGCATGTGGATGCGAAATCGTGCTAAAACCTTTTCTGCCATTTAATGTGTTTGTGCTTGCATGTGGAAGTTTTGAATTCCAGAGTGGGCTTTTCTCTGTTTTAACGCTCGAGTGATGCCCTTCTCTCACAGATAGGTTTACACATACCAAACACGATTTCAACTCGCACTGTTTGACATGTGCATGCCTGCCATCATTCAACCAACATATGTCGAGCTCGACAGTCAGGGTTGGCTTGCCGACGGCTGTAATGGCATCTCAACTTGCAATGTCAGGTGCAGCCCAACAACACCACAAGCGCCGCAACCATCACGGTGCTTTCATTTTCACACGATGATGTGGCGGTCTATCCCCTATAAACCCAAAAATCTTGCAGGCAGCTGCTTGATTTGCAACCCAAATCGAATCAGCTCCGCAGTTTATCCCTTGTGCTTCAATGCGACAGAGCTGGAGGCAGCACACCCGCCGCCTGCCGCGCACAGTGTCTCGCGTCGCAAACACTCCCCAGCTGCATGCCGTAGCAAGGTATGGTGCCCGCGCGCATGCTGCCCACGCACATCCCCGTCATTGACCCTCCAAGGCCGTGAGTCGGCCCAGAGCACATAGCTACGAGAAGCCCCAGCCGCCGCGCTTCTTGGCTGCCTTGGCGTCGACGACCGGCGGCGGCGCGATCGGCTGGCGGCGCCGCCATGCGTCCAGCGCCGGCTCTGCATTCCAACATGACACATACATCTCCTTCCTGGAAAGGCATCTGCGAAGTGGAAAGGCATCTGCGAAGTGGAAAGGCATCTGCGAAGTGACGCAAGGTCGAGTTCTCACATGCACGTCAACACCTGTTGTCGCGTCAATGTTGCGGTGGGTCGGCTGCACAGCTGCGCAGGGTCGAAGACATCAAGCCCGAAACTGCCGGAAGCAGTGTCTGCCGATCTGCCGGTAGAAGCAGGGTGGTGAAAACCCTTGGAAAATCTCACCTGCGGCGATGACGCCGATGCCGAACACGGAGACGGCCAGGAGGGCTTTCTGCCACTGCGGACGCCCCGCACGCGCCTGCGCACGAATGAATGTCGTCTTCAGCTTAGCTCACCATCAACTGCCTGGGTCCAAAGGTGCAGCCAAGGGTGCAGCCGCACTTGCAACATGCTCGTCATGCGCATTGGAATTGCACACACATCGGATCGCGCATGTTGCCATATGAGGGTACCAGCAGCAGCCAGGCGTCGATTCAGTCATGAAGCCTGTGCCGCGAGATAGCAAGGTATGGGATCAGAAGTCCTCCTGTGGGCCATGAACCATGTCGACCGAAAAGGGAGCAGGCACCCACCGATGTGGCAGGGTCCTGCACTTTGGCCGCCGCCTCATGTTCCACGGTCGGCTGCGGCTCCGCTGCCTCCGCCGACGCCGGCACCGGCTCCTGCGCGCTGGCCTTTGCCGCCGCCGTGATCTCGCCTGCGGGCTCGAACTGCGGCAGGGTTTCGTGCTGCACTGGCGGCGCCTGCACCAGCGGCTGCGGGTCGCCCTGCAGCAGACACACAAGCAGTCAGCATCAGCATGTCCGACAGAACGATCAGAGAACTCCGCTGCCAGCTTGTTGCAATCCAACGCCGGGAAACCTTTGGAAGGCGCTGCGACCTTCACTCCGGCAAAGTTTGGTCCTGTTGGAACGCATTCCAGGATCTGGGGAGTCAATGGACGGACCTCGTCCCCAAGGGTTTTGTCAGTTTCCGGCTGGGCTTTCGGCAGCGCATCCAGGCCTGCAGGCAGCTCCGCTGACGGCGCCGGGGCGGGCGCCAAAGACGGCGGTGGAGGGACCTGCCACGCCAGAGCACACAAGTGTGTGCCAGATGAAGTCGGCGCCAGATGAGTGGGCCGAGACATCTGAATGTGATTTCAAGCCCCTGCCAGACCATGCTGTTCTAGGTGGGCAAATACGTGGACCGAGCCAGCTGGCGTTTCTAGCACAGCTCCTGACCTCGTTCTTGGCAACCAGGAAGTGTCCAGCGGACAGCTCCTGGTGAATCGGGGAGCCGGGCAGCTCCCCCGACGCAGCCGCGGGCTTTGCCAAGGCGCTCTGCAATGCCACATGAGCATGCAGGCCCATGTCCTCACATTCGGCAGCAAACACTCAACACGGCTGGGCCGCTCCGGTGGACTGGCCAGCTGCAAGGCTCAAAACCCAATGAAAGCAGCCAATTATCAAGTATGAAACCAAGACTTGATACAACATGTTAGATCCTGACCTCCTGTCCGTCGTTCGCCCTGCGCCTGAGCTGCAGATCGACCTGCAGCAGAAGGTGCATGCTGACTGGGAAAGTCACATTCCTACATGTTCCGGCCTCTCAAACATGAGCTCGTGGACTGTCTATGGATCCTTTGAGGACATGCAACCAGTAACATGCAGCGCTGACCGTCACTGTGTCGCCATTGCCATTCCCGCTGTTTGGCACGGCGGACAGCTTGGCCACGACGCTTGGCAGCTTTGCCGCCTGCATGAGGTGTGGCGCATCAGAGACAGTGCGCATCACACAGAAGACTCTCATGCCCCAACCTCCGTCCACAGTCTGCATATTGCGGATGCCAGAGAGGCAGAAAACTTGCGTCTTTTCTTGCTTCCTCAAACTCCTTGCACCCCAAAATACTTTCGAACATTTTCGGAGCGACACAAATAGAGGCCGCACTTCTTTGTCGTCGCTGCTGCCCTTCCGTCCGGAGCCGAGCAGCGGACCAGAGCTCAGGCGTGACGACATGCGCTCAGCTGAAGCTTCACGCGGCACTGGCGGCTGCACATGACTCACATTGCGGTTCCTTGGAAGATTATGCCTCCAAGGCAGGACTGTGCAGCGCACGTGTGCGGCAGTGAGCTGCTGGGCCTGGGCTGCGAGACCGGCGCACAAGCCTCGGAGCGCATATGCTGCCGCACCACATGAACCACAAACCTCCGGGCAAAGCTCGGGCTCGCAGGGCCCGTACTGGGCTGGCTATGGGCTGCTATTTGATTGGGCTATTGAACGCTTGTGCCACCGGTCCAAAACTAAGCAGCACAAGCTCTGGGCTGCGCCACTTCACCCCCTGTGCTGGCTCTTCATGCTGTGTAGGAGCCCGACCTTGCCAAAGGACACACGGCGCATTGTGGACTCAGGGTCCAGTGCCCCCAGCCCTGTCGACTGGAAGGGCGTCGGCAGGTGGGTCGCATCCAGCAGCGAAGTCGGTGCCGGCACCTCGGTGCGATCATGCGGAGTGACAGAGTGACGGTGGTTTTCATTGCGGTGACACCAGATGCTGCTCGGACATCTCGGGAATGTTGGGATGCCTGCCGATGGCTGTCCTGAAAGACTGCTAGACAAGCAGACTTGCAGCAGGCGTTCTGCCTGATGTGCTGCTGTCGATCGCACTAAGCCATTAGCATGCCGCCATGAGTTGCCAACTGACGTGCAGCCGCAAGCAGCGTAAACGATCAAGGTTGCCTGTTGCTGCAGTTGGTCATGTCTTGTTGGACTGTGTGTGGCAGCTGAACAGAAAGAAACCTTTCTCGTACCTCAGGCGCCGCCAGGTATTTGCGAGCGGCGGTATGGAGTGAGCGAGGTAGGATTGAAGGATTGCGGCTAGAAAACAGGGAAGGGAGGTAGAGTTGCAGCACCTTTGATGCGGCCTGCGGCGCGGAGTCCGAGGGCTCGAACTGCGGCAGTCGCTCGTGCTCCGCCGGCGGCGCGGCCACCAGTGGCGGCGGGTCGCTCATAGGCAGGTCGCTGTGCGACGGCTCGCTCTGCGGGGGGTTAAAAATCGCTTGAGTGCCATACGTACAGCTTCGCGTATTCGGGTGACAGGCACAACTCATGCGGCACAATGTGATTGGCGCATTGCAGTGCTGGATGCAATAGCGTGACAGGGCAGTAGAGCCACATCCGGCTTTAGAGTCGACCTGCTCGGGACACTGTTGTGCACCATCTGCCTGACAGATGCCAGCACCTGCATCGCCACATGACCAGCTTTGCCAAGCAGCCTTGGTGCGGCGGTTTGCTCACCTGCGAGATGTTTGCGATGTCCGACTCTGTGTCTGACACGCCGGAGATGCCAGAGTCCCGCAGTCCCAGCGCACCCGCGAGCGAATCCTCATGCCGCTGCGACGCCACACATATGCAATTCAGCAGCGAGTCAGATCGCAGCGCTCAGCAGCCCCAGCGTTAGCCTCACCAGGCGCTACGGCACGGCATTGGCGCAAATTTAGATTTCACGGTTTTGCAGGGCACTAGGAGGACATTGAAAGGAAGCACACGCGTCTGTGAGCACAAGTGGACCGCAGCATTCAAGATGAGACCGCAACCATTCGGAGGTCATCGGCCATTCTCAGAGGTCAGAGGTCAGAGCAAACTCTCAGGTACGCCGCCTCACCGCGGCCTCATCCAGGGAGTCGAAGGAGCTCTGGCGGTCGACGCGGGAGCCGCGCGGCGTGAGGCCGCGCTTCAGGCTCGCGCTGGCCTTGCGCGACAGCTGCCGCATGGACTCCTTCAGCGTCTTCTTCTCCTTATCGTCCCTGTCCTTGTCCTTGTCCTTCACCGCCCCCATGTTGAGCTTCGGCATGCCCGCCATGGCGCCGCGTGCCCGCTGCCCGCCTGCTGGCGTGCCCTGTGCAAGAGGGGTTGTGCCAAGCGTTAGCTGATGTACATGGGGTACCAATCTTGGAGATCCAGGAGGCTGCTCGGGAGTTTGTTGCTCGGAGTACCGCCGCCGCATTGCCGCACACCGCTGCATGACCTCTGCCGCACAGTCCAACAGAGTCAAGTCTGGCATCGCGATGTAAGAGGTCCTGGCAGCAGCTTGAAGCTGTTTGCGGAGCGAGCCTACAGCAGAGCAGCCCGCCAGCGGACCCCTAATGATGAGCTCATGTACGAACCAAATGCTGAAGAGACTTCAAGCCCAGGAGCACCAATCTGAGCTATTGGAGTCTGATGCCACAAGCAAGCTGCTGTACACCGCTGCTGTTGCACTACATAGCGGACACAAAGGAGCTCTTTGATGGCCTGCTCGAAAGACGAACACCACGCCGTGTCCCTCGGTGACCGTCGCCATCTGACCGCCTGCAGATACTATGCCTGGCTTCGCGACGGCTGATCTAAAGCATCCGGGAGTCGTTTGCGTGTCAGCAAGCTTCGTGATACGCGCACCTGGGTTCAAACACCGCCTGGCGCGATTCGAACCACTCGCAGACAGCACTGATGGCAGTGCACGCTCGCAGACTTGAGTGGGAAACGTGTAGATGCGAGCAATTGGTGCGCACCGAGCGCGAAAGTTGCACTCACGAATGGACTCGCGCGAAGCCAGATCTCTGATCCAAGGGACATGGCAAATTGCTGCGCAGCACGCACCGCACGCAGTTGAATTTGCAAATCGGTACGCCACAGCTTGGCACACCTGCCTGCTGCAATAGGTCCTTGCTGCGGCTATGCGGCGTAGTTGTTCCAGTGATTGCACCGACTGGAAGGATCTGCCGTGCTGTGCTCCAATGGCATGAACACTGGAGTCGCCTATCAGCCATCGAGGCTCTGAAATAATGCGTTTGCTCACAAAGGGCTGCCTCTGACGGAAGCAACTTGTGCTGGGGTAGAGCTGCTTCCGACAGCACTTAGGACACCATGCCGAGCCAAATGCTCGCTGGTCTGCCAGTCGAATTTCCACATCAGCCGTACCACGTTCAGTTCACCTTCATGACCAAGGTGCCACCTTGTTGGAACGCCTGCACGGGATTATCGTGCTCAGTGGTGAAGGCAATATGTCCTCTGGTCTTGGTCTGCTGCGTTGTGACAATGGTGCTGCCCTCTGATGCAGTGGCTAGGTATCCATGTTCATGCGGCTCAAAGGCTGCAACTCTGGGTTGTGTGACGCATACGGCTTGAATGGGCGGCAAAGGCTGTTTCCCAATCCTCAGATGATGGTGGCGCTGAAGAAGGGCCAGAACGCGCTGCTGGAGGCGCCCACCGGCAGCGGCAAGACGCTGTCGATGCTGTGCACCGCGCTGGCGTGGCAGGAGGCGCAGCGGTCGCAGGTCTCGGCGGAGGTGCTTCTCACCGCCGGCAAGCGCCCGGCAGCGGCCAACGGCCCTGCAGCGGACCTGGACAACTATAGGCACGTAGGCAATTGCTTAGATCCCGTGGCCGCAGACGACAGCTCTGTTGTGCATGCATGCGGCAGTTGAGTGTCGACCTGGACTTCGTGCCGAGGTGACTTGGAGAGCTGGTCGCCTGCATTGCAGCCTGGTTTCGTTGCCACAGCAGTGTGGCGGCAAGAAGAGAGTGGTGAATGCCTTTGATATTCGCAAAAAAAGCTTGGATCACTTGACATACAGGGTTGTAAAGTGCACCCCTTTCATCTGCAGGTACAGCGGCGGTAGCACAAAGCGGCAGCGGTCTTCCACCGCCTCAGACGCGTCCGGCACCGCTGGAGCAGCCGCAGGCAGCTCAGACATGAAGGCGGAGCCGTCGCTCAAGGCGGAGCCGGCAGCGCAGGGCGCCATGGGGCCAGCGCATCAAAGCGGCGGCTGCGGCAGCGGGCAGGGATGCGGCAGCGGCAGCGGCGCCTCCTGTGCGCAGCCGGCAGCAGGCGGTGCTGGGCTGGTCAAACCTGAAGAGCGGGGCGAGCCGGCCGCAGCGCAGCCGAGGGCGCGCAAGAAGGTACCGCGCGTGTACATTGCAACCCGGACCCACAGCCAGATCGCCCAGGTATGCGGCCGTGAGCAGCGTCAATGAACCTGACGCTGCTCACGTCAGGTTGACAATTCAACGATTTGAGCATTGACGCCCTTGCAACTGCTGATCTCAGGCAGTACCGGATCTGTGCGGAGGAACAGTCGTGCATGCCAGAAAGGGGTCGCAGAACGGCACAGAGCTTGGAAAGTGGCTGCACTCTTCTGCTGCAGGTGGTCAAGGAGTTCAAACGCACGGCCTACCGCCCCAAAATGGCCATCCTGGTGAGATGCTGTCATGTTTTGCCTCGAAAACTTTTGCCACATGCCGGCACTGCATGCGCAGGTGCACAGCTATTCTGTAGGATCCATTGAAGCGGTCAGCATCCGGTATCCAGTATCAGCTTCGGCCACCACAAGCTCTGGGCACATGCACATGCACATGCACATGCACATGCACAGCCTCTTTTAATGCTACAGGGCTCGCGGCAGCACTACTGCATCCACAAGACGGTGTCAAAGGAGCGGTCAGTGGACGAGGCGTGCGACAAGCTGATGCAGGACGACGGCGGCTGCCGCTACTTCTCTAAGGCCAAGCTCCTGTCCAATCGCTCTGAGCTGCTGAAGGTGCGCTCATGCAGCCAACATCCATAGAGACGCAGTGCAATGCTGGTGCACATGGCGCTGCATGCATGGTCCAGCTATTGCACGACTCTCCATCTGGTTGCCTCCTTCCGTGTGCTTGACGGCACTTGTGTGCCCATGTGCATGCAATCCAAGTGACGGGTGACTCTCTGGCCAGCGGTGTGAGCAAACGTCTGACCGCTGCGGTAGGTGCACGACATCGAGGACCTGGCCTCAGAGGGTGCCCGCATCGGCGGCTGCCCCTACTTCGCCGCACGCGAGTTTGCACGGGACGCCGAGCTCATCTTCTGTCCCTACAGCTACTTGGTGAGCCTACATGAGACTGTGCAGGCGTTCCCATGCTTGGCCGCCACAATGCCGCATCACTGCATGCGCTTCGTGTGAAGCACACAGCAATGAAGCGTTGCGGCCACTGGAGACATGTGACGAACACATCACATCGCACAGCAGCAGCCTTCCTGGTGTCACCTCCGGTTGCCATGAATGATGATGATGAAGGTTCTACACCGTTCTCACTCAGGCTGTGTCAGGGTCAATGCCAAATGAGGGCTGATGCACATGTCGTGCCATGCAGGTGGACCCGGTCATCCGTGCGGCGATGGACATCCCGCTGGAGGGCGCTGTCATCATATTCGACGAGGCGCACAACATCGAGGACCAAGCCAGGTGCGGCGCTCCGCGGCTCCTGCAACATACGGTGCAAATTTAGTTGTCAAGGACTAGGCTCAGTCGTGCAGTTTGTGCGCAAGCACCTGGGTAAAGCTGATATTTCTCCTTCCTGAGCGAGGCGACGCTGCATGCTTGAAGTGTGACAGCAGCTGGTAAGCAGGTGCAACTGCTGGCAATGGTCTCATAACCTGGCGGCTGCAGGGAGGCGGCCTCGATGGAAATGGAGCTGGACGTGCTGAATGAGGCGCATGTCGGGCTGCTCAAGGCGGAGGGGTTCCAGAACATCCCCGTCGGCGGCGCTGGAATCTACGGCCCGCTCGCCGGCGCGGTGCAGCGCCTGCGCGACTGGCTGCGCAGCGAGGCGGCAGTGGCGCGGCCCGACCGGGATGGCCGCTGCCAGACCATCCTGCACGGGCCACAGGTGGGTTTGCAGTCTTTCTGGTGAACAGGAAGTGGTCTGAGCTTCAGCGTTCTGCATCCCAGCTGACAGCCAAGCGCCTGTCCAGCTGCAGCACCTTGCTGGGCTACCATCGCTGGTCCACGAGACGCAAGCAAGACCAGGCCGACAGCTCATACTCTGCGGGTTCTGTGTGCTGTGTGCTGCTTCTGTACTGGCGACTCATTTGCTGCAGGGCATCGGCTGGGACGTGGGGGTGGTTGTCGCTCTGTGGAAGCTGCTTGCCAAAGCGCAGACAGTAGTAGCCGCGCTTCTGACTTTGGAAGTTTTGTTTGCGTGCAATCGACGCGCTGCAGGGCATTGGCGGGGGCGCGGGCTAGGTGGCCGCTCTGTGGCTGCTGTATGAGGCTCGCTTGCCGCAGCAGAGACAGTCCGATACGCGCTTCTGACTTTAGGAGCCTTATTTGCAGGCGATCGACGCGCTGCAGGGCATTGGCTGGGGCGCGGTCGAGGTGGCCGGCCTGTGGGAGCTGTACGAGGCGGCGCGCTCTGAGGAGGACAAGGCCAAGAGCAGCAAGCTGGAGATCACGATGGGCGGCGCAGCAGGCGGCCAGGGGGCCGCTGCCGGCGGCGCCGGCGCGCTGGCGCTGGGCGTCCTGTCGCGCGTGCTCACCACGCTGCACCTGCTGTACGAGGTGCGACCAGCGCCAATGCGTGCGCTTGCAAGGACGGGTCTCTGTGCAAGGCCTCGGCGAGCTTTGGATGTCAGGAGCGAAAGTGCTGCCGGGACTGCACGTTGCTCAATTCGGCAAATGCATTCAGGAAGCCTGACCCATTTTCCAGGTGGGACTCAGCTGACACGACGAATGACCCCAGCGGTTGTGTGCTCCAGGGTGGGCAGGATCGGGCGCGGGACTACAAGCTGTGTGTCACGCGCAAGGAGCGCCGCCGCGGCCCCGCTCCCCGCGTCCGCGGCCGCCGCACCAGGTATAAAAGCGTCACTGGCCATGCAGAGTCTGCATTCTTGCGTTATGTCTATATTTCTCAGTTCGTGCTCTGCACGACTGGCTTGCGCCTCACAAACCTGGAGGTAGTGGTGCCGTTGGGTTTGCAGGCGAGCTGCACCTCGCTTCAGCTGCCACCTCCGCAGAGCTGCACGTTCATACTGTTTGTGCTCCACAAATGCAGCATGCTTGTCGTCTGCAGGGACGAAATGGCGGAGTCGCCGATGGTGGTGAAAGTGGCGCTGTGGTGCCTCAGCCCGGTCGCAAAGCGAGAATTCCTGTACACCAATATGCTGAATTCACCTTTTGCACCCTTGCTGATGTGAGCTTATGACCATGTGCAGGGACGACGAGGCGGAGTCGCCGACAGTGGTGAAAATGGCGCTGTGGTGCTTGAACCCGGCGGTCGCCTTTGCGCAGCTGTCCGCCGAGGCGCACTCCATCGTCCTCACCTCCGGCACCCTGTCGCCCAAGGCCTCCTTCGCCTCCGAGGTGGGGGCGTTGTGTCGAAATGCAGATGATTGTTTCCACGACGTTTCAAGCATGAATGGGGTTTGGGCATAATTTGGAGTCGTCTTCATGAGGCAGCATATTGGGGGCATTCTGATTCAAAGATACACTGCAGACAGGAGCAGTGAAGCGCACATGCGTTCCAGGATTGCGATTATGATCGTGACGGCTTTATCACGCGCCTGAACGCAGCTGGGCGTGCCGT
>JAABUM010001301.1_pt1 | contig 37863 bp, 33 predicted proteins | sample 5559161 | NCBI WGS metagenome assembly JAABUM01 (sample SAMN10711868, study PRJNA513369) | rock metagenome | isolation source: Antarctica rocks | place: Antarctica: Victoria Land, Siegfried Peak nord
TAAGTGGAAGTGAAAGGGGAGGATCCTTGACGTTATCCAAACCCTCATCCGCGTTTAGCTGTGTGAATCTGCGATTAATGAATGGTCAAATATACGGTGCATCGCGCCAAGTCGAAACGACTCGTTGCCCCAGAGTGCGGGCGCCGCGGCGGGCGCGTTGCAAGAGCGATTCGCCCCATTCGCCCGCAAAGAAGTCGGCGTAGTTCATGGCGAGTGGGTCGTTTTTGAGGTGGCGTTCGAGCAGGACATCGTAGCGTTCCCGGCAGTTCGGGTTGAGCAAAACCAAGCGGAAATCGGGCGTGAAGCGTTCGATGAGGCGCAAACGAACCGTCATGCCGCGCGCGAAGCCCCCGGCGAAGAGTTGCGAGGCGGCTTCGATGATGGCGTCGTTCAACTCGCGCCCGTTCGCGTGGCGCGGGGTTTCGAGCAGGGCGTAAAAGTCGGGCCACCGCTCGCGCTCGTCGCCCAGCAGGTATTGTGGCCGCTCAAGTGGGCGAAATATCTCGTCGCGGCGCGCGGAAAGAACTTTGGGTGTGTCCAAAACAATCTCAGTTTAGGAAGTGACTCCGCGCATCGAAGCGCGCGTTTGAAGTTTTGGCGCGAGGCAAAACCCGTCAACTGCTGGACTACGGGCCGCTCGCGCGGGCCGAGGGCTTTTGACCCGCTCGCGCGGCAAATTCAGGTGACACGTTCAAAACCAATTGTTTGGCGCGCACTTTGACATGAGAAGCCGCGCGCATGGGCGCACAGCAAACAGATCATGGATACAACGCAAATCAAAGAACACATGGAAATTGTCGGCTCGGACGGGCAACACGTGGGTATCGTCGATCACCTCGACGGCGACCGCATCAAGCTCACGCACCACGACTCGAAAGCGCAGGGCCACCACCACTTTTTGCCGGTCTCGGCCATCACCAAAGTCGATGAGTTCGTCACGCTGTCGATGAGCGCAAGCGACGCGATGGCACAGTGGCAAACCGAGCAAAGCTAACGCTCTTTCCCAAAGGAGAAGGACGGGCTGTTGGCCCGTCCTTTTTAGTTTTTTATGCACCAAGAGCTTGCTCGTGAGGAACCGGGCGCTACACCCATGCAAAGTGTCCAATCGCCGCGTCTGGACAAAGTCTCACAGATGTTTATTGGCTCATTTTGTGAGGGTATTCCCTCTAACGATACAGAAAGAGACTCAAAGAGTGATGAATTACTGTAGAGATTCAACGAAGTGAGTCGTTGGCTGACACTTTGCCTCAACGACTTGACGCTTGCATTGTTCCCCGTGCAACGTGATAGAGACGATTCTCGTTAAGATAATCGCCCGAAAATATCAAAACCTCTTGGGTTTGGTATTTACCCGCTGGAGCTGGCGCGGACATGGGTTATAACCTGTGTTTGCGACGCCGCAAAAGGAAGATCATTCCGTCATGAAAAGCAAGCACGTTTTAATAGTAGGCAACGACAAAGCCGCTCTGCAAGGCCTCGCCGCGCAGTTGAAAGAAGTGGGTTTTGATTCGTCGCTGGCCACCACCGAACAGTCGGCTCTCGACAAGTTGCGCGAAGCGCGCCCCGACGCCATTTTGATGAACATCAACGGCGAAGGAGTGGGAGACACCCTTCTGCAAACCTTGCGCTCCGAGGGCGACTACGCCACGAGCGCGCCCATTTTGATACTGACTCAGCGCGGCGATGAAAACGAAGCCGTTGCCGCCATCGAAGTGGGCGCCGACGATTTTCTGGTCAAGCCCGTGAGATCGTCCGAATTGGGCGCGCGCCTTCATATCGCCGCGCTCAAGCACAAAGGTGCCGAAGCGCCGTCCCGCGCCATGGCGCTACGGGCTGGCCCGATTTTCCTCAACGCCGACCGCCGCGAGGTGTATATGCGCTTGGAAAACGGCGAAATCCGTCCGCTCAACCTGACCAAGCGCGAGTTCGCGCTTCTGCGTGCGATGATGGCGCGCAAAAACGTGATGATGAGCCGCCAGCAACTCGTGGATGAAGCCTTTGGCCAGGGCACCAAAATCAACCCGTCGAACCTAGGCGCCTACATCCACCGTTTGCGCGAAAAAGTCGAGCCGAACCCATCAGCCCCGCGCTTTATCGTGACCGACCGGGGGTTGGGCTTTAAAGTCGTGGATTGATCCACACAACCAATTCCAAATCAAAACGCCCGCCAGAGGATTCTCTGGCGGGCGTTTTGATTTGCCTGCGCGTTGTGGCGTTACAAGAGGACAACGTTTGGCCTTTGTTCTCGCACCTCGTTGGCGAAAACGATGTTTCTTTTGCTTAGAGCGTGTTGTGGACTTAGAGGGTGTTAGTGACTTGAATGGCATTCAATGGCTTTTTCTCAGCGCTTTTTGATTGGAAGAGGTCGTCAGACCCACTACTTCGCGCTAAAGCGGGTCTGACGACCTCTTCCAATCGAGATTTCACGCTCAAATGAGTTCCTAACACGCTCTAAGGACGCTCCTTTTCTACGCTGACGAGGCCACAGGAAAGGACACCTCAGCCCCGCTCCGACTTCCTCATAGCGGGGCTGACGCCTCTTTCCAACGCCCTTTGGACGCTTAAATCACTTTTTGAGAAGTTCATAACACGCTCCGAGCCGTTTCACCCCTGAATCATGTCGTCTTCGCTTCCTTCCTCACCTAAATCCGGGTTTTTGTCCGGCGTTTTAATCTTTGCTGCCATTCTGGTCGTGATGTCCGCCCCAGCGTTGTGGTTGCGCGGGTTTGAAACCTCGCCTGCGGCGCGCGCGGCTTTGGAATCTCAGGGGCGTATCGCGCTGGCCGGAGTTTTTCTGGCGGGCGTTTTGGCGTGGTGCGGCGTGCAACTGAGCCAGAACCTGCGCTCGCTGGGCCGCGTGTTGGAACAAGGCGCGGCGACTCAAGCGGCTTCGGAGCGCGCGGCTTATTTTTCGGCGCAAGCAGGCGAAACACAGCGCTACGCGAACGCGATGGCGTTGCTCGGTCACGAATCGCTGGAAGTGCGATTGGGCGGCATTTACGCGCTCGAACGTTTGGCGCGTGAATCAAAGGCCGATCACGGGCCGATCATCGAAGTGCTGGGCGCATTCGTGCGGAGTCGCGCGCCGTGGAGCGAAGGCGAAAGCGCCGCGCCGCGTCCAAGTGCCGATGTGCAAGCTGTGCTGAGCGTGATCGGGCGCCGCACCATCGAGTTCGACCCCTCGCAAGGGCACGTCGATTTGCACGGCACCGGTCTAGCGCGTGCCTATTTGCCTTTTGCGAATCTGGCGGGCGCGTTTCTATACGAAGCCAATCTCGAAGATGCGGTGCTACAAAACGCCGATATGCGCGGCGCGTGGGCGTGGCGGGCGCGGATGAACGGCACGGTTTTAGAAGGCGCGCACCTCGAAGGCGCCGATCTCACTGGCGCGTCGGGCCTTTCTGCTTCTCAACTCAAAACGGCTCATCTTGACTCGACCACCAAGTTGCCCGAATACCTGCGCGCCGACTTCGACTGGAGCGCGCCTGCCTCTTCCAAGCCGTCCTCTTCCGCGACAGAACCCAAAACCAGCACCCTTCCCGCCGCAGTTGCAGAAGACATGAAATTGCCCTCGATGCGGGCACCGGCTTGAAGCGACCTCTGACGGGCGAGTTAAAAATCCTTCGACAAGTGTCGCCTCGATCAAATGGCGACGGAGTGGCACCTGTGTGCTCGAACAATCGAACGAACTGCGACTTTTTACGCCCCTCAGATAGCGCGGGCCTCGCCTGGTCAGCGCGTGTGAGACGCCTCGAATGCCTGCTCAACGCGTTTCGTAGGTTGTCGTGGACGATAGGTCGTCGTGGACGCGTGGAACTTTCACTTGATGAAACCTCTTTTTGCACAGCGTTTAACCACGCTTGACACCGAAGCGCAACACATCGCGGCGCGGGCGCGCTTGTCCTTGCTGGGCGAGCGGTTCGAGTGCGCGGCGTTTTTGCTGGCTTCCTCGCAGGTCGGCGAGCGCATCGCAGGCATCGCGTTGCTGCGCGCGTTGTGGCGCGGCGACGAAGCGGGTGACGACGAAAGTAGCGGCGACAAGTGGGGCGAACCGGTCGAGGAAGTGCTGTCTGCTTTTGTGCGCCGCCGCACCGCGCAAAGAACGGGTGACAAGCTTGCGCCCGACGTGCAAAGCGCGTTATCGGCTTTGGGAAAACGGCCTGAAACGGTGAGTAGTCGCCCGCTCGATTTGTCAAACGCGCGACTGCGCGGCGTCGAATGGCCTTTTGCGCGACTTCGCGGCGCGCTCCTGATGAACGCCGATTTGCGCGGCGCGCTTCTGGTGGGCGCCGACCTCCGCGGCGCGTGGCTTCGCGGCGCCGATTTGGAACTGGCCAACCTCGACGCCGCCGATCTTCGCGGCGCCGATTTGCGCGGCGCGCGCGGGTGTGACGAGGTGCAACTGCGAGCCGCGCGCGCTGACAAAAGCACGCAGTGGCCGGTTTTGGCGTAACGGAATCTCATGGCTTTTGAAGACAACTAAGCGAGAATAAAAGCCGTTATCGAACGCGTCCGGCACGGCGACGCGGCACCCTTGATCGAAGAAATTACCGCGGCAATCGCTGGGTTCGATTCGGCGCTGTTGTTTCGCGCCGGAATGGGACGCGCCGCCTCGCTTTTGGCTGCTGTGCTTGGCCGCACACACGTGGAAGTCGAACGAGTCGCGTGGCACCAGGAAATCGAGCGCCAGCCCCCTTTGGCCCGCCCAAGCGTGGAAGTCGAACTCATGCCGATAGTGGTCTGGGCGCGGCTTCAATCAAGTGATGAGCCGGTCGAAGTGATGGCGAACTGTTTCTGGAAGTTCGCTGGAGAAGAATCTCCATCCGCCGGTTTGCCGGAAATCGGGATCGAGTGGCTACGCGAACGAGCGCGACAAAGAGCGCATTGCTTCCTAGTTTGTGCTTGGGAAGCGCCTGTGTAAAATGCCTGGAAACCTGCGAATCGGCCACACTTTGCGCCGTATGAGATCGCCTCTTTTCCCTCTATCGCCGGTTTTGTTGGCGCCGGGTTTAGCCGGATGTAGCGCGCGCCGCGCCGGGCCGGTTCAGGCTCCGCTCCAGGTCGTCGGCTCGGCTAAGGACCCGGCAACTCGGGTTTTAAACAGCGACGAGCGCATGAACAAAGCCATCGCGCGGGCGCGCCGCGAACTGCCGACTTTCCAGCGTTATCTGGCGATGCCACCATCTCCCAACCGCTCTATAGAAGTCAAAGCCGAATTTTTTGGCTCCAAAACCAGCGAACACATGTGGATCACCCATCCGAGGTGGGAAGCGCGCAAAAACACTTTTTCCGGCACCTTGGCCAACACGCCCTACTTTGTCAAAAGCTTGAAATTGGGCCAGAAAGTCACTGTGCCCGCACACGATGTGTCCGATTGGCTGGTCGAGTTTGCGCCCGTCCGAAGGGGCGCTCGTCCCCGCGCTCTGGGCGGCTACACCATCCGCGTGCTCTCGCAAATGGAAGCAGACGCGCGCGCCGCGAAAGGCCAACCGACCCCAGGCGGTGCCAAATGATGTCTTCACCCACACCCGATTTGTCGTTACTTCCCACCGAACAACAAAACCCGCGCACGCGCGATTTGTCGCGTTTGCCCACTCTGCAAGCCCTTGAACTCATCAACGACGAAGATGCGCTTGTCGCTTTGGCCGTGCGCGAAGTGCTGCCACAAGTCGCGTTCGCCGTCGATGCTATCGCCAAGCGGTTGCAAAATGGCGGGCGCCTGTTCTACATCGGCGCCGGAACATCGGGGCGTCTGGGCGTCCTCGACGCGAGCGAATGCCCGCCGACTTTTGGCACATCTCCCGATCTGGTGCAAGCCCTCATCGCGGGGGGGCAGGGCGCGATGTTTCGCGCGCAAGAAGGCGCCGAAGACCGCATCGAACACGGCGCGCGCGACTTGAAAATCGCCGGGTTTTCTTCCGCTGATTGTCTGGTCGGCTTAGCCGCGTCGGGCCGCACGCCTTATGTTTTAGGCGCGCTCGATTACGCGCGTTCAGTTGGCGCGTGGACGGGCGGCGTGTCGGTCAACCCCGAAGGCGCGATGAAAGAACGCTGCGACGTGTTCATCGCACCATTCGTCGGGCCGGAAGCGCTCACCGGTTCGAGTCGCATGAAGGCGGGCACGGCGCAAAAAATGGTGCTCAACATGATTTCCACCTGTGTGATGCTCCGCTTGGGCCGCGTCGATGGCAACTTGATGACGCACCTCACGCCCTCTTGCGAAAAACTGGTTGACCGCGCGCGGCGCATCGAAGAACTGCGTCGTTGAGGAGGCGCGTTTCTGGAACAAGGCCAACCGCGTTTTAACACACGTTCAATAATGTTCCAGGCGCAATGCGCCCGCCTGCGCCCAGCCGAACCATTTATGATTCAACCCCTTTCTCTCGCGCCTTCGCCCCTCCCGCAGAACGCCAACGTCTTGCACGTTTTGCCGTTCTCCGATTTGCACTTGCCGCGCACGCCGCAACCCGAACTGATTTTGGCCAACCGCGCCTACCTTGGCCGCGCCGATTATGTGGTTTTTCTGGGCGACATGGTGCGCGCCTACGCCACGCCGCGCGAATACGAGGCGGTGCGCGATTTCGTGTCGGGCGTGAACCGTCCTTTCACGGCGGTGGCGGGCAATCACGAGTTCTACTTCGCCTCGTTCGACGATGATAGCGAACTTTATGGCGAGATGTGGGAACAAGCGGGCGACGCCGAAAAGCGCCGAAAACTGCGCCGCTTCCAAACGTTCTGGCACCTCGAATCGCTGTGGCGGGTTTTCGATTCGCCACTGGGCCGCTTTGTTTTTTTGTCGCTCGATGACGTGGAATCGGACAAACAGGAGTCGATCTCAAGAGAGCAACTCGACTGGTTCGCGGAACAGTTGAACACCGATTTGCCGCTTTTCGTGTTTTGTCACGCGCCGCTTCTGCTATCAGCGCGGCTCGATTTGGTTTATTACGACGAAGAGCGGACGGCGTGCATCGAGCTAGGAGGCGAACTTAAAAGAGCTTTGTTGGATCGAGCGGCGCCGACGTTTTGGATGTCGGGGCACATCCATTTGCATCCCGATCACTACTTGTTTCCGCCATACCTCGCGGGCGGGCGAGTCTGGCAGGTTCATTGTCCCGATTCGCGCGGTTATGGCCGTTTCAAGCGAGATCATCGCGTGCCGGTCATGTATGCAGGCGTGTATTCGCGCCATCTCGAAATCGACGCGGCGGGGGTTAGCCTTGTGACACACTCGCACGCCCAGCGACGCGACACGCAGCGTTTTCGCGTGGACTTTTAACTCAAATGAAAATTCTCGTCACCGGCGGCGCCGGTTTCATCGGCTCTAATTTCGTGCGTTTAGTCGAACAAGAAAAACCCGATTGGCAGGTCGCCGTCATCGACAAACTCACCTACGCTGGGCGCCTGGAAAACCTCGAAAACACGCGCGCCCAATTTATTGAAGGCGACATCTGCGACCCGCAAGTCGTGGCCCGCGCGATGGACGGTTGCCAGATGGTGTTCAACTTCGCGGCGGAATCGCACGTGGATCGAAGTCTCATGGGCGACCCCAACCTGGCCGGAGCCTTTGTTCAAACCGATGTTTACGGTGTGTATGTGTTGTGCGAAGCCGCTAAAAAAGCGGGTGTCAAACGCTTCATTCAAGTTTCGACCGACGAGGTTTACGGCGACGTGGAACACGGCTACTCGCTTGAAACCGACCCGCTTGAACCGCGCTCGCCTTATGCTGCGAGCAAAGCGGGCGGCGAACTCATCGCGCGCTCCTATTTCATCTCGCACGGCTTGCCAGTCATCACCACGCGCGGCTCGAACACTTTTGGCCCCTATCAATTTCCCGAAAAATTGATTCCCTTGATGACGACCAACGCCTTGGATGACGGGCCGCTACCCATCTACGGCGACGGCTTGCAACGCCGCGATTGGATTTACGCGCTCGATCACGCGCTCGGCATCCTCATCGCGGGGGAACACGGCACGCCCGGCGAAGCGTATAACGTGGGCGGCGGCAACGAGCGCTTCAACAAAGACGTGGTGTTCGACATCCTGCGCTTGCTGGACAAACCGCATTCACTCGTCAAACACGTCGAAGACCGCGCGGGCCACGACCGGAGATACGCGCTCAACTTCGACAAGATCCGCTCACTGGGTTACACGCCGCGCTTCGAGTTCGATTCGGCGCTGGAACAAACCGTGAATTGGTATCGGGAGCGGCAAGATTGGTGGCGTCCGATTCGAGAAGGCGCTGATTACCGCGACTTTTATAATCGCCAATACAGCGCGCGTTTAGCCAAAAGCTAAGAAGAATGGTTGAGGCCACAAGGAGGCACGAGGAGCACAAAAGGGTTAACGGCTCGAACTCTAAGAGATGACACAGCATCGTGTTGTTCATCACTCATTGGTTTGAGTTGGCAACCCTTTTGTGCTCCTTGTGCCCCCTTATGGCTAAAATGGATTGATGGATTGCTGGTGTCAATAGGAAAAAACGTGCGTGATTCAAAAGACCCGATGGTTGGGGCGATACGACTGCACTTTGCCCCGGAGTTGGAACGGTTGTTTTTGGAAGAATACACCGGCCATTCCATTGGAATCAGTCGCGCGGCACTGAGTTGCTCCACGCTACTATTCATGGCGTTTGGCTTTCTCGATCCTTATACAATTCCCTCGGCTGTGAAACAAGTGTGGTTGATACGATATGGGGCAGTGTTACCTGTTCTACTGGTTATCATCGCGCTGAGTTTCTTTCCAATTTACCGCAAGATCATGCAACCGGCATTGAGCGTTAGCTTGATAACCGTTGGTTTTGGTTTGATCGCCATGACAACGCTTGCCAGACCAGAGGAGTTGGGCTATCTGTTGTATCCAATGGGATTGTTGCTCGTGCCGATGATCGGCTATGCCTTTGTGCGATTACGCTTTTGGTATGCAACTGTTGCCAACTTAATCAACGCCCTCGTCTACTTCGCGGCGGCCATTGGTATTCAACACGTTCTCGCCACTCCGCGCGGTGTGGCCAGCATCATCAGTCAGGCGTTCTTTATCGGTTCAATCAACGTCATTGGGGTTGCGACGTGCTACTCACTTGAACTTTACGCGCGGCGCGCCTTTGTATCCAACTACTTGTTGGAACAAGAGCGAGCAGGCGAACAGCGCGAGCGCGAGCGAACCGAAGCGATGTTACTGGTGCTCTCGCAGGCCATTGGCGGCGTGGTTCACGACTTGGGCAACCCGCTTACGTCGGTGCAACTGGGCGCGCAAACGCTCGATTTATATCTCGACAACGGCCTCAATTCGCCCGAAGAACTCAAGGAACTGACGAGCATCATCAACCGGGGCGCGGAAATGCTTAACCACCTGCGCGTGTCGCTGATGGAACAAACGCGCGTTTTGCAAGGCAAACCGATTCCCATCGACCCGGCTCCCACTTCGATTCGCTCGATGATCGAGGCGGGCGTGGCGTTTCAAAACCCGCGTTATCGCACCGAACGCGGCATCACTCTGCGCGGCGAAGACGTGGAAATTCAGGCCGACTCGATGAAAATGACGACGGTGTGGATGAACCTCATCGGCAACGCGCTCAAGTATTCCAACGGCGAAGTGCGCATCGAATGGCGTATTGAGGGCAACTGGTTTCTGGTGTCCGTGGGCGATCAAGGCCAAAACGGGCGCGGCATCACGCGCGAACAGGCGCAGCAATTGTTCGTGGCCTTCGCGCGTTTGGACTCGCATTCGGCTGTTGAAGGCACAGGCTTGGGACTTTTGTCGGTGCGCCGCATCGTTGAGGCGCACGGCGGCGAAGTCTTCATCGAAGGCTTTTCCCCCGACGACGCGCCGTTTTCCACCGCGCACAACGACTTCCCCTCAATGATGAGCGAAACGATTCGCAGCGCTTTTGTCGTGGCGCTTCCGCTTCGCTCGCTGGAACAGATTCGGGAAGCGCAGGGCGTTGAAGCGCAGGGCGTTGACATGGTGCGATTGAGTGGCACACTGGGGCAATGACCCCGTTTTCCTCCCGACTTTATGAAGCGGCGATGCGCCGCCCGCGCCCCGAAGAAGTCGCGTTGTTGTGTTTCGAGGCGCTTAAAGACCAACTTTCTCTGCCCCAACGTCACATCCTCGGCCAGGCCGCGCGCCGCGCCCATGCGCGCGAAGGCTTTGGCTTTTCTTCGATGAGCGACGAGTGGCGCCAGCCTCTTGGAATCGCGGGCCAACTCGACTCGGCGCGGCGATTGTTTCCAAGCATCCCGCCGCTTCCGGTCGAATACGCGGGCGATGTCGAACGGGTGGGCGAGTATCTAACTCAACTCAGTGCGGCTCTTGGCAAAGCGCGCGGCGACAACGATTTCAAATACTCGCGTTTGAAAAGCCCCGCGCGCGCCGCTCTGGGCGTGGACATGTCGCGGCGCAAATACAACCGCGCGTTTCGGTTTCTGGTGCATCTGGAAGAGCGTTTCGCCGTTTTGGCGCGCGAGCATCGCAAAACGCAGTTCGCGCGCGTCGCCAAAACGCGACTGGGCCTTTTTTTGACGCGCCAAGAGTTCGAGCGCGATTTGCCTTCGGCGTGCTTTATCGCTTATCTCAGCGCGCGCTTGAACTTGCGTTCGGTTTTCACCAACGCTTCTCAAGTGCGCGCCTTTGACGAGATTTGCCAGATGCTCTGGGAACACGCGCAGCAAAGTCCAACGGCGAACTGGTGGGCGATGGCGCATGTCTGGCCCGACGCGCAGGTTTTAAAGCATCTCAGCGACGAGCAACGCGGCGAACTTTTCGGGCGCATTAGCGCGATTCTGGGCGACATCGGCGCGCTTTTAGAAGAAGTGTGGCGCCGCACCGGAGTGCAACTGGACACCATGATCGTGCGGCGCGGCAACGATTCGACGACGTGGAACAACGCGGCGGGCGCGTGGAACCGCGCGCGCGATGGCTGGTTTGCCTTGGTTGAAGCGCTCGGCATGGATTCGCTGCTCGATGAGTTTTGCCCCGGCAAAGTGCCGCGCTTGATGGCGGCGGATGTCGCCTTTTGGCACCGCGCGACGGGCGGGCAAATTCATCCCGACACGCGCGTGTGGGCCAAATTGCCGCCACCCTGGGAAGTTTTTTCCGGACTCCAAAGTTGCGGGCGCGCCTTGGTTGAACAGGTGTGCGCGAGTGAAGGTGTGAACGGCACCAAAGGTGGTTGGAGCGCGCCTCGTCCGCGCGCCAGAGTCGCGGCGTTTTCGCCCACGCCCGAACTGGTTCACGGCGTTGAGGTGTGGCATCCGGTTTTAGCGCAGATTCTGCGCGATGCAGGCGCCTTTTCCGGCAAAGCTAAAGCGTCTCAAGCCGCCAATCCGGCGGCCAAGGCCGAACTGGATTGACGTGTGGCGCCTGGAGTTGCAAAATAGGAAATGGCTTCGGTGTAGTTCAGCGTGGTGGAACGATTCGGCTCTGCATCCGATACGACGCCGGTTCGACCCCGGCCACCGAAGCCGTTTTGCTTTTGAGCACTGGCAACTCCCAGCGCGAGGCGTTATAATTCCTTCTTGCTTTTGAGGTTTTTCTTTCAAGCGCCGCCTTAGTCTCAGTTGGTAGAGCGTCTCACTCGTAATGAGAAGGTCGCCGGTTCGAATCCGGCAGGCGGCTGGAAATTGTAAAAAGCCCGGGACTTCCAAAGTCGCGGGCTTTTTTGGTCTTGAGCAACATTTCCCCGAACCGCTTTGGAAGCCCACTAAACCCGCGTTCTACAGACTGAGAGGCCAAAGTCTAGGCGCGGATGGGGCTGTGCTTGCGGAACGGTTCTCGCTCTGCGGGCGTTTCATTAAAGATGCTTTTCCTGCTGGAAAGCGTGTTGTTCGCCCTTTATGGAACCTTCTTTAGATTCCGTGCCTCCTCGAAGTTGCACTCTGCGCCCGTTCTGGGTTTTCGCCTTGGCGCTTTCCTCCTCGCCCGCTTTTGCCGCACCCGCAACCGGAGCCATCTCGCATGAAGGCGACTTGACCGGCATCGGTTGGAAGTTGTTGTTTGTTCTCACGCTTGTTCTGCTGAACGGATTTTTCGTGGCGAGCGAGTTCGCTTTGGTCGCCGTTCGCCGCACGCGCATCGACCAACTCGCCGCCGAAGGCTCGCGCGCCGCCAAAGCCGTTCAAAAAGCCGTCAAGCATCTCGACCGCTACATCGCCGCCACGCAGGTCGGGGTCACCGTCGCTTCGCTGCTTCTGGGAAGCGTGGGCGAAACCACGCTTGAACCGCTGTTTGGCGTCCTGTTTTCGTGGATGCCGCCGCAGTTCTTTTTCGTGACCCGCGTTGGCGTGGCGACCGTTCTCGCTTACTTGCTGATGACCGCGCTGCACGTGATTCTGGGCGAACTTGTGCCCAAGTCCATCACGCTGCAAAAAAGCGAGGCGGTGGCGATGGTCTGCGTGCGCCCGATGTCTCTCGTCGTGAAGCTGACTACGCCGCTCGTGTGGGCGTTGACTGGCATCGCGCGCGGAATACTTCGCTTGCTGGGCGTTCAACAATTGGGCGAACACGGAAGTGTTCACTCGCCCGAAGAACTCGATATTTTGGTGTCGCAGTCGCATGAAGGCGGCGAACTCAACGACACCGAAGCCGAGATTTTGCACCGCGTGGTGCGCTTTTCCGACTTGACGCTACGCGAAGTGATGGTGCCGCGCGTCGAAATGCAGGCGCTACCCGTTGAAATCCCGCGTCTGGCGCTTCGCGCGTGGATTCACTCGCGCCCGCACTCGCGCGTGCCGGTTTACGCAGGTTCGATGGACGATGTCATTGGCGTGGTTCACCTCAAAGACCTCGTGCCCTTCGCCGCCAAATTGGGCGCGGGCGATGATGAATCGCTTGTGTCGCTGATGCCTCTGGTGCGCGAAACGCTGCGTTCTCCCGAAACTTCGACCATCGACAAGTTGCTCATCGAATTTAAAAAATCGCGGCAACAGATGGCTATCGTGATCGACGAGTTTGGCGGCACGGCGGGTTTGATTACGCTTGGCGACTTGCTCGACCAAGTGTTTGGCGACATGGCCGACGAGTTTGATACGCCCGAAGAAATCCGCGCGCACGGGCAAGATGGCCGGGTTTATCTGGCGGGCCGCACCCTGATCGACGAGATCAACCAGAAGTTTGAAACCGGTTTCAGGCGAGACGAAGTCGATACGGTTGCCGGACTTGTGCTGACCGAACTGGGCCGCCCGGCCAAAGTGGGCGATGAAGTCGAACTCAACGGTGTAAAAATCCGTGTCGAAGCCGTCGAGCGCATCCGCATCACCCGCGTGAGTTTGCTGCTTCCTCAAGCCGAAAACGCCGAGCGCGAAGTGGCGCTGGGAACGGCTTGAGAAAATCAAAGCGCGCCTCATCGGGTGACGCATTCCTGAAAAGGCATAGCGAAGAGGAACTGCAATGAGAACTCCTCGATTTGCCTTTCATTTCCGCTGTTCCATTAAGGCCCACGACTCAGGTCGCGGGCTTTTTTGCGCTGCGTCGAAGGCTTCCTTTTGCTTCGGGCATCCGCGCGGTGGCGCCGAGGAGGTTTAGGGGCTAAAATAGGGCGCGCGACATCGGCTTGTGCTTGTGCCGCGAGGCGCTTTCCGGCGAGGTGTTGGCGACAACGTTGCCTCAAGTCGGGAAGATTAAGCCTTCAAGCTGTGCGTTGAAGTTTCAACGCCAGGAGGCGCCAGGCTGTGGGCCTGACTCTTCGGATTGTTTTTAGTTTTTTATCATGCGCTCCAACCGCAAAATTCTCTTCGGGCTGGCACTGATCTTAGGCGCGTTCTTGCTTTATCGCGGCTTTGTTTTTCTGTCGAATCTGGGTGGCCCGCCTCGCCCGGTCGTGGCGCGAGGCGGGGCTGGCTCTGGCTTGCAAACCGTATCGGCTCCGGCTTCGACCGGGCGCATCGCGCAGGCGGCGGTTGACATTCCGGCCAACTCCATCGTTACGCCGGATATGCTGCGCATGGTGCCCTACAGCGGGCCATCGACCAAAGGTTTCATCACCGACATCGAAGCGCAGGGCGCGGGCTTTATCACGCGTCGCCAAATTCCGCTTGGCGGTCAAATCCGGCCCGATGAAGACTTCATCGGTCACGTTTCGGAAACCGGCATCGCCGGTTTGCTTCAGCCCGGACGACGCGCCATGATCGTGCCCATCGCCAACAAGCCCACTTTGCACGACCTCGTGCGCATCGGCAACTTCGTGGACGTGCTGGCGGCCTTTGACGGCCAGGAGTCGCGCACCCTGGTGGAAGATGTGCGCGTTTTGGGCGTGGACGTATCGGCGGGCGATTATCCCAACGTCAACGCGGCGATGCGCGGCCCATTCAAAGCCGCGCCCAAAACCAACGTTCCGGTCGGCGACAGCACCACGGGCGCGAGCACTCCCGGTAGCGCGGTTCCGGTTCCGCAACCCAACAGCGCCGGGCCAGCCGCGACGCCCACAGCGGTTCCGGCCAACGTGCCTCGTCCCGATCCGGCGCTGATTTTGGAAGTCACGCCGCGCCAGGCCGCCTCGATTCAGTTGGCTTTGGCGTCCAACGCGCCGCTTGATTTTCTGGTGCGCCCGGCTTTGCCTGCCAACCGCTCGATTGAACTTGCCCCTGTGACCAACCCGAACGCGCCCACGGCTACCATCATCTCAGCTAACAGCACGAGCAGTGACGCCGGAACATCCCAAGCGGTGTCAGTGACCAAACCGCAAATCGCGCCGTATGCCGAAGCCCGCAAAGCGGCGGGTGGAGGTGGCGGCAAAAACGCGGGCAATCGCTCGAACGGAACTTTGGGTGGCGGCGCGGGGAGAAAATTGCCGCTTTTGCCGCGCGGTGGCCCGCGTCCAGTTGAAGCTGTGCCCAACTTTCCGGGTGACAACGGCAACATTCCTTTGCCGCCAGCTTCGGTGAACGTGTCTTCCCCTGCACGTGGAAATTCCGCAGGTGGAGTTGGAACTTCCGGCACCCACCCTTACGTGGCGCCTTCCGCTCCTGCGCTGCCGCAAACCTACACCATTCCGGTTTACGGCGATGGCAAAATCTTGCGCCAGGAAACCGTGCCTTTGCCCGCCCAGTAACCCTTGCGAGCGCCGCTTTGAACTAAACGGCGCTTGTTGATTCCTTCTTCTTTCCACCTGGAACGTTTGCCTTCATGAATTCTTCGTCGCATTTCTCGCCGCCGCGCGCGCGTGTCCTTCCGGCCCCTACCGCTTCTCTTTTGTGGACGCGCCGCAAGCGCGTTCTGGCCGTTGGTTTCCTGCTGGTCTGGCCCGCATTTTATGGCGCCACCGCCCACGGTGCGCCTCCTGCGTCCGGCGCTCCCGAACCTTTGCCGATGAGACTGCGCGTGGGCAAAAGCGTCACTTTTCCCCTGGCTGTGGGCGCGACCTACTCGGTAGAACGCGGCGGGGCACTGGCCACAATGGACGCGCAAAACGGCGCGCTGTCGGTGCGGGCGTTGGCTCCGGGTTTGATGACGATCCGCCTGCAAAACCCCGGAAGCCGCGTCGAACGCATGGCTTTTCGCTTTGTCGATGCCTCGCTCCAACCCGCGATTGCAACTCCTTCCACGGCCACAACTTCAACTGGCGTTAGCCCGACCACTTCCACGGCTCCCACGTCGAATCGGCCCGATCCGTTGTCGCAAATCCCGCCGATTCCTGCCAGTCTTCAGCGATTGCCCGCGACAACTGCCCTCGTTCCACCCAACGGCAATCGTGTTCCTGCTTCTCTCAACAGCGGTTTGAACGCGCGTCCTCTGGTCGATTCGCCAAGCGGTTTGCCTTCTCCTGCGCCAGCCACTTCTCCAGGCAACCGGGGTTCAACTCAAACGGTGCCGGACAATGCGGGCATTTCTGCCTCGCCTAGAGCGACGCCAACTCCAGTTCGAACCCCCACGCAAAACCTCGTGCCACGCGCGCCGGTTTCCAATTCCTCCGGCCCACAAATCGAGCGTCGCTCGCTTTCGCCTGCCCCGCCGCGTCAAGTCAATCAAGCGGTTCGTTCGGTTCCGAGGCCCGTTCGTTTGGCGCCAACATCCGTCCGTTCAATTCCAACGCCTGTTCGTTCAGGTGGCGGCGCGACGCGCATTTCGCCGGTTGTGCCCGCGCCTACGACGAATCGGCGGGCGAACGTCGTCTATCGCACCACGGCGAGTTTGCCGCGCAGTGTGTCTTCGACCGGGCCGCGTCCGGGCATCGTGGTCACGCAAGGATTGGCTCGTCTGGTAACGTTTCCCGACAACATCTTGTCGGTCTTCTTTTCTGACCCGGCTGTGATGGACGCGCGCGCCATCAACGCGCGCACCATCGCCGTCACGGGTTCGGGCGCGGGCACTTCGACTCTGGCGGTTTTCACTTCGCGTTATCCCGGTGATGCGGTTGGGCGCTCCAGCATCTACCGCGTGCAAACCGTGGCTCGTGGCGGCTCATCGAGCGCACAGGCGCTTTCGGGCGATCCGCGCGCACTGGAAACGGCGATCACGGCGGCGTTGGGCGATCCGCGTGTGCGCGCTTCGGTTGTGCGCGTGCCCGATGGCTCCCTCGTCGCCACGCTTCAAGGCGTAGTGCGCAACGCCGCCGAAGTTTCCGGCGCCGTTTCCACCGCGCAGTTTTTTGTGCCGCGCGTGGTGCCCTCTTTGTATGCCGACCCCAACGCGCCTTCGATTGATGCCGTGCGAAGCGGCGCCATCAACGTGTCGCCAACCAACTCGTTGCAAGATTCGTTGCGCCGCTTGACGGGCAATTCGTCCATCGAACTCATCTCGCTTCCCACTGGACTGGCGCTCAAAGCCGCGACCAATTCAACCGAAGAAGCCGAAGCGATTCTGCGCATCTTACCCTCGCTCAATCAACCTGTTGTGCCCTTTATCGTGGTGCACGGCCTGGCCAATTCACAAAGCCCGTATTACAACTCGGACGTTCCTTTGCTTCAAGGCGAAGATCGCCAACTGAGCGACAAATTGCAATCGGTGACGGGCGTTCGCACGGTTTATGCGGTGCGCGCTTCGGGCAACAGCGTGGCGATTTACGGTCAGGTGCGCACGCGTGCCGAATACGAACGGGTCAAGCGCTACGGCCTCATCATCGCCCAACAATCGGCGCCTATCGCCCCGCAAGGCGCAACTCAGGGCGGCGCGACCTTGCGACCCCTGGGAGTTGAGGCGGTATTGCCCGCTTACAACCCGGCGGGCGGCTATGGCGCCGCGCTTGGCGTGCAAATGTTCGTGCGCATCCTCGATCCGGCGCAGGCCACCATTCGCAACGTCACCGTTGAAACCAACGTCGTCGAAATCTCGCGCACCGCGCTGCAAAACCTGGGCGTTCAGTTCGGCTCCGTTCCCATAGTGAGCGAAACCCGAACGCCGGGAAGCCCCGGCACTGTAACGGTGCTCCACGATGCGGCGGGCAATCCGGTGATCGGCTCCAACGGCAATCCCGTTACGCAAACCACTGGCGCTACGGGCGATTTCATCACTCGCACCATCAACCCATCGCTCAATCAGGGCGTCATCACGGCGGCCAATGGCTTTTTGGGCGGGCGCCCGTTTCAGTTCCTCGATCCGCTTCGCGCGCAACTCACCGCGCTTTCCAACAAGGGCGACGCCCGCATTCTGGCGCGGCCCAACGTGAGCGCGATGGAAGGCATGGCCGCGCAAATCACCATCGGCGGCGAGCGGCCTGTGCCTTCGGCTGTGGCCACGCAGGGCGCTGTCGGTTCGCAGGTCGAGTTCCGGCGCTTTGGTGTCATCATTTCGATGCGCCCGACCGTTTCGGACGACAACACCATCATCTTGCAAATCCGCGCCGACATCACCCAGCCCGACAGAACCTTTGAAATCAACCTCGGCGGCGCCCTTATTCCCGGTGAATCGGTGCGCTCGGTCGACACAACTTTAGCGGTTCGTCCCGGCGATGTCATCGTGATGGGCGGCTTGATGACCAACGAAAAGCGTCAGCAGACGAGTAAAGTCCCGATCTTGGGCGACATCCCGATCCTCGGCGCGCTGTTCAAATCCAAGAGATTTGAAAACAACGAAACCGAACTGGCCATCTTTATGACGCCGCGCATCGACTTCTTGCCCGCCACCGACGCCACGCTCGCCATTCTGGGAGCTGGCCCCTCTTTGCCTTCGCTTCCCACGCGCCAAGAATCCAACGGCATCCTGTTCCAAAACACCGCGCGCGCACCGGGTTGAGTCCAGCGAAGGAGCGAAGGAGAACACATCGCTTTGTGGTTGCGAGAAAGCTTTGGCGACCGAGAAATCTTGTCGTTATTCGGTTTTATCATTGGTCGAACCGTTCCAGTTGCGCCAATAAATTCTTCTGGCCCAAAGCTTCTTCGGAGTCACAAAAGCAGTGTGTTTTCCTCCGCCCCTCTTCCTCTCCACTCCTCGGCTGACCACCTCGGCTTGACGGTTGCTCTTTTCACCTTTCCGCTTACCTTATGTCCATTTCTGTTCTGCTGGCCGATCCGCGACCCGATTCGCGGCGCGACATCGAAATCATGTTGTCGCGCGACCGCGATGTGACCGTTGTCGGCGGCGCGTCCGACCGGCGCGATACCCTCGATCTCACGCGCCAACTCAAGCCGCACGTCGTTTTGCTTGATGGCGCGCTTTTGGGCCTCGATTCACTGTCCATCATCGACGAAATCGCTGAAGCGTCGGCGGACACCTCGACCATCGTTTTGCTCGACGGTGCCGACATGGAACTGATGCGCCGCTTGATGCGCGCCGGTGCCCGCGACTGTTTGATGCGCCCCGTCTCGAACGAAGACCTGCTTTCAGCGGTGCGCCACGTTCATCAAACAACGGCCCGCCAACGCGATTTCGCTCCGGCTCCGGGAAGCGAAGCCCCGCGTGCGCGGGGCGACATCATCGCTGTCTATTCGCCCCAGGGCGGCGCGGGCAAGTCGATGCTGTCCGCCAACTTAGCCGTCGCTTTGGCTTTGGCTAAAGGAGAAGGCGGCAAACCGCCGCGCGTGGCTCTGGTCGATTTGAATTTGCAGTTCGGTGACATCGACTTGATGCTCAACCTATCGCCGCAAAATACAATCGCGGGTTTGGCCCAAAAAGGTCACGGCGGCATCGATGCCGAACTTCTCGAACAGTATCTGACCACGCACGCCGAGTCGGGCCTGAAAGTGTTGGTTGCGCCCTCGACTCCACAATACGCCGAAAGCATCACCGTTTATACGGTTGAACAAGTCGTGGAAACGCTGCGCGAAAACTACGATCTCATCATCGTGGACACGCCTTCGCAGTTGCAGGACACAACCTTGGCTGTGCTCGACGCCGCCAAAACGGTATTGCTTCTCACCTCGCTCGATTTGCTGGCGCTGCACAAAACGCGCACCGCTCTCGAAATGCTGCGCCAGTTGTATCCGCCCGAAAAAATTCAGCCCGTGCTCAACCGCGCCAACTCAGACGTTGGCATTTCGCTCGCCGATGTCGAAAACGTGTTGGGCGTGAAGATGATTTCCAAAGTGCCTTCCGATGGCCGCATCGTGGTGCGCTCGATCAACGAAGGCAAACCATTCGTGATTTACGACGCCCAAACGCCCATCGCCAAAGAAATCCAACGTTTGGCAATGGACATTCTGGGCATCGAAGCGCCCGTCGTCGAAGAACCGAGCAAAAACGGCGGTAGTTTTTTCGCCAAGATATTCGCCAAGTAAAGCGGGTGCCAAACCCTCAACCCACAAACGGCGCCGGATGATTCCGGCGCCGTTTTGCGTTTGCCCAACGAGAATTCTCCCTGTCCCAGCACCGTTGGGATGTTCCCCGACGCGCCCATCGGCATCGACGACGCGCCCATCGGCATCGACGACGCGCCCATCGGCATCGACGGTGGCGCCGGGGAACTGAACGAACCAGTCGTTTAACCCGACGACGATGCCGTTTTGGTCAACGGGCGGGGCGTTGGAGTGGAATGGTTAGTTCTTGTTTTCAATCGATTCGAGCAGCATCGCCAGCGCCAAATCCAATCGGCGGTCAAAAGCGCCGTTTTGGTCGGGTGAAAAGTCGATGTCTAAGCGCGACGAGAACGGGTTTGAATGGCGCGCATAAGTCGCCACGGGAAGCGGCCCCAACGTCGCCGTGTATTTCTGGGGCAAAAAGAGCGATACATGCTCGACATAGCGGCGCAGCATTCCTAAGAGCGCCGAATCTTCTTGGACTTGTCCGACTTCGCGGTCTCCCGCGTCCATGATAATCCACGTGTCCTGCACGAGCGACGACTTCAAGCCTTGCCGTTTGAAGGCGCCGATCTTTTGATCCGTGCGCGAATCGAAGACATCATAAGCCGCCGAAAAATCCATGATCGAACGGGCGGCGACGCGTAGCACTTCCTCGGTTTTGGTGTCATCGGTATAAAAGCGCAAGTCTTCTTTGAGCTTAAAGGCTTTTCTCGCGCCCCACAAAACGAGTTGTTCGCCTGGCCCGTAAAGATACAGCGTGGCGCCCATCAGTTGCAGCGCTTTGCGCTTGATGATGTAGCTTTGGTGGCTGAAACGCGCGTCGGTCGAGCGAGCGCCAAAACCCGGTGAGTTGGAGAAAGGTGATTGCATGAACGCGCGCCAGTGTCGCGCATTGTCTCAAGTGTTGCTTCCCGAAAAACAAATCGCGCGGACTTGGCGGCGTGGTTTTGCCATTTTGCAAAAGCGCGCAATGAGGAACGGGATTTGTTCCCGTTGCCAGCCGCTAACGCGGTTATCCTTTTGCCGCGCGGCGCCCGAAGTGCCAACCGACTGGCGGCGCCTTTTATCATGTCCGAATCCACCGTTCAAAATTCCGCCTCGCAGCGCCCCGGTTCGCGCTGCTCGCCGCCCTGCGTGATGACCATCTTCGGCGCGACCGGCGACCTCACGCGCCGCAAACTCATTCCCGCGCTTTACGACCTCGCCGCGCAAGATTTGTTGCCCGACGAGTTCGCAATCGTCGGCTTTGGCCGCCGTGCGCAAGACGAAGCCGCTTTTCGCCAAAATCTGGGCGAAGGCGTCAAAGAATTCGCCCGCCTGCCCTTTGACGAAACCAAATGGAAGTGGCTCGAAGGCCGCATCTTCTACCAGCAGGGCGAAGGCTACGGCGACCCGACCGCGCACCAAAAATTAGAAGAACGATTGGTTGAAGTTGGCAAGGGTGTTGGCGCAGGCGAAAACCGCTTGTATTACATGTCGGTTCCGCCCGAAGAGTTCGCGCCGATCATCAAAAACCTGGGCGAAGTCCGTAAAGCGGCTCTTAAAAACGGGGGAGACAAAACCGCGTGGCGCCGCATCATCGTCGAAAAACCCTTTGGCACCGACCTTCGATCCGCGCGCGAACTCAACGCGCTCATCGCCCGCTTTTTTCCGGAAAACGAGGTGTTTCGCATCGACCACTATCTGGGCAAAGAAACGGTGCAAAACATCCTTACCCTGCGTTTTGGCAACGTGTTGTGGGAGCCACTCTGGAACAACCACTACGTCGATCACATCCAGATCGTGGTTTCAGAAAAAGTCGATGTCGGCAAGCGTGCGGGTTACTACGAGACATCGGGCGCACTGCGCGATATGGTGGTCAACCATATGTTTCAAGTGATGAGCCTGGTGTGCATGGAACCACCAACGAGTCTGGGAGCCGATGATGTGCGCGACGAGAAACTGAAAGTTTTGCGTGCCATCAAACCGATGTCGCCCGAACAAGTCGCACACAACACGCTGCGCGGCCAATACGAAGGCTACAAGCAAGCCGAAGGCGTCGCACCCGATTCACAAACCGAAACCTACGTTGCGCTGAAGTTGGAAGTTGATAACTGGCGTTGGGGCGGCGTGCCGATTTATCTGCGTCACGGAAAGAACCTCGAAGACCGCGTTTCGGAAGTGGTAATTCGCTGGAAAAATATGCCCAACGTGCTCTACAACGAAGAACCGGCGGCGCATTTGAAGTCGAACATGATGGTGATGCGCATTCAGCCCAACGACGGTTTTGCGTTGCGCATGAACGCCAAAGTGCCCGGTTCCAACGAGGTGCGCGACGTGCGGATGAACTTCGATTACGCCGAAACCTTCGGCTCAGAACCGCCCGAAGCCTATGAGCGTTTGCTGCACGACGCGCTGATCGGTGACTCGACGCTGTTCACCCGCCGTGACGAAAGTGAAACCGCATGGGGCATCGTCGAGCCGATTTTGGACGCCTGGCACAAAGGCGCCGCACCTGCGCCTTTCGCTTACGCGCCCAATAGTTGGGGGCCAAAGGAAGCCGACGAGTTCATCGCCCGCGACGGGCGGCGCTGGCACAAACCGGTGGATTAGAACGCGCTTGGGTGATTTTCATCAAAGCGAATTCATTCGCTTAGGGAACGTTCAAATCAATTTATGTCAACTCAAATTCACATCGCGCGCACTGCGCATCAACTAGTTGAAGACCTCGCCGAAACCCTCGCCCGCGACGCGCGCGAAGCCATTCACGAACGCGGCGTCTGGATCTGGGCGCTGTCGGGCGGCTCAACGCCCAAGGCGCTCTATCAACTGCTGGGTTCCGATGCCTGGATCGGTCGCTTCGACTGGGACAACATCGTTCTTCTGCTTGGCGACGACCGCGCCGTTGGGCCAAATGACCCGAACTCGAACTTCCTGATGGCGCAGCAAACACTTGGCCCGCAGATTTCGGGGCGATTGGTGCGCATCGAAGGCGAAGAAAACGACCCGGAACTGGCCGCCGCCAACTACGAGCGCCGCATTCGAGAGGCTGGCCCGCGCGTTGATTGTAATCTGCTTGGCCTTGGCCCCGATGGTCACACAGCCTCGCTGTTTCCGCATTCACCGCAACTCGATGAGACGGAGCGGCGCGTTGTGGCCACGCCGGAGTCACCGTTGCAACCGTTCGTGCGGCGCGTGACCTTCACCTTTCCCGAAATCAACTCGTCGCGCAAAGTGTATTTTTTGGTGACGGAGCAAAGCAAAGCCGAGCGAGTGCAAGAAATCATCAACGGCCCGCGCGACGTGCATAATGTGCCCGCGACCGGCGTTTCGCCTACCGATGGCGAACTCAAGTGGTTTCTCGATAAAGCTGCCGCCTCGCAGTTGTCCCCGCGCCCATGAAGCTGCTTGGCGCGCCCGAACTGTAGATTCGTCTGTTGATGGCTTGAACACAAGATGGATGTCGCATCTCGTTACTTCTGGCGGGCAAGCCACACGCGCAAAAAACGGCTGGTCGCTGGATGCAATTCGTAAGATTCTTCTTCCTTGGTGATGGGTGGGCTTCCAGCCTGTTGAGGTTGGAAGGCTCACCACTCGATGTCTATGCCATCAAAAGCTGAGTCGTAGCCGAGCGCGATGTTTCCTTGTCCTGGTTGCGGCGAAGTATGAAAATAGATTTCGTTTTGAGTTTGAAATAGAGAAGACGAAATTTGCGCTTCGCGCGGTGTTGTCGCTGTCCAGAAATGATCCGCGAGTTCTTGTCTTTGTGCCAGAGAATACATCTGTTGCCTGCCTGCGCCCCAACGAGCGCTCAGAAGAATCCGTCGAAGCCGCACATCCTGAGCGGTCACCGGTGGGTAGTCGTCTTTCTATTGAACCCAACGCAACTCGCTCAGCGCCACTAACAAGAGCAACGGCGCCGCAACAACTGTAACGGTCGTTATTTTTCGCGCGTTCATAACCTGACAGTTCACAGTTTGGGCTGGCATGTCATATTAGAAAAGCCTCCGCTCGGCGAGCGGAGGCTTTTGCTTGTTCGTTGGTTTAGCTGCGATACACAGCTAACAGCGAATTTACTTGCGCGGGCGACAGCTTCGCTTCAAAATAGCGCGGCGAAAACTCAAAGCCCGACAGCGAGCGGAGGAGCGCGGCCTGGGCGGAATCGGCGCCCATGATGGTAGCGACGGTTTGGCGCAAGGGACGCGATTCTAAGCGTTCGAGCGCGTCGAGATGGGAACCGATGGCGATTTCTTCGAGCGAATAGCCTAGCCACGCCATGCCAACGGGCGACACGAACGCGTTGTAGGGAAAACGAAAGGTCGGCGCGGCGGGCACCTCGGCGCCCAGCATCGACAGCGCATCGGAGATAGTCTGGACGTGCGCGGCTTCGTGCGCTGACATCAGCGTGAGCGCAGAAAGCGCCCGTTCACCCAGATAAGCGCGTGTTCGATGGGCGCCTAAAACCTGCGCATAATACGCGGCCTGGAGTTGTTCGACGCCCAGAGCCGACGATAAAACCGAGATGTCGGAGGCCGAGGCCATCACCTTGGGTTTCTCCGGCGCGGCGGGCGTTGCCGTCATCATCGCGTCGGTTTTAGCGTCAGGTTTAGCGGCGGTTTTGGCTGGAGCTTTGGCTTTTGCCTGCGCGCCCGCCGTGCGGCTCAAGGCGAGTGCGCCCAGCGAGGCGGTGCCGATCTCGATCAGGCGGCGACGATTGAATTGAGTTGAGTTCATGTCAGGTCTCCCATCGAGAAGCCGTAGGGTTGCAGTTCTTCGCGGGCCTCGCTCATCGAAAGCGTGGGCGCATAGGCCATGAGCGCGGTTTCGCCGAGAATGTCGGCTAAAACGGCGCGATGACGGTTTTGCACGCCCGCCAGCGACGCCAAAGCCGAAACCAGTTCGCCTTTGCCCGCATTGGCAACAGCGCCCGTCCAAATGCCAGCAGCCGTTGTTTTGAGGCTGAGCGCTTCGCGGAGCATCTCGTCGCGTGTGCGCATTTGTCCGAACTTGAAGCGGTTCATCTGGATGCCGCCGATCATCGTGGACGGCATCTGGTTTAGTGGGCCAGCATAGCGGGTCTGGGCCAGCCTGCACCAGCGCATCTGTTCGCCGTCCTGCGTGGCGATGAGGTTGAGGGCGCTGCCTTCGCCTTCGCGCAAGCCGTCGGCTGTGGTGCTGGCGACGGCGTTCAGGAAGAACTCGTTTTGCAGCATTTGCACGCGTTCGAGGAATTGCAATGTGCGCGCATCACCAGGAGAAAAGGACAGGGCGCGCACCGGAAGCGCGGGCAGCGAAAGCGTGCCGAGCGCCAAAACGCCCGCCGAAGCCAGCGCACTGCGGCCTAAAAAGGCGCGCCGGGAAGAAAGTTGGTCGCGTTCAAACATGGAATGTGGCTGAAATCTTTTCGATTGACGCCCTATTTTACCCTCTTTGCCTACCAGTCGCTTCCCCTAAACAAATCAAGGCTCCAGCGCGTGCTGGAGCCTTGATTGAAAAAGAGTCGCTTGACCGAAATTGAAATCAGCCAGAGCGCGACTTCATCCTTACCGAGTCGCGGTTCCGGTCATTGGCATTCCAGTGCCAGTCATCGGCACAGTGCCAGTCATTGGCATTCCAGTGCCAGTCATCGGCATTCCGGTTCCGGCCATTGGCGTCGCCATGAACGGCGCGACGCGTTGCATGACTTCGGCAACTGTCAGAGGCACTTCGGTTTCGCTAGGCGCGAAGGTGCGGCCTCCAAGCAAACGAATCAGCGCGGCGTGGCGCGTTTCGATGCCATACACCGACGCGGCGAAGCGAAGCACATCTTTGGACTGCACTCGCGGAGCGGCGTCCAAATACGCGCCGACGCCGGTTTCTTCCATTGAACTCGCGGTGTCCAAAAATCCAAGGTTGGAGATGAAGGCGCCCACGGGAAAAACAAATTGCGGTTTGGGCACGGGCGTGGCGCCTCGCGCGGTGATGATTTCGGTGATGGCCGAAACGTGGGCCACTTCGTCCATCATCAATTTTTGCGCGGCGAAAAAGGCGCGAGGAGACAAATACGCGCGCGCTTGGTGGGCCGCGACGACGCGGGTGTAGAAGTCGGCTTCGAGGTATTCCAAACCGAGCGCGAAGTTGAGGATGTCGATGTCACTTGGCGCTGCGCTTTTGCCGCTCGCTGGGATGGTGAGGCTGGGCGAGTTCGCGTTGCGCTTCGGGTCGGGCACGATGCTGTTGCCCGGAACAGCCTGACTTCCTGCGGGATCGATCTGAGCGGGCGCGTCTTGCGTTCCCATTACGGTGGGTGCTCCCATCGCGGGTTGCAACGGGACAACGGGAGTTCCAGGAGTCACCATCGGCGGCGCAGCGGTCATCGGCGCCGTGCCAGTCATCGGCGCTGTTGCGTCCTGCGCCCGTGCGGAAGAAGTCAAAACACTTGCAATGCCTGCTACGCCAAGCAAGGCGGCGGCGTGGCGAACCCAACCGTCTTTCGATTCATCGCGCGGTGTGGCAGCAATTGTTGCGGGCGTGACGATGGGTGTTTCGGGTGTGAAATCGGAATTCATGATTGTTGAGGCGCGCCTCCCTTGAGGCCGTAACGCGCGAAGTAGTTGCCCGCCGCTTGCGCGGTGATGGCGCCTTCAAAGGGCGCAGGAACCGGATCGAGTCCGCTCAGTTCGCGCAAAATTGCGGTGTGGCGGCCTTCGACTCCCGCGATGGCAACGGCAGTTGAAAGCAACTTTTTGTTGCCAATCAGCGCGGCAGCACCGTGATAGGTGAAAAGCGAGTTCTCTTTGATATCGAGCGCGGTTTTCAGAATTTGATCGCGGTTGCCAAGGGCCGGGTAAGTGAAAAAGCGCGGACGGCGTGATTCAACAGTGTTGGGCGTTTCGAAAGTGCCGGCATTTCTGGCCTGAAATGCGGGACGCAGGCTTTCGAGCAACTCGCGGTGCGTCTCGTCTTGAACGCTCATCAAGCCGATGGCCGAGCGCAACTGTCCATCGAGCTGGGTGTAGCCCGACGCGCGCGTGACGCGCGAAAAGAAATCGGCTTGAAGTTCTTCGATGGCGAAGGCGAAGTTGAGAACCGTCGGGTCAAGATAGAAAATTCTGCCGAGCTTGGCGACCAAGTCGGCGCTGGCTGGCTGAAACAGCGCGCCCGCAAAAGCAGCTCCGCCGATGGCGGTGGCGAGGGCGAAGAATTGGCGCCTCGCCGGAGATTTGACGCCTTGCACGCCGGGCGAAACGCTTTGGGCGTCGGGCGTGGCGTTCACGTCGTTGGGATTGGACATAGAGTTCCTTGGCGTTGAAACGTTTTCCAGATGCTTTGAACACGCACCCGAACCCGTCAAAAACGCCCTTTTGACGGCAAAGCGGGCGCCGTGTGGCGCCCGCTTCGAGGTTTATTTTCTTGGAATTGTCTGGCTCCAAAGTGTTGTTGCCTCAATTGGCCCTGGCGACGCGCGTCTGAACACTCGATTGGCGCAGGAAATCGGCGAATTTGTTCGGGTCGCGCTCCAGGCCCGCAAGTTGGCCTTTGATCTGGCCATCGGGCATCACAACGGCATAAAGCGGGATGGCGACGGTGCCAAAATGCTGCTGTTGAAACGCCGAGAACTTGCGCGATTTGGCGTCGGTGCCATCGGTGAACAGTTCAACCGGCACGAACCCAGCGAGTGCGCGCACCACTTTGGGCGAAGGCAGCACATCGTTTTCCATCAAGCGGCAGTTGGTGCAAGCGTAGCCGGAAAAGTTGATGAGCAGCGGCTTGTTTTGCGCCTTGGCCTGAGCGAACGCGGCATCGAGATCGTTTTTGACCCAGCGTGAAGCGACCGCCGTTTGTTGCCCGTAATCGCGCGGCGGCAAATAGGCGTTCAAGTCGTGCAGCGAAGCGCCATTGAACGCCGCCAAAATCCAGCCAGCCACAGCCAGAGTAGCCAGACCGAACCCTCGGCGCAGTGGCCCGATTTTCTGGTCGGGCGAATCTTTCGACAAACGCAAAACGCGCAGCAGATAAAGCCCCGCAACAAGGGCGATTGCAAACCAGATCGCCAGAAACACGGGCCGCGTGATGAGTCCCAGATTCAGCGTCAAATCGGCGTTTTGCAAGAATTTAAGCGCCGCCGCCAATTCCAAAAAGCCCATGAACGCCTTCACCGACACGAGCCATTCGCCCGCGCGCGGCATCTTCGACAGCGCGCTTGGAAACAAAGCGAGCGCGAAAAACGGAAGGGCGAACGCCGTTGAAAACGCGAGCATCCCCAGCGCCGGAAGCCAAACGCCCTGAGTTGCTGTTGCTGTAAGCGTTGTGCCGACGAAGGGAACCGTGCAGGTGAATGAGGTCAGCGTGAACGCGACTCCCATCAACAGCGGAGCGATGAGGCCCGTTTTGCCGCGTGGTTGCACGCGGTTCAAGACTGCAGAGGGCACCAGAATTTCAAAGGCGCCGAACAGGTTGAGCGCGAGCACTAAAAACAGCGTGCCCAGCGCGATGTTGACGAGGGGATTGGCCGCGAACTGGTTCAAGCCCGCTGCGCCAAACACAACCGACACCAAAACACCCACGAGGGTGAAGGTGCCGATGATGCCCGCGCAATAAACAATTGGCCCCGCGAGCGATTTCTTTTCGCCCTTTTTCGGCGTGAAGATCGACACGGTGATCGGAATCATCGGGAACACACACGGCGTTAGCAACGCCAAAAAGCCCGCGCCAAAAGCCGTTGCAATTAAAGCGAGCACGCTGCCGTTGCCGCCCTTTTGAATGTTGATCGGTTGGCTGGTTGTGCCGGTGGCCGCACTTGAACCGGACGAATCGTTGCCGCTCGTTGTCGCCGCTAAGAGGACGACTTTTTGGCGATTCGCGCGCGCGCTGCCGCTTTGCAACTTCATTTCAAAGGGCACGCTTACCGTTTTGGGCGGTAGGCACAATTTCGCGTTGCACGCTTGAAAACGCACGCGAAGCACGCCCTTGAGCGGCATTTTGGCGTCGGACGCGATTTTGAACGGCACGCCGAACGCGACGGATTTTTCAAAGGTTTCGGTTTCAATTCCAAAGCCCGCGTCCATCTGGCGGATCGGTTTGGGCTGGGCGATTTTGCCCGCAACGGTCGCTTTTGAGCCGGGTGAAAGTTCGATTTTGGTGGGAATTGGCCCGCCTGCGGGCGTGGTCGGCGCGTAGATGTGCCAGCCGTCTTCTATTGTGGCCCGCAGTTCAACGGTTGCGATTTCTCCGGCGCGCGCGTCGCTTGTTTTGGCGAGGGCGCTCCACTTAACTGGATTCTGCGCGTTAGCTTTGGGGCTGAACACGCCCACAAGCGCCATTAACAAGAACAGACACAAACCCAATCGGGGGATTCTCATACCTTTCCAGAGCCGGAAAAGTTGGGGAAGTTCCCGACGCGCAGTATTTGTGGGGGGAGAAGCGTGTGAAGACGGCTACAGCCAAGGGAAATAAAAGGCGCGCATTACGTTTAACCTTTTCGTGAATCGTCTAATGCGTTTTCGTCTTTTGCTTTTTCTGGTCTTGGCTTTGGCCTTACTCAACGGCGCTCTGGCCGATTTCAACTTGCGCAGGCTGTCCAACAACGAGCGCTGGGTGTCGCACACCAACGAAGTTTTGTTCGAATTGGAGCGCGTTGCCTCGCTCGTCAAAGATGCCGAAACCGGCGCGCGTGGTTACGCGCTCACCGGCGAAAAACCGTATCTGGAACCTTATTTCGCCGCCCAGAAACGCTTAGAAAAACATCTTGAACCGCTCAACACGCTGGTGTCGGATAATCCCGTCCAACATGCGCGCGTGCCGGGTCTGGAACGCGCCATCCGCGCGCGTTTGGCCGCTTCCAAACGGGGCATCGAAATCCGCGACAAAAGCGGCCTTCAAGCGGTCGCTGCATTTGTGTCGCTGGGCCAGGGCAAGCGCGATATGGACGCCGTTCGCGCGATCTTGGGCACCATGAGCGCTGAAGAAACGCGCCTGCTTCGGGTGCGCCACCGCGAGTCGAGGCGCTCGGCTTCGGTCGCGCGTTGGTCGTTTTGGGCAGCAACGCTGGCCAACCTCGCGCTTCTGAGCGGAGCAGGCGCGCTGTTTTTGCGCTCGACGCGCCAGAACATGGAACTGGAAGCCCAACACGAGGAACTGAGCCGCCAGAAACTGCTCATCGAAGGTCAAAAACGGGAAGCCGAACGCCAGAGCGCGCAACTCGCGGCGGCGCTGGGCGCCTTGCAACGCGCCGAAGAAATGCGCGATTCCCTCACCGCGATGCTGGTTCACGACCTGCGAACCCCGCTTACCACGCTCATCGGCCCACTTGAAATGCTCCAGGATGGCGAACTGGGCCAACTAAGCGAAATGCAATCGGAAATCGTTTCGATGAGCCTGGGTTCGGGCCAGCGCCTGCTCGGACTGGTCAACGAACTGCTCGACATTTCCAAAATGGAAGCGGGCCAACTGCAAATTCGCGCCGATACCTTGCGCCCGCAAGACGCCATCGCAAAAGCCGTCGAAACCGTGTCGCTGTCGCAATACGGCGGCGGCGCGCCGATCAAAACCGAAGTCGCGCCCGACGCGCCGTTGCTACAAGCCGATGCCGAACTCGTGACGCGCGTGCTCATCAACTTGCTGGGCAACGCGCTCAAATTCACCCCGACTTCTGGCCAGATAACAGTTGGCGCCATGCCCGATCCCAACGAACCGAACATGGTGCGTTTGTGGGTGCGCGACACAGGCGAAGGCATCCCGTCCGAAGATATCGACAAGGTGTTCGATAAATTTGGCCAGGTTGAAACCCGTAAAGCAGGCCGCAAAATGTCAACGGGCCTGGGACTTACCTTTTGCAAACTTGCCGTTGAAGCGCACGAAGGGCGCATCTGGGTCGAATCAAAGCTCGGCCAGGGCAGCACGTTTTTGTTCACGCTTCCTGTTCGAGAGGCGAACTAAAGGCATGAGAGTTCAAGAATTAACTCCTTTGATTGACAACCTTTCGCCCCAAGAGTTGGATGAACTCGAAGCGCACTTGAAAGAAGTGCGCGCGTTTGTGGCATGAACAAATCGAGCGCGACGCTAAAAACGGCAAATTGGACGAACTGGCCGACAAAGCCAACTTTGTGGCGGGGCGATTTCGGGAAATATGAAGCACTTCGCTGGTGAAAACTTCTGGAAGCTTCACGACAAGCTGCCTACTGATGTGCAACGCCTGGCAGACAAAAACCACGAGTTGCTGAAGCGAGATCCGTATCATCCCTCGCTTCATATTGGAAAGGTCGGCAACTACTGGTCGGCCCGCGTTAGCAGCAACCACCGCGTTCTGGCTGTGGAGGTCGAAGGGGACTAATTGTGGTTTTGAACCGGCACGCACGCTCAATATGACCAGCTGATCTAACAACAAACGGCCCGCAACGAATAATTGCGGGCCGTTTGTTGTTCGTGCTACTCCATATATTTATCGGCCTTTTGCGAGGGCAGTTCGCCGTCTTCTTCGGCCAATGCCGGACGGTCGCCTGCGCGTTTCACTTCGTCTTTCAAGCGGCCTTGCACTTCGCCTGCGGCGCGTTTGCCTTCTTCGATGGCGTTTTGCAGCGTCGGCTTCAGGGCTTCACCGGTTGTTTGCGCGAGGTCTTTGGCTTGAGCGGCGAACTCTTTGGCGTGAACCGAAAACCCCCTGACGCGCCCGAACAAGCGTTTGGCGCGTTCTTCGAGCGCCTCGCCCGCATCTTCGGCGCGCTCTTGAACAGCCGAGGCAACACCAGAAGCGGCGCCCGAAACCGTTTCGGTCACGTCTTCCAATCTCGACTGGCCCGCGTCGAGTGCCGCTTGACCTTTGCGCTTCATCGGGTTGACAAGCAGTGCCCGCGCGGGCTTGAACTTCTTTTCCGGTTGCTTTTTGGTCAGAACGTAATACATTCCGCCCGCGCCTATCGCCGCTCCGAAAAGCAGCAGGCGAATACCAGAACTAAAAGGTGTGCCGGTAACGACAACCACTCTGTCCGGTGTTTCAATGATTTGTGCCATGATCAGGGTGGTTAGGTGGAAAGTTTGTTGGGTGGTTGTTTGAACTCCAAAAACCACCCAGCAAACTTTCCACCTAACAAACTAAAACAACCCCTTGCGTTTTTTCTCGACGACGACGGTTTTCTTGCCGCCGCGCACCGCGCGCCCAGCGGCCAGAACGCCACTGGCAAGACCGACCATGCGGATGATGGGCGATTCCAAGCGGTTGGCGGCGCTACCGACGAGGTTCGACACGCGGTTGAGCGCGCCCGTCACGTTGTGGGTGGTAGCGGCGGCGTCGGTTGACATCTTTTCGACGTTGCGAAGCGTGCCCGCAATCGAAGGCAGCAAGTCTTTGCGCACTTCGGAAGTCAACAGATTTTTCAAGACCAGCAGGATGCCAATGCCAACCACGCCTAGAGCGATGGTCGCCAGACACGCGAAGATGATCGAAGCACCTACTACATAGATGAACCAAGGAGCGATATTATCCATAAGCGGAGAAAGGGTAACGAATCACGCCAGGAGCGCGTAGAAGTCGCGCGCAAAATTGCAACTTCGGCGCCGTGCATCCTCCCGAAAATCGGGAACATCCCTCCATAAAGTGTGGCCACACGCTGCGACGGTTGATGCCTTGTCTGCCACCTTTGCTCAACATCCCTTCATAAAGTGCGGCCACAAGTCAAAAGCCTGCACCCTTGATCTCGTTTGGATAGGCCCGAAGACCGTCGCGGTTCCTGCCGTTTTGACAACGCGCGCTCATCTGAGCGCTGCGGGTTTCGCGCTCATTTCGCGCAGTCCAAAGGCTTAAACTTTGGGGCACATTCTAATGCAAATTCGCTTTTTTGCGGGCGGGGCCGCGCTTCTCGCCGCGATGGGTTTTCTCGTGGTGTCGTCGCTCAAAAGCGGCACCACGCAAAACGTGCCCGTTCAAAACCTGCGCGCCAAAGATTCCTCGTCCGATTCTTTTGTCGGGCGCCATCTGCGCGTGGTTGGCTTCGTGGGCGCTGCGCCGGTGAAATACGTCCCGCGTCAAACGGGCGACGGCTTGATCAACGAGTCGCACTTTCAAGTCGTAGAAGGCAAATCGAGCGTGGCCGTATCTTACACCGATGCCCTTCCCGACACCTTTCGCGCGGGCGGGCCGGTTCAAATTGATGGCACCTACATCGCGCCCGGTGTGCTTCGGGCCGAACACGTTTTGACCAAGTGCCCCTCGAAATATCAGGCGGGCGACAAAGCCGGGAAGCCGATGGACGCGCGGCCGATGGAGCGACAAACTAAGGCCCAGCCGCCAAGTGGCGCGAGCGGTTTCCAATCATAAGAAGAGGAGCGGCGCGGTGCTGCTCCTCTTTCGTTTTGCCCTGTATCGAATCTTGAAGTGAAGGCCTTTGGAAGAACTGGATTGGAAGAGCACGTGGGTGCCGCTGTGACTTGGTGACAAGCGGGACTGCCGTCCTCTTCCAACTTTATGCTTTTCCCAAAGCCAAAACCGGGTTAATCGGTTCTGACATCCGTTTCTCATGCTTTTAGCTACTCTTGGGCACTGGCTCATCTTGCTCGCCATGCTCGGTTGCGCGCTCAACATCGGCGCAACGGCGTTTTCCTATCATCCCGCCGCCCAGTCCAAAGTCGCGCAGTGGCGTGAAACCTCGCACAACGCTGCGTTCGTCACATGGGCCTTTATTGCCTCTGCGTGCGGGTTGCTGATTTTCGCGTTTTTGACGAACAACTTCTCGCTCGCTTACGTGTGGGAAAACTCGTCGCGCGCCCAGCCGCTTCCGTTCAAAATCTCCGCGTTGTGGGGCGGGCAGGGCGGCTCACTCTTGCTGTGGACGTTCGTTTTGGCGACCTATGGCGCGCTCGTGTCGCGCGGCGGGCGCCGTTCGGGTCAGGAACTTTCGCCCATTGCTACCTCGGTGATTTGCTCCGTGACACTGTTCTTCGCGGGCTTAGTCGCCTTCGCCGCTTCGCCGTGGATGCTCATGGAGCAAATTCCCCAAGACGGGCGCGGCATGAATCCACTGCTTCAAAACTACTGGATGCAGATTCACCCGCCGACGCTTTACACGGGCTACGTTGGCTGCACGGTTCCGTTTGCTTTTGCCGTGGCCGCGCTCTTTTTGCGCAAGTTCGATGAAGCGTGGGTGTCTCTCATTCGCCGCTGGGTGCTCTTCACCTGGATTGTGCTGACGGTTGGCATTGTGCTCGGCGGCGTGTGGGCCTATGAAACGCTTGGCTGGGGCGGCTACTGGGCGTGGGATCCGGTGGAAAACGCGAGCTTGTTGCCCTGGTTGTCGGCGACGGCGTTTTTGCACTCGATCATGTTGCAAGGTCGGCGCGGCCTGCTCAAGAACTGGAATGTCGCGCTCGTCACGCTCACCTTTTTGTTGTCGGTTTTTGGCACGTTTTTGACGCGCTCCGGCGTGGTTCAAAGCGTTCACTCGTTCGCGGAATCGGGCATCGGCGGCTACTTTCTGTGGTTTTTGGGTTTCGCTTTAGTGGCGACAATGGTTTTGATCGTCTGGCGCCGCTCAGAGTTACATTCGGACGCGCGCATCGAATCGGCGCTGTCGCGCGAAGGCGCGTTCATGCTCAACAACTACTTGCTGCTCGGTTGCACGCTCGCGGTTTTGCTGGGGACGGTTTATCCGACGCTCAGTGAAGCCATCGGCGGCGAGCGCGTGAACGTGAGCAAAGACTACTTCAACTCGGTGATGGCGCCGATGGGCTTGGGACTTCTGGCATTGACAGGCATCGGGCCGCTCCTCGCGTGGAAGCGGGCGACGTGGGGCGGGGTTTGGAAGGCGCTCAAGTTCCCGGTGATCTGGGCGCTCGCGTTTTCGCCTGTTCTCTGGTATTTCGCCCAGTGGCGCACGGGCGCGGCGACGGCGTTCACGCTTGCGTTTTTCGTCTTTTTAGCCATTGGCTGGGAATTCGTGCGCGGCATCAAAGCCCTGCGCGCCAAAAACCGTTCATCGGTTTTGGATGCCACAGCCGATTTGGTTTCCTTCAACCCCGCGCGTTATGGCGGCTACATCGTTCACCTGGGCGTGGCTGTCATGTTCATTGGCCTCACGGGTTCGAGCTTGTTCAAAGTTGAAACGCAGTCGATTTTGCTGCACAAAGGCGAGTCCATGCGCGTGAAAGACGGCGCCCGCGACTCGGAATACGTGCTGCGCTTCGACGGTCTGGAACGACCCGCCAAGATGGACGAACACTTGCGCGATCAAATCGCGGCGCGCGTTACGGTCTATGACCAGAACGGGCAAGTCACGAGCGATGATCGTCCGATGCGCCCGCACATCGACTTTTTCGCGGCGGCCACTGCCAGCAACCCGCAAACCAAAGACGAAGGCTCTCAGCAAGCGCGGCGTCCCTCGATTCGTTCGACGCCTGCAAACGATTTGTATCTCGTGCTCGACGGCTTCGACACCAAAGACAACTCGGCCTCGATCAAGGCCTATATGAACCCGCTCGTGATGTGGATCTGGATTTCGCAGGCGTTTTTCGTGCTCGGAACCCTAGTTGCTTTCATCCCGCCGCGCCGCGCCAATCGCGTTGCGGCGCGCGCCGATGAAGCGCAACGCAAAGCCTCCGAACGTGAACGGGAGTTGGTCGCTTGATGAACTTCCCTCTGCTGTTTCTGCAAATCGGCGCCGGAACGAACCCGCTCAGCCCGAACGCAAATGTGGCTGCTCCAACTGGCGCCCCGAACATCGGCACTGGCGTCGAGCTTTCCGGCGCTGGTTTAACGAACTTTTTGTTGCCCGCCATCTTGGGCATTGCGGCGTTGCTTTACATCTTCACGCCGCTGTGGGCGGGCGCCTCGAAGCGTTCGATTCGCCCGTCCGATGTCGTGGTTTACGGCGTTGAAGAACTCGATCTGGATCACGATCTGGGCAAAATCGACGAGGACGAATGGAAAGCGCGCCGTCCCGCGCTTCTGGCGCAAGCGCAACCCGTTGCGAAGCGGGTAAGTGTCGAAACGCTGATTCGCGGTTTTCGCCGCGCGCGCCGCGCGGAACTGGCCATTGAATCGGAAGTCCTGGTCGCGCGGGCGCGGAAAAAGAAATGATCGGTTTGAGAACATAAATGGTGGGGCTAAGCTTGTCTTCGCCCTCTAACTGTCCGGTAGTGGTCTTTCCGGTAGTGGCCTTTGTTGAGGTGATGACCTTGGCGAAGAAGATTGGAAGAGGACGGCAGGCCCGCTCTATTCACCACGCGGGACTGCCGTCCTCTTCCAATCCAACACCTTGGTTTATGCTACTACTATCTGTCCAGCTAACGTCTGCTTATTATAGAATTGGAACAGTTATAGGGTGAACACCGTATCGCCCTACCATTTAGCCTTCAACAAAACAAAACCTACTTCAAATGAAAGCCCACTTCCTTTTAACTACTCTCCTACTGGCTGCCTCAACAGTTCATGCGGCGCCGCTTGTCATATCCGGCACGGCGCGCGACGGCTCGCACAAAAACGCGCCGTTGGCTGGCGAAACGGTTCAACTCATCCGGCCCGGGGACAACGGCACGCGCGCGCTCATCGCCACGACGCGCACCGATGCCGCAGGCAAATTTGGGTTTCCTGCGCGCGAATACGATCCCCGCGACTTGTTGATGGCCAACATTGCGCATCAGGGCTACGACTATTCGACAGTCGCTTATGATGGCGGGCAAAAGCTCAAGCAGGTCGGCATCAACGTCAATTCGGGCAAGGTCGAGATGGTTACTTTCGACACGACGACCCAGCCCAACGCCGCCAAACTCGATTTTCAGGTGCATCACCTGGCCATCAAATCGACGCCCACAGGACTTCATTGCATCGAGCGCATCGTGGTGGAAAACCTGTCGAACCAGACCTTTTTGGGATTCGGGCCGCGCCGCATTTCGGTTCTGCTCAACGTGCCCGACATAGCCAAAAACGTTCAGCTCGATCCCAAAATCCAGGGCAAGATGCTCAAAACCAAAGATGGTTGGGGCGTTTCGATGCCCATCACACCGCTCGCTTACAACACGCAAAACGCGATCATCTTCTCGTATGATGTGGAGTGGCCCTCGCGTTTGCCATGGGCCAAGACCGTGGATTTGAGCCGCGAAGTCGGTTATCCGACCAAGTTTTTCTTTGTGGCGCGCGAAACCGGCGACAAAGAAATCAAAGTCGATGCGCCGATTCTGGGGCCGGAAGGCCCGCAGCAATTGCCGGTTAACGGCAAAACCGAAACGCGTTTAGTCAATTCCATTGGCGCGCCAATGGCCGGTGGCCCGACGGCTCTCAAGGCCGGACAAACGCTCGATATAAAAATCTCGCGGCCCGTGTCGAACTTGTTCTGGGGCTTCGCCGGGCTGGTGGGCGCGATGTGTTTGTTCTTGCCGGTGGCGCTCCTCAAACCAAAAGGCGCGGAACGCTCTCGCGGACAAAGCGTTTCTTCGCACACTTCCGCGCGCGGCGGCGAAAACGGCGATTTTGTTCCCCTCAACGGCTTTGCTGTTGCGCCCACTTTGTCCTCTTCGAGCCGCGACCTGGTGCAACGCATCGCCGATTTGGACGACGCTTTTGAAGCTTCAAAAATCGACGAAGCGACCTACCGATCTCAGCGCGCTGCGTGGAAAAAACAACTGATTGACTCGCTCGCCTCGCTTCCCGGTGAACATTAACCCCGGCGCGGCGTGAGTGAGAGGAAAGGAAAGGAAAGACCAATAATTACATGGCTATCAAAGACCAAAACGACTCGCCCGCACCGCGCAAACGCAAATCGCAAACATCGTCCGCTTCTTTGGCGGGCACAGGCGGCGACAACTCTTCCCCTGAAGTGATCAATGCCGCTTCCGCTGGCGATATGCCCGAACAGCAGCGCAAAGACCTCGACATGATCCATTTCCGCGACCGCTTGTTCGAGGAAATGACGCGCCTCGAAGAAGAGCGCGACTACTTGCGCCGCTCGGCGGGCGACATGGACGGCAACCTGCCCGAAGACGCCGAAAGCGAAGACGACACGGCGGACTTGGCCACCAGCCTCATGGACAAAGAAATGGACATGACCGTCGAAGAGGAAATCGAGGAAACGATGACCGCCATCGAACACGCCCTGCAAAAAATCCAGGACGGCACCTATGGCATTTGCGACGTGTCCGGCCAACCCATCCGCAAGTCGCGCTTAGAACTTCTGCCCTGGGCAAGCCTAACGGCAGAGATGCAGGAGATGGCTGAGGGAAGCTAAACATTTGGCTTCGTAAACCCAGAAACCCC
>JAABUM010001302.1_pt1 | contig 37862 bp, 39 predicted proteins | sample 5559161 | NCBI WGS metagenome assembly JAABUM01 (sample SAMN10711868, study PRJNA513369) | rock metagenome | isolation source: Antarctica rocks | place: Antarctica: Victoria Land, Siegfried Peak nord
GGGCGCGGCCCGTGACGCAGAAACTGCCGGAATAGACGAGGGCGCCGGCCACCTTGGGGACCAAGTCGGACTCGCCGGTGAGCTGCGACTCGTCCACATCCATGCGCCCATCGCCGACCACCCGCCCGTCGACCACGATCTGGTCGCCCGGCCCAACCACGAGCACGTCGCCGACGACGAGGTCGGCGGGGGAGACCGCGCGCTCCCGTCCGTCGCGGACCACCGTCGCCTGGGGACGCGCCAGCAGCGTGATGTGGTCGAGCGTGCGCTTGGCGCGGATCTCCTGGACGACGCTCACGAGCACGTTGAGCGCGATCACGCCGGTCGAGATGAGGGCATCGGTCGGACGCCCGAGCAGGACGAGCGCGAGGCCGAGCAGGGAGAGGCTCACGTTGATGAAGGTAAAGACGTTCTCGCCGATGATTTGCCGGTAGGAGCGCCCAGTAGGCGGCGGCGCGCCGTTGCCCAGGCCCCGCGCCTGTCGCGCCCGCGCCTCTCCCTCCGAGAGGCCGTCGACATCCGATCCCGCTGGGGGGACCGGGGATACCGGAGCCGCCGGCTGGCCGCGTTGCCTCGACAGCCGGGGTTCCCTCTCATCGGTGGACTGTGTCAGCGGCATGCCTATCCCTCCCCTGTATGAGACGGCGGACACCAGGTGGGGTTTGCGTCAGACGGCAACGATCCACCCCCGTCGCCCGACAATGATCTGTCCCTCGTATCCGCCCCTATACAGCGTACGCGGTCGATGCCCCCTATGACCAGCGTGCCCCACCGATGCACCGATGCGCCGCAGCGCGCGGACATCCGCGCCTAACGTCTGACCGCGCCCCAGGATGACGGCTCGCGTTTCAGGAAGCGTACGAGCCACGCCCCCGTTGCGTGGCGGGAGGTCGTGCCCGTCCCCGCCCGCGTGCCCGCCCCGCGCGGGCGGATGCGGTTATCCTCGTCCCTCATACGATGCGCGCCACGAGCGCCTGCGCCCCGAGCCCGACGGCGACGGTCAGAACGAGGGCGATCGCCCAGACGATGGCAACCGAGCGCGCGCTCGCCCATCTCGTCCCGGACGGCTGGTAGAGGGGCACGATGATGCGCAGGTACACGGCCAGCGAGAGCACGCTGTTGAGGACGGCGATCGCGGCGAGCCAGGTATACCCAGCATCGAGCGCGGCGCCGAACAGCAGGAGCTTGCCCACGAAGCCGCCCAGGGGCGGGATGCCGACCAGGGAGAACAGGAAGACGGCCATGGCCGCGCCCATCCAGGGGGATGAGCGGCCGAGGCCCGCCCACGCCGACAGATCGCGGCCGACCCGGGCGACCACGGCGAACGCCCCCAGGTTCATCGCGGCGTAGGCCGCAGCGAAGACGACGAGGGCTTGCAGGGCGATGGTCCCGCGTCCAAGGGCCACGACGCCGAGCAGGAAGTACCCCGCCTGCGCGATCGAGGAGTAGGCCAGCAGACGCACCACGTTCGTCTGCGGCAGCGCCGCCAGGTTCCCGTAGGTCATCGACACGGCCGCGAGCACGGCCACAACAAGCGGCCAGTTGACGGCCGACACGGGCAGGTCGCGCAGGACCTGCGCCAGACCGAAGATCGCCCCGACCTTGGGCACGACCGAGAGGTACGCGGCGACGGCGACCGGCGCGCCGTCGTAGGCGTCGGGGGCCCAGAAGTGGAACGGTGCGAGCGCGGCCTTGTAGCCCAGGCCGACCAGCACGGCGACGAGGCCAACGCTGGCGGCCAGGAGCGCGCCGTGCGCGCCGTGTAGCCGGCTCAGGTCGGAGAGCAGCGTCGAGCCCGTGGCCCCGAACCAATAGGTCAGGCCGAAGATCATGACCGCGCTGGCGACCGAGCCGAACACAACGTACTTTATGGCTGCCTCGGTGGCGCGGTCGTCGCGCGGATAGGCCACCAGCGCGAACGAGCCGAGCGAGCTCAGGAGGACGCCGAGGACTAGGAACATCACGTCGCCGGCGCCCGCCAACGCGAGCGCGCCGAGCGTCGTGAAGGCGAGCAGGCTGTAGACCGTCCCCTCGCGATCGGTCCCGCGCACCTCGGGGTAGGCGAGCACGGCGCAGAGCGCCGTGGCCGGGAACAGGATCAACATGGCCCAGACGGAGAGCGTGTCGATGCGGTAGGTCCCCCCGAAAATTGTCGCGCGCGTCTTCAAGAGTGGGACGGCCAGGAGGGTGGCGGCGAGGAGGCCACCGACGGTGACGACCAGCCCGACGCGGGGCCGGCGCAGTATCTCGGCGACCAGGGCGAGGACGGCGGTCAGCAGCGCCGCCAGCGCGGGGATGAGGGGGATGAGGTCGGGTCCGACCGGCGCCATCATGCTCATGCGATGATCCTCGCTGCCGCGTGGATAACGGTCAGCAGGCCGCCTGGCGCGATCCCGACAGCGACAACGAGGACCAGCAGAGGCACGACGGCCCAGCCCTCGCGGCGCGACAGGTCCGGCAGGCGAGCCCACCGCTCGATGGGCGCCCCGAGGAAGGTCGCCTGGATGGCGCGCAGGTAGAGCCCCGCCGTGACGACGATCCCGAGGATCGCCAGCGCCGTGGCCAACGGGAAGACGTCGAAGGTCCCTAGGAAGATCTGGAACTCGGCCGGGAAGTGGGCCAGCCCGGGGAGCCCCAGCGAGGCGAAGGCGGCCAGGATGAAACCCCACCCGATGAGGGGGGTCACGCGCAGTAACCCCCCGAACGCGCCCATCTCGCGCGTCCCCGTGCGGTCCTGCAGCGTCCCGACCAAGAGGAACAGGGCACCGGTGACCAGGCCGTGGCTGACCATCTGCAGCACCGCGCCGTCGATCGCCAGCGCCCGCGTGCGCGCGTCGGTCGCCGCCGCGGCCGCGGCGACGGCGAGGACAACGTAGCCCATGTGGTTGACGCTCGTGTAGGCGACCAGGCGCTTCAGATCGGTCTGCGCCAGCGCGACGAAGGCCCCGTACAGGGCGGAGAACGCGGCCAGGGCGGCGACGTAGGGGGCCGCGACGTGGAAGGCGCCGGGCGTCATCTGCAGGGCGAAGCGCACGAAGCCGTAGGCGCCGAGCTTCAGGAGCACCCCCGCCAGCACGACGCTCCCGGCCGTGGACGCCTCGACGTGCGCGGCTGGGAGCCACGTATGGAGCGGGAACACCGGAGTCTTGACCGCGAAGGCGACCAGGAAGGCGACCAGGGTGAGCGTGGCGGCCGCGCCCGTCAAGGGCGGCGCGGCGATGACGGCGCGCATGTCGAAGGTGCGCGGGTGGCCGCCCAGGTAGAGCGCGAGGATGCCCAGCAGCAGGGGCAGGCTGCCGAGCAGGGTGTAGAGGAAGAACGTGAGCGCGGCGCGCTGTCGCCCTTCGTGGCCCCAACCCGCGATGATGAAGTACATCGCCACCAGGTTGACCTCGAAGAACACATAGAACAGGACGAGGTCGAGGGAGAGGAACACGCCGAGGCAAGCCGTCTCCAGCAGCAGGAACAGGGCGACATACGCGCGCACGCGCTCGGCCACCCGCAGCGAATAGACCAGCGCGACCAGGAAGAGCACGGCGGTCAAGAGGACGAGCGGCAGGCTGATGCCGTCGACGCCGACCCGGTAGGCGGCCCCGAGCGAGGGGATCCAGGGAATCTCCTCGACCTGCGCAAAATGCGCCCCCCCGCCGCGCGCCCAGACCCCGAGCGCCCCGAGCAGCGTCAGCCCTGCCGTGGCCACGCCGATCGTGTGGGCGGTGCGCGCCGAGGCGCCGCGCAGCGCCACGACCAGGAGGGCCCCGATGAGTGGGAGGACGAGGGTCAGCGAGACGAGCGGGACCATAGGGCTACCTTTCTATCGAACGACGAGGATGACGGCGGCGATGAGGGCGATGCCCCCCATCGTGAACACCAACTCGCGGGACACCAGCCCGGTCTGGAGGAGGCGGGCGCGCGCGCCGAGGCCGCGGGTCCCCGCCACCAGCGCCCGGATCGCTCCGTCGATCCCGCGTTCGTCCACGACGCGGGTGGCGCGCGCGACGCCGAGGCCGGCCCGACCGACCCCTCGCACACCCCGATGGATTGCCCCGTCGGCGCGGTTCGCCAGGGCGGCGAGCGCGAGGGCCGGGCGCGCCACGAGCCCATCGAACCCACCCCCGACGCGGAACCCGACGGCGGCCCACCCGCGCGCCGGTCCGAATAGGCGCGCGAGGGGGACCACCCACCCGGCGAGCAGCCCGGCCAGGGCGGCGATGAGGTCGAGCATGATACTCGCCGCGCCACCGGGGATGTGAACGCCCAGGAGCGCGCCGATCGGACCCACGGCGACACCGAGGGTGGCTGCCAGGACGGTGAGAGCGGCCAAGCCGGCGACCATCCAGCGGAGACCGGCGATTGGCCTGTCGGCTGCGGGACCGTACCACAGGAGGCGCAGCGCCCGGCCGACGTACCCTCCGGTCAGGAGCGTGCCGGCCAGCGCCAGGGGGGCAAGCAGCCCTGCCGAGGGCGCGGCAAACGTCGCGCCGACGACGGCATCCTTCGACCAGAAACCGGCCAGCGGTGGGATGCCCGCCAGGGCCAGGCCCGCGATGGCGAACAGGGCGAAGGTCGCGCGATGCGCGCGGCCCGCGCCCGCGAGGTCGGCGAAGGCGGTGGAGTCGTAGGCCTCCTGATAAATACCGGCGCCCAGGAAGAGGGCGCCCTTCATGGCGGCGTGGGCGACCAGGTGGACCAGGGCCGCGCCGACCGAGCCGGCGCCGAGCGCCAGGAACATGAAGCCGAGTTGGCTCGACGTTGAGGCCGCGAGCAGGCGCTTGAGATCCTCCTGCGCGATGGCCGTCAGGCCGGCGATGAGGGCGGTGACGCCGCCGACGGCCCCGACGAGGAGCAGCACGCCCGACGGGAGCAGCGGCAGGGCGCGCGCGAGCAGGATGACGCCCGCGATGACGAGGGTCGCCGCGTGCAACAGCGCCGAAACGGGCGTCGGGCCGCGCATGGCGTCCTGGAGCCAGCCCTGGAAGGGGACCTGCGCCGCCTTGCCCATCGCCGCGACGAGCAGCAGGACGCCCGCGACGGAGGCCGCCGCCCCGCCCACGCGCAGCGTCGGCGCGATGACGGTCGTGCCTGCCTGCGTCGTGAGCACGAAGATGCCGAGATAGAGCCCGAGATCGGCCGCCCGCGTCGTCAGGAAAGCCCGCGACGCCGCGGACGGGACGCCCGGCCGCTCGAACCAGAAGCCGATCAAGAGATAGGAGGCGGCCCCGACGAGCTCGTAGGCGGCCAGGAACAACACCCAGTCGCCCGCGACGATCAGCGTCTGCATCGCGGCGATGAAGAAGGCCATCTCGGCGTAGAAGCGCGCGTGGTCGTGATAGGGGCGCATGTACCCGACCGCGTAGACGAGCACCGCCAGGGCGACGACCGCGACGGTGGTCGCGAGCAGGGCGGCGAGGGGATCGACGACCAGCCGCAGCGGGAAGCCCGCCAGGCCCAGGGACGCCGGCAGCGTCGCCGCGAAGCGCGCCCCACGGGCCACGCGGACGAGCGTGGCGACGGCCGAGGCGACCCCCACCCCGGCCCCGACCAGGGCGAGGGCGTTCGCCCCGCGCCGCCGTCCCCAGAGCCCGAGGCCCAGGGTCAGCAGGGCCGCCGCGAGCGGGCCCAGGATAGGGAGCGCCGCGACGATCATCCTTTCAAACCCTCCGCCTCGTCCATCTCGACCGACCCCGTGGCCCGGAAGCGCCCCGTGCCGACCCCGAAGCCGACCGCCATCTCCAGCGCCATCACCGTCATCACGATCAGCACGAACATCTGCCCGGAGTACGCGCCGGGGTGCAGATAGCGCCAGAAGGCCACCAGATTGACCAGCGCGCCGCCGAGCATGAGTTCGATCCCCATCATGATCATGACGAGGTTCGTCTGCGAGAGCGCCCCGTAGAGCCCCACGCCGAAGAGTCCGCCGCCGACGAGCAAGGCGATGATGAGGGGGGTCATCGGCGCCGCTCCCGGCCCCGCGCGATCGCCACCGTCGTGGCCGCGATCATGGCGACCAGGATCGTCACCCCGGCCGTCTCGAAGAGGAGCATCGAGCGGCCCATCAACTCGATCCCCAGGTCGAACACCTGCGCCGTCGCTGCGGGGGCGTGCACCGTGACCGGCCCCCACCCGCCGAACAGCGCGAGGGCGACCGCCGCGACCCCGCCGGTCACGCCAACGACCGCGGACGCGCGCTTCTGGTGCGTCATGTCCATCGCCTCCAGACCGCCGGGGTCCATCATGTACATGACCATGAAGATGGCCATGATCGCCATCTCGGTGGCCATCATCATGAGCTGCAAGACGCCCAGGAACTCGGTTTCCATGGCCAGGAACAGCGCCCCGATAGCGGCCATGGAGGCGAGCAGGGAGAGCGCCGAGCGCACCATGGATGTGGTGCGGAAGACGGCGACGCCGAACCACAGGGCGACGAGCCCGAAAAACGCGACAAAAACGGCCTGCGCGGCCATCAACGCGCCCCCAACGTCGGTCCATAGCGCGCGGCGAGCAGGGTGATCCCGACCCAGAAGATGTTGACCAGCGCGAGCGGGATGCCGAGCGTCCAGCTCCAGGAGAGCAGGTGTTCGTCGCGGATGCGCGGGACGTAGCGGCCGATCGTCAGCATGAGCGCCGCGACGACGAGCGTCTTGAGGCTCGTCCAGGCCCACGGCGGCAAGACCGGACCGAGCCAGCCGCCCAGGAAGAAGACCGTGATCGTGGTCGCCAGCGTCACCACCAGGACGAGCCGTCCCAGGCGCATCACGGCCAGCCGATCCCCCGTGTACTCGCCCATGACGCCGCCGGCCAGTTCTCCGGGCGCCGTGGGCAGGTCGAACGGCGGCAGGAAGCACAGCGCCATCGCCGCCAGCCAGAACAGCACGAAGCCGAGCGGCTGGGCGACGATGTTCCACAGCGCGGCCTGCGCGGTCACGACATCGGTGGTCACGAGCGACTGCGCGCGCATGGCCACGGCCGCGAGCGGCATCACGATCAACATGCCGTAGGCCACGAGTTGGCCCAGGAAGCGCCACCCCGCGACCATGGCGTAGACGCCGTCGGGCGCCCACCCGGCCATCACCAGGGCCACCATCACGTAAGCCAGCGCCGCGTTGACGAAGAGGGCGCCCGTGGCGAGATTGGCCATGATCGATCCCGGCGCGAGCGGCAGGACGGCGGCCGCCAGGATGGCCGCGACCAGCAGGAGGGCGGGGGCGGTCTCGAAGAGGAGACGGTCCGGTCGGCGCGGCACGAGCGACTCGCGGCCGAGCAGGGCGAGGCCGGCCTGCAGTGGCGCGGCCGGGCGCACCTGGCCGGTCGCACTCCACCCCTCGATGACGGCGACGAGGTACGCGCCCACGAGCAGGGGGAGGACGAGCCAGAGCCCGGTCATCGATCCATCTCCCAGGGAGAGAGGTCGAGCGACGCCACACCGGCCAGCGCGTCGGCCACCTCCCGTCCCTCCGCCACCTCCGCGATGAGGGGCGCGAGCCGCGCCGACGGGGTAGCGAGGCCCAGATCGTGCACGACCCCGTCCGCGACGGTCAGGCGCACGGTGGCCGCGCCGCGCGGCGTCTCCACCACGGCCACACCGACGCCTTCCATCCCTGGCGAAACGAGGTGATCCGGCGCCGCGATCGCATCCACGGCAACGACAAGGGCGAGGCTCTGCTCGACCTCGGCCAGTCGCACGTCCAGGCGCGCCCGGGCGTCGTCCCCAGCCCGCACGACCGGGGCGAACCCGAGCCGTCGGTAGACCGGATCATCGGCGCGCGCGTCGGTCGCCGCGCCGCCGGCGCGGGCGGTCGGGCCCCAGGCGACCGAACGGGCGGCGACCCGCGCGTCTGGGCCAGGTTGCGCGGTTCTAAGCGGGCGGGGCTGGCCGATGCCCGCGAGGCGGCGGTGGAGATAGGGAGTCCGGCGCACCCGGCGCACGAACGCCCGCGCCGCCCTCTCCAGCCGTGCGACCGTCGCTATATCCACCGCCTCAAGGAGCGCGCGTTGGAGCGTGGCCGCGCGCTCGGCGATCCAGTGATCACCCAGGAGCGCTGCAAAGCCGGCCAACCAGCCGAGGTGGCTGACCGCGCGCTCGCGTTCCAGCGCCCCCACCCGCGCACGAGCCGTCCCCTCGTCGACCGCGACGCCCGCGGCATCCTCAAGGGCGCGGATCGCCAGGAGGCGATAGGCCACCGGCGCGAGCGGGTCGAGCCGGGCCAGACGCGCGGGTAGCGTCGCGGCCACCCCCGGCCAGGACGACTCCAATCCTCGGGCGACCGTTCCTGGCGTGAACGTGGCTTCGGCGACGGCGTCCCCGTCGAGCGTGAAGGTGAGGGCGAGGCCGCCCGGTAAGCCCGGGAAGAGCGGTCCGAAGGGCGCCTCGACCCACTCCATAGGCAGCCCATCCGGGCTCCGCGGTAGGTTCTGTGTCATCATGACCATCGACATCCCGCCACCGCCCATGTGCATGCCGCCCATATCCGTGCCGCCCATGTCGTCGTGCTGCATGCCTTCGTGACCGCCGTGACCGCCGTGACCGCCGTGACCGCCGTGACCGCCGTGACCGCCGTGACCGCCGTGACCGCCGTGACCGCCGTGATCGCCGTGCCGCATCCCGCCATGGCCCGTATCCATGCTGCCGTCCGAGCCATCGGCGGCATCGCCGTGATCCATACGATCCATGCCATCCATCGGGCCAACGGACGGCCCACCGTGGTTGCTATGCCCCGTGTCCGCGTCGGCAGCGCCGTGATTCCCGTGCATCAGGCTGACCGCGTGTCCCTGATGTCCCTGGTGTTCGTGGCTCACAGCGACAGAACTGTCCTGCGTCGTCGTGCCGGCTCCGCCTCCCAGGACCACCCCGTCCGTGGCGCCCCGGTCCACTGGCTCGTCGGCGTCGCTTCCATCACCGTCGCCCGCTCCTTCACCCCCCCGGGTACGACGGCTCTCAGTGCCCGTGCCCGTGCCCGTGCCCGTGCCCGTGCCCGTGCCCGTGCCCGTGCCCGTGCCCGTGCCCGTGCCCGTGCCCGTGCCCGTGCCCGTGCCCGTGCCCGTGCCCGTGCTCGTGCTCGTGCTCGTGCTCGTGCTCGTGCTCGTGCTTTGGTCATCGGTTTCCGGTCGGACCTCGGGGACATCGGACGGAGGCGGGGCGGACACCCATGCGCCAACCTCCACAAACCAGCCGAGGTTTCTGACGCCGGCGACCAGGGCATCCTGATCGAGCGCGACCGCGACATCGGGCGCGGGCAGGGGGAACACCCGGTCTGTCCCGATGGCAAGGATGGCGCGCGGGCGGGGCATCTGGGCGTACACGACAGTGGTCGCCGGCGCCAGGCCGTCGGGAATCTCGCCGACAAGCACTAACACGCCGGCATGGCGCGGCGTGGGGACGACGCGCAAGCCCGCCGCTCGGAGGTCAAGGCCATACGCGCGAGCCACGTCCACGCCAGGGACGACGAACGCCGTCAGGTCGCGCGCCAGTGCCCGCGCGGCCTGACGGCGCAGCCATGAGTCAATTCCCACGCGCGCTCCGCTCATCACTGCCGTCTCAACGCCCCCTGACTCCAGCCGTAGAGGAGGCCGAGGAAAAGGATGAGGAGGAAAACCCCCATGTCCCCCAAGGCCTCGAGCCCAACTTTCTGGAAAACCACCGCCCACGGATACATGAAGGCCATCTCCATGTCGAACGCGAGGAAGAGCAACGCAATCCCGTAGTAGTGCGCGTGGTAGCGCACCCATGCGGGCTTGGGCGAGAGGGTACCGCCCGTGAACGGCACATCTTTGTCCGGTTCGACCCGCGTTGGACCGAACGACCGAGCGATCAGGCGCAGCATGACGACCAGCCCGCTGGTCCCGGCGATAAGGCCGAGCAAGACGGTATATTGTGCGAGGGCCGTCATCTGTCCTCCCGTCGTCGCCAACAGCGCCGCATGTTTCGGTACCCTGTACTCCCATTGAGTATATACTAGAGGCGAATGGAGAGTGAGTCATGGCCCATCGGACCAGTTACGACGCTGATAAAGAGACGCTCTTGCGCCGTCTGCGCAAGATGGAAGGCCAGGTGCGCGGCATCGGGCAGATGATCGAGGATGACCGTTACTGCCTCGATGTCGTCCAGCAGATCAACGCATTGACGGCCGCGGCGCGGGAGGTATCCCTGATCGTCCTGGAGGATCACCTGAAGGGCTGCGTCACGGATGCGGTCAAGCGCGATGATGGCGACGCGGCGATCAAGGAGATGGTGACGGTCCTGGGCAAGGCCCTGCGCCAGTAGGGATTGGATGGACCAGAGAGTGGGACGCATCACGGTGGCACGACGGCAGGGTGGCCGCAGAGGGGTGGCGCCCATGATGGTTGTGCTAGTCCTGCTCGTCCTGCTTGTCGTCCACCATCCGCTGATGGGCCTGATGCCGGCGATGTCCGCGACGCCCCCGCTGTCCGCAACGGGTTCGATGGCGGCAACGTCCATGCACGGCCAGCCCACGGCCGCCGCGATGACAGCGAGCGATTCTATACCGATGGGCACAGCGGGTGCGGCGTCGGTGGATGGGCACGGTGTCGCCTGTCCGTCCTGTCTGGAAACCTGCCTGATGCACGCGGTCGCGCCCGACCGCTCCACGCTGCGCCTCGCGTCCCCCCCGACATGGGGGCCCCTGCCCGGGTCAGGCGACAGCGCGCTCGCCGCACGCCCATCGAACGTCTGTGTCGGAGACATTCTCTCTGCTGGCGCGATGCGGCGCGCGCCGTCGGCACGCGCGCGTCGAGCCATCCTCCAGGTGTTCCTGCTGTGAGCTGAGGCTATGGGCACGAGGCATACCGGGCAAGCCGGCGCCGTGTGTCATGGTCGTACGTCCCCATGTCCCCCTTATGTAGAGACAGCAGGAAGCACCACAGGAGAACCCGTGAGATCCACAAGCATCCGTCGCGCCTTACGCCCCGTCGGCGTCGCGCTCACCCTCATCATCGTCATCGCCGCGCTGGCTCCGCGCCTCCAACCCGCGGCCGCCGCCACACCCCAGGCGGCCACCCGGGCCATGGCGGCCCCCTTTGATCGGCAGTTCATCGACATGATGGCGCCGCACCACCAGAGCGCTGTGGCCATGGCGCAGGTCGCGCTCATGCGGGCGCAGCACCCTCAGATCAAGAGTCTGGCGCGGTCCATCATCGCCGATCAGAACAGCGAAATTAGCCAGATGAAGGCCTGGCGCGCGCAGTGGTACGGCAGTTCCATCACACCGAGCATGGCGAACATGCCCATGTTGCCCGGTCTGAAGACGAGCATGAGCGGTATGTCCATGATGCAGGACATCGCCACCCTCAAGAAGGCCAACCCCTTCGATAAGGCGTTCATCGACGCCATGATGTCGCACCACCAACTGGCGATCGACGCCGCCACGCTGGAGTTGGCGCACGGCACGCACCAGCAACTCAAGGACCTGGCGCTCGCGATCATCAAGGGCCAGTCGCGCGAGGAAGGTCTCATGCAGGCGTACCGAGACCTCTGGTACGGCGGCATGGGCGGCATGAGCGGGATGGGCCATTGAGCCACCCCGAGGCCTGGTAACGATGCGGGCGTGAGCGCGACGCGCCCGCGCCCGCATCGCCGTGTCTTTGCCGCGATCGTCCATAGGTGGGACGTATTCCCAGCGGCATGGATGGAGGTAGCCCCCCCAGTCACCGCTATCGTAGCCGGAACCGCCGCGGGAGAGACCACGTCCATGCTCGTTCGGGGCTGGGCTACATGGAGTACGAGATATCGAGACGTGGAAAGGAGCGGCGATCATGAGGATGTACTGGCCGGGGAGACGTATCGTCTGCAAGGCGATAGCCATGGGGCTGGGGCTGGGGGCGACCACGCTCCTGGCCGGTGGTATCCCCACGGCGGTCATCGCCAACCCCTGGTTCACGCGGATGACGCCCGTGCGCCCACAGGACGACATTTTCCTCGGCATCATCACGGCGTTGGCCGCGGCGCTCGGCGCGACCTATGCGCTGCCCGCCTCCTGTCCGTTCCAACCGGGCACGTATGGAGTTGGGACCTATCTCTCCGCCCTCGCGGTGGGCTGCCCAATCTGCAACAAAGTCGTCGTGCTCGCGCTCGGCGTCGGCGGCACCCTGACCATATTCCAGCCGCTGCAACCGGTGCTCGCCTTGGGGTCAATGCTCCTCCTGGGCTATGCCCTTCGTGTCCGACTGCGCGCCATCCGCGCTCCGCTGCCCGCGGCGTGACGATGAGCGTGTACCAGGGCCACGACCGCATACGCCGCAGTGGGCGTCCCGGACGGTTGCCGCCCCACACCCCCTATCTCCGGAAAGGATCGACGCCATGAGACGCCGCGGTGCCCCGCTTGTCATCATTGTCCTGCTCATCGTCGGCAGTGTCGCCTACACCTCGCGCGCGATGGGCTCCGGCAGCGCCTCCGTGCGCGCGACGCCGACGCCGTCGCGCACGGCGCGCGCCATCCGGGAGACCGCCACGACAATGCCATCCGCGACCGTACCATCCCCCGCGGCGCGCCAACGCGCGTCGACGCCCGCTGCGTCCGCCACCCCCACGCGGACGTCGGCGACGCGGGCACGCCATGCCCGCCGGGCGGAGCCGCTGGCTCGGAAGACGCCACGCCCCGTCGCACGACCCTCGGCGGCGAGAACACCGACCGCGCGGCCCGCCGCTCCGCGGGCGCGTCCGACACCAACCCTTGCGCCATCGAACGGGCCGGTCCAGATGGGGGAGGCGCGGTTCAGCCTGTTCACGGTCAATCCGCGATTCTTCCGGCAGCAGGTCTCGTTCGACCTCTCGGCGCCGGCACGCGTCCGGGTGCGGATCGCGCAGCCGGGAGACATCAGGCACGTGCGCACCATGGATCTCGGCGTCCGGCCGGCCGGGACCGTCGACATGGAGTGGGACGGGCGAGACAACGCGCACCGACTGGTCCCCGCAGGCGCGTATAGCTACACCATCACGGCGACGAACGCGCGCGGCGAGCGGCAGACCACGTCCTACGATATGCTGGCCGTCACCTACAAGCGCATCGTGGTTTCGCTCTCCAGGCAGCAACTGTGGGCCTTCGACGGTTCTCACTACGTGCTGAGCGCGCTGGTCACAACCGGCAATCCCGCCTTGCCCACGCCGCTGGGACACTTCCCGATCCTGGCCAGATACAGTCCCTTCACCTTCGTCAGCCCCTGGCCGCCCAGCTCGCCATACTACTACGCGCCATCCTACACCACCTACGCGCTGCTCTTCGACAACCGAGGCTACTACGTGCATGACGCGCCGTGGCGGGGCCATTTCGGCCCGGGCTCGAATGCCGCGACGGGGACGCCGGGGCAGAACTACACGGGGACGCACGGCTGCGTCAACGTGCCGACGACGACGATGCAGCCGCTGTTCCAGTGGGCCACGATCGGCACCGTCGTGGAGGTGGTGCGGTAGGCCCGCGCCCGGTCACGGCGGCGGAGCTATGGCTGGGTCACGGCCAACCGACCGTAGCGGCGTATCGCGTGATGGCGCGATAGGGGGATGGTATGCGCGGACGGCGACGGGCGGCGTGGCGCCCCGTTCCGACGATGACGGACGGCCGATGGTCGGCGTCGTGCGACGCCGACCATCGGCGGGGAAGACGGCGTTTCTGGTACGGCGTCATTGTCGCGGCCCTCTTGGTGATCGAGGGCGGTCTCGTGGCGGCGCGTACGCGGGCGGCGCCCGTGATCGACGGTATGCGGTGCCGGGCGGACGGACCGGTGGTCGTGCACATCCACCAGCACCTATCGCTCTACGAGCGGGGCCGGCCGGTCCCCATCTCGCCAGGCATCGGGAGCGGCCTGACACCCCTCGCCACCCCCTGCCTGTACGACCTGCACACGCACCGCGCCGATGGCCTCATCAGCATCGAGGCGCCCCGGCGGCGGGCCTACACGTTGAGGCAGTTCTTCGATATCTGGCGACAGCCGTTGAACTCGCGGCAGGTCGCCGCGTTGCGGGCCAACGCCGGCCGGTGGGTCCGCGTCTACGTCGACGGACGGGCCTATCGGGGCGACCCGCGGGCGATCCGGCTGGCCGATCACACCCAGATCACGCTGGAGATCGGTCCACCCTGGATATCCCCGCCACCATTTACGTTCCCCGAGGGGACGTAAGCGTCGACCACGGACTGCGCGCCTCACCCCACCCGATCTACGGTGGCGCGGGTGCGGCGAGCTCCGTGATCTCGCGCGCGTCGACACGCATGGTCCGCACGATGCGCCCATGGGCGACACAGGGCGGCAGCGCGACCCCCAGCCGGAGACCGCGTCGGATCGCCTGATCGATGAGCGTGCGCCGCCCTGTCGGCACGATGTGGTCGTGTGTGCTACCGTAATGGGAGCGATTGGTGATCGGACAGGAGCAAGAGGCGGTGCAACGATGACGCGTGATCGCGGATGTCCTGCCGCGCCTTTCTCCGATAGGGGGGCGCTCGACCTCGTTCGTAACGCGACGGGCCTGGGCGGCATGGGTCTCGCCGGCGCACTCATCGTGCATCTCCTGGCCTATCACGCGCCGCCCACGTTCCTCCCGTCATCCGCGCCGGTACGCGCCGGACTCGTGGTGGTCGTCGCCCTCGCGCTGCTCTCCCCGCTCCTCGCCCTGGCCGGGGCGCATCGCATAGGCCACCTCGATAGGACACTTGACGCGCGGTTGCGACAACTCCACATCCCGTCGTGGTAGGGACGTCCCCGGTCGCCCGATACCGTGCCGCGTTCACCCTGGCGACTGGCCGGCTTTATCGTCGTCGTGCTGGGGCTCCAGGTCTCCCTCGTCGGCGTGGTCGCGGCGCTCTCTCCGTTCTCGCCGGTCGTCGGCGCGCGGCCGATACGGGGAGCGCGCGCCTCAACGGCTACGCGCTCGCCCTGGCCGACGCTCTCGTTGTGACGGCACGCGCCTGGGCGCCACCCCCGAGCGGACGCCGAGGGAAGCGGGTGCGCCAGTTGTTCCGTACGCCCCCCCTCTGACCGCGCGCATCGCACGCCTGCGCGCGTTACACCTGCCCGGCCCCTCGCGGCGCGGTGTGCGACCGGGACCTATCTTCTGACGGCGCGCCGCTCTGTCGCCGGTCAGTCACCGTCCCTGCCATTATCGTCGCGATCATCCCGGTCTCCGCCCCAGCCCTCGCCGCGGTCGTCCCGGCCGCCGCGCCCGTAGCCGTAGCCCTGTCCGTCGCCGAGCAGGCCGCCCAATCCCCCACCACCGCCACGGTGGCCGCCGAGGAGTTGCTTGGCCGCCAGGCCGGCGATCCCGACGAGCGCGGCCTTGGCCATCGGGTTCGACAGGAGCCCGCCCATGCCACCGCCTGGACCGCCTCCCTGCGCCCCTCGTCCGCCAGCCGCGCCCAGGAGCTGCTGCAGAATGCCCGGTTGCTGCTGGCCCATCTGGTAGAAGCCCTGCCCCATTTGTTGCGGGTTGTTCGGGTCCATGTACGGCTGGTACTGCGGCGGCGCCTGCTGGGCGAACTGCTGGCGCTGATCGTAGGGCATCTGCTCAAAGTGCTGCTGATAGACCTGCTGTTGCATCTCAGGCGGCGCCTGCTGCATGAACTGCTGGACGTGCCCGTACGCCTGGTTGGGGTCGATCCCCTCGTGATTGCCCGACTCATGGGCCTGGGTGTACCGCTCGTACATCTGTCGGTTGTTCTGGTCGAATGGGTACATCGCTCGTCGTCTCCTTCGTGTCCCGCGTTTCGACCGGCCGCCGATCGCGCCGGTCACCGGTCTCCGTCGTCGCGCGCCGCCCTCGTCGCGGACACGGCCGACCCGTTGTCGGCGGCCGCGTACACATCGGAGGCATAGCTTTCCAGGTCCTCCCGACACGCCGCGAGCGCCCGCGTCGCCTCGTGGCCCAGCGCCGCGCCGAACGCATCGCGGCGCCCGATCTTGTCCCGCCACGCCTCCAACTTGGCCAGGTCCTCCTCGTTCTCCTCCAACTCGGCGAAGGTGTACTTGCCGGCCGCACGCTCGCGGGCCAACTCGGCGTGAAACTCTCCGCAGCGGGTGAGCAACTCGGTGTATTCCTCGTCCCGCGCGGCGTTGAATTGCCCCCGCACGGCCTCCTCATCGCCGAGCAGCCGCCCCTGGAAGAGCTGTGCCGCGCCCCCCATCCCCCGCACCTCCTCCGTGATCCCGCGCAAGACCCGCTCGCTCGTCGGGCCGGCGGGCAGGGCGGCCACACCGTTCTGGAGGTAGAGCGCCCCGGCCGCCTTGAGCTTACGCCAGATGCCGGCGCGCAGCCGGCTCGGCTCGGGCGGGATCTTGTAGACGAGCACCAGCCATTCCTGCATGACGCATCCCCTAAACTATTGTTATAATGCATTATAACCGCTGTTAGATATGGACGCAATGAATCGATACGACGCACGCCGCGATCCCCCGCCCCCCGGCCAGGGTGGGCAACCGCCCCGCGGCGCGGGCTATCCCTCGCGGGCGCAGACCGTGCCGCTCCTGGCCCCGTGCGCGGGGGACGCGCCGTGAACGCTACGGTCGCCACGACGGATGCCGCCCGGTTCGAGCGCGCCGCCCTGATCGTGAATACGCGGGCGCGTCGCGGGCGGGAGCAGGTCGCTCGCGCGCGCCGGCTGCTGGCGACGTTGGGCGTCTCCCTCGCCGTGTTCTACGCCCCGCGCGGTTCGGCGCGGCTGCCCGCGACGGTGCGCGCCGCGCTCGATGCGGGCTGCGACCTCATCATCCTGGGCGGCGGCGACGGTACGGTGAGCGCCGCCGTCGACCTGCTGGCCCATCACCGCGCCGTCCTCGGCCTGCTGCCCCTGGGCACGGCCAACGACTTCGCGCGCACGTTGGGTATCCCGGCCGACCTGGACGCGGCCTGCGCCGTTATCGCGCGCGGCAAGCGTCGTAGACATCGACCTGGGTCGCGCCGACGACCGCTATTACGTCAACGTGGCCTCCATCGGGCTGGGCGCGCGTGATCACGCGCGTGTCGCCGTGGCTCAAGCGGGTGGCCGGGTCGCTAGCGTACCCCGTTGCCGCCGCCCGCGCCCTCGTCGGCTTCCGCCCGTTCGCGGCCACGCTCACCTTCCCCGGCGGGGACCACCCGCCCGCGACGTTCCCGCGTCTGTTGCAGATCGGCGTCGGCAACGGGCGCTTCTACGGCGGCGGCGCGGTCGTGGCGCCGGACGCGGGCATCGACGACGGGCGCTCGACGTGTACGCCATCGAGTGGGCCGGGTGGCGCGACCTCGCGGGGCTGGCCCTCTCCTTCCGCAGCGGCCGCTTCGTCCGCCGCGCGACCGTCCACACCTACGAGACCGCGACGGTGCGCATCGACACGGAGCGTACCCTGGCGACGAACGTGGACGGGGAGTTGGTCGATCAGACGCCCGTCCTCTTCACCCAGGCGCGCGACGCGCTCAGGGTCCTCGTGCCGCAGGACTCGACGGCCGCGGATTAAGGCCAAGACGTAGGGGAGTAGGGAGGATTGTCCATGGACATCGCGTTATCCGTGGCCGCGCTGGTCGTCGGCCTGGTCTTGCTGGAAGCCGGCGCGGAACGGTTCACGGGCGCGATTGGGGCCATCGCGCGGCGCCTGCGCGCCTCCGAAGGCGTGGTCGGCCTGCTTACCGCCGGCGGCGAGTGGGAGGAGTTGGTCGTCGTCGCGCTCGCCCTCGCGGGCGGCCACCCCGCGCTCGCCGTGGGCAACGTGGTCGGCTCGTGCCTGGCCAACATGATCGGGTCGATGCCTCTGGGCCTGCTCGGCGCGCGTCCGCTCGTGCTCGACCGCAGCGCCCGCGTCTACGGCCTGGTCATGCTCGGCGTGACCGCGCTGGCCTGCCTCTTCGCCTTCGGCGGCCGAGTGACCGCGCCGGACGGGGGCATATTGGTCGCCACCTTCGTTCTCTACGTCGCCTCGGTCCTGGTGGTCATCCGGCGCGGCTGGCTGCGCCCCCCCGAGGACGACGATGACGACGACGATGACGCTCCGGTGGCCGGGTCCGCGCTTCGGCCCATCGTCGTGCTCGTGCTGGGGCTCGTCGTCATCTCGCTCGGGGCCGCGCTGATCGTGCAGGGATCGGTGCATATCGCCGCGCGGATCGGCCTGTCCGAGTACGCCATCGGCGCGACCGTCGTGTCGATCGGGACGACGTTGCCCGACAAGGCGATCAGCCTGATCGGCGGGCTGCGCGGCCAGGGCGGCGTCGTGACGGCCAACGCGACCGGCTCCAACATCTTCCTGCTCACGCTGGTGCTGGGCCTCGCCGCCCTGCCCGGCGGCCACGGGCTGGCCGTGGCCCCAACCGTCGCCCATGTGGATGTGCCCCTCCTGCTGGGCACGACCCTCCTCGTCACCCTGCTCTTCCGGCAACCGTCCTTACATCGCCGGACCGGCGTAGCCCTGCTGATCCTCTACGTCGCGTACATCGTCTACGCCCTCGTGCGCGGAACTGTGTGAGTGCCGTGATCCGCGATCCCCACGCGTACAGGCTCGTGCGCGCGGCCAGCCTCCGCGACCTGCCCGGTGGGGCCGCGCGCGGCGACTATTGCGGCAAGCCCATCCTCGACGTCTCGCTACTTGGCCGCGATCCCACGGTCCAGGGGCGGGTCCACCGTAGCGAGGTGGCGCTGGATGACATACCATATATCGTACGCGGCTCGGGCGGGGAGCGACAGATAGACACAGCCTGTTTCGCGCGGGCGGGGTTCAGGGGAATGAAGGAGGGACGGATGACAGGGGGACAGACGACGGACATGAAGCTGCTGCGGCGTGGATTGTATCTCGAATACGCGACCCTCGGCTGGAACGTCGTCGGCGTCGTCATCGTCGTGGCGGCCGCGGTCGCCGCCCGCTCCGTCGCCCTGGCCGGCTTCGGCCTCGACTCGCTCATCGAAATCTTCGCCTCGGTGATCGTGGTGTGGCAGCTCGCCGGCGTCAATCAGCACCGCGAGCGCCGGGCGCTGCGCCTCATCGGCGGGGCCTTCTTCGCCCTCGCCGTGTATATCCTGGGACAAGAAGCGTTCACGTTCATCTCAGGCATCCGCCTGACCACCTCTGTCGGCGGCATTGTCTGGCTCGCCGCGACGCTGATCGCCATGCTGCTGCTCGCGCAGGGCAAGCGCATCACGGGACGGCAGTTGAGCAACCCGGTGCTCGCGACCGAGGCGCACGTCACTCTCATCGACGCCTACCTGGCCGCCGCCGTGCTCGTCGGCCTGATTCTCAACGCCGTTGCCGGCTGGTGGTGGGCGGATCCTCTAGCTGGCCTGGTCATCGTCTACTATGGGGTCAAGGAAGGCTGGACCGCCTGGCATGGTGAGGAGTAAGCGGCACACTCGTCCTGGCCCCGGCCGTGCTCGTCGCGCCCGTGACCGCCATGCCCCCGGCCGCGCCCCCAACGCCCGGTCGTCCTCTCTACCCCTGGTCCTCCGCATGAGAGGAGTCTGACTTGAATCTTGAATACGGCCGATACTCTTTTCTCGGTTGCCGTGCCGGATCGCCAGCGCGGCTTTCAAGGTCGCTACAAGGATCGTCCAGGCGCTGCTCCCGAATGGGGGTTTTACCCATTGCCGTTTTCCTTGCTACACTGCTCCCGGCGCCTTACGCCATGCATACACCAGCGGTCCCCCGTCGTCGGTGTAGTAGAAGGTTTGCCCATGACACGCTCTGTCTTCGCCGTGCCGGTTGTGCTGCTCGCCCTCCTCGCACTCCTATCCCTCACCGTCGCGGTTGCCCCCCGTTGGCCGGCCGCATCGCCCACACACGCACCGATGGGGTCCGTCCTCGCCCTGGCCGCGCGCGACCAGCAGACCCTGGCCCGCGCCCGCCCTGGCCTGCACGACCTCTACGATCTGACGCGCCGGCTCAAGCTGCATCGCACGACCCCCATCGACCCGTTCGTTCGCACCACAGCCCCGAACTACGCGGTGGGGCGCACCGACACCTTCTACATCGCCAAGGCCACCAGCGGCTACACGACGACGCGCCTGACCCTGCTGTTCAAGACGCCGCACGCCTACTGGTACGTGTCCCCTCACACGGGCATCCCCCAGGACCGCCTGATGGCGTCCCTGCGCGCCTCGGCGCAGGTCTTCGAGGCGCACATCTATCCGACCGACCGCCGCATCTTCGGTCAGGAATGGACGCCCGGCATCGACCGTGATCCGCGCCTGACCATCCTCTGCCTGAACCTGGCGGGCTCCGGGGCCGGCGGCTACTACTCGGCCGAGGACCTGTACCCGCGCGTGGTCGACGCCTACAGCAACGAGCGCAAGACCCTCTACGTGGGGATCGACTCCTACCCGCTCGGCACGCCCGGCTTCGCCTCGACCCTGGCCCACGAGGTCCAGCACATGATCCACTGGTATCGGCACGAGCGCGACGACGCCTGGATCAACGAGGGATCGAGTATGCTGGCGCAGGCGCTTACCGGCTACACCGCCGACGGCCTGGACCAGGCGTTCGCGGCCGTCCCGGCCACGCAACTCGACGCCTTTTGCTACGACGGCTCCCCCTGCGCCGACACGAGCAGCGCCGCGCACTATGGGGCCGCCTTCCAGTGGATGCTCTATCTCTACCAGCACTATGGCGGCGACCACGCCCTGCGCACACTGCTCGCCGATAAGGATCTCTCGGGCATGGCGCTCTTCGACGACGTGCTCACGCGCCTCGGCTCCCGCGCCCGCGCCCGCGACATGTTCGCGAAATTCGCGATCGCCAACCTCGTCGACGACCCGCGCCTCGCGGGCGGGGCCTACGGCTATCGGCCGACCTATCAGGGCTGCTGCATCCACGCCGCCGTCACCGCGTCGGCGACGGCCTACCCGTACACGCGCCACGCCACGGTCAATCAGTTCGCGACCGACTACGTGGAGGTGCGGCCGGTGGGAGGGGTCTCGACGCTGCACCTGCGCTTTGCCGGGGACCCCACGGTGCGCATCGTCCCGAACGCGCCGATGCATGGCGGCACGGAGTGGTGGAGCAACCGCGGCGACGAGATGGACAGCACGCTCACGCGCGCCATCAACCTGACGCGCGTGCGCCATGCCACGCTCACCTACGATCTTTGGTACGATATCGAGAAGGACTTCGACTACGGCTACGTCGAGGCCTCGACCGACAACGGGCTGACCTGGCACACGCTCCCAAGCCAACACACGACCGACGCCGACCCCAACGGCGCCAGCTACGGGAACGGCTACACGGGGCAGAGCGCGGCGGTGGCCGGGAACGCCGCCGGCTGGCTGCACGAGCGCATCGACCTCTCGCCCTATGCGGGGCGGCGGGTGCTGGTGCGCGTCGAGCACATCACCGACGACGCCTTCAACGCGGCGGGCCTGACCCTCGCCAACATCCGCGTGCCCGAGATCGGGTTCGCTGATGGGCCGACCGTGGGCGGCTGGCAGACCGGCGGCTGGGTCCGCATCGCCAACGCCCTGCCGACGCGCTGGCTCGTCCAGCTCGTGCTCTACACGACGCATGGTGTCGTGGTCCGGCCGCTCTCCCTCGCGCTCGACGCGACCGGGGCGACAACGATCACCGGCCTGGGGCGCGACGTGCAACGCGCCGTCGTGGCCATCTCGCCGACAGCGCCCCAGACGACGATTCCCAGCGGTTACACGCTCACGGTTCGCTAGCGGAGAGGCGGCGTCTCTGCCATACTCGATGCAGGATGCACACAGCGCAGCCCGCCCCGCGTGCTGCCTAGCCCCAAGAACAGGAGGACAGATATGCGCCGATTAGCCGTGGCCCTCGCCCTCGTCGGCGGCCTCACTCCCCTCATCGCCGGCCCCGCCGCCGCCTGCACCGTCGACGGCGTGCCGTCGGCGATGGCCAACAACACGTGCGCGGTCATCTACAAAGCTGCCCCGACCACGGCGACCTACGCCTATTGGGCGCGATTCGCCTTCCCGCGCGCGTTCCGGGCCGGCCAGCGTATCGCCTTCAACGAGGACGATGCGCTGGTCCGCCCGGTGCTCAAACAGGCGGACCTGCACCGCACCTGGCGCTGGCGCTTCAACGACGGCGGCGCCGCACAGATCGGCGATCGCGTCGCGCACAGCTATCGGCGGGCGGGCAAATACAAGGTCGCCGTCGAGGCCTATTACCCTACGGCCGGCGGCTGGCTACAGTTCGACAGCATCACTATCACTATCGCGCGCTAACGCTCTATTCCTCACGACGGGTGTGTATAAAGCGTCCCCTGGGTGCAGCACAGGAGGTGCGGGCAGAGTAAACACGCGGTGTTGCTGCCTGACCGCACGGGTGATTGTTTTTGACGGTCGTACGGTTGTATCGAGGAACGGAGCGCTAAGCCCGTGTCGCGCAGCGGCGTGACCACGCCCGCCCGCTGACATATCGGCGCGTGTGTTACGGTGAGGGCAGAGACATGGTTCCCCGGGGAGATGTGTGTGGTAGAATGGACGGCTCGCGCCTGATGACGCGCCTGTTGCCCCGGCTCTTCACGGGCGATGGGCGCGCGACAGCCGCGGGCAACGCCGCCGGTTTCCTCGGCGTGGGGGTGGCGGCCGCCGCGCTGGCGCATCTGCTGGCCTACCACGTGGCGATTGGCGTCCCCGTCGGACCGGGATGGGCCGGCGCCGCGCTCACGCTCCTCGTCCGCTCGCCCATGGGGGGCCTCCTCGCGGTCGCCGGCGTCATCGCGACACTGGCCCTGCTCCTGATCGGCTATGAGGTGTGGCGCCTGGAGCATCTGACCGGGACGCTCGCCCGCGTCCTGCGCGCCCACCACATCGCGCCGCCCACCGACACGGCCCGGTCACGCGCGCCGGGGCGTCTGGTTCTCTTCGTCGCCGCGCTGCTCGGGGTCCAGGTCGCGCTCGTCGGCCTCGTCGGCGCGCTGTGCCCGATGCCGATCACGATGGTCATGAACGGCGTCCCCATGGCGATGCCCGGCGCGCCGCCGCTCCCGCTCGCGCCCGTGCATCTGCTGGTCGCCATCGTCCTGGGCATGTTCCTCTGGCGCGTCGAGCATCGCCTGACGCGGCTGCGCGCGGTGGTGACCCGGCAGCGCCGTCTGCTCGCCGCGGCGTGCGTCACTCGCGCCCCCCTCGCGCCGCCCCGGACGGCGCGCCTCCCGCGCGCCTGTCACGGGCTCACGCTTTTCGCCCGTCCTCCCCCATGGCCCGCGGCGCCATCGTTGGCGTAGGGGCCATGCATCGTCGCCACGCCCATCGTCGGGGCGCTGGCGCGTCCCGGCCCGGTGTGCGGCCGCTGGCCTCGGCCATCCCTGCCCGCTGCGTTCCCACCCCCACGCACGTCCTAGGGCCTCCCTCCCCTATCCGATTGTGTCCGCTGCGGCGCACCCGGGCCCCGTGTAAAGGAGTTTGTCTATGTTGAGCCGCATGGCCGCGCGCCCTGCTCGTCTCATCGTCGTCCTGGCGGCCGCGTCCCTGCTGGTGCGGCCAGTCATCGCCTCGGCCCATGCCTCCCTGGTGCGGGCCACGATCCGGCCCGGCCAGGTCTTTGCTCGCACCGCCTACCCCCGCGTGCTGACCGCCGTCTTCGCCGAGAACGTCGATCCCAAGGGGTCATTCATCCACGTCTTCGAGGCCGATCCGCGGGGCGACCACGCCCTGGCCGACCGCGATAACGTCGCCTTTCCCTTCAAGAATCCCAAGGAGATGACCGTGGGCCTGCCCACAGGGCTCAGGGGCACGTACACCGTGCTATGGTACACGGTCTCGGCCGACGATGGGCACAAGGCCGGCAGCACGTTCACCTTCACCATTCGTTAGCAAAGGCCTCATCGATGCGCCGTCCGCTCGCCGACCATCCACCGAACCGTCTGGCCCGCTACGTCGTGGCCCTCCTGGTCGCGCTCGCGCCCTCCCTGCTCGGCCCGCGCGCCGCCTCGGCCCATGCCCTGCTCGTGCAGGCCAACCCCGCGCCGGATAGCGTCATCGCGCGCGCCCCGGCCGTGGCCTCGTTCGTCTTCAGCGAGGCGCTCAACCTGGCGCTGACACGCGTGCAGATCACGGATGCGGGGGGGCAGTCCCTCACGACAGACCCGGGTCACCTGGCGTCGGGGCATGGCGGCACACTCTGGCTTCTGTCCCTCCCCACCGTGCGCCCGGGCGTCTACAGCGTGTTCTGGACCTCGGAGTCGGCGACGGATGGGCATGTGCGCAGTTCGTTCTACACCTTCCGCGTGGCCGCGACGGGCGGGGCGGCCGGCCTCGGCGCGGCGCCTGCGGCGACGACGACCGGTCGAGGGTTCGGGGCGATCCTCGACGGTGGCAGTGCGGTGACGGCGCTCTTCACATGGCTCGGCTTCCTGGCCCAGTCCCTCTGGCTGGGCGCGCTGATCGTCGAGGTGGCCGTGCTCGTCCCGGCGCGGCGCGCGCGCCAGACACCGCAGGCGCGCCTGGCCTGGGCGGCGGCGCCACGCCTCTGCTGGACGGTGCGGGCCGCGCTCGTCCTGACCCTGTGCGCGCTCGTGGGCGAGATCGTCAGCCTGGCTACGCAGGCCGGGGGGGGTGACTGGGGCGCGGCCCTGAGCGGCGTGACGCTCCGCGGCCTCTTCTCCTCGCAGAACGGTCACGTGCTCCTCGCGCGCCTGGCGCTGCTCCTCGCGGTGTTCCTGGTCGCCGGCCGCGTGGGCATCCCAACCGCGGTCGCCCTCGTGGACGCGCCACGGCAACGCCCGCGGCGTTCGACCCAGGCACTCGGCATCGTCGCGGCACGCCCCCTCCCGCTGATGCTGCGCTGGGAGGTCGGGCGCGCGCCCCTCGCCCTCGGAGCTGTCGCCTACCTGCTCCTGGTCGCGCTCTCGGGCCACGCCGCCGACGTGACGCCGGGCCTGCTTGCCTATCCGATCGACGGGCTGCACCTCCTCTGCACGGCCGCGTGGGCCGGGGGGATCGCAACCCTGGCCATCGCCGTGCTGCCGGCGCGCTCCACCCTCGCGCCCGCCGAGCGCGCCGCCGCGGTCCTGCCCCTGCTCGACCGCTTCTCGCCCGTGGCCTACCTCGCCGTGGGCGTGCTCGCCCTCTCCGGCCTCTACAACGCCGTCGTCCATGTCGGCGCCCCGGCGACGCTCGGGGGGACGACCTACGGCCAGCTCCTCATCCTCAAGCTCGGCCTGGTCGGCGTGCTCGTGCTACTCTCGGCCTCCCACGTCTACCGGCTACGGCCGCGGATCGCCCGCGCTCAGGAGCGCGCCGCACACGACGCGCATGATGCCGACGCCGCGGCCGTTGTGCATGAGGGGCTGGCCACACTCGCGGGTCGCCTGCGCATAGAGAGCGGCGTCGGGGCGGCGATCCTGCTCGCCACGGCACTGATGACCCAGACCTTGCCCGCCCCCGCTCCACCGACGACGGCCTCGACGGCTCCGACGGCCCCGACGGCCCCGACGGCCCCGGCCACACCCATCATCCCGCCGTCGATCGACGGCACGGCCGCGACGGGCGACCTGCGGGCGCGGCTCACGATCACGCCGCCCGCGGTAGGGACCGCGCTGTTCACCCTCCTGGTGTGGGAGCAGGGGACGCCGATCACCGAGAACACGGGGGCGGCGATTATCCACCTCTACCCCGCGAACCGGCCGGATCGGTACACCACGCTGACGCCGACGGGCCGGGGGACGCGCTTCGCGGAGCGCGGCAGCCTGCCGTTGGATGGGACGTGGCGCGCCGACGTGTCGGTGCGCACGGCGACGGTCAACGACTACCGCACCCTGCCGTTCACGTTCACGGTCGGTCCGGGGGCCGGCTTCCTCGCGCCCGGCGTACGGGGGCTGGTGACGCTGCGGATCGCGCCAGGACGTGTGGGCGTGCCGAACACGGTCACGATCGCCGGCGTGCGGGCGCGTGGCGTGCAGCTCCTCTCGGAGTCGCTGGACATGCCCATGGGCCGTCTTCCCTACACGGCCACGCCCCTGGGCGATGGCCGTTGGCAGGCCCGCAACGTCTATCCCCTCATGAACGGGCGCTGGGCGCTGACGGTGCAGGTCCAGGACGGGGGCAGCGCGGGTAGGGGTCGTCTCCTCCGTCGGTTCGTCTATTTTGTGCCCCTGCGAGGGACGGTGCGCTTGCTCTCCGCCGGCACGGCCGCGCCCGCGCGCGCGCGGGCCTCGACCACCGCGGCCCCGTCCGCCGTGCGCTGGACGGGGCTCCCCGCCAGCGCGGTGGTGAGCTTCGCCGACAACGGCCTGGTCTACGTGCCCGGTCTCGCCACCCTCGTCCATGTCGGCAGCCAGAACCACAGCGTCACGCTAGCCCCCGACGGGACGCTCTGGGTCATGGATTACGCGGGTGGCCGCGTCGCCGTGCTCGACCCGCGCACGGGGCGGACGATCGCGCGCATCACGGTCGGGATTGCCCCGGCCCACGCCGTGTTCACCCCCGATGGGCGCCGCGCCTACGTCAGCAACCTGCTGTCCAACGACGTGAGCGTCGTGGACGTGCGCGCCCGGCGCGTGGTCACGACGATCAGTGTGCAGCCCGGCTTGCAGCCGCACGCCCTCGCTATCTCGCCGGACGGACGTGAGGTGTGGGCGCCGTGCGGCCTCGGCGGCGGGATCTGGGTGATCGATACGCGCACGTACAAGGTCGCGCGTCTGATCCCCACGGGAGGTTTCCCGCATGCCGTGACCTTCTCGCCCGACGGGCGGACGGCCTATCTGGTGGACGCGTCGCCCGGCAAAGACTCCGGCCTCTTTGTCATCGACCGTGCCACGGGCCATATCCGGGCGCGCATCGCGGTCGGCACGGGCTCGGCGATGGTCGTGGCCGGCCGCGACGGGCGACGCGTCTACGTGACGGGCCAGGGCGGGGGCGTGCTCACGGTCATCGACGCGGCCACGCTCAAGATCGTGACGCGCGTCCCGGTCGGCACGGCACCGCACGGCCTCGTGGTCACGCCGGATGGGCGCCTGCTCTATGTCGCGGCTAACACCAGTCGCCAGGTCGCGGTGGTGGACACGGCGACGGATCGGGTCGTCGCGACCGTTCCCGTCCCCGGGACGGCCGACGAGCTGGCGCTGTGGCCATCGGTACAGGGAGCGCCGGGCGTCCGGCGTCTCCAGGGCGTGACGACGCCGGCCGCGCCGGCGCGGTGGGCCGCGGTCCCTGGCCCGCGGACGATCGTGCATGCGCTGCGCCGCGCTCCCTGGGGCGCGCTCTACGCCGGGGTGTCCGGTGGAGTCTACAGCAGTCGTGATGGCGGCGTGTCCTGGTGCCCCGTCGGGCATGGGTTCCCCGCGACCGAGGCCTGGGGCGTGGCCGCGGTTCACCAGGCGCACGGCGACCGTGTGCTAGCCGCGGCCGAAGACGGTTCTATCTATCGCCTGGCCCTGGGGCGCGATACGGATCGCTGGACGGGTGTGCGGGTCGGGACGGCGGCTTACAGTGTCTTCGGCATCCCCGGTTCGGACGTGGCGCTCGCCGGGTCCGACCATGGCATCCTCCGCTCATCCGATGGTGGCCGGTCCTGGACGCTCGTGGCGCGCGTGCGGGGAGACAACGTGGCCGTGACCTCCTTCGCGCGCGACCCGGAGAGAGGAACTCTGTACGCCGGCGTGGCCGGAGGGGCGTCCGCCCTGCGCGTGAGCCGCGACGGAGGGCGCACCTGGCAGGCTGCGCCAGGCTCACCGCCGCCCAGTATCGAGGCCCTACTCGCCACGCCCGGACGACTCTATGCAGGGGTGATGGGTGGGCCGGGGGCTCCCGGCATCTACGCGGGGGTAGGGCACGGCTTTGTCTCGCTCGCCCGCGGCCTGCCGCGCCAGGCCGACGGGATGACGGTGGCGACGACGGGCTCCCAGACGGGGGCGGGGGAGGACGGCCTGTTGCTCGGCACGATGGGGGTCGGCGTCTATCGGCGCGCGGGGAGCGGGTGGACGCGCCTGGGACGCGGCCCGGGCGACGGCGTGGTGACCGCGTTGCTCGTGCTCCCCGGCCGCCCGCCCGTCGCCCTAGCCGGTACGGATAGTGGCCTCTACCGGGCGCCCCTCCCGTGAGGCGCACCCGGATGGATGACAACGCTCGCCGCATCCCGCTCCCCGCGCGCGCGATCACGCGCGCCCGCCGGAGGCGCGTCCTCGGGCTCGCCGTCCTGGCGGGCCTGACGGCGGCCTCCCTGGTGGGCGCGCGGGCGCTGCGCCGTCCCGCTAACGGACCCGTGGTCAGCACCGTCTTCCTCGACCAGACCATGGGCCCCGTCGCCATCGACCCGCGGACGGGACACGCCTTCGTGCTCACCTGGGGCGCCGGCCCCGCGCACCTGACCATCCTCGATACGCACACGGGGGCGCTCGTGCGCACGCTCGCCGTGGGCAGCACGCCCGCCGGGGGGGTGGGCGCGCTTGGGGTCGACAGCAGCGCGGGGCACGTTCTGGCCGCCGTCGACGGCGACGCCGCGGCCGGCACCGTGGCCAGCGTCACCACGCTGGACGCGCGCGGGGGGACCGTGCTCGACCGGGTCGCCATCCCGTCGAGCCCCCTGGCGCTGATGGTCGACGAGCGGGCGCATCGCGCGGTCGTCGCGGGCATGGGCGCCGTGACCGCCGCCGGGACGCAGGCCGACACCGAGAGCGCGCTCGACACGCGGACGGGGCGGCTGCTGCGCGCCGTGCGGACGCCGACACGCGGCGACACGACGGTCGTCGCCGTGGACGCGCGGGCCGGGCGGACGCTCATCTTCACCCGGCGGGATGACCGTCCCAGCAGCCGCCTCGACGTGATCGCGACGGGGACGGGGCGCCGCGTCGCGCGTCGCGACCAGCCGCTGGCCCCCTGGACGGCCGCGGTGGACGAGGTGACGCACCGCGCCTTCACCCTCGCGGGGCGTGACGTCGCCGTCTACGATACGCGGACAGGCCGATTGGTGCGCCGTGTGCCCATGGGAGCGGGGGCGGCGGTCGCGGTCGACGCGGGGACCCAGCGCGTCTTCGTCGCCCGCGCCCCCTTCATCGCCGGCGTCGGTGGCGCGATCATGGTGCTCGACGCGGCGGACGGGCGGGTCCTGCGCACGCTCGCCGTGGGCGGGAATCCGACGACGCTCACCCTGGACGCGCGCCGCGACCGGGTCCTCGTCACGGACGCGGGGCGTCTCGACGGCGCGGGCGTGGTCAGCGGCAGCGGGCGCTTGCTCGTGCTGGATGGGCACGGGGGCGCGGACGTGCGTGCGATCCCCCTGGCTGGCGTCCCGGGCGAGGTGGCGGTCGACGAGAGGACCGGGCGCGTCGTGGTCGGCAGCGGCGCGCTCCCCGGCGTCACCATCACCGACCCCTGGGTTGGGCTGCGGGCGGGCCTGCGGCGCGGCCTACCGTTCCTGCAGTTGTCCCTCCCGCAGCCCCGGACCGTGGGCGGCAGCGTCAGCCTGCTCGACCTCGCGCGGTGACACAACCGCGCCACCGGATGCGACATCGTCGCGGAAAAGCGTGCATAGCCCGATTGACAGGGAGCCCGGACCTTTGGTATCATCCCCCCGTCGCGATGCCGCGCTGTCGCGCCCCGGCGGTCGGGACGGTCGCGGCGTCATCCGGCCCTGCGGAGAGGCCATCCGCGCGATCCCGGCGTGTCCATAGAGGCGCTACCACCGTCAGCCCCGCGCGATACCACTGTCAGCCCAAGGAGGTAGACCTCTCGTGCGAAAAGTCGTGCTCGCCGCCGCGCTCGCGCTCCCGTTCGGCCTCGGCATCGTGCCTCTCCCCCTCCCGCCATCCGGCGGTTCGCCCGGCTCCGCTCCCCCGTCCGTCAGCCCTGGCTATGCGCCGCAGGCGACCGATTTCGTCTACCCCGTCGGCAACCCGCGCGTCGCGCCGACGTACGACCCGGCCGGCGGCAGCGGCTACCAGATCGGGCAGATGTTCGACGACTCCTGCGACCCGGCACAGGGCCAAGGCTTCTATCTCGCGGGGCAGTACTTCTGTGGCCACACCGGCGTCGACCTCTTCGACCGCTCCGCCGACGACACGGTCCGCGCGACCGCGAACGGGCTCGTCGTCTACGCGGGCTACGATTCCTCCTACGGCGAGATGGTGCGCATCCAGCACCTGTTGCCCGACGGGAGCTACGTCTACTCGCAGTACGAGCACATGGCCATGGACAGCCTGCTCGTCGGCCTCAACCAAATTGTGATGATGGGTCAGAGCATCGGGCGCGTGGGCGGCACCGGGTTCGTGACCGGACCGCACCTGCACTTCGAGATCAAGGGGGCGAATGCGGGGGGGCCCGGCTACACCTTCGGCAACGCGACGCTGCTCGCCGGCTACGACGCCCCCCTGGCGTTCGTGGCCGCGCACATGGTGGGCCCGGTCCCGGCGCCGCCGGCGGTACCAGCGACGCAACAAGCCGCGCAACAGGTCCTGGCGCTCGCGGCTACCTCGGCGCCGACGGCGACGCCGGCGACGGCGGTGACCCCCACGATGCCGCTCACCGCGACGGCGCCCGTGCGCGCGACGGTCTCGGCGACGGCACCCCTGAGCGCGACGGCTCCGACGAGTGGGACGGCCACCGGCGGCGGCGAGGCGCAGACCCTCATGGACGATTTCACTGCGCGCTATCGGGACTACGTCGCGGTGACGGCCGGCGAGGTCAACGTACGCTCCGGCTCGGGCTACGGCTACGCGCCCCTTACCTCGGTCCAGAAGGGCGCGCGCCTCGGCTTCCTCGATACGACGGGCGACGGGTGGGTGCACGTCGCCCTGCCGGGCCACGTCACCGGCTACGTCGCCCGCCAGCTCGTCGCGGGCGCCGCGCTGCCCACGCTGCCGTCCGTCTTCATGGCGCCGGACCCGCGCCTGCCCACGGTCGTCGTGACCGATGCGCACTACCCCGCCCGCAACGGTCCCCTCATGCGCGACATGGCCGTCGAGCCGCTCTGGGCGGGCGAGACGCTCCGCTATCTGGGGACGGAGAGCGCGTCCCCGAGTTGGGACCGGGTTCTCCTGCCGTCCGGCCGGGTCGGCTGGGTGCTCAACTGGTACCTCACGGGTCCGTCGGGCGGGCGGGCGATCGGCGGGGGGGTAACCTCCGCGGGGGCCAAGCCGCGCAGCACCTCGACATCGGTCGGGGTACGGACGAAAAAGACGGGCTTCACGCTCACAGACCCCTTTGTCGCGACGACGGTGGACAACCTGAACCTGCGCACGGGTCCGCGCCTCAGCGCGCCCATGATCGAGATGCTCTCGCGCGGAACGAAGCTGCACCTACGCGGGTATCACGTGAGCTGGGCCGCCGTCGTCGCGGCCGACGGCGCCGTGGGCTACGTGTCCCGCTACTACGTGCGGGCGGTAGACGACGCGCGGGCGCCGCGCCGCGCGCCGAGGCCACGGCCGTCCGTCGCCCGGCACACAGGGCCACGGCCGCACCTCGCCTCGGCGGTGACGCGCCAGGATCGACGGGGCACGGCCGGCGGGGCCGGGTCGGGGGCGTTGGGGGCGGCGGCCGGGACGACCACCGCCCCGCATCCCGTTGCGTCGATAGCCCAGATGCTGCACCTCGTCGTCGCCGTCGATGCGGCCAACCTGCGCGCGGAGCCGCGGCCCTCTGCCGCCGTGCTCGGCTCGGCGCCGCGTCACACACAGCTTGCCCTGCTCGGCGCCGAGGGCGCCTGGGCGCACGTGCGGACACCAACCGGCGCGACCGCGTGGATCTTGCGCGCCCTGACGTCGCGCTAGATCGGCAGGCACGCAAGCATCCGTTACCGGACGCCGGTTCGACGCGGGCGTCGCGGCCGGCTCCACGATCCGGAGTGGGCAGGGTTTATGCGTGAAGGAAAAGGGTAGGCGGGGTGGCGCAAAGCACTCTCCTTATGTCAGGATAGGCGTATCTGAAGGCGTCTAACGCAGACCAAGGAGAGTGCTGTAAGCACCTTGGGCTTCCCCGAGGGGCGAACCCCGTGCCAATCGACCTTGCAACGCCTTTTTCGGACGCTTGATGGTGCCGCGCTCTCGGCCGCCCTGAGTTCCCATTTCGCCCCCGCGGTCATCCCCGTCCCCGCGCGGGAGGGGGAGGGCCTGCACGGCGTGGCCATCGACGGCAAGGCGCAGCGGGACGCTTGCCCTTTCAGGACGGCGGCTGCCCGGTGCACGCGCTTACCGCCTATTGTCATGAGTACGGCATCGTCCTGGCCCACGAGCCGATCGCGCAGGGCGTGGAGCAGAGCGAGGCCGCGTTGACCGTGGCCCCAGCCCTGTTGGCCCGCATCGCCTGGCCCGGACGCGTGCTCACCGGGGATGCCCTCGTGGGCCAGCGCGCCCTGTGCCGACAGGTGCTAGCTGCGGAGGCGACTACCTGCTGCTGGTCAAGGAGAACCAGCCGACGCTCTACGACGACATCCGGCTGCTCTTCGACCCGCCGGCGGACATGGACGCCCTGCCGTTGCTGGACCGGCGCGAGGCGCGGACGCGCGACCGGGGGCACGGGCGGCAGGACGAGGTGCGCCATCTGGTCGCCTCGACCGACCTGACCGCCTATCTCGACTGGCCGGGGCTGGCCCAGGTCTGCCACCTGGAGCGCACCTGGAGCGCACTTGGCGCGAGCACGGCGAGGCCAAGAGGGCGCTGCACGATGGGATCACCAGCCTGCGGCCCGAGACAGGGCCGCCGGATCGCCTCCTGGCCCTCAAGCGCGGGCAGTGGGCCAGCGAGCATGGCCTCCACCGCGTCAAGGATGTGACCCTGGGCGAGGACCAGAGCACCCTCCATCAGGGGCCGACCGCCATGGCCCCCCTGCGCGACGCGGCCGTCAGCCTCCTGCATCGGGCCGGCGTCCGTCAGATTGCCACCCGCTTGCGCGACCATAGCCAGCACCCCGCTGCGGCCGTCGCCTTGCTCCTCGCCCCGCCCCGCGTTAACGCATAAGCCCTGCCGGAGCGGGGATGGGGCGTCGACGACGTGGGATGACGTGGGACGACGATGACGTGGGACGACGTGGTCACCGGTCGCAGCCAGGGCGCGCGCGGGACACGCCGGCAGCCGCCGACCGGGTGGTGGGAGATCGGCCCACCAGGATACGGCCGGCCGGAGAGACCGGCGCAGATGTCCTGGTGGCGCTGCCACCCGGTACACCACCGCCACGCGGTCTCGGCGTACACCGCCCAGGGCGTGCTGCGGACGCGCGCCAGGCGGTGAGGACCAACGAGCGGTGAGGACGAGGGGTCACAACGTCGCAAAGCTTTCATCGACCGTGCAGTGGGTGAAGCGGCCACGCGCGTCGAAGAACAGCCGCACGGTGATGTAGCGTTCGCTGAACAGGCTGCCGTCGCCCCAGTTCCTGGCTCCCGCGAACAGCGTCGTGCCCTGCGGGTATGCCTCCGACTCGTCCAGGCTGTCGTCGAAGGACGGGGTGCGGCGGAGCGACGTAGCGGGTGCGAGCGTGTCGAATCCACGCCCCGCTATGAACGTGATGACGGCGCGAGAGCGCAACGCGGCCCGTGCCCGCCCGCCGGTCGATCCGACGGGGAGGGTAGACGCGATGATGCGCCGCAACGGGCGCACGTCGGCGGCCTGGTAGCGGTCGTGGGTCGCATGGAACAACGCCCAATAGGAGGCGATGGTCCACACGACAAGGCCGACGAGTCCGAGGCCGAGCGCGCCGACGCCGGCGGCTAGTGCAAGCAGGACATTATGGATCGTCCACACCCCGCGCCAGGCCTGCATCCGACGCATCATGGTCGTTCTCCTCTCGCTCACCCTGACACAGAACGCCGGACGGCTCGCGCCTGCGCCGTCCCGCTCCTCAACTCAGCGTGTCAACCACCAACAACACCAGGAACCCGCCGAGAAAGGTCGCCGTCGCCCACACGGTTTCGCGCACCTCGTGGGCCTCGGAGAGCAGTTCCTCAGCGGCGAGGTAGAGCAGCACGACGGCCCCGCCCCCATAAAACCCGGCCAGAGTGGCGCCGGACAGGCCGCCCAGCAGCAGTACGCCCACGACGGCCCCGAGCAGGAACACAAGGGCGAGCCCCGAGGTGACCACGATCTGCCGCGCCCGCGACGCCGTGACCTGCCCGAGTTCAGCCGCCGTGGCAAGCCCGAGAGACACCATCTCGATGGTGTAGGCCACGCCCAGCAGGAGACCGCCCTTCGCCCCTTGGGCCGACACCACCCCGAGGAGGAGGCCATCGATGAGGAGATCGATGCCGATGGTGACGATCAGGCCTAGCGGGCCCGGCGCCCCCTCCGTCCCCTCCGTCCCCTCCCCCGGTCGCGCCATCCGCTCGTTGAGCGTTTGCACCCCGAGCATCAGGACGATGCCCAGGGCAAAGCCGCCGATGAGTCCCCATGGGTGGTGCAGCCCCAGGGCCGTCGGGATCACCTCGACCGCGGCGGCCGCGAGGACCACCCCGGCCGCGACGTGCTCGATCACGCTGCGCAATCGGTCGGACGGGGCATGGAACGCCGCGACGGCCCCGCTCACGCTTGCGGCGACGACGGGCGCCACGGCGTAGGGTAAGACGGTGGCAAGGCTCGATATCATCCCCCGCATGGTATCATATGATGTAGTGATTATTTAAACGTCGTGATTATGAGAGGGAGGGTCGATGGCGCGACGCCAGACATCAGGGGCCGAGCTGTGCGCGGCGCGGTGCATCCATGGGGAGGACGTGGCCCACACGCGCGCGCGCTTGGAAGACGACGGGACGTATATCGAGCTGGCCGAGGTCTTCGGCGCGCTGGCCGACGCGACCCGCGCCAAGATCGTGCATGCTCTGCTGCACCAGGAACTCTGCACCTGCGACCTCGCCGCCGTCGTCGGCGTCAGCGAGTCCGGCGTGTCGCAACACCTGCGCCTGCTGCGCGCCCTGCGCCTCGTGAAGTCGCGGCGGGCCGGCAAGTTCGTCTACTACAGCCTCGACGACGCGCACATTACCTTGCTCATGCAGGTGGGCCTGACCCATCTCGGGCATGGCGCGGGCGACGAGATCGGGACGCTGGAGCCGCCACGCGCGGCCTCGGCGCGGGAGGGACGGTGATGGCCGACGAGCACGGGCACGACCACGCGCACAGCATGACGGGGCGCACGCTGCGCACGGCCTTCTTCCTGACCGCCATCATCCTGGCCGTGGAGCTGGCCGGCGGCCTGCTCTCCCACTCGCTGGCGCTGCTCTCCGACGCCGGCCATGTCCTGACCGATATCGTCGCCCTGGGCCTGGCCTGGTACGCCACGGCCCAGGCCGCGCGTCCCGCCGACGCGACGAACACCTACGGTTACCACCGCACCGGCATCCTGGCCGCCCTCGCCAACGCCGTCACGCTCATCCTGATCGTGATCGCCATTGCCTACGAGGCCGTCCAGCGTTTCCAGCACCCCGAGAAAGTCACGCCCCTGCTGATGTTCGTGTCGGCCGCGGTCGGCATCGCCGTCAATCTCTACATCGCCTTCGGGCTACAGAAAGAGGGCGGCGAGAACCTGAACAACCGTGCGGCGCTGCTGCATGTCCTGGGCGATATCGGGGCCTCGGTCGGCGTCATCGTCGGCGGCGTCATCATCCTGCTCACGCGCTGGTATCCCGCCGACCCCCTCATCTCCCTCTTCATCGCCGTGTTGATCGCGCGCGGGGCCTGGCGCATCCTGCGCGAGACGGTGGATATCCTCATGGAGGCGACGCCCAAAAACGTCAATGTGGCGCAACTCGTGCGCGACGTAGTGCGGCAACCGGGGATTATCGATGTCCACGACCTGCATGTGTGGTCCATCGCGGGTGGCATGAGCGCGCTCTCGGCGCACGTCCAGGTCGCGGATCGCCCCCTGTCCGCCTGCGACGAACTGCTGGTCGGGCTCAACCGCCTGCTGCAAACGAAGTACAAGATCGGGCATTCGACCATCCAGATCGAGTGCGCCGGCTGCAATCCCAACCACCTGTACTGCGCCATGAACCCCGACGGCGGGAGCGACCACGACCACGCTCACAACGGTCATGACCATCCCCATGACCACGCGCGTGAGCACGAGCATGAGCGGATGACAGACGGGCTGGATGCGTCCATCGCCTCACCCAAGAAGGAGATATAGATGGCTCAGTCTTTCATCACGCTAGAGTCGCCGCGCGCGCGTCGGGAGCGCGCTCAGGCGGTCCAGGCGGGGGTACACGTCGAGATGGTCACCATCGCATGGATGGTCGTCGAGGCAGCCGTGGCTATCAGCGCCGGCCTGCTCGCCCGCAGCGTCCTCCTGACCGCCTTCGGCATCGACAGCATCATCGAGCTCGTTACTGGCGGCGTGCTGCTCTGGCGCCTCATGACGGAGGCGCGGGGCGGCTCCCTGGAGCGCGTCGAGCGCGCGGAGAACCGCGCCGCCTGGGTGACGGGGATCGGCCTCGTCCTGCTCTGCCTCTATGTCGTCGCCAGCACGATCCTGGGCCTGCTCGCCCACAACAAGGCGGACGCCTCCGCCATAGGGATCGGGCTCTCCGTCGTAGCGGTCATCGGTATGCCACTGCTGGCCCGCCGCAAGCGCGCCATCGCCACGCGCCTCAACAGCGTGGCCCTGCGTGGGGACGCGGCCTGCTCGCTGACCTGCGCCTACATGGCCGCGACGCTGCTGGTGGGACTCGCCCTGAACGCGGCGTTCCACTGGTGGTGGGCGGACAGTGTGGCCGCGCTCGGCCTCCTCTATTGGCTTGGGTCCGAGGCGAAGGAAGCCCTGGAGGGGGCGCGGGCTGGCCGCGGCGGCTGTAGCTGTGGCGACTCCTCGTGCGACGCATGAGCGCGCGACGAGGATAGCGGGGCCATGCAGGTGACGACGCTCATCATGTGCCCGCGCTGCGGCGGCCTCGTCCCCGAGCCCTCACCCGCCGACGCCGGTCGCGCCGTCTACACCTGCCCGCGCTGCGGGACGCTGTTACAAGCGTATCCCGCTGTCGGCCGCGCCCGTCCGTGCCTGATGACTGGCCCCGTCGTGACGACGATGTGGCGGAGGTGAGGCGGACGGATCAGACGCGCCAGGCGTCCCTCCTCTTTTTCACGCGCCGCGGCTGGTTCTAGAGTAGCCTGGAGGTGAGGGCGCGACGGCGGCCGTGGGGACATCGATAGCGCCGCGTTGGCGTGACAGGGAGAGGGATGACATGGACAGCAGGGGGATGGCGGTAACGCGCGAGGAGGCGGCCTGGGGGGTGCCCGCACCGCTGCACGCGGAGCCGCGCTGGCCGGCCTCCCTGGCCGTGTTAACCGCCCTGGCCCTGTACGTGGGCCTGCCCGAGAAGCTGATCTTGCTCCCCGTGTTGCGCTGGCTGGTCCCCGCCCTGGAGTTGGCTGTCGTGATCCCGCTGACCATTGTGGCGCCGCACCGGGAGCGGGACGAGCCCCGCTGGCAGCGCTACACCGCCGTGGCTCTGATTGCGCTGATCAACGCGGTGAACGTCCTCTCGCTGGCGCTGCTGGTGCACGAACTGCTGCAGGGCAAGGCCAACGGCACGGCGATCAGCGGAGGGCAGTTGCTCTTCTCGTCGATCCTGATCTGGCTGACGAACGTCATCGTCTTCGCGCTGTGGTACTGGGAGCTGGACCGCGGGGGGCCGGACGAGCGCGGCCACCCCGCGCACCGCGCGCCCGATTTCCTCTTCCCGCAGATGATGACGCCGCACTGCGCGCCGGGGCGCTGGGCGCCGTCGTTCATGGATTACCTGTACGTGTCGTTCACGAACGCGACGGCCTTCAGCCCGACCGACACGATGCCCCTGACCCCGTGGGCCAAAGCGCTGATGACGATCCAGGCCCTGGCCTCGCTGCTCACCATCGCGCTCGTGGCGGCGCGCGCCGTCAACATCCTGGGCTAGTAGCGGTAAGGCCACGAAAGCCGCATTGCATCACGGTAGATCTTACTTTCCGAGAGATGTTGCCTCACGAATAATGTAACCCGAAGCGATCGTGCCGTCGGCACCGTGGAGGGGAGAGAAGAGTGAGGTCCATCATGAGTTTCCAG
>JAABUM010001303.1_pt1 | contig 37852 bp, 32 predicted proteins | sample 5559161 | NCBI WGS metagenome assembly JAABUM01 (sample SAMN10711868, study PRJNA513369) | rock metagenome | isolation source: Antarctica rocks | place: Antarctica: Victoria Land, Siegfried Peak nord
CCTAAATAAAAGCGGTGGATGTTTTTGCGTGGGAAGGCGAAGCTCGTTGTTTGGCTTGATAAAGCGCATCCACTTTCCAATCCAAACCTTCACGCACCACAGCCGCTTTTATTTAGGCGCTCTAAGGAAGATAAAGCGGTCATTGTTGGAAAGGTTTCCGTTGAGGCGATTTTGAAAGTCATTGGACTTCGACTTTTCCCCAGTAGCGCGGATAAAGCCGCGCTTCGGTCGGAACATCGTCGGTCAAGGTCGTTTCGCTTTTGAGCGGTGTGAACAGGTAATTGCGCGAAGTCGCCTGGATGCCGCGCGGCCCGTTGCCCGACAAGCGCATTTCGATGTCGCCCGTTATGCTTCCCGGTTTCAGGTCGAACTCCAAAAACGAGCGCGGAACGGAAAACGTGGCGGTGTAGCCGCGCCCGTTGGCGTCGGGCACGAGTTGCACTTTTCCACCGGGAACTTCGCCAACGAAGTCGAACCGCGCGTGGCCTCCGGCGGGCGTGAAGTAATCTTCGGGGTGTTTTTGCTGAGCGGAAATCGCTTTCATGGCGATCAAGTGGGGCACGCCGCCGATGGGCGCGACCATCAATCGCACATCGCCCAGTTGCGCCTCGTCGTGCGGCGCGCGGCCCAGCACAACCCCCGCCGTATCGCCGCCTTTAAAGGCCGTTGCCACGCCGTCGGCGCTGTTTTGCCCTGGCGAATCGTCGCGCACATGAAGGCGCACATACAAATTCGCGTCGTCGATGCCAAGCTGAGCCGTCGCCAGTTCGTTCCCATTGCGGCGCAAGGTGCTAACGGGAGCGGCGTTCCACAGGGCGCTATCGGCGAGCGGATTGCCGCCCAAACGTGCGATGTGCAGGGTTTCGTTTTGCTCTGCACCAGGGGCGTTCTCGTAGGTTTTGTCCAGTTGCACCGTTCCCGCGAGACGTTTCTCGCCTTCGACAACGCCGTTTTTGAAGCCTTCGATTTGATAAGCCATGCCGACTTCGTAGGCCCACACCTGGTCTTGCCGGGGGAAATACCGCACGCGCGCGCCGCCGGTTTCGCTGCCGAAGGTGTATGGGCCGGGCGGCGGGCTAAAGCCGGGGTTGTTCATCAGCGAATCCACATAAAAGCCGTCCGACGTGTAGAAAGTGATCGGCCCCCATTCGCTGGCGCCGCTGATGTAACGGTCATTGACCAAGCCACCGATCGACCAGAACTGATACATCTCGCCCGGATGCGCCGCCGCCGTCGCTTTGCGTCCCGCCATCCACAGAAGCTGGCCGTTGGCGTCGAACTTGGCGAATTTGACAGCATTGCTTTCGGCGGTGTGGCTGAGGCCGGTTTTGAGTTTCGCGGCGAGTTCGGGCGTCGCAAACGCGCCCCATTTTTCGGGCGGCAAACCGGGGAACATCTGCGCCATTTGCGCAGCCAGTTCAGCCGACTGGCCGGGAACATCCGCGCTAAAAGCCGTGTAAATGGCGCCTTTGGAATCGACGCGGATGCCAACTTCGCCTCGCCATCCGGCGGGCAAAAAGTCGCGGCGCGACGGCAAAATCACCGGCACCGCGACGCTGGTTTTGCCAGCGTTCCAGCGAATCGCGCCGTTTGGCAAAAACCCAAGAGCGGGGATTTTCAGGATTTTGTTGCCCGACGTGAGCAAGAACAAATCGCCGTTTGGTGTCATCGTCATCGAGCCGACCTGAGCGCCGGGTTCGGGCAACGGTTGTCCTCCGATGGAATCGATGATCGTGACTTCATCGGCGCTTTTGACTCCGTCGCCGTTGAGATCGCTCCACAACTCGATGTAGTTCTTTTTCAGCGTGTTGCCCGCCCAGTTGGCACCAAAAGGCCGCGCGTGGCCCACGACGCGAACCTGGTCGCCTTCCATCAAAGCGACGGCGTGCGGAGCGGAATCGTCGGCGTAGTATTTTTTGCCGTTGGTTGCAATGAGGACTTCGGGAATGCCTTCGCCGCCGGGTTTGTCGCCCGCGTCTTCGCGGCCAATGGCGCTGTATGTCCAATAAGCGTCCGGCAAACCGCTGCCGCCCGCCTGGGGCAAAGTCGCGCGCGCGAAACCGTCGTGCAGTTGATAAAACACCACGCGCGGGTTCTGTGGGTCGGGCCAGGTGCCGTTCCAATAAACCGGCGCGCCGAACCAACGCTTGAGCAAACGCCCGTCAGCCGAGGCGAAGCGCGATATCACTCTGGGAGTCGAAGATTCCGCGACCAGCAAACCGTTTTGCGCGTCGGTGGCGACGCCTGCGGGATGAAGAAAACTTTTCGGATCGTAGGCGCCCGCGCGAGTTCGCCCGCCCAATTTGCCTCGCGCATCGAGCAGCTTTCCACCCGCCGAAAACACTTTGATTTGCTGGCTCGTCCCCAGGTCGCTAACGAACATCTGGCCTGTGGCATCAACAGCCACATCCCAGGGCGCGACTAAACCACGGCTCACAACCGTTTGAGCTGCGCCTGTTGCATCCGCGAATCGCACGATTTGTGGGCGCGCTTGAACATACGACACGGCGAACAGGTCGCCGCGCGCATCCAGGCAAAGGCCGCGCGGCGCGGGACAGGCGATCTCGCGCACAAAGGCGCCGCTTTCGGGATTGAGAACTCGAATGACGTTCCTCGAGAAAATCGGGACGAAGATTTCGCGCCCGTTGGTGGCGAGGCCCACCGATTCCGGCTGATGATTGTAGCCGTTGAGAATCGGCGTCGAGTCGGCGGGAACGGCGATGGAGTTGCCTTTTTCGATGAGAACCGTCGCGCTTTCGCCAAAGGGGATGAGTTGACCTGTCGCGGCGTCGAGGCGCAACAAGTAGATGTCGTCGCTTTCGTGAATGGCGTAAACGTAACGGCTATCCGAAGCGAGGGCGTAAATCGGCCCGAATCCGCCGCCAACGAAGGGCGTTTTGCGCCACAGCACGCGGCCACTGTAATCGGTTTTGACGATGGATTTGCCCGACTCGGCAACGGGCCACAAAAAGTAAAGCCCGCTTGGGTCGGCGGCGACATCGAGGGGATCGGAATGATCGCCGCCCCATGCGCCTTTGCCATCGGGCGTTTCAAAATAGGGATCGCCCGACTTGCCGACGCCACCCACGAACTTCGCTTTGAGTCCGTTCGACAAATACGCGCCCCAGCGATAGGAGCCGGGTTTGAGCGCATTACCCCACTGGTCTTTGCCGTCCCAGCGCACGGTCAGCAGACCTTTGGGTTGCGGTTCGCCGCCCATCAACTCGCGCAGCACCTCGCCGTGTGGCCCGAAAATGTTGACCGAAACTTTGGCCGGTGCGGGAATGCGAATTTGAATCGGCACGCCCATAGTTGCAACGGGAGCAGGTTGGCTGTAGCGCGCTATCAACTGTTCCAAAGTCTCGTGGCGCGGCGCGCGATCGCCCGTCGGGGCGAATTCGACTTGACCCCACGTCGCGGGCTGCATGAAAGCGAAGCTGCCCGGATTGGTTCGATAAAGCGCCGGAGTCTGGTTTTCGCCGCCCCAGTGCGGCGACCAAACCGCCGTCATTTTTTGGCCCGGTGCAAAGGGGTTTTTGCCTCCGGGCACGTTCAAAACCGCCCAGGGGATGCGCGCTTCAATTGTGTAAGAATTTCGGCCCTGCTGTTTGATGACCAGTTGCATCGGCGCCGGATTGACCGCCTTGCCGCCGATGGGATTGCCCGCGTCCACGCCATAAGCCAGCGCCGCGTAATCTTTGCCAGATTCCGAATTCTTCCACAACGTGATGTGAATGATTTGTTTGCTACTTTTCACGCGAGCATCGGCGGGGTCAAGTGGCGCGGGTAGCGACGGGTCGGAGGCGAGGCGCAGCTCCAAAACATCGCCGTTCCAAAAGGCATCGATGGGGTTGTTCGGGTTGTGCAAGTCGCGGTTGGGCAAGCTGAGACGCGCGCCCAAATACAAAGCGTCCTCGTCATACATCAGCGCCAGATTCGCGTTGTATTGACCGATGGTTTGCGTTGAAATCCACGCGGGTTCGGCGCCTGACAGGTCGAAATCTTTCAAATCGCCATCTATTGTGGGCGCTTTCCCGGCTTTGACGGGCACGGCGGACATGAGGCCGTTCGATAAATCCATCGCTTGAACTCCGGTTGAAACGGCGCCCAGGGCGCCGCAAAGCAAAAACTGCTGAAAAAGGCTTCTCATTGGTTTTCCGTGAGCCAAAGCTCGCGGCTAAAAGGGGGATCGCGAAGTGGCAAAGCGAACCTCGCGTTCGCCTTATCGCGGTTCTACGGCTTCAATTGGGGCGTTGTCGCAGCGAACGAACGCGAGATTCTTCCTGTCAGTTGTCTTTTTTGAACTGCCATTTGCCCCACAGTTGAGGTGAAAGCATCGCTTCGCCGGGAATGTCGGAGACAAGACCCGTCGCTTTGTTGTTCCAATACACGCGCTGGATGGTTTGGAAACCGTTGCCAATCAGGATGCCCAGATCGGCGCGCACGCTTTGGCCGTCCATTGGCTTGAGGCCCAGCAGTGACAGCGGAATCGCCACTTCATAGGCGGCGCCTTCATATTTGTCGGTCTTGTTGCCGAACACGTTGCCCTCGTGGAACTCCTCGATGGGAGATGTGCCCTGCGCCAACTGAACCTGGTCGCTCACGTTGTCCACGCTGTCAAAGGAAACGGTGCGCGAAGGCGAAGCGAAGGGAACCGGTTCTGTGGCACCGGGCACAACGGCCCGATAGCGAACCGCGACGACCTTGCCGTTGTCGCCGCGCGTGACCAGCAAACGCTGGTCGCCCTCGACCGGATTTTGTCGGGCATCGGGCGCGCCCGCATTGACCGCGATTTGCAAATCGAGCGCGCCGCCGGTTTTAAAGGCGAGCGGCAAGGATTCGATTTTGTTGCGCAGCAAGTCTTTGTATCCGGTTTTGAACGCCAGATAAAGCGTGTCGCCGGAAATGGCGGCAGCGGCCTGTGTTTTGGCGTCGATGGCGACAAAGGAATCGGCTTTCCATTCGTCCAATTTGCCGTCTACAACCGGAGCCTGAGCGCGAAGTGCCACCGTCAAAGTGCCCGTGCCTTTGGCCTTTTGACGCGCCGCGTCGCGGGCGACGAAGAAGTCCTGTGCCTGCGCCAACATCGCAGGCGAAACCCGGATGGTTTGCGCGGGCAGGCGGCGCAAAGTGTTCAAGCCGTCCACGCGCACGATATGGTTGGAATTTTGAACGTAAACCTGCCCATCGCTCGCCTGTGAGATGGTGTTGAAGAAACTTTCGCCGCCCAGAGAAACATCGTTGAGCGCCATATTGCGCACCGCTTTGTCGGGCCAGGGTTTGGCCTGACGATGGTCTTTGAACAGCGTCCCGACGAACAGGCCGTCACTCGTCATCAGGTAGCCTTGACCCATGTTGCCATTGATGCCCCACACGTTGAACGGCGCTTTGTCGCTCGCATCAGCAGACTTCAGGGCGAAGGGAAAACCGAGCAGGCGGGTCGCTCCCAGAATCTCGCCCGGCGCGCTCGCCAGACGCGCGTAGTGCGAAGCGTGAAGTCCCGGCCATTGGTTTGGATACGTCCAGATGGGGGCGTTTGTCGTGGACGCAACAGCCGTTTTGGTTTGCGCGGACGCGGGGCGAAAGGCTTGAATCGGCCCTGCCGTAGCGACGCTAAAGCCATCGGGAAAGTCGAGGATTTGACCGCCGCCCGTAGTCGGCGCGGTGTTCCAGTCGAAGCGCTTCAAGGCTTTGCTCAGGTCATAGCGCGGCACGCCGGTCGCGGAAATGCCAAGCGGCGTGGCGCGACTCGAATCGGGAAAATCGAACGACAAATCCGGCAACACCGTGACGCCGCCCCATTTCCAGCCCGACCGGAATTGCACCTCGTCGCCTTCCATTTTCCCGTCGTTGTTGAGGTCGCTCCACAAAAACGTGGTGGCGCCTGGTTCATACCACTGCTTGCTGAGGTCAGCACCCTTTGGTAGAAGCGGCTTAAAAGCTTCGGTTTTAAAGGCATCCCAGGCGTTGGCGAGGCCCGCCGCCGCGACCAGATGAGCCACGCCGTCGCGCATCGCGTAAATCCCCGCGATGTCAACGCCTTGCGTTGGACTTCCGGTGTAAGCATCCGTGACGTAAAGCCGCGTGCCCACACGAATCGGCGTTTCGGGCGGTTTGCCGAACATATGCTCCGGCAACGTCAAATCGCCCTTGGTTGGCCGGTAATAGATGTTGACCGGCGCGTCTTCGCCGCTTTTCCAGTCGATTTTGAACTCGATGCCGTCGTGAAAAAAGCGCGTTTTGTCTCCGGGATCGAGACTTCCGCCGCCGCCGTAAATCGTCGGCCCGTAAAAGGCGCGCTCGAAGGTGCCATCGGTTTTCCACACGCTCAAACGCTTGGGCTTGAAATCTTCCTCGGCAACCCACAGTCGCTCGCCTTCGGGCGTCTGACTAATCGTCAGGCCGTAGGGATTGTTCATGCGCTGCGCATCGTAAATCCCGGCCTGGGGAACGCCCGCTTTGCCGATGGCGCGCACGAGGTCGCCCGCCGGGGAAAACACCTTCACCTGATGCAACTGGCCGCGATTGGACACGTAAATTTGGCCCGCGCCATCCAGTGCGAGTGCTTGCGGGTCGTCGAGTCCGGCGCTCACTAAGGTTTGCGGCGTTGCAAGCGCGATTTTCTCGTTTTGCGCGTTCAAATCGGGCATCTCGAAGCGCAGCAATTTCGTTCCCGACAGCGCCAGCAAACGCCCGCGCGCATCAAAGGCCACGCCGCGCGGATCCATAAGAGTTGCCGTGCCGAGCGTTTTGTGGGCGCGCGCATCCACGAACAGCAGTTGGTTCAAAGTCGGCAGACTCGCCACCAAGATGCCGTTGCGAACCGCCAGCCCGCCCAACCCGTTTTGCTCGGCTACAAGAGGCGTGGCAAACCCGAAATTGGGCGACAGCAACCGCCTGTCTTCGCCGCTTCCCATGCGCGTGTCGTTGCCGCCTTCGGAGGCGTTTGGATCCCATACGCCGTCTTTGCCCCAACCGCCCGCGCGGTCGCGTTTCTGGTCGGGCGTGAGAAGCTCGTGCAGGCGCAGCTCGGATTTTTTGCCGTTGTAATCGTCGCCCGCCGTCGCGGAACCGGTGTAAGCGTAAACCCCCGGAACCGGGTTGTCGCCGACATCGCGCGCGAGGTGCGAAGCGCCCGTCCACACGCCGCCCACCCACATTTGCCCGTTCAATTTGCGCCCGCTTACCGCGTCAATCCACGCCAATCCCGACCCGCCCTCGGCGACTTTGGAACCGACCAGCAGTTGACCCGCAGGCGAAGGCGCAACCGCGCGTTCGGGCGCTTGGCCCGGAGGCAAATACAAAATCGCCGAGGGCGGCGTGTGATTGGTCAGCCATTCGCTGCTTTTGTCGCCCGTCGCCCACGGTACCTGAGCCGCGTTGTAAAGCGTGAACTCGTAGCGCAAATCGAGCGGGTCGTGAACCAACCCGCGCACCCGGTAAGCGCCCGGTTGGACTAACTTGCCCTGCACATCGTAAATGCCGTTGTCCGACTCGTTGATGCGCCCGCTTTCGTCCAATCCATCCCAATACACCACGTTCTTCCCTGCGGGAAAGGGCGTTTGAGAAACCAAATTACGCACGCGTTGGCCGCTCATGCCTTCGATGACAAGCGTTACGACGCCCGGCTTTTGCAAGGTGAACTCGATGGGAATGGGCGGATGCGAGTTCGGGGTTTCATCAGGCGCTTCGACAACTCCCGGCAGCGCGCGATCAGCCACAAACGACAGGCCGTTGCCTTCGCTTCCGCCCAACGCGTAAACCCGGTTGCTCGTCAGCGCCAGCGACATCAGTTCGACGTGTAAAGGCAAATCCAAAGCGGTTTTGTCCGTCCACGTTCGGCCACCGTCACTCGTGCGCGAAACGCTGTCCCTGTCAACGGCCCATCCATTTTTCGCGTTTTGAAAAAACGGCACACCCGGAACGACGCTTTTTTGCCAGTTCTGGCCACCATCGCTGGTTTCCCAGGTGTCTTTGCCAAAGGGACTGACCCAACCGTGTCTGGCATCGGCGAAACGCACCCAGATGAACTGGCGGTCGCCGCTTAAAGCGTCGGCGGGCAAGTTGATGGAGTTCCACGTTGCACCGTCGTCGCCCGAATGAAGCAGCACCGAGTCGTTGGCTCCCAGATAAATGGTTTTGTCATCGGGCAGCGACAAGGTGCCGCGTAGGGCGATAAAGGCACGACTCAGACCTTGCGGCGTCGAAACCCCCTTCCACGTTTGGCCGCCATCCACGGTTTTCATCAAACCATCGTTGGTGGAAACCAGGTAGCCGATTTTTTTGTCGCGCCGGAACGCCAGCGAGTGGAACTGCGAATCAGGATTTCCAACGGCCACAGTTTTCCAGGTCGTGCCGCCATCTTCGGTGCGTAGCACGAGGCCCGCGCCCGCTTTGCCATAAGCAAAACCCGTCGCCATCGCGGTTTTTGGCGAAAGCGCGACTACGCTATTCAGCCAGAAAGACCCCGCTTGAGTCCACTGGTTTTCCCATGTTTTCCCGCCGTCAGAAGTGTGAAGGAGCGAGTTGATGCCAACTGCCCAGCCATTATTTTCATCGGCGAAGGATGCGTTTGCGAGCAGGGAATTTTTGGGCGTATCGCGTGCTTTCCACTGCGGCAGCGCGCCGGACGGCGCGGCTTGCGCGACACCCAAAAATCCTGGGGCGGCGGGCGCGACACAACTGGAAACACCGGTCATCGCCAGCCAAGCCAGGCAGACGCGAAAAAGAGAAGCACTCGCAACTGGGCGGCGGGCGCGAAGATTCGAACTGTTCATGAGTAGTTGTGTCGGTGCGCAAACCGAAGCGTGACGAAGAGCTACTTCATCGCGCTTCGGTTTGGATTTAGGTGTGGTTTTCAGCCGTATCGCAGCATCGGCTCGGACAAGGTTTTGTGGCCGCGATGAAACAAACTCAAGGAGCGGGAGAGTCATCGTCAACGCTGAACGAAACGTAGGCGCCATTGGCCGCCTTTTATCAAGTGCGTCCAAATTTTACTAGAATAAATTCCATAAACCAGTAAGAATAAAGGTCTACTGATACTTCGTCTGCAAGTCACCAAGTTTGGTTAATGCACCGGCAGAAGGTGTCTCACAGTTGGGGTTGTCATCATCTGGCACATTCGTGCAATCGGTGTTTGCGATGAACTGATCCTGAAACCTTCCCCACATATTGAGAGGAGTCATCGTGGCTATTGGTCTAAGCGACTTGACGTGGCCATCAGCAAACAAGCAGTTCCAGGTGCTTAAGTGGCCGGCAAAGCCAAAATCGCGGAAATTGTCGTTGCCACTCCAGTCGTGTCCTCCGATGTCGGAGTAGCCTTCGACGCTTTCAGTTGCCAGGATGCGCGTCGAGACGGAATTGAAAAAAGCCAATGAACGCGCTGGCTCACTCGAATGGCGCAGCAGATGCGGATTGGCAGCATAAGAGCGCTTAATCGCTGGTCTACTTGCCGTTGCACTGTCGGCATCCTGGGCATTGTTGGGGTTGGAAGGGCACACGAACACCTGGGTGCTTTTCACATAAGGTTGCACGACTTGCCGCCAAGAACCAGTGGTGTCGTTGTAACGCGCTGGCATGAGTTCGTCGTAATCCTGCGTGTATTGCATAACGCCCAGGCCGATTTGTTTCAGGTTGGACTGGCACGAAGAGCGGCGCGCGTTTTCCCTCGCGCGAGCGAAGACGGGGAACAAAATGGCCGCCAGAATCGCAATGATGGCGATGACCACGAGCAATTCTATCAAGGTAAACGCGCTTTGGCGCGTGGAGCGAGGGCAGCTCGAAGCTGCGAGACGATTGAAAAACATGGTTTCTCTGTAAATACGAACGATACCTTTAGAAACAGCGGCCTGAGCAACTCAGAGAACCGCGACTTCTTGTGTCTGGTGCGCCCCTGTCATCGGGGCTTGATGCCAGTCCTGACGACAAGAAAAACGCGGAATCAAACTCATCGCCACAAGTCGCTGTTGTGGCGGGCCGCTTAAACGACCCTGAGCGCGCTCCCATAAAACGTTGGCCGCCTCACGCCCGATTTCTTCCCACGGCAGGCGAAAGGCCGTGACAAGCAACAACGCTTCATCGTTTTCGCGCATCAAGTCGCTGTCGAAGCTCACGATAGCGGGCCACGTTTCCAGAGGTCTACGGGTTTCGCGCAGAACCTCAAAAAGCGCCAGAGTTGCGATGGAATTGACAACGACAACAGCAGTCACTTTTTCGGGTGATGATAAAAGCGCTCTGGCACTTTCGCGCCCCACAACCGCCGCATCACAGGGCGAGATGTCAGGCGTGCGCGACGGATGGAAAGCCAACCCCTCTGTGCTCAGTCCAGCATCGCTCATCATCTGGCGCCACCCTGCTTCGCGCTCTTTGGACCACAAATAGTAACCGATGTCGCCTCGCTCGGCATGAAGGCCCAGATAAGCGATGCGATGGTGTTGCAGCGAGATGAGGTGTTGAGTCGCCGTGCGTCCGCCACCCAAGTTGTCGAAATAGACCATATCGCTGTTGGGTTTGTCGGCAGTGACTTCCCCGAACTCGATATGCGCAACGCCAGAAAGAGACCACACCGACGCGCGAATTTCCTCGTGAAACTCAAATACGCCCACCGGCTGTTTTCGCGTCTCATCGTCGCGGTAACGACGAGCCATCTCTGGATCCATCACCAAACTTGTGCCCCCCAACCGCGCGATACGCTCCTCGAACCCGGAACGCGCCGCCGCGAATTGGATGTTTTCCCGGTCTAAGTAGGGAAAGATGGCCAGAAAAACATCGTCACGTGCACCCTGAGGACGCCCGATGAAAGTTCCAACCCGCGGAACTGTATGAAGCACGCCTTCTTGAGCTAATTTGCGCAGTTCAACGGACACCGTTTGAAGGGACAAATCATATTTCAAAGCTAACTCGCGCACCGAAACCATCGCCTGACCCGGCGCAGAAAATCCCGCGCGTCCAGCCATGCGCAAATCAGCAGAGAGTGCTTCCTTACGCGCAGCGGTGTCTTTTCGAGTCGTTTTTTTCATCCCTTTGGCCGCGTTTTCATACAGATTCATACAGGCTCTATCATTCTACCCATTTTCAAGGGTCTTCAAACATAAACCGAGATAATTTTTTGAGCGACCTCGCCTGGAGGGTGTGTATCAAAGGGCGGGAACTCAACTGAACAGGCTTCATAGCGATAAAGCCCAACATCAATCGGAGGAGCAGCGACACCAACATCTGTGTTGGAGAAAAATCGGCTACTGTGTTTGCCCGTTGCGCCTTCCCACAAAGCGGTAGATTATGCGGCGGCGCTCAACAACCAGGTTCCATCGCTCGATAACCCTGCATCTTGAACCGCGTTCAGGTGACCTTTAGCTACGGGGAAAAGTTGCGGCGCCCAGTCACTCCGAGGTGCCACCATGAGAGCGAGCATAGGCGCACTCAGCCACGCCTCGCTCCGAAATGTTTGCTTTTTGCGCTGAATGCAAAGCGAGAAAAAACCGTCTTCGGTCGCAGTTCCGATTAGAGGAGTTCGCATTTCCTGAACCACCCAAAAGCGGCCAGTAGGGGCAAGCGGCCAGTGCAGTGCGGATGTCTTTTTGTCGTTGTTCATCAATTTGTGGGGCGCATGTGTTCGCACTGCGTTCTTGATCCGAACAGGTTCGATTGGGTTGAAGTCGGGTGAGTAAGGCGGCAAGAACAGCAAGAAGCAACCCGCCTCTTCGACCAGTTGCTTCAAGGCCAGGCGGCAGTAAAGTCGCGCGTTGTCCAGCTCCAACACGCTGCAAACGCACTGCGCGCCTCTTCATCGCGTTCCCTGGCCAGACGTGTTTTTTGAAGTGTCCTCCCCTGCGCTCCAGCGCATCATGAAGCGTAGAAGAAGGCAACAGTTGCCCGCTCCGCTCCTGCTACACAAGGTTGGTCTGCAACAGGGTGTGGTCAGGTCTTCCCGCACCAAGGCCACAAAAGCCTCATCCTGATCCGGGCCAAGACGGGGAAAGCGGCTCGGCAAGGGACCAAGCGCCAACTGGCCCGCTTGCGCGCGTTGCACCGTCTTGGTGCCAACGCCAAAGAGACGAGAAACCTCCACTTGCGACCCGCCTTCAGTGCAAGCTGCCACAATCCGCTCGCGCAAGTCTGTCAACGCCTCGTCCGCGCAAATATGTTCCCTATTCGTAGTTGGAACCGTCGCACTGGTTCTGGTGGTGCGCGATGCCGAAGGGAGAACGCACACCCTCGGCGAGTTGCGAGGCAAGAAGTCGCTGCTCATCACGTTCTTCCCACGCTGTTTCACTGGCAACTGCACCAGCCAGTTGACTTCGCTACGCGACGTTTACCCGCAACTCCAAAAGGCCGATATCGAGGTGTGGGCCGTCTCGACTGACCAAGCGTCAGGGCCGCACGGCCAGAAGGCGTTCGCCAAGTTCTTGAGGTTGCCGTTTCCTCTTATTCCTGATCCCGACCGCAAGCTGTGCCTCCAGTTCGGTGCCGTTCACACCAAAGAGCAGATGGCCGCGCGCATGAGCGTGTTCATTGACAAGGGTGGGCAGGTGAAGTGGATCGACAAACAGATCAGCCCGCGCACTCATGGCGCCGATGTTCTCGCTCGCGTGGCAACCCAACCGATCACGACGTCTTCGCCGTCAACGAACACGTCTGCTTCGGTGACTCCTCCAACTTCATCCTCTGCGTCATCCCAACAACCGCCCGCTTCCTCACGATGAGTTGGCGACGGGACGATGAGGTTGAAGTAGACCCTACCCTGACACAAAGACGAACATCCCCCTCATCGTCAAGTTGAAGTCCTTTTTCGGCGTTGTTGACAGAAATGTTCGAGGTTCTTAAAGTTCATCTGGACACAAGGCCGCATTTAACTCCAAATGCGGCCTTGTGCTTTTCTATGAGCCAAACAACGGGGAGCAAAGGTCAACGCATCGGCTACATCCGGGTGAGCAGCCTCGACCAGAACACCGAGCGCCAACTCGATAGCATCGAACTGGATCGCGCCTTTACCGACAAGCTATCGGGCAAAGATATGGCACGCCCACAGCTTGAAGCGATGCTTGGGTTCGTGCGCGAGGGCGACACGCTATTGGTTCACTCGATGGACAGGCTGGCGCGCAACCTGGATGATTTGCGGCACTTAGTCGCTCTTCTCACTAAGCGCGGCGTGCGGGTTGAGTTCGTCAAAGAGAACCTGTCATTTTCGGGGGAAGCCTCGCCCATGGCGCAACTGATGCTGTCGGTCATGGGCGCGTTCGCCGAGTTCGAGCGGGCGCTGATCCGAGAGCGGCAACGCGAAGGGATAGCTCTGGCCAAAGCGCGCGGCGCTTACAAAGGCCGAAAGAAGTCGCTCGCGGCTGACGATGTGACGCGCGCCAAAGAGCGAATCGCCGGGGGCGTGAGCAAAGCACAAGTCGCGCGCGATTTAGGCGTTTCGCGCGAAACACTTTATGGCTACTTACGACGAGAGGGCTGATTCTCCCAGGATTTGCCCCTCGTCTCGACCACAAGGGGTTTGACAGATTCACGCTTAAAACAGCGAAAATCTGAGGTTCTCTGAGGTTTTGAAACATCAGTTGGAACAGCCAAATCAAGCGTGAGTTCTTCTTTCTCTCTTTGCCAAACGCCATTTTCCAAGCGTGGAAATGCCGATTTCGTCAGACACAGTCAGACCGAAACGGAAAATCCAACCCAAAAGCGTCATAAAAAAGCGGGATGTGGGCACTCCATGAAGAGGAGAGAAGCCTCGCACGTTAGGAGCGGTCGTTCTGGTGTATCTTGGTGCGTTTTAGTGCCTTTTTGCCATTTGCACCTGCTCCACAAGATCGTGATGGGAAAACGCATTCGCCCGCGCACCGCGTTCCAGCATCCACGAGACGAACACGCCCAGCGAAACGCGCCAGTTTTTCTCGGTGCCATAGCGCACCGCTTCATCCACAGCGGTCAGACCGAACATCGTGGTCGCGTTGAGGATCGCTCCAGCATCTAAAAGAAGCGCGCAACATTCGATGTGCCCTCTTGAGCGCTCCGCTCAAGCGGTAGCGCGCGGCGCGATGAAGAGCCGGTCGGCCCGCCTCGCAACTGTCGTGATGAACATCCGCTTCGGCTTCGATTAAAACACGCCGCGCCGCGCTGTAGCCGCCCTGCGCCATATAATGAAGCGGTGTTAAGCCTTCGATGTTTTGATCTTCCACACCCCAGCGACACTCGCTCTTGAAACGCGGCACTATAAAACGCGTTTTTCGCCGAGCGCGCCAGATGAAGCGCGGTTGAGCCATACAGAGTGCCTTCATCAAGGGGAACGCCGTGTTCAAGCAAAAGCGCGACAAGTGGGACTCTCGTCTGACAGCATTCCCAGATGAAGCGGGCGGGACGAAGAAAGTAGCGCGTTGAGGTTCTCTTGAGGCGCGATCCAGGGCGTTCAACCGTGAAGCGCGGCCTCTGGTGTGTGAACCTGGAACTCACAGTTGTCCAGGCCAGGGCCGAGACTTTTGCTTCCAAATAACCTTAACCCCGAACTAATTCCCATGAAATCAGGCGACGAACTTTTCATTGTTGACAATTCCGACGATGATTGGAAAATGTGCGACTACTTGCGCGAGTGGACAGAAATCGCGCGCGCGATGGATATTGCCACCGGTTACTTCGAAATCGGCGCACTTTTGGCGCTCGATGGGCAGTGGCAAAAGCTCGACAAGATTCGGCTTTTGATGGGCGATGAAGTCACACAGCGCACCCGCAAAGCGATCTTGGAAGCGCTCGAAAATCGGGCCGTCCAGGTTTTGAACGATTCCATCGAGCGCGAAAAAGAAACCAACGATTTTTTGCGCGGCGTTGCGGCCATCGTTGCAGCGATGGAAAGCGGCAAAATCGAGACGCGCGTTTACGCTCAGAAGAAGTTCCACGCCAAGGCTTACATCACGCACGCCCGGTCGCGTGTTGTGGGTTCAGTTGCCCTCGTTGGTAGCTCAAATTTCACTTTCCCCGGTTTGAGCGACAACATCGAATTGAACGTGCAACTGCGCCGCGAAGTGCCCCTGCTTCAAGAGTGGTATGAGAAGCACTGGAACGAAGCGGAAGATGTGAGCGCCGAGATTTTAAAGACCATCGAGCGCCACGTCAGGGAATATGCGCCCTTTCAGGTTTACGCGAGGGCACTGCGCGAGTTGATGCGAAACCACATTCCCGATGTCGAGGAATGGGAGAAAACCGGCTCTAAGATTTATCCACTGCTCGCGCGCTATCAACAGGAAGGCTACGCTTCGCTTTTGCAAATCGCCAAAAAACACGGCGGCGCCTTTTTGTGCGATGGTGTGGGTTTGGGCAAGACCTTTGTCGGAATGATGATCATTGAACGGCTGCTCCACGAGCGCAAGAAGGTCGTGCTTTTTTCGCCCAAAGCCGCCAAAGAGCCGGTGTGGGGCGCCACGTTGCGCCGCTACTTGCCGCACGCTTTCGGCGCCTGGGGCGGGCTGCGCTTGTTTTCGCATACCGACTTGGGGCGCAAAGGGCCAATCGAAGGCGGCGGAACCTGGGAAGAACTATGGGAAGACATCGCGCGCGATGCTGACGCCGTCGTCATTGATGAAGCGCACCACTTCCGCAACCCCGGTTCAATTGGCGGCGAGGGACGCGATGAGTCGCGCTATCGCAAGTTGTTTCGCTTGTGCGAAGGCAAGCAGGTGTTTTTGCTAACAGCCACGCCGGTCAACAACTCGCTGCGCGATTTTCAGCACATGATCGAGCTGTTTTCACGCAACAAGAACGACTTCTTCGCGCCGCGTTTGGGCATTCATTCTTTGCCCAACTACTTCGGCGACATGGAAAAACGGTTAGAGCGCGAAGTGCGCGGCGTGAAAGTCTCAGATCAAATCGAGATGCCGTTCGATGTTTCAGAAGACGAGGCCGAAGCCGTGCTTCGCGGCGACAAAATTTTTCGAGAACTCGTCGTGCAGCGTTCGCGCACTTACGCCCGCGAACTCGAAATTCAAGACGCCCGCGCGCAGGGCAAAGACGGCGACCACCAGAAAATCTTCCCCACGCGGGAAGTGCCTCACGTCGCCGATTATTCGATCAAAAAGTCCTACGGAAAACTTTTACAAATGGTCGAGGACGCCTTCAATCAAGGCAAACCGCTTTTTGCGCTCGCCATTTATTACCCGCTTTTCTACGCCCGCGACGAAGAAAAAGCGCGACTTTTGACCGAAGATAAGCGCATCGAAAACCAACAGCAACAAGTCATCGGTTTGATTCGCACCAACTTCCTCAAGCGTTTCGAGTCTTCTACATGCGCGTTTGAAAGCTCATGCGCGCGCTTGTTTTTGAAGCTGTTCGATTGGGTGGAATCCTACGTCAAAGAAGAGGCCGAAACCAAACGATTGGAGCGATTCAAGCGCGACAACAAAGCGGTCTTGGAATACCTCGCGCAGATTTTGCCCGACGCGCCAGATTTGCTCATCGCCAAAGCAGATCGACCTCCAACCGAAAAGCAGAAACGGGCTGAGGCAAAGGAGAAAAATCAGGAAAACGACGCCGCGCCCGAACTCGAAGACGACGGCGGGCTGTTCGCGCGCGACAAATACAAAATTGACTCGATTCTCGAAGATTGCTTCAACGACCTGAGCCAGATCGCCCAGTTCCTGAACGAACTTCGCAAGTTCAAACCAGCCAACGACGACAAATTACGCCGTCTCAAAGAGTTGCTCCGAAAAGAACTCAAGGGGAAAAAGGTGCTGATTTTCACCGAGTTTTCCGACACGGCCAAATATCTCAAAAATCAGTTGGAAAGCGATGGTTTTGCCGGGGTGGACGAAATAGATTCCGGCACGGACAACGACCGCAACAGCGTGATTCAAAAGTTCGCGCCTTATTACAACGGCCTGTCGTCGCCTGAACTCAAGGCCAAAGGTTGGAGTGAAACGCAAATTCTCATTTCAACCGACGTGCTCAGCGAAGGCCTCAACTTGCAGGACGCGACGCGGCTCATCAACTACGATTTGCATTGGAATCCGGTGCGTTTGATGCAGCGAATCGGGCGCGTTGACCGGCGCATGAACCCCGAAATTGAAAAGCGCATTGTCGAAGACAATCCTTCTCTTGCCTTCGAGCGCGGCGACAACAACACCGTCGCTTACTGGAATTTCTTGCCGCCCGACGAGATGAACGAGTTGCTCACGCTTTACAAGCGCGTCACCCACAAAACGCTTCGTATCTCCAAAACCTTTGGCATCGAAGGCAAAAAACTGCTCACGCCCGAAGACGATTACGACGCGTTGCGCGATTTCACCCACGCGCTCGAACCGAATCCGTCGGCGCTGGAACACCTGTCGCTCGAATGGAACGAACTGCTCAAGACTGACCCGGAACTACCCGCGCAACTCGACGCGCTACCGGGGCGACTCTTTTCTGGCAAGGCGCATCCATGTCCTGGCACTCGCGCTGTGTTCTTCTGCTTCGTCTTGCCCACGAAATCGGAAGAGGGCGAATGGACGCACGAAAACGGGCCGGTTCGCTGGCTGTTGTTCGATTTGGAAACCCAAAAGACGCTCGACAGCCCGCTTCAAATCGCCGAGTTCATCAGAAGCACGCCCGCAACGCCGCGCCAGACTTCGGGCGAAAACAAAACGCTGGGCGAAGTTCGCGCGAGTGTCGAAAAACAGTTGCGTTCGAGCGCGATCAAATCTCTTAACATCCCGATGGGCGCGCTTTCTAAACCGCTTTTACGGTGTTGGATGGAGTTGGTCTAATCATGTCGAAAAAAATTGTGCCCTTGAAGGCGCAAGAAACTCAAGCTGTCGTGCCTGAAGCGGCTGGCCTTTACGAACAAGTGCGCGCCATTTTGGATGAAAGCCGCGCCCGCGTCGCGCGTTCGGTCAACTCTGAAATGGTGCGCGCTTATTGGCTCATCGGACAAACTCTTGTGGAACACGAGCAACAAGGAAAAGAGCGCGCCGATTATGGAGCGCAACTCATCGAATCGCTCGCCGCGCGCTTTAAAGCCGACAAAGTGAAGGGTTTTACTTCCACCAATTTGAAATATATGCGGCAGTTTTATGTGGCTTTTCCAAAAAGTCACGCACTGCGTGGCGAATTGAGTTGGACGCATTATCGCCTCTTGCTGCGCGTCCAAAAAGACGCGGCGCGCGACTGGTATGAAACGCAGGCCGCCGCGCAAAATTGGTCAACGCGCGAGTTGGAACGCCAGGTCAATTCGCTGTTTTACGAGCGGATTTTGATGTCGAGCGAAAAGCGCGCGGCTTTAGGGCAAGTTGAAGCCACATCGGAAAAATACGCGCCCGCCGATTTCGTCAAAGACCCGTTCGTGTTGGAATTTCTGGGACTCAAAGACTCGCCCGATTTGTCGGAATCCGACTTGGAAAGCGCGCTTATCGAACATTTGCAGGAGTTTTTGCTTGAACTGGGAACGGGTTTTTCGTTTGTCGCGCGCCAGCAACGCGTCACCCTCGACGGCGATCACTTTTATATTGACCTGGTCTTCTACAACCGCTTGCTGCGCTGTTTCGTGCTGATCGATCTTAAAATCGGCAAATTGACGCACCAAGATTTGGGACAGATGCAGCTTTACGTCAACTACTACACGCGCGAAATGCACGAAGAATGGGAAAATCCGGCTTTGGGGATTTTGCTGTGCGCCGACAAAAACGAAGCCGTCGTGCGCTATACCTTGCCGCAAGGCCAAGACCAGATTTTCGCGGCGCGCTACGCTTTGCAACTGCCCTCAGAAGCGGAACTGGCCGCCATAATGGAAGCCGAAATGCGCCGCGACAGTTTGCTAAGCACTTCGCCTTCCGATTCCAAACCCCAATAATTCCTCATGTCTCTTTCACCCGAACGCATCGGCAAAATCCGCGACTTCGATGGCGCGGGTGGCTTGCTCGATTTTCTGCGCGACGAGTTGAATTGGCCGCTCGAACTCGACACCGATTTGGAAGAACTCTCCTTTTCCTACGACGAAGGTGAACTCAAGCTGTCGCAGTCTTCTGCTGACAAGCTGACCGGCGGCGAAGTGTTCGGCTTGCAAAAGATGGTCGAAGAACAGCCTTGGGGTTTGTTTTTCGTGCGCTTTGATGAAACGCGACTTTCCGTTTCCGCTCTGCGGGAAGTGCTACGCGGTTTAGTTCGCAAAGGCGCCGACCGGCCCGCGTTCAAGCCCGACGATTTGCTGTTCGTTTGCGCGACCAAAGACTTCGAGCGATTCAGCGTCGCTCATTTTCAAACGCGGCCAAGTGGCACTCCTTTGCTGGAAACCTTTGGCTGGGATCAGGGCGATGCCCATTTGCGAACGCTTTGCCAGTTCAACTGGCCCGCGCTTCGTTTTCAAAACGCTTTTGAAACCGATGCGGACTTGTGGCGCAAAGAGTGGCAAAAAGCCTTTGATGTCGAAAGCGTCACGCAGGAGTTTTTTCGGCAATACCGCGAAGTTTTCGCGGGCGTCGAACACGAAATCGTGGCGAGCGTGCCGAGCGCCGAAGACCGGCGATTGTGGACACAGCGGCTGTTCAACCGCTTGATGTTCCTCTACTTTTTGCAAAAGAAAGGCTGGCTTTCCTTTGGCGGCGACAAAAACTATTTGCGCGCCCTGTTTGAAGCCGTGCAGCCGGGCGAAAACTTTTACAATTCGCGTTTGGATGCCGCTTTCTTTCAGGGCCTCAATCACTTGTCGGGCACGCCGCAGGATTCGCAAACGCTGCGCGCGTTGCGCGGCGACGTGCCCTTTCTCAATGGCGGCTTGTTCGAGCGCGCGCAGGAATTCGATGGCCCTGGCGATGTCGGAATTCCAAACGCGGCTTTTGCGCGCATCTTCGACTTGTTCGAGCGCTTCAACTTCACCGTCGAAGAATCCACGCCGCTCGATGTGCAGGTGTCCATCGACCCGGAAATGCTCGGCAAGGTGTTCGAGGAACTCGTCACCGGGCGCCACGAAACCGGCTCTTATTACACGCCGCGCGGCGTGGTGGCGTTTATGTGCCGCGAAGGGGTGAAGGGTTATCTGGCGCCGCTCGACACAAGCGAGGCCATCGCGCGCTTTGTGGACGAGGACGACGCGACGCATTTGCACAATCCCGAAGGCGTGTTGGATTTGCTCAAGCGCGTCCGGGTGTGCGATCCGGCGTGTGGAAGTGGCGCTTATTTGCTCGGCATGATGAAGGAGTTGCTGCGCCTGCGCGCCGCGCTTTTCACGGCGCACAAAATAGACGCCGACACGCAATACGACAAAAAGTTAGAAATCATCGGGCAAAACCTTTACGGCGTGGACGCCGACCGCTTCGCCGCCAACATCGCCATGCTGCGTTTGTGGCTGTCACTCGTCATCGAATACGACGGCCCCAAGCCGCCGCCTTTGCCGAACCTGGGCTATAAAATCGGCGTGGGCGATTCCCTGCTGGCGCCCAATCCCAACGCGTTCAACCTGCACGCCGATGAATACGCGAAGTTGTGCCCGCGCCTGGAAAAGCTGCACGACGAGATGTTCAGGCGCGGCATCGAACGATCCAAAGGGAAAAAGGTGCGCGAACGCGCCGCCATTGACGCCGAAATCGCGGAAGTGGCAAGCGAGATTCGCGGCTTGTTTGGCGACAGCGCGCCCAAAGATTCCTTCGATTGGCGCTCTGATTTCGCCGAAGTGTTCGCGCCGCGCGACGAAGCGACGACAATCTTCGGCACGCTCAACGTGGACGACGGGTAACTCTCGGCGGCGCCCGAACCCGGCGGTTTCGATATAGTTCTGGCGAATCCGCCGTATGTGCGCCAGGAACTCATCAAGGAACTCAAACCGGCGCTGAAGTTGGTTTATCCCGAAGTGTTCACCGGCGTGGCCGACCTTTACGTGTTTTTCTACGCCCGCGCGTTGCAACTTTTGCGGCCCGGTGGAATGCTCGTTTTTATCTCCTCGAACAAATGGTTTCGCGCCGGATACGGCGCAAAGTTGCGCGCTCACATCGCGCAAACAACGCAAGTGCGCTCCATCACCGACTTCGGCGATTTGCCGGTTTTTCAGGAAGCCGACGCTTATCCGATGATTTTCCTCGCCGCCAAACACGGCCTCGAAACGCCCGTCGCCGCGACGGAAATCACGCGCTGGACGCCGGTCAAAACTCTCGCGCCGCCTTATCCCGATGTGTTGAAGTTGGTAACGGAAAGCGGCCAACTGTTGCCCGCCGAAGCCTTGAGCGGAAGCGAATGGACGCTCGCCGACGCCCAAACCGCCAAACGCCTCACAACGATGCGCGCCAATGGAACACCGCTCGGCGAATACGTCAATGGCCAAATCTTCTACGGCGTGAAAACCGGTTTCAACGCCGCGTTCGTGATTGACGGCGCCACGCGCCTTAACTAAGTTAAGGCAGATGCCAAATCCGCCGAACTCATCAAACCGATGGCAGCGGGACGCGACGTGAAAAAGTGGACGGTCGATTTAAAAGACAAGTGGCTGATCGTCACCAAAATCGGCATGGATATGAAGCAATATCCGGCGATTATGGCGCACCTGAAACAATGGGAGCCGCAACTTAAAGCGCGTTCAGACCAAGGAAATCATTGGTGGGAACTGCGTTCGTGTGCTTATTACGATGCGTTGGACAAACCTAAAATCATTGTTCCAGCCTTCATGGTTCAAGCAGGGTATGCCCTTGATAGTCAGGGTGTTTACGTTTGCGACCCTGCTGGATTTATCGCCTCACAGGACTTGTATTTGTTGGGCGTTCTTAACTCTGCGGCATTGTGGCTTTACTTCGAGAACAGCACGACTTCTGTGCAGAACGGCTATTTAAGAATCTACCTTCGTGAACTGACAAACCTTCCTATTCCCAACGCGCCCGATAGTGAACGGGCGGCGATTGCGGCGTTGGTGCAAAAGTGCCTTGATGCGCGCGGCGTGGATTGCGCGGCGTGGGAAGCCGACATCAACGCGCGCGTGGCGGCGCTTTACGGACTTTAAACCATGCACGGCAAACGCGGCAATCCCGGCCTCAAAGGAATGCTGGAAAAAAGCAGCGCGGTGTTCATGGCGCTACGGGAGTGATGCTGGCCGGGTTCACGACGCTGATGCCTTCGGGCGTGTATCGGGAGAAGTCGGCGTCGTTGAATGTGAGAATGTGGGTTAAGCCGTGTTCCAACATGAGGGCGATATAGCGCGTGTCGTGCGAGACAACGCCGCTCGTGTTGTAGGTCGTAACCAGTCGCTCCCACTGCGCGAAAAGCGGGCGCTCATCGAGCAATCGGTAGGTGTTCCTGAACCCATCGAGCAACAGCTTTGCATCGCCCGGCGAAAGTCCTAAACCGTCCCGCGAAGTCGCCGGGCGTGTGGCAACGGCGTAAACCTCGAACAGCGTTTGTGGCGCCATCACAACGCGGTCGCTGCGCTTTATGAGTTCTTGCGCGGCTGCGAGGGCGACGGCATGAAGTGGGTGTTTGGGCTGAATCAATCGAAGCAGGAAGTTCGCGTCGGCGACAAAAATTTGATTCACGCCGCGCGCCTCAATTCGCGTTCGCCTTCGTCTTCATCTTGCACGGCATCGTCATCGCCATAGGAGCGGCGCACGGCCTCGTCTCGAAGCGGGGCGGTGTTCGCTGTCAAGCGCGCGCCTAACGCCAAAACGTCATTGAGTGCGCGGCTTTCATCGGTGCCGTTCGGCTGGCCTTTGCTTCTTCCGGTGAGGGGCAACCGCTCCACGTAAGCCGCGATTTCGTTTTCGTCAATTCGGTGAACGCGCCCGATTTTCACGCCGCGCAAAGTCCCGTCGCGCAAAAGGCGCCGCACTGTCTCAACGTGTAACCCCAATCGCTGCGCCGTCTCTTCTGTGCTTAAAAGCTGCATAGTGCGCTCAGTTTAGAACAGTTGCGCTTGACCGCGTTCAGTTGTGTCAATTGAGGAGGCGTTAACATGTAAGCGTTGGACGCCTCAGTTGATTTGCTCGGTTGCGTCGTCCAAGCGCACAACATCGAAGTGCGCGGCGACTTCTTTTGTAGCAGTTCCTAAAATGATGGCTACACGCAACAAAGGTAAGACCTTTGTCATTCTGAGGGGAGCTGTGCGACCTGAAGAATCTCGCTGCGCCTCCCATTCAGTCCGAACAGCAAGTAGATTCTTCAGGTCGCACAGCTCCCTTCAGAATGACAGATTTGTGATGTAGCCTCCCTGTTAGGACTTGCTATATAAAGGCTCAATCGAAGGAGCGCCCAAACAATACAGCCCGGGATTTGTCGCGTGGATGCTTGAAAAACACGCCAAAAATCTCCACTTTTTCGAGGACGCCAAAGCCGCCGCCCGCCATCCTGTAGCCTCCTGACCCTGCGGATTTGCCCGATAAACTCAGTCAAAGCGACACCTTTCCGACAAAGCAACAGCCTGACTTGATAAACAGACACTCAAGGTTAAACAAGCTGTCGCTTTGATTCTATTCCTCGTCATCTTCGTCTTTTTCCGCGTTGTTGAACGGGCGATTGCCTTCGAGAATCTCGCGCACAACGGCGCGCTCTTCGCTGGCTAAATCGAGCAGTAATCGATCATCGCCACCTGCAGCCACTTGAATGGCGGCGGCGCTTAAGCGCGCGGCGAAGTAGAGCATCGCGTGTGCCTTCGACTCCGTAGAAGCGAAGAAGTCAAGCCACGAGCAAGACTAAGCCAAGGCTTTGCGCGCTTGAGGTCGGGTTTCGCCTTTGGCACGGGAAGTTGTGTCGGGCTTGCGCTCTGTGTTGACAAGTTGCGTCCGAACTCCCGCAAATCTCATGAGGTCAGTGGGTGATGAGGAAGCGTTTGGATTCTCCAGAGACTCTGGCTCCCAAACCGCATCGAGCGCACACGTTTCAAGATGAAGTGACAACTCTTCGCGGCGATACCACAGGCGCAAAAACCCGATCAGCGACCATTTTCTCCAACAGCGTTTTCCAGTGCTAAAACCGCGATGGTTGGAATCTTGACGCCGGAAACTTCGGCGCCACTGAATTCGCCCAGCTATTGCCGCGCTCTGGTCGTGGAGTGGAGACTTTTCGTTTGGAAAGCTCCGCTTCAACCCGTTCGTAAACGCTCTGCGCGAACTCGCCCGCCGTTTGCGCCGAACTCATATCCCACCAATACACCAACTTTCCTTCGATTGGCTCCGCGCACATTTTGCGGATGATGCTGGTTTTGCCGACGCGCCGCTCCGCCGTCAAAGGCACGTTGCGGGTTTCCAAGGTTTCCCACAACTCCTCGATCAACTCGTCGCGCTTAAACAGGTGCTCAGGCGCAATGGCGCCGCCGGGATTGGCTTTCAGCTTCTGGCTTATGCACAAAATTACACGTCAAATCCGACGCACGATTTTAGAACAGGGTAATCTTACGATTCAGTTCAGAAAAAGCCAAAGCGACAACAAACCGTCAAAGCGACGGGTAGACTTGATAAACCGACACTCAAGGTTTAGAACAGGTGTCGCTTTGACGGAAAGAACATCATGCTGATCACAAAACTTCAAGCCCAAGAGATTCTGGGCGGCTCGCAACGCAAAATCGAGCGCCTGGTGAAGTCGGGCAAACTACCGGTCGCGCACTATGAAAAAGGCGCGCGCAAACCCACGCCCTTCTTCGACCGCGACGCGGTTGAAGCGCTCAAAGAAGAGCCAGCGCCCATTCAAAGCGACGCTCAAGAGGAAAGCGCCAATGCGACAAAGCGGCAAAGCGACGCCAAGCCCACACACGCGATGGTCAAGGCTCCCCTGCCCTTCCGCTTGAATCAGGCACAAGATACACCTGAACTCACAGTGCGTTTAGTAGAAGTTCTCGAAACTCTGGCGGCTCAAAACGCCAAAGCGCAAAGCGCCAAAGCGCAAAGCGCCAAAGCGACACTTGCTCTGTCGGATTTATCGGCGAAGTTGCTTCTCACTCTGCCCGAATCCAGCGCGATCACGGGGCTTTCGCGTGCCGTTATTCGAGCCGCAATTGAGGCCGACCAACTCAAAGCCAAGCAGATCGGGCGCGCTTGGCGCGTGAAACGCGCGGATTTGGATCAGTGGATAGAAAGCCTGTAAACGTGGCAGCAAAACGAGGATTGAGTTGAAAAAGAGGTTGAACCCATGAAAACCAAAAAACCGCGCTCAGTGCCAACCCAAACCGTCGCGCTTGACTTCACTCAGATGACGGGGGAAGGACGCGAGCAACCCGGCGCTTGGGGAGAGGACCTGAAGCAACTGGTCAAGGAGCGATTTGAGGTCGTGAAGGAGCATCTCGAAGCGGTCAAAGCCAAGCTTGAACCCGTTCCAAACGCGCCAAGTGCAGAATCGTTGTTGGATTTACCGTTTCTGCTGCGGGCTGAACTCATCGAAAGGGGAATCGAGGTCGCCGAGTCTTCTGCCGAATTGTCGCGCAGATTGGCCCATGATCTGTTGCGAGATGACGACCGCGCCTACGCCGTTGCCTGGGCACTGACAAAGAAATCGCTTGCTGAAGAAGAACTCACGAGGGTAGTAACTGAGGAGCTGCAAAGGGCAGCCAACGTAACGGGTATTGACATGACGGACTTCGACCGGGGTGTTCCGTTCTCACCTGACGGTTTTCCATCGTATGAACGCTTCCTCCTCGAAAGCGATGCCTACTTAAAAGCTGTCGGGCGGGTCGTTGTTTTCCAGGGAGAAGTTTTAGGCGCCTTCAGTACATGGCGCAGCGGCAAAGACCAGCGACTACAAGAACTCGCTCCTGTTGTTCGTCCCTTTCCGCAAGACGATAAAGCCACCCAAACCGAAGACGCCGAACTTCTGGCCCAACTTCCGAACGGCCAGGCAGACCAAGACCTCACACGTTCGCTGATGCTCCATCCACGAGGTTGGTTCAAAAACGAGCAGTTGGCCAACTGCTACCACGAAGGCAAGAACGGTCACACCGTCGTTTACCAGCCGTCCGAAGTAGAAATCGCCTTAGGAGATGCGCCTCAACTCGCGCTTGAAGCGCTTGACCGCCGCTTTCTGGAACTTAAAAGCGAAATCCTCGCCGATGTCATTGACATTTTGTTTTACCACTGGAACACGCATAAAGACGACCAGGTGGGTTCGGTTTTGATCAACGCCGCGAAGTTGTGCGAATATCGCGGCAAAACTTTGGGCGGGGACAATCTCGAATTGCACTGGCACGCCTTGCGCGATGCGTTCTCGCTCACTCTGCGCGACAAGAAAAGCGACATCAACGCCAAAGTGTTCAACTTCGATTCCAAGGGCGAGAATCAAGACGGCCCCGGCGCTCGCTACGCTTATCGTCCGGGCATCTTCCTGGAATATGCACTGCGAGGCGAGCCGCTTTACTTCGCGCCTTTTCTTCAAAAGGTGTGGGCGCTCGATCCCGTTCGTCACAACGAAGCCAAGCGGCTCGCGCGCTACTTGCGCGGCGATTGGCGCATGAACACCCAGGCCTATCTCACGGCAGAAAATGGCGGGCCGCGCGCAGCCCGCTGGCATAGCTGGACGTTTTTGCTCGCGGAAGCGGGCATTGATGTGGAACCCCATCGCAAAGGCAAAGATCCCAAACGGCTGATCGGAACTATAGCGCGCGCGGTCGAAACGCTTTATCAAATGGAAGTAATAGCCGAGGGTGGCTTCGATATTTATCACCCCGACGACCGCAAACGGGCAGAAAATCTACCGCCGCGCGGCGCGCTTGATGTGTGGCTTGCTTTGCGCGTTTGCCTGGCACCCTCGGCAAAACTGCGCGAAGCGTTGCTCGAAACGGATGGCAAACGGCGCGCGGGACGGACACGCGACGCCAAAGCGCTGGCGACAGAACGCGCGAAAAAGCAGCTGCGCACCCAAGGCAAACCAAAGCCAAAGCGCCAAATCTGAAACCGCCAAAACCGGAAGTTTCCCGCGGGAAACTTCCGGTTTTTCGTGCCGCAACTCTGGCTGTCTTGTGCGTAAATCCACGTCGCATCCTGGGGTGAATCACGTCGTATCCTGCGGGAATCGCGTTGTTTCTGGGTCAATTCACGTCGTATCTTGGGGGAAATCACGTCGTATGGTGTGAGAACCGGAGATTAATAACAGAAAAATATTTGTTTTTTGTATCTATTTCAAGTTGATTTACGTCGTATCCTGCGGGGAACCACGTCGTATGGTGCGGGGAACCACGTCGTATCCTGCGGGAAACACCCCTTCTCGTGGCTTTATAAAGCCAAACTTTTTCTCTAATCATATAATGATTTAAGGCAGCTCTCTGCGCGCTTGAAGCGCGCGGCGCGCCAAGCTACATTGGAACGCGTGAATGATTCTCCAAACCGCGACTTTTCGACCAGCACGGCGCCGCCTGCCGCGCCGCTTTTGCGCTTTTGCGATGTGCTGGACGAACTGCTCGCCGATGCGCGCGCCGCCAACCAAGCGCGGACTTCTGGCCAACCACGCGGCCCTATCACGGGCTTTGCGACCCTTGACCGGGAACTGTCCCACGCACTCGCGCCTGGGCTTCACAGCGTCCAAGGCAACGCGGGCGCGGGCAAAACGGCCTTCGCGCTTCAAATTGCCGCCAGTTGCCGCTTTCCGGCGCTGTATGTCACTTGCGAGATGGCGCCTGCCGAACTGCTCAGACGCCACACGGCGCGCGCAACTGAAACCTATCTGGGGCGCCTCAAAAGCGGCGAGTTGAGCGTGGAAGCCGTTGAAACTCTCACGCGGCGCGCACTTTCGGGGGCCCCTGACATGGCGCTCCTTGATGCCACGCGCGCCCCGGCCTCGCCGCAACGGATTTACGAGGCGGCGTTGGTTGCCAAAGGTGAAAGAGAAAGCGTGTTGGTTGTGGTGGATTCGCTGCAAAGCTGGGCCGAAGGCTTAAGCGAAGCGTTGGGGACTGGCGAATATGAAACTCTGAACCTGGCCATTAAGAAGCTACGCGAGGTGGCGCACGCGCTCAAGTGTCCGGTGATGTTCATCTCCGAGCGCAACCGCGAATCGAACAAAGACACCAAAAGCGACGGTTTAAACGCGGGCGCCGGAACACGAAAAATCGAATACGGCACAGAAACGGTGTTCGACCTCGACCGCAACATGACCGAAACCGAAGACGGCGCGGGCGAGTTCGAAGTGACTCTACGCCTTCCTAAAAACCGGCACGGCAGCATCGGTAAGCGCATTCCTTTCCAGTTCAACGGCGCGCTTCAACGGTTTCGGGAAAGTGAACGCGGAGACAAAGGGAGCGGATCTCGTCGATGATGAGCGACCGCCCCGCGCTTTGTCGCGCCGATTTGGAAGCCTTCGATGCTGCGCCCCAAGGTTCAGGACACGAGAAGCGTTTCCGTTGCCCGTTTTGTAGGGACAGCGAGCGCGCTTTTCACGTCAACCTCGAAACGGGCGCCTTCAACTGTAAGCGCGCCAGTTGCGGCGCGAGCGGACAACTCAGCGACTTCTGGCGCCGCTCTCAAGAGAGTGCGCCGCCTCTTTCCAAACGTGAGCGCGCGGGGGCGGCTCTGGCACGAGCCTTTGGCGGCGAACTTCGCCCGCCTTCGCCAAGTGCTGCGCGTTCTACTTTTGCGCCGCTCGACAACGAACCTTCTCAATACACCGAAGCGGCGCAAAGCGGCAATTGGCGCCAATTATGGGAAAGCGCGGTTCCCGTTGACCAACCGGGCGCCGCGCCCGGCGCGCAATACCTTGGCGGGCGCGGCATCGCTGTCGAAGTGGCGCGAGCGGCGGGCGTTCGTTTTCATCCCGATTGGGCCCCAAGCGCCGAAGGGACAATCTATCGGGCGGGCGCCGCTGTGCTTTTCCCCTCGACGAACGAGCGCGGCGAAGTGGTGGCCGTGAATGGGCGCTACCTTGCGCCCCGAACTTCACCTGACGGGAAGCCGCTCAAAGCGCGAACCGGCGGGACAGCGAAACAGGGCGTTTTTCTGGCGCCTGCTCGAATCGGAGCCGAGTGGGTTTTTCCCTTCGACCGGCGTCTTGATGCCGTGATCTTAGTCGAAGGTCAAGCCGATGCCCTGAGCCTGGCGCAGTGTGGCTTTCCGGCTCTGGCTGCGGGTGGCGTGAACCTCGCGCCTTGGTTGCACCGGCGCGCCGGTTTGAGGCGTGTTGTGATTGGCATTGATGCTGATGCGGGCGGCGACGCAAACGCACCTATGTGGGAAGCCTATTTGAGCAGCTACGGCGCTTTGGTTTCGCGCCTGGAACCCGAAAACGCCAAAGATTGGAACGAAATGCTGATAGGCGACCTCAAAAAAGGAACTCAGGGCATCGGACGTGATGCTTTGGCCGACTGGCTGATGTGGCGTCTCTCCAACTCCGGGGAGGCATTGCGTAATAACGGGGAAGTGGACTTGTGAGAGGAAGTGGTGAGTTGTGGCGCGTGTGGAGACGGTGTGGTTTGGTCTACCAGGCGAGCTTTGCCAGGATTCGGAAGTTGTGCAACCTGATCTTTCCTTGAATGTGTGGAGGCATAAAATGAGAGGCATCAATGAGCATCCCACAGACACCAACCATCGAGGTAGTGGTCTAATTCGAGGTGATGTTGATTGGAAGGGTGCGTCAGCCCCGCTGCTACTTTGCTCCAGCGGGGCTAACGCACCCTTCCAATCCATAACCGATGCCGGTGCCCTTGTCACCTCGCGTTAGACCACCACCACCATCGAGAAGGGGCAAACGTATCCCCGCGAGTTCCGCATCGAGGCGGTTCTCTACTGGCTCAGCAGCGGCAAGGCTGTAAAAGAAGTGGCCCACGAGTTAGGCGTGAGCGACTGGAGCCTGAACCGATGGCGACAAGAACTGGACGGCGCGCCCGTTCGAGGTATATGCCTCGTCTCCCGACAACGCCTTGGAGTTGGCGCGCGAAGTAGGCCGTCTGCGCCGGGAGAACGAGGCGCTCACGCGCCAGAGGTCTATTTTAAAAAAGGCTATTTCCATCTTCTCGAACGATCCCCTCAACGGAGGAAGAAGTGATTCTCGCTCTCACCGCGTCCTCGCCTCTATTTACAGTGCGCCAGGTCTGCTTACAGTGCGTCAGGTCTGCGCCGCTTTGGATGTCTCAGAAAGCGGCTTCTACGCGCATCGCCACAAAGCCACCCGTTCTCGTCGCCTTCAAGACGAACAGATCGTCACCACGATGAAAGAGGTCTTCGAGGCGACCTACCACGGCTATGGCTCAAGCGAAACGCTTGAGCGGGCAGCCCACGTTTGGTGGCCGCCCTTCGTCACCAGGGTGTGTGGTGCGCCAAGACGCGCATCCGCCGGCTGATGAAGCGAGAAGGGCTGTGTGCCCGACAGAAAGAGACGGTGGGTGACCACAACTAAAAGCCATCCTTATCTGCCCGTTGCGCCCGATCGCCTCGCCGACCTGCCAGAAGTTCAAGCGCCGGGTGTGCGCTTCCACAGCGACATCACTTACATCCCGACAGAAGAAGGCTTTTTGTTCTTGGCGGCGACTCGAGACGCCTTCACGCGCAAGTGCGCTGGCTGGTGGTAAAACCACTTGTGGTGTGCCCGCTCTCACAGGGAAACTTCGCTCGTGGCCGACGCCGCGCGCATGGCTTTTGGCTCACAGACCAAAGGCAACGGGCGCCTTCATCACTCGGATCGAGGCAGCCGGGTGCCCATTGATGGGCGACGCCAGCGAAGGCTTTCGAGAGTTGCTGGGGTGGCAAGGCATCGAACAAAGCATGAGTCGAAAAGGCAACTGCTATGACAATGCCTTAAGCGAGTCCTTCTGGGCCACCGTCAAGACCGAGCGCTTCGACAACTTCCGCTCTGGTGTGCCCAAAACCAGAGCCGACGCCCTGCGCGCTTTGTTTCACTACATCGAACTGTTTTACAATCCCAAGCGGCTCCATTCCGCGCTGGGCTACCAATCTCCTGTGCAAGTCGAAAACGACTGGACACACAACCACTTCACAGACACACTCTCCACATAATCAGGGAAAGATCACAGCAGGTGTCCTGTCAAGTGCAAGCTGTAGAAGAGCAGCGCCGCCAGCACCCGCTCTTCCAATGCCAGGGTGAACTTACGCCCGCCGCCCACAGCGCGAAGACGAAGGCCCACAGGTTCACCGCGCCGCCGCGCCTCTTCCTGCGCCGCCGCCACCAACAGATCGAACTCCTGACCACTCACACCCACTAAACGAGCAAAAGCCCGCTCCCGAACACGCAACTTCGACACGCTTAACATCTTCTTTAGATTATCTCCTTATTACGCAACACCTTCCGAGGAGGAACGACGAGGAATCTAAAAACTGTTCGTGCTGAGTTGCAGACGTGATGTCAAGGTTCAGCGAGTAGATTCCTCATCGCGACTCTGGTGGAAGCAGTCTGTAGCCTATAATGCTTTGGGTGCTATAAGGGTTTCTGATCCCATGGTTCAATCAATCGCCCACGCTGTTTCACTTTGCGCTTGCGCCAGGTCGCGGAGCGAAAACCACATCGGTGTGGGCAAACCGTTTTCATCTAACACACCGCGTGGCCCGTTGGTTTCTCCGAGGGTGAGCGAATCACCCGCAAGCGCGCCCAGTCCCGCCATCTGCAACGCTGCCACAGACGCCAACGCCCATGCTGCTCCCAAAGGCTCGGGGGCGCGCTTATCGATGTCCGCGGGCGCCCCGTCGTGAGAGGTCGCTACCGCGTTGAAGCGCGGCTGAAACGAAAGCGGCGAAACTTTAATCGGCCTTTGCCCCGCGAGGACGCGCGCGCTGAGCAGCGTTTGTCCCAAAGCGGCGGGTGTTTCCAAAATAGATTCGTCGTCAAAAGCGTGAACCTGTGGGTTGGCGGCGTAAACCAGGAAATCGGCGCTGTGCGGCGGCTCGTGGCGGTTGAGTTCGGCGAAGTTGGAGTTGCTGCCCGCGCCCACTGGCAAAGTGGGGAAGTGGGCGCGCGACTGCGCCCTCGCTCGCTCGAAGGCGGCTTCGTTTATTTCGCCGGTGTGCCGACCAAACAGCGCCAAGGCCGATAATCGCGTCGGTTCGAGCGCCTTGAGCACCGCTTCAAGCGCGGCTTCTTGTTCCCGCTCGCCAAGAAAGAGAGCGACTCAAGTGCGCAATCCAGCGCCCGTGCTGCTTGCAGGGCGCAACCCAGTTGCAAGGTGAAGTCGCTCGCCAACTCCACGTCCACGCGCAAATGTGAAAGAGAAAGAGCGCGCAAAAACTCGGCTTCTCGCTCGCTAAGTGGCTGAGCCTGAGCCGGAAGAGTCAGGCCAAGCGGCGGCATTTTGCCTTCAGGCGGAGGATTTGGTTTGACCGGTGCGCGCACTTGAGCCGAAGTCAAAGCGTTGAAGTCGTCTTCGAAGCGCAGGAAGACTTGTTGCTGGACGCGCTCGCCCGCCCTGATGCGAACCGGAAAGGGCCGTTCCAAGGGCGTGCAGTAGGTTTTAAAGCTGGCGTCCGTCCAGTTGCGCTGGTCTTCGGTTTCAAACTCGTCGCCGTGCAACTCGATTCGGACTCGCAAACCCGGGGCGACTTCGTGCGTCAGGGCGCGCAAGTCGCGGAAAGGACAGTGGGGCGCGACCAGAACCGGGAAAGTCGTTTCTTCGCGGCGGCCATCCGTGTGTTCAAGCGTGGCGAGGGTGCCCGCGTAGCTCATCGGGTGCAAAACGCAAAAGCCGATGCGATTGCGCCAGAAATCGCTGCCCGCCACCCCATCGAAAGAAAAAGAAAGCGAGCTGTCGCGCGCTCCACAAATGTCGCCGCGCCACTCAAAGGCGACTTCGCCCTTTTCATGGCGCCCCTGGAACGTCACACGAAAACATTCGCCGCCATCGAAGACTTCTGCGTGCAGTATTTGAAGCGGCACCGTGCCCCAGTCGCGGTCGCGCACACTCGCATAAACGCAACTCAGCACTTCGATTTCGCCGATTTTAAGCGCGCCATTTTAAAGCGTCACCACCTGGTTCTGCGCCGCCGAACGGTAGGCACCAAACACCAGTTCGACAGTTTTGAGGTTGTCGCACGCGCGGTTTTCCGATGGCTTTTCGCCGCGCAAGTCGGCCAGAATATCGGCGTTGCACGGCAGGATTGAAGCGTGAACCAGGTCGTATTCCGGGTCGGCCCAGGCGTAGTGCGGCGGAGGGGCACGCCGCGAACAGGTGCCTTCTTCGGTCGTCACATGAAGCCAGAAATCGGTCGAAAGCTGAGCCGATCCGCGCGTACCTTCGACAAAAGCGAAGGTTTGCGGAAAGCGTTCTTCGCGGGTGCGGCTGGCATAACTCATGTCGCACACAACGGTCGCGGCGCGCTTCCCGGCGAACTGCATTTGCATGACCACCGTCGCCACGTCCTCACCCCGAATGTCGCCAACGCGGTGCGTCTGACAAAACAAAGTGCTCGCCTCGCCAAACAAAAAACGTGCGCTGTCGAGCACGTGCGAGCCGATGTCGGTCAAGATGAACTGCTCCAGTTCGCGCAAAAAGGGCTGATTGTCGAACACGGGAAAAGACGTGACGAAACTCAAGCGAGCGCGAAACACCTCGCCGATGACGCCGCTTTCCAAAGTCGCTTTGAGTGCGCGAAGCGGCGTTTGAAAGCGCCAGTTCTCGTGAATCCACAACGGAACGCCCGCTTCTTCGCACACCCTCACCATGTCGCGCGCGGTTGGGAGGTCGGGCGCCATCGGCTTCTGGCAGATGACCGGCACGCTGTGCCGCGCCGCCAGATGAACAAAACGCGCGTGCGTGTCCACATCAGAAATGATGTCGGCGAAATCGAGTTGTTCGCACTTGAACAACTCTTCGGCGTCGTCGTAAATGGCGCGAACGCCGAACTCCTGAGCCAAAGATTCGGCTTTGGAGCGGGTGCGGTTGTATAACGCCACGCACTCGGCGCCTTCGAGTTCGCGCCACGCGGCGAGTTGAAACCTGGCCCAGAATCCGGTGCCTAAAATGGCGAATCGCAAGGTCTTCATGGTGTTGGTTTTGGAGCGCTTCGAGGCCCTCCCTGCCTGACCTATCTTCTCGCGGCGCGCCACCGGTTCGCGTAGGCCACCGGTGGTGTTAACCCTTCCGGGTGTTATTCCTCAGTTGGACTTTCCCTCCGATTGAAGTTGGAGTGCGGCGCGGCGCATGGTTTCTTCCGACTCGATGAGGTGCGCTTGCATCGCACAGCGCGCGGCGTCCGCGTTTTTTTGTTTGACCGCTTCTAAAATCTCACCGTGAAAATGCAAGGCGTTTTGGTGTGAGCGCACGTCGCGCATTCCCAGACGGCGCACGGCGAGCAGGATGTCGGCGACCGAATCGAGCAACACGCTACACAAAGGGTTGCCCGCGCTCGCGGCGAGCGCGGCGTGGAACTCGACATCCAGGCGCATGATGGCTTCCAGTTGCTCTTCGTCGCGCGTGTTCGCCAGTTCGCGCATCGCGGCCAGCAACTCTTCCAGGCGAACCACGTCGGAGTCAGTGCGGCGCGTGGCGGCCAAGCCCGCGATTTCGATTTCAAGCATCCGCCGCACTTCCAGAACGTGGGCGTGCGGCACCTGCTGCTCGCCCGCGCGCAGCAACAGCGTGATGGACTGCGACAGATGCTCCGCGCTCGGCGTCTTGACCAGCGTGCCGCCGCCAAGCGCGCTTTCAAGCCACGAACGGGCGCTTAAGTGCGTCAGCGCTTCGCGCACAACGGTGCGCGACACACCGAATTGCAACGCCAGTTCGCGTTCAGGTGGCAGCTTGTCGCCCGGAGACAATCGCTGCGACACGATCATCCCTTCCAGTTCGGCCACGACCTGCGCCACAAGCGTTGTCCCGCGCGGCACAGGTTCAAAAGCTGGTGTGCTCGATTCCATAGGTGTGTTCGACTTCCCTTTCCATGTGGTATGCGGTATACCACAACCGATGGGCTTAGCAATTCGTTCCGACCGCCGGATTTTGACGCGCGATGGCGCGCCGTTTTTCTATCTGGCCGACACCGCGTGGGAAATGCTGCACCGGCTCGACCGGGACGAAACGCGGCTTTACCTGCGCACGCGCGCCGCACAAGGTTTCACCGTGATTCAAACCGTGATCTTAGCCGAAGAAGACGGTTTGAAAACACCGAATCGAAATGGCGATTTGCCTTTAGTTGGCGGCGATGTGACGCACCCGAACGAAGCCTATTTCTCCCATGTCGAGTGGGTGTTGAACGAGGCGCGCGAGGCCGGTCTGGTGCTGGCGTTGCTACCGACGTGGGGCGACAAGTGGAACCTCGGCTGGGGAGTCGGGCCACAGGTGTTCACGCCCGACAACGCTTTGGGTTACGGCCAGTTTTTGGGCGCGCGCTTCAAAGAAGTTGACAACTTGATCTGGGTTCTGGGCGGCGACCGAACGGTAGAAACCGACGAGCAGCGCGCGGTCATCGAAGCGATGGCGGCGGGGTTGGAGGCGGGCGGCAGCCGCCATTTGAAAACCTTTCATCCGGCGGGCGGGCGCGGCTCGTGGCAAAGCTTTCCCAACGCGTCCTGGCTCGACTTCCATATGTGGCAAAGCGGGCACAATCGCAATGCGCCCAACTGGGAACACATCGTGGAGGATTACGCGAGAATGCCCGTCAAGCCGGTGCTCGACGGCGAGCCGGGCTACGAAGACCACAAAGCCGGGTTTGCGCTTGAAAACGGCTTTCTGGACGATTACGATTGCCGGAAATCATTGTATTGGTCGCTTTTTTCCGGTGCGTGCGGCCACACCTACGGCTGCCACGCTATCTGGCAGTTCTTCGAGCCGGGGCGCGTCCCGGTGAACCATCCGCGTCGCCCCTGGCGCGAGGCGCTGGGGTTGCCTGGCGCGCAGCAGATGAGTTTTGCACGCGACTTGAACGAACGCTTCCCTTTTCTGGGCGGCGCTCCGGCGCCCGAACTGGTGGTGCAACCGCCGCCGATGCCGTTCCACGTGAGTGCTGTTCGATCCACCAACGGGCGCCACGCGCTTTTTTATTTTCCCAGCGACACGCAGGTCGAACTTCGCCTCGACTGGCTGGCAGTGCCTGAAGGGCGCGCGCTGTGGTTCGACCCCCGCACCGGGCAATTAGAAGCGGGCGAAACATTTATGACCGCACCGACACGAACCTGGAAAGCGCCCGGCTGGGGGCCGGACTGGGTTCTGATTGTGACGGCCAACGAGCCGGAAGAAAACCAATGAAAACTATCGCTTTAGTGGGCGCAGGCGGCAAAATGGGCTGCCGCATCGCCGACAACCTCAAAAACGGCGCGCATGACGTGCGCTATCTCGAAACCGCTCCTGCGGGCCTGGAACGCCTTGCGAATCGCGGCCTCCACGCTTCGGATGAAACAACCATTCCACAATGCGACGCCGTGATTTTGGCGGTTCCCGACGTGGCTATTGGCGCGGTTTCAGCCCAGGTTGTGCCGCAAATGAAAAGCGGTGCGTTACTCATGACGCTCCATCCCGCCGCACCCCTCGATGGCCAACTCGCCCGGCGCGAAGACATTTCCACTTTTGTCGCGCATCCCTGTCATCCTTCGGTGTTCAACTGGGAAGCCTCAGAAGAGAAAACCCGCGACTTCTACGGCGGTGTTTCGGCCAAACAATCCATCGTTTGCGCTCTGATTCGCGGTGAGGAAAGCGACTACGAACTGGGGGTTTCCATCGCCCAGGAGATGTATGCGCCCATTGACCGAACTCACCGTATCACGCTTGAGCAGATGGCCATTCTCGAACCGGCACTTGTGGAAACGCTCGGCCAGACGTGCATCGAGATGGTGAAGAAGGGCTTTGATAAAGTCGTAGAGTTGGGGGTTCCTGAAGACGCGGCGCGCGATTTCGTGCTGGGCCACCTACGCATTCAAATAGCGGTGTTGTTTGGCGAAGTCAACGGCACTTTTTCCGACGCCGCGTATAAAATAGCCGCCCGCGCCCAGAAGATTTTGTTTCAAGACGGCTGGGAAAAAATCTTTGATAAGGACGACATCCGCGACCAGGTGCGCGACATCACGCGCGCTTAAACCCTCGTTTCATGCAGTTGGGCATCAGTTCTTTCACCTTTGGCTGGGCGAGTGGCGTCACAAGATTTGAAGCACCTGCGCGGGTGCTTGGGCCACACGATTTGCTCGACCGGGCGCGCGAACTGAAAGTGTCGCTTGTTCAGTTCGGCGACAACTTGCCGCTTCACGAACTGCCGCTCGCTGATCGGCGCGTTCTGGCCCAGCGTGCGCAGAAGGAGAACATCGTTCTCGAAGCTGGCGCGCGGGGTCTCACGCCCGATCATTTGGAGCGCAACATCGTCATCGCCCGTGAAATTGGCGCGCCGCTTTTGCGTTTCGTAATCGATGCCGCTCCATTCGAGCCGCGGGCAGCAGAAATCGTGAGCACATTGCGCGCGATACTGCCGGAATTGGCAAGTCTTAAAATCGGCATCGAAAACCACGACCGTTTCCCGGCGCGCGTGCTGCGTGACATCATTGAGGAAGTCGGCGACAAGCGAGTGGGCATCTGCCTGGATACCGCCAATTCACTGGGCGCAGGCGAAGGGTTGCGCGAAGTAGTGCCGATGTTGGCGCCGCACACCCTCAACTGGCATATCAAGGACTATCATATCGCGCGCCTGCCCTCTCTTATGGGCTTTTGCGTCCAAGGTCGACCCGCTGGAAGCGGCGATTTGGAGTTCGAGTTCGTGTGGGAAGAACTCGCTCGCTTTGAACGCTGCGCGAGCGCAGTTGTGGAATTGTGGACGCCGCCCGAAGCGTCAATTGAACAAACCATTGAAAAAGAAGCACGCTGGGCCGCACAAAGCTTGGACTGGCTGCTGAAATGGCGCGCCTGGGAATAATCGTGATCGTGAAGCTATCTTTTGAGATGTATCCCAGTAGAAGTGCATCAAACTAAGAGCGCCTAAATAAAAGCGGTGGATGTTTTTGCGTGGGAAGGCGAAGCTCGTTGTTTGGCTTGATAAAGCGCATCCACTTTCCAATCCAAACCTTCACGCACCACAGCCGCTTTTATTTAGGC